>Ga0111538_10013237_pt1 | contig 10885 bp, 11 predicted proteins | sample SoiMethybrSBSTD1_FD_79669 | JGI IMG/M metagenome (GOLD analysis project Ga0111538, IMG submission 79669) | Bulk soil microbial communities from a Populus tree surrounding site in Tennessee, USA - Soil MetaG P. TD hybrid SBSTD1 (version 2)... | ecosystem: Environmental > Terrestrial > Soil >... | reverse complement strand
TCGCCGCAGACGCGGATGATGTCGGGCGCGTGTCCACCGCCGGCACCTTCGGAGTGAAACGTGTGAATGGTGCGGCCCTTGAAGGCGCGAATCGTTTCCTCGACGAAACCGGATTCGTTGAGCGTGTCGGTGTGGATCGCCACCTGGACGTCCTGCGCCTCGGCGACGCTCAAGCAATTGTCGATCGCGGCCGGAGTGGTCCCCCAATCTTCGTGCAGCTTGAGCCCGATGCAGCCGGCCACGATCTGCTCGGTCAACGGCTCCGGCAGGCTGGCGTTGCCCTTGCCGAGCAGGCCGAAGTTCAGCGGAAACGCCTCGAGCGCCTGCAGCATGCGTCCGATGTTCCAGGGCCCGGGCGTACACGTGGTCGCGTTGGTTCCGGCTGCGGGCCCAGTGCCGCCGCCGATCATCGTGGTCACGCCGCTCATCAGCGCCTCTTCGCACTGCTGGGGGCAGATGAAATGAATGTGCGAATCGATGCCGCCGGCGGTCGCGATCAAGCCCTCGCCCGCGATGATCTCGGTGCCGGGGCCGATCACGACCTCGACCCCCGGCTGCACGTCGGGATTGCCGGCCTTGCCGATCCCGGAAATGCGACCGTTTTTGAGACCGATGTCGGCTTTGACGATGCGCTGGTGATCGAGGATGACGGCGTTGGTGATGACGGTGTCCGCGACGTCGGCGGCCGGCCGCTGGCTCTGCCCCATGCCGTCGCGGATCACCTTGCCGCCGCCGAACTTCACTTCCTCCCCGTAGACCGTGAAATCGCGCTCGACCTCGATGATCAACGCCGTATCGCCCAGGCGCAATCGATCGCCGGTCGTCGGCCCGTACATCTCCGCGTACGCGCGGCGTTCGATCGTTCTCACGGGTCCCCCGGGGCGTCGAGCGGGCCCATCACCACGCCGCGGAACCCCCAGACCTGGCGATCACCCGCATAAGCGCAGAGCTCGACGGTGCGCGTCTGACCGGGCTCGAAACGCACCGCGGTGCCCGCTGGAATGTTGAGCCGGAAGCCCTTCGTGCGCTCACGGTCGAAAACCAGCGCCGGATTCGTTTCGTAGAAGTGGTAGTGCGATCCAACTTGAATCGGACGGTCGCCGGTATTCGAAACCTCGACGGTCAGCGTGGGCCGGCCCACGTTGATCTCGATCGGCGGCGCCTCCGCGACCAAAAGCTCTCCCGGCTCCACCTTGTGCTGGCAGGCAATCGGGTGGTGAATCGTGACGAGCTTCGTGCCATCGGGAAAGGTGGCCTCCACCTGGACCTCGTGGATCATCTCGGCCACGCCGTCCATCACGTCGTCGGCGCCGAGCAACTCGGTGCCGTAGGCCATCAAATCCGCCACGGATCGCCCCTCGCGCGCGCCTTCCAGAACCGCGGCGCTGATGAACGCGACGGCTTCCGGGTAGTTGAGCTTGAGCCCGCGCGCCTTGCGCCGCTCCGCCAAGAGTGCCGCCGTGAACAAGAGAAGCTTGTCCTTCTCGCGCGGAAGTAGCTCCATCGCTCAGCCATAGCCGCGGCGCGGCGGCGTCGTCCAGCGCTTTTGCCGCCGCAGCGGACGGCTCCGAGCAGCATCGCCGGATCACAGCGACGAAACAATTCGGTAACGTTTTCGTCACCCGCCTGGATTTTCAGGTCGCCCAGATGCGCGGCAAGGTCGCGTCCCGCGCCAGTATTGCCGGCCGCAGCGCTTGCCAGCACTCGATCAACGCCGCACGCGCGTGCTCGAGGCGCGTCCCGCTAGCCCGCACCACCAGCAGGTCTCCCAGCGCGCTGACCGCCGACGCTTCGCGCGCACTCGCCCGCAAGCGCTCGCGCAAGCGGTCCACCAACCCCGCGAGCTCGGTCGCCACGCGGGGCACCGCGTACAGCGTCGCCATGACCGGTCCGCGCAGTCCCCATGGCGCTCCGAGCGCGGCACTACCGCCGCCGACTTCCGCGCGCTCGATCAAGAGCGGCAGCTTGCCGCGGTGGATCTCGAAGCGCTGCCGCAGGCGCCCCGTCTCGAACGCGCTGCCGCTGCTCGGACGGCCGTAACACGTGAGATCCCAGCCGATGAACGCGCTCTCTTCCTCGAGCTCGACGCGCGTGGTCGTGGCGACGCACGCGCCGTCGAAGGCGATCGTCTCGCCCGGGAGCCACTCGAGCGCGCCACCGCGACCGACCCGAAGTCGATTGCGTTGAAGCGCCTCCGGACCCGAAGATCGGTAGAGCTTTTGCGCGGCCGGCGTCGTGATCAGCGCGCTCGCTTGCGCACCAACCTCGACGTCGATCTCCAGCCGATCTCCACCCACGACGCCACCCGGCGGATGCAAGAGCACGACGTGAGGCACCGCGCGACCCTCGGGGAAAAACGCCTTTTGCACGCGGAGCGGCCCCTCGTGCGTGCGCCGCACCAGCCGCGTCTCGCCCGCGATCGCCTCGAAGCCGAGCTCGAGCCGGCCGAGCCAGCCCGCCGCTTCCGATTGATTCATCGCCAAGACCACCGAGGTTCACGGGTTTGCTGCCACAAAGCAGCTCCCTTGCACAAGGTCTTGTTCGTCGCTCGGCCACTCGACGCGGTCGGGCGTGAACATCGAACCCGAGGATCTAGTCTTTACTCGGCGGCTTCCGGCGTCCAGCGCAGGCGCGGTTTGCGCGCGGCGCGCGCTTCGTCGAGGCGGCCGAGCCGCGTGAGGTGCGGCGCGCCGCGCACCAGCTCCGGCTCACCCTGGGCCTCGGCCTTGATGGCGATCATCGCGTCGGCGAAGGCATCGAGGGTTTGCTTGGTTTCGGTCTCGGTCGGCTCGACCATCAGCGCGCCGCGCACGACCAGCGGAAAGTACACGGTCGGCGGGTGGAAGCCGTAGTCGATCAGGCGCTTGGCGACGTCGAGGGTCTTGATGCCGGTTTCGGCTTCGAGCTCGCGATCGGTGAAAACCGCTTCGTGGAGCGGCGGCGTCTGGTACGCGAGCGGGAACACGCCGCGCAGGCGCGCAGCGATGTAGTTCGCGTTGAGCACGGCCAGGTCGCTGACGGCGCGCAAGCCATCCGGGCCTAGCTCGCGAATGTAGGTGTACGCTCGCACCATCATGCCGAAGTTGCCGAAGAACGAGCGCACGCGTCCGACCGCGTGCTCGCGCTCGCGGATCACGCGCACCGTGTCGCCTTCGCGGCGCACCACCGGCACGGGCTGAAACGGCTCGAGCACCTGCTTGAACGCGACCGGACCGCTGCCCGGGCCGCCGCCGCCGTGCGGCGTGGTGAAGGTCTTGTGCAGGTTGAACTGCAGCACGTCGACGCCGACGTCGCCGGGACGCGCACGACCCAGCACCGCGTTCAAGTTGGCGCCGTCGCCGTACACGAGGCCGCCGCGCTCGTGAACCAGCGCGGTGATGCGGGGCATCGCGCTTTCGTACAGGCCGAGCGTGTTCGGGTTCGTGATCATCAAGCCGGCGACGTCGTCCGACGCCTGATCGAGCGCGCGCAGCAGCGTCTCCGGCTCGACCACGCCGTTCGGGCCCGATGCGAAAGCGACCGCATCGAAACCGTTCAGCGTGCAACTCGCGGGATTCGTGCCATGGGCGCTGTCGGGGATGAACACCTTGCGCGGCGAGCGGCCCCGCGACTGGTGCAGCGCGCGGATCATCATCAAGCCGGTGAGCTCGCCCTGCGCTCCCGCCGCGGGCTGCAGGTTCACCCCGTCCATACCGACGATCTCGGCCAGGATTTCCTGCAGGCGCACCATCAGCTCGAGCGCTCCTTGCGCCAAGTGATCCGGCGTCGCCGGGTGGAGCTGCGCAAACCCGTCGAGGCGCGCGGCCCACTCGTTGACCTTCGGGTTGTGTTTCATGGTGCACGACCCGAGGGGATAAAACTGCGTGTCGATGCTGTAGTTGTGCTGGCTGAGCCGGACGAAGTGGCGGATCGCTTCGGGCTCGCTCACTTCCGGCAAGCGCGCCGCGCTCTTGCGGGCGAGCTCGCCCAGCGCGGCCGCCGGCGCGACGGCGGGAACGTCCAGCGCGGGCAGCGAGGCGCCGCTCCGCCCGGGTGCGCCGCGCTCGAAGATCGGCGGCTCTCGAAACTGAATCCCCCGCGCTGCTTCACCTGGCATGGCACGGAACCTCGCACATCTCGGCGCGAGGATCGAGGCCGGCGGGCGCGCGGCGGCGGCTTACGGTCCGCCGCCTTCGCCGCCCTCGTCTTTCTTCTCCTCGCCTTCGCCTTCGCCCTCTTTCTTTTCGCCGCTGTCGTCCCAGCCGCCGGCGCCGGACATCGGGCGATCCTCGAACTCGTCGGGGGTCACCTTCTTGAAGTCGGGCATCTGGTTGGTCTGCTTGACGGCCTTCCACGGCTCGCCGGTTTCGTCCTGCTTCTGGCCGCGCTCGCCGACGATCTCGTGGGCCTCGCCTTCCTTGGGAATCGTGTAGCGGAAGTAGCCTTTGCCGTTGAATGCGGCCTGGGCGCCGACCGCGCCGATCGTGCGCTCGGTCCACTCGTAGTGATAGACGTCGCCGTTGACCTCGCCCGACATCTCTCCGAACTTCTCGCCGGAGGTGGTGCGCCAGCGGCCGACCACGTTGTCGCCTTCCTTCTGAAGGTGCAGGTAGCCCATCAGCCCATTGTAGTAGACGCCCATCCAATCCCCGCCCACTGGCATGTCGCCGGGTTTGATGTGCGCGAGCTTCGGCGCGTTCGACGAGCCACCGCAACCGGTGGCGAACGCCGCCAGAGACACGCAAAAACACGGAACGACGAGAGAGTGCAGAACCTTCGTGGCGCGCAGCATGGCGCGACCATACCACGGGTTATCCGCGTGCAAACCGTGCTGCATGCTCGACGAACTCGGGGGGCAGTCGAGCCCGATGGTCGAGCGTCCAGACCGGCGGGGCACCGGCCTTTTGCCGCACCTTGGTGGCGCATTTGGCGGTGGTGAGCCAAGCCTCGACGGCGGGATTCGGCCACGCGGTCGGCACGGCGTGGTCCAGATGCAACTCGGTAGCGCAAAGCGCGATCCCGCGGGCGGCGAGCGCGGCCGCAACCCGCTCGGGCCGGGCTATCGCGAGCAGGAGGCCGAGCCGCAAACGGCGCAGCTCCGCAGTTGGCACGAAGCGCCCCTCGGGAGTCCAGGCTCCGTTCAGCTCACTGGACCATGAAATCGTAGTTTTGCCGCCGAATTGAACGCTCGTCGCGGGCCGAGGAAGCGCCGCGTCGGTCGCAAGGAGCACCGCGTCACAGGCGTCGATGAGCCGGTCCCGGCGCGCCCGCAGGTCGCCCGCGGGAGGGCAGCGCGCTGCTCCCCAGGGCGCAGCCGCGTCGAGCGCAAGCAGCGACCACGCGAGGCGCCGCGGCCGCGACTGCAAGAGACCGTCGACGATGACGAGGGGTGCGGCTCGGGCGGCGAGCCCAAGCGCCGCGGACCGCGGCGTACCGAGGAACACCGGTACGCCGTCGCGGTCGAGCGCACGGCAGAGCCAGAGCGCCTCGTCGCCCACGCTTTCGACGCTGTCGCCTCGCCGCACGGGGCGCGGCGTGCGATCGCGCGCAGGGTACGCGGAGGCCACGACTGCCACGCTTTCGCCGGCTGCCGCGAGCGCCCGTGCGAGCTCGAACACGACCACTGTTTTACCCGCGCCGCCCAGCGTCGCGCCACCGATACCGATCACGCGGGCCGTTCGTGGCAGGTCCACCGCGCGAACGGGATTGGCCGTGGCGGCCCAGAGCGCCGAGCAAGCGCGCGCGAGACCATGGCGCATCCAGGTGCCGCGCTCGAGATGCTGCGCAACGACGCGGGCGCGCCGAGAACCGAGCAGACTTTGCGGACCGAAGCCGAGCACGAGCGCGAACGTAGCCGCAGCTCGGCCGTTCCGAAAGTCTGGCGCACTGTTTGCTGAAGTGCCTTCGAACCAGGCGGGACCCCCATGATCGTGAAATCCAGCCCTCACGCGGCGATGCGTTGGGAACACAGTGGCACGAGAGCAACACCCCTTCTTCAGTCGCTGCTACGGCGCGCCGCATCCACGGCGTTTGCGTTGGCGTTAGCGGCTGCCTGCGCGGGCTGCGGAACTCGAGCCACCATCGTCCTGCGCGACGGACGCAGCATCCAGGGGCGCATCGTCGAGGGATCGGAAGACATCAACGTCGCCGAAAACGACGAGCTCGGGGAGTTCGCTTATCTCCGACGCGCCATCAGCGAGATTCGACATCCCGGAACAGCAGCCATGATCGTTGGCGCCGCGCTGCTGGGGCTCGGCGGCTTGTTGTTCACGAGCTCGTTGGTCAAGGAGTGCCCCGAGCAGAAAGAATGGAGGCTGTTCGACGATTGCGAGCTCGGTCGCGCTGCCGGGATGTTTTATGGCGGAGCGATGGGCGTCACCGGGATCGGCGTCGGCTCTTACGGCCTCGGAGTGAATCTGGCCTCGAGAGAGCGGGCGGGGAAACCGCGTGCGCGGGATCCGCTGGAGTGGGACGAGCCGGATCCCCTTCACTGGGAGAACGAAATGCGCGGGCTCAGAGTCACTGGACGATTCTGATCGCGCGTCCTGCCTCTGTTGACGGCGGGCAAGGCCTGTGTCATACATTCCGTATGACAAGCGCGGCACGGCTCAACGCACGGTTGGACGAAGCGTTGGCCAAGAAGCTCGAATACTTGAGAAAGAAGACGCAGAAGAGCACGACCGACGTCGTTCGTCGCTCGATCGAGCTTTACTACGAGTCGGTAGCAAGTGGCAGCGAGGACCCAGCCCAGCTGCTCGAGCAAACGGGGTTCATCGGGTGTGCGGAAGGTTCGGCCAAGTTGTCGGAGCGCTACAAGAGCGAACTGGGGCGAAGTCTGGCGAACAAGTCGTGACGGTCATCGCAGACACGGGCTTCTGGCTCGCTCTCGCCAACCGCAAGGACGACAACCACGCCGCTGCGCGCGACGCGTTGAAAAAATTGGGGGAGCCATTGGTGTCCACATGGCCCGTCATGACGGAGACGTGCCATCTACTGGCCGCTCGGCTCGGAGTCGCCGCCGAGCTCGCTTTCATCGACGCGGCCAATCGCGGCGCGTTTCGGATCTTCGATCTCACCGCGGCTCATTTGCCGCGGATTCACGAGCTGATGAAGCAGTACCGAGATCTTCCTATGGATCTCGCTGACGCCTCGCTCGTGATTCTGGCCGAGCACCTCGGGTCGGGACGGATCCTCTCCACGGATCGCCGGGACTTCGGTGCGTACCGTTGGAAAACGCGTAAGCCCTTTCGCAATTTGCTGAATGATTGAAGGGAGTGTGTGGCATCCGCGGCGGATATCCGCGATGCGGCTCCCGTACCTGGCACTTGGATCGGGGCTTTCCCACTGCCCGCGCACCACGCGCCAGTCGATCCCGACGCGCGCAGAAAGCAGGCACCAGGCGCGCCCGTGCTGACATCGACGACGTCAGTGAACGATGGCGGCTGTGGCGTTGGGAGCCAGCTCTTGGGCCCGTCGCCCCACACACGACCGTACCCATGTGAGTCAGGGCACAAACCCTCTCCAGCGCCTACTTGAATTCGCCTCCCCGCCACAATCGGCGAACAGCAGCAAAAAGAACACGCTGCTGCTGCTTGGCCCCGGATTCATCGAGTCTGACCTCCGACGCGCAGCGCGTTCCCGACTTCGACGCCGAAGCGCCGGGCTTCGGCCTCGTTGGCGGGCCATGTTGTGCGCGCCGACTTTCTGCGCACGTTGCTGCCGTCGGGCTCCGCGAGCAGCGACGCGAGCACGAGCTCGTTGCCGGCGCGGCGCGCGTGAGCGGCGACCGGGATCTGACAGCTGCCTTCCACCGCCGACAGCACTCCCCGCTCCACCGCCACCGCGATCGCGGTGTCGCCGTCGGCAAGCGGCGCGAGCAGCTCAGCGAGCTCGCGGTCGTCGGCGCGGTGCTCGAGCGCGAGCGCGCCCTGGCCGGCGGCGGGAATGCAGAGCTCGGGGTCGAGGGTCTCGGTGACCTTGTCGAGCAGGCCGAGCCGGGTCAGGCCGGCGCGGGCCAGCACCGCGACGTCGACCGTGCCGTCAGCGACCTTGCGCAGGCGCGTGTCGACGTTGCCGCGCATCGGCACGATCTCGAGCGCGGGAAACGCGAGCTTCAGCTGGACGCTCCGGCGCAGCGACGACGTACCGACCTTGCTGCCCGCGGCCTGAGCGGCGAGCGGACGGCCGTCGCGGGTGACCACGACGTCGCGCGGGTCCTCGCGGCGCGGCGTGCAACCGATCACCAGTGAGGGCGACGCGAGCTCCGCCGGTACGTCCTTGAGCGAATGCACCGCGAGATCGGCGCGACGATCGAGCAGCGCCTCCTCGATCTCCTTGACGAACAGGCCCTTGCCGCCGATGGCGTTGAGCGCGCGATCCTGGATCTTGTCGCCGGTGGTGGTGACGTGGAGCTCTTCGATCTCGAGCCCGGGGTGAACGCGCACGAGCTCGGCCATCAGCGCGCGCGTCTGCGCCAGCGCGAGCGCACTTTTCCGGGTGGCGACGACGATCTTGCGGGCCATGGTTCCCTCAGCGTATCGCCCGCACGCCGGCGGGCACGGCCGGAACCGGGTCGGAGGCGGGGTCGGGTTGGTCCTCGGAAGCGGCGGCCTCGAGCTCTTCGAGATCGAGCTCGTGGTCGAGCGCGAACAGCTCGGAGACGGCCTGAGTGAGCCGCTCCAGGCGATCCACGTCGAGCCCGCTGCGCTCGAGCGCAGCATCGCGCAAGCGAACGGTGGCGGTGTGCAGCATCTTGTTCAGCGCTGCGTCGAGCATGGCTTCGAGTGCTTCGCGTTCCACCGCGCCCAGGTGCTTCAGGCGGCCGCGCATGCTGCGCTCGAGCTCGTTGTCGAGCACTGCCCTCAGCCGGGTGCGCAGCGCAACGATGGTCGGGGTGGCCTGGGCCGCTTCGGTCCAGCGCTCCCAGCCGAGCACCTGTTCGAGCACGATCTGCTCGGCGCGCTGCGCCTCGCGATGCCTCCCGGACAAGGTGTCGGCGACCTGGCGCTCGAAATCGTCGATGTTGTAGACGAACACACCCTCGATCTCGCCCACGCGCGGATCGATGTCGCGCGGGACCGCCAGATCGATGAAAAACAAGCTGCGGCCCTTGCGCGAGCGCCGGCCACGCAGCACCGCGTCATGCCCGACCACGAAACCCGGCGCGCTCGTGCTCGAGATCACCACGTCGGCGCGCGCGAGCACGCTGTCGAGCGCGTCGAACCCGAGCGCAGTGCCGCCGACCTCACGCGCCAGCTTCTCGGCCCGCTCGAGGCTGCGTCCCATCACCTCGATCTTCGCTCCCGCACCGCCGATCAAGAGCGCGACGCTTTCGGCCATCGCGCCCGAGCCGATCAGGAGCGCCGTCCTGCCCCGCAGGTCGCCGAAGATCTGCCGCGCCAGCTCGACGGCGACGCTCGGCACGCTGACCTGACCGGTGCCGATCGCGGTTTCGGAGCGCACGCGTTTTGCGGTGCGCAGCGCGCGCGGCAAGACCCGATGCAGCACGGGCCCGACGCTGCCCGCCGTCTTCGCGAGCTCGAACGCGTCCTTGAGCTGCCCCAGGATCTGCGGCTCGCCGAGCACCAGCGAATCGAGCGACGCGGCCACGCGAAACAGGTGTTTTACGCCTTCGGCGCCGGAATGCGTGTAGAGGTGGCTCGCGGCGTCCGGCGCCCGCGCTCGCAGCTGCCCGAATGCCGCCCGTGCGATCGGCTCGAGCTCGGCCGCCGCGCCGCCCGGTCCCGCAGCCACTACTTCGACCCGATTGCAGGTGGAGAGCAGAAGCGCTTCAGCCACCACGCGGCCCGCCAGAAGCTCGGACAAAAAGCCGGCGATCGCGTCGCTCGGCAACGCTAGCCGCTCGCGCACATCGATCGGCGCGGTGCGGTGCGAAAGACCGACGACGACGATCATGGCACAGGTCCCGCTCCCGCCCGCACCGCGTACAGCACGATCACGACCAGCACGCACAACGCGCCGGCGATCGTCCCGTACGCCGAGCGGCGGCCGCGCCAGCCCGCGAGCGCGCGCATCACGAGCACGCTGGCCACCAGGATCCACGTCGCGTAGCCGAGCGCCGCGCGGAGCAGCTCCGAGACCGAGGAGTGGCCGAGCGAGCTCGCGAACACCGCGCCGCTGACGATGCCGAAGGTCAGGAGCGGAAACCCGGCGAGCAGAAGCCGGTGCTCGGTGCTGTCGAGCGCATCCAGCGGAGGCAGCTTGGCCGTGAGCCCGCCGAGCTTCTTTTCCTTCAGGCGCCGCTCCTGCACGAGGTAAAAGCCGCCGGCCGCACCGGCCAAGAGGAACAGTCCGACTCCGAGCAGGTTGGCGGTGATGTGGAGCGCGAGCAGAGTGCGCGGCAGGTTCGCGGCGGTGCCCGACCCCGCGCCGACGTACTGCGCGCCGACCAGGAACGTCAGCGCGACCGGAGCCACGAACGCGCCGATCGCGTGCAAGCGGAAGCGCTTGCGCAGCGCGAGGTACGCGGTGGCCGCGATCAACGCGCTCAGACTGAGCGCGAAGTGCAGGGATTCGACTGGACACACGTGAGTGAGCAGGCTCGCCGTCACCACGTGAGTGGCGTGAAGCCCGGCGCCGATGCCGAGCGCGAGCGGCGCCCAGCGGCTCAGCGACCCGGGTCCGCCGGTGGCGGCCGCGGGGTCGCGCCGGGCCAGATCCACGAAGAATAGCGTGGCCGCAGCCGAATAGGCGAAGAACCCGAGATAGAACGCGACCGTCGCGAGCTCCTGCATGGCGGAGTCCATTTTACACGCGATGCCGGAGCTCGGCGAATCCGGCGAATCGCGGCAGAGGGCCTATTCGGCGGGCGCGGCCTCTGCCGTCCGGGCCGGCAATTGGGCTCGCGCGCGCGGCTCCGGCTTGCCGGCCCACCACGCCTTCAGCC
>Ga0111538_10013236_pt1 | contig 10885 bp, 9 predicted proteins | sample SoiMethybrSBSTD1_FD_79669 | JGI IMG/M metagenome (GOLD analysis project Ga0111538, IMG submission 79669) | Bulk soil microbial communities from a Populus tree surrounding site in Tennessee, USA - Soil MetaG P. TD hybrid SBSTD1 (version 2)... | ecosystem: Environmental > Terrestrial > Soil > Tree... | reverse complement strand
GGGCACCAGCCTGACAGCGGCGAGAAGCAGGCCGCCGTCAAGCGGCTGCAAGACTTCGTTGGAGAGCGGCGGATAGAAGGGGTCCCAGCTTTTTGTTTTTACGATGAAGTACCCGACCGAGCGAAAGCCCTTACAGGGGGGACCGACTTGGGCGAGTTACTTCAACTCGCGCAGCAAGGCGACGTGCATGCCTTGGCGCAGTATGTCATTCGCCTTCGCGCATATTGCGAGGAGCTTGAACTGCTGACCAACAAACAAGAAAGCTTCGTCAAGCCGCTCGCGTGTCTCTGCACAGACTGGCCGGTAGTGGCGTCACCATTTCGCGTGCGCAATAAAGGTGAACTGCGCGAACTCCTAGAACGCCTGGATGTGGGCGGCGATAAGGCAGAGTTGCCAGCCTACGCGACACAGAAGCACGACCCGCGAAATCTTTGGACTAGGTACGCGTTGGCCATCACGAGGTATCTACGAATGGCGCGCACTCAGACCGCGCAGCGATTGGAGGAATGCAAAAGAGCTGACGCCGAATTCCATTCCCCGATGCGGATATTAAGAACGACTCACAACGCGACTTGGTATGCTGTCGATGGCAAACGTGTTGTAATTCCGGAATGGCAAAAGCAGTGCCTCAATCTACCGGCGCGCCTTACAAAGGAGAACGCAAAGGTTTTTATGAATGTTGCAGGCATTGCACTCCGCGAATTCTGGTGTGCGCACCCGGAACATTTCGAGCAGGTAAAAGAAAAGATCGACGGCGCGCGCAAGAGCAAGACTGACAAAACCGTTGGCCAGTACGTTGACTTGGCCCTTCGCAACATCACTCAGGCACTCGCAGGCATCGCCCACAAGGAGTAATTCCCCCCTCCTGTTTCCCGTCCGGTACTTGAGGCGTCCTGCTACGGGATGCGGCTTCGTCATGCTTCCAGTAAAGGTTTAAGCATGAATAAATCTTCTTCTCGCAGGCCGGTTGAGAAGTTGGCGACCGCCCTGGCAAACGGAACGATCACCGACGATGTAGCCACGCGCATGTTAAGCGTTGTTGGACGCGGGGGCACCGCGCCTGGCAGCCGGGCGATTTACAACCTGAAAGATTCTGCCGGATACGTTGGTGTTTCCGAGGGCCACTTCCGCCGACTGGACGAGGCCGGGCTCTTCCCTTCGATCACGCTTGGAAAATCCCGTTGGTGGAGGCGCGTTGATTTGGACAAAGCTCTTGAAGCGCAGGCCGCGAAAAGCAGGAAGGCGGCATAAACAAAGGCGGGAGATTGCTTCGTGAACTCCACACCTAAGCTTTCGGTGGTCGAGCGCGCCTGGAAGTACATTGATCGGATGCCTCGCGCAATCAGTGGGGCTGGTGGTCATGATGCGACGTTTGCTGTCGCGTGCCGACTTGTAAACGGGTTCGGCCTTAGCACCACGGAAGCCCTGGAACTGCTCCGACGTTGGAACGTGGATTGTCAGCCGCCGTGGAGCGAGCGCGACTTGATTCACAAGATTAACACTGTGCCACGCGAGCGAGGCGGATACCTGCTCGACGGCACGCGGTCTACGATTATCCAGCGACCGAAGCCCAAGCGTCCACTGCTCGATCCAACCACCGCGACGGAAAACTTTTTGGTCGGTTATCGTGCGACGGAAGCAGAGATACGGGCCGCTTCTCCGACTCCCCCCGGGGATGATTGGCGACAGGGTACGGCATTAGTTTTCAGGACGCTCTACGATCCCGGCGAACAGGTCAATGTAACCGTCGATTACAGCGAGGAAGACGGGCGAGCGAAGCCAAAGGGCTACGGCCTAACTCAGTCGCGCGAAGATTGGTTGACTCTGATAGCGAAGCACGGACCACCAGAGGATCGTGGAGGCGCATGGTTCAAGATGAATCCACTGGACGGCCAAGGCATCGCGGACACGAACGTCGTGCGCTGCCGGTACGCGCTTGTCGAAGCGGACAAAATCCCTGTCGAGTTGCAATTGTCATTGCTCGTCAAGCTGCCACTTCCGATAGCGGCAATTTTTACTTCGGGCGGACGCTCGCTGCACTGCCTCGTGCGCGTGGATGTCACCGATGCTTCGCAGTATCGCGAGATCGTCGGACGAATGTTGCAACTGCTCACGAAGTTTGGCGTCGATGCGGCAAACAAAAATCCTAGTCGCGGCGCGCGATTGCCTGGAGCGCAACGGATCATCGGCGCGATCGGAAACGGCCAGCAACGTTTGATTTACCTGGACCCCTCTCCTGAACAGCGACCGATTATTTTATAAATCACGTGAACCTCGACGTGCTGGAGAAGAAAGTCGGGCAATTGGAAGCCGAGGAACCATGGCAACCTCAGGACGTGGACAAACCTCTGGTCGAACTGCCCAGCGGGGCTGTCACGATCACGGCTTGCGCCGAAAAGCTTTTCGACCTGATAGCTCCGAGCAAGACGTTGTTCATGCGCGGGGGTGCTGTGGTTTCCCTCATTGAACGTGATGACGGGATGCTGGCGCTCGACATTATGCGACCGGCTGCCGCTAGGTCTTTCTTTGAAAAGTTCGCCAGGCTGGCTGCGTGGCGCAGCGGGAGAGACGGTGAGCCGGTCTTGAAGCCGGGGAACTGCCCCGACGATATGGCGAACGCGCTGCTCCAGACAGAGGAAGCGCGTCGGCTGCTGCCGCACGTCGCGGGGTTGATCAATTGCCCCATACTGCGCGAGATCAAAGGCGAAGCCCTTCCTTCCGGCATCGGCTACGATCAGCACACGCGGCTGCTTGTGACCGGGGGCAAAAGGGCGAAAGACGTGGAGGTGGAACCAGCCGTCATTTCTCTGATGGCGCTCCTGGGCGAATTCGATTTCCAGAGCGAGGGCGACAGGTCGCGAGCCATTGCCAGCATGATTTCGCCCGCATTGAAAGCAGGAGGGTTCATCGCCGGACGGGTGCCTGCCGATGTGGCCGAAGCAGATCAATCGCAGTCGGGGAAGACGTACCGGCAGAAGGTGCAGGCCGCGATTTACAATGAGCGTGTCTCCCTCGTCACCAGTCGGGTCGGGGGAGTTGGATCAATCGACGAGAGCCTGAACCAGCAATTGATTGCAGGCCGGCCATTCATTCAGTTTGATAATTTCCGGGGACACTTCGACAGCCAGCACTTGGAAGCGTTCCTGACGGCAGAAGGTTCTTTCCCATGCCGGGTGCCGCATCGCGGAGAGGTAACTGTGCCGCCCGAAAACTACTTCGTCTTGTTCACTTCCAACGGGGTGAATACGACGCGAGACTTCGCCAACCGCAGCAACATCATTCGGATTCGGAAAAAGCCCGATGGGTTCAGTTATCAGAAGTATCCCGAAGGGGATTTGCTGGCCCATGTGCGGGCGCAACAGCCGTTCTATCTCGGGTGCGTCTTTGCGGTGATTCGGCAGTGGCACGCCAAGGGGAAGCAGCGCACGAATGAAACCCGCCACGATTTCCGCGACTGGGTTCAACCTGTGGATTGGATCGTCCGGAATATCTTTGGCCTGGTCCCCGTGATGGATGGAAACCAGCAGGCGCAGGAGCGCGTGAGCAACCCGGCAATGGTCTGGCTTCGGCGTGTTGCCCTGGAGATCGACCAGACCGGCGACCTGAACCGGTCGCTGACCGCGACAGACCTGTGCGGGCTCTGTGAGAGCACGGACATAGCGATTCCCGGCGTTGGCGAAGCGGCTGACCAAGATCGAACGATCAAGGCCATTGGCAAGACCATGGCGAAACTGTTCCGCGACTCGGATACCGTCTCCGTGGACTGCTACGAGGTGGTACGAGAAGAACGCTACGTGGCACGGGATGCCACCAATGACGGGGGTGGTTTCAAGTCCAAAACCTACACCGTGAGGAAGCCATGAGAGACAAAATGTCCGCAGCCACGCAGCCAACGCAGTTGAGACCCTTTCTGCCTGAAAAACGGTACCGTTTTCCTAGAAGTACGTCTCTCGACTGCGTCGACTGCGGTACTGCGGTGGATAACGGGTCTCACATAGGACACAAAAATGAAAACAAGGTGTCTCCTATGTCTCAGGAAGGGGACAAGTACAAGCTCAGAGAATCTCTGGAAGGCTGGATTCCGAGCGTGGAGACCCATCGCGTGAGCCGAAATCTGACGCTTAAACAGCCCAAAGCGCGTTCGCACTCAATGTTCACAGGGGTTCCGTGACTGTCTCAGGGTTGAATCAGCCGTGCATCATGCGACGCCCTTGTTTCAATTTCGGAAGCTTGCCGGGCGCTATCGTAGCCCATTTAGGATAGATGAAGGGCATGCAGCCGCTTGCGGGGATGCGACCAGGGTTTTCGTGGGTAACTCCTGTCAGAAACTCAACCGCAAGCATTTGACACCTTGGTGCGAGGAAAGAAGTTAAGTTTTTCCGTCGAACGTCACCACTTCTCCGCACGCTCAAAACGAAGTTTTCCTCTTCGGCTTGAGCGAGCGCGCCAAAGCAGTAGCAGAACGATTCGCTGCCGGGCTCCGATCCCGGTCTGTGCCGGAGCTGGAGCGCATTGTCAGCAGCAGGTTACGACGTGGACCACGGCGATGGTGTACGAAATGCGCGGGTGTTGCGCAATAGAGGCTCAAGCATCTGTTATGCACTTTTCCAGACTTCCATTTCCTGGGCCTTGCAGGTAAAAAGTGCCTATTCCAATGCTCTCCCTCAACGTCCAAATTATGATCGCGCAGGGCAGTGGCATCAAGGTAATGTCGACTGATAAGAGGATCATATGCCAAACACAGCAAAACAGAAGAAGTCTTCGAATAAGTCAGAGAGCGGCTTACTTTCCGTCCTTGGGGAAGCTGTCCGCCGATTGACCTCGCAACCGCTTGTATTCGGAGTAGCGGTCTTACTCATTCTGGTCATCGCTGCTGGGTGGTCAACCGACAAGTTAGTAGCGTTGCGAACCCCGGCTATCATCATTCTTGTTGTTGGTCTGGTAGCTTGGCTATTGGTGGAGTTGCCGAAGGCGCGGGCTGCGGCTAATCGAAAAGCACCGCGTCAAGAAAGCATTACAGGGGGCGTGAATGTGGAAGCTAGCGACGTTGGAAAAGGCGGCGAAGTGGTCGGTATCGAAGGTCTCCCTCAAAACAAGGCTTTGCCGGGTGTTAAGGTCAGGGCGGAAGACGTTGAGGGTCGCGTAGCTGGCGTCAGCTACGCGAAAAGGGAGAATGAAAAGGATGAGCAATCTGGTTCATGAAGGCGCGTTCGACTTCAGTGGATTGATCAAGAGCGCACTGGAGGGATATATTGCTCGCCCCGCTATCGAGCAAAGCGTCCTTGAATACCTGACTACGAACCGCACCGGCTGCTGCGTTGTGGTGGGTGAACCCGGCAGCGGCAAAACCGCTCTTGCAGCCTCACTAATCCAATCCGGAGGCTATATTCACCATTTTCTTCGAGCTGGCCATACGGAATTCAGTTTGTGGCGTGAACCCTATGCATTCCTCACTTCGGTGGGATTCCAACTCAAGGGGATTTACGGCGACGCCCTTTATCCAGAGACGATCGGAATGGATATCCGCGGTGAAGTGCGCGACGTCGACAACGGTGGTAGCTTTATCGGAGCCGAGATCCAGCAATTGCTGAGCGTTCCGTGGCATAGTGCAAATCTCAAGGTCAGACTTGAGGCTGCCGGCATCAAGGGGAAGGCAATTGGAGTGCGCATCCAACAGGTCGTTGAAGATTATCGGCGTGTGCCCCTGCGCACTTTTGCCAACATGGCGCTATTCGATCCGATGCGACGGCTTGCCCAACTGCAGCCCGACGCACGCGTCGTCCTTTGGATTGACGGCCTTGACGAGGCGTTCGACAGGCTGCCAAGTGAGAGTTCTGCAGAAGGTGGACACAGCCTCGTCGACATTCTTCCGTTAACTGACGAAATCCAGGAACTCGGCAATCTTCTCCTGGTCATTTCGTCCCGCCCGACTGTGGAATTGGATCGGTTCATCCAAAGCGGCGCACGAAAGATCGATTTGGCGGACGCCCGATTCGCTAACGACAACACCTCTGTCATTGAGCAGTATATTGACCGCGAATTTGCAACAGAGGAAGTCCGGCGGGAGGTCGCGAAATCGGGCAATCAATTTCAAGACATCAAACAAGCTGTCGTCACAGCCTCTGGCCATAACTTGCTTTATTTGCGGCAGTTCTTTTTTGGATTGAGGAATGGTGATCTCGCCGAACTGCTTGGCGGCGGTTTGCCGACGGGATTGGACAACATCTATGCCCGCCAGCTTGGCCGTGTTGCTCGTCAAGCTGGCGACAAATACCTGGCCGAATGCCATCCACTTATGACCGCACTCGCCGTGGCAGAGCGTGGGCTCACTGCCGAGCATCTCGAAGGGTTCACAGGCCTGGACCGAAACCGAGTCAACGCGGCCGTTGGAAGAGTCCGCCCATTCTTAGATATCGAGCGCATCGAGAAACGCAACACCTATGGTTTGTATCACCGCTCGTTTCGTGATTGCCTCGTGCGGACGGAACACCAGGATGAAGTTTGGTATGTCCGACCCGAGGCGGCACATGACGCAATTGCCAGCTACTATCTTAGCCGGTTTCAAACCGACTGGCAGAAGATGGACGATTACGGCTTTGACTTCCTCGTACACCACCTTGCGCATGCCGGTGAAGCCAAGGACGAGCAGCTATTCTCCCTCTTGGGCGAAGGTTGGCGCAAAGCGAAGCGTCGCCACTACCGCTCAAACCGCCAGTTCAGCCAAGACTTGGCCGTTGCCGCACAACGAGCGCAGTTGCTGCCATTCCCTGAGGCTGCCATCAAGACAGCCCAGCTTGCGCTGATGGACACGTTGATTGCCGATACGGTGGGTCAACTTCCCGCCGGGGCGCTGGAGTTGATGATTCGCCTAGGTGAGGTGCAACGTGCTTTTGATTACATCCGGCCCGATCAGGATCCGGTAGTAACCGTTGGCTTATTTGCAGAGATGATCTGTGGCTTCGGAGCTTTAAAAGAACTGGGCCGGCGATCGATTCATCGTTTGCTCGAACAGGGCTTGGAACTCACGGCTCGTGATCCCGATCAATCTCACGGATTGCTGCGTGCATTATTAAAGGGTGTTCCTGCCAGCGCCGAAAGCCCAATGCCGGAGCTGCTTCAACGCACTGTTGAGATCTTCAATTCAGGGCGCGGAGATTGGGATACTCCTCTGGCTCTGTCTGAATTGGCTCGTCTTCTCGTGCCTCTTGATCGTCCTCAAGCCGGCGAGACTTTTCGTCAGTCGTTGGACGCGTGTCAGAAATCAGCCCGCAGTTCGTATTCGGTGAGTCTGCAGCGTATCCTTTGCCTTTGGGCCGATTTCGATGCCAGGGAGGCCGCTGGCTTGCTCCAGGCAACACCAATCCACAAGGATGCTGATGGCATCCGCACAGCGGTTGACGTTTTGAGTGCATTGGATCCATCAGGTGCAACCGGTGTTTTGCACCAAAATTATGACCTGATTCGGGACCTTCTGCCCGATTCCGAGAATCCGTTCAATTACGCCCTCGCATCGATGGAAGTGGCCGCCTTGGAGTTGAAACTAGGTGAATCCTCCCGTGCAGCAAACACAATGACGGAAGTTCTCGCCGCCATCGCGAGGATTGGCGGTGCCGACGACCCGGAACGGGACATTCAAAACCGCCTTGACCAAGCTACGACTGCTTGGATTCACGCCGCCTCAGTTGACGTCGAAGCCGATCCGTCTCGCGGTCGTTCGACGTTACAGCATGCGTGGACGGCACTCCAATCACACCAGCCTTGGAACACCACCGAAGACCTTCAAATGCTTGTGCAAGCGCAACTGCGCGCTAATCCCGACCTGTTGCAGCCCAGAATTGAAACCACAACAAGTCACAACTTGCGTGCTGAACTGTTTGTGGGTGCGGGTCTTGCGTTACTCCAGCATTCGCCAGCCCTCGCTGCCACGTACCTTGATCAATCTCTGATGTTATGTGACTCCTCACGCCTCCGTGATGCAGGTCATGCAGAATTCTGCCTTGCTATTGCTCACGCCCTTGGCAACCAGCATCGAGACGAAGCGCAATGCGTGATTAGTGAAGCTGGGCTGGCCCCACAGTCGATCATAACATGGCGACTTGCCATTCTTGACCAACTCTTACAGATCGACCAAAGGGAAGCTGCTGTTTGGTGGGAGCAAACGTGGCGATATTGGCTAAGTTCCGCTTCCAATCCGAACTACCTTTGCGAATTACCGGCGGTCATCCCGCATTTGCCTCTTGATTGGGTACAGACGCTGGCTGCCGAGATCGAAACGATTTCTGTACCGACGCATAAGCGACTTCTTGCCGCTGCCGTCAGCGCTACGATCAAGAGCTCAGGCGAAGTCGCCGACAGACTCCTGTGCTGCGCGCTGGATGGTCTTGAACAACCGTTACCGGATGGCTTTCCTGCGAGACGCATTCTCGCATTCGCCGCCGGGCAGTGGTGGAAGGTTGACCAGCCACTGGCCGAAAGTTTTTGGATTAGGGCACTCCTGCATCTCGAGAATGACCCTGCCTTCGCAGGCGAGCCCGTGGCGCGCCACACTCACCTAACTCACCTGATCGAGGATGCTATGCACGGTGCACCATCACTGGCGCTCTCAGTATTGTTGACTTCTGATAGGCCACCACTGCCTCCGGATAGTATCCTGTTTAGGCTGCCGGGTCCAAACACACCAGCGCACCTCTCGGCCGGCATACCTCACCGAGACTACTTGCTCGCCTTCGCGCTCGGGCGCGAAGCTTGTGAGCTCGGTCCAGTCCGTCAACAAATTACGACTGTGGCTAAACCTGCGATTCGCGCCTTAGCGGCTTGTAGGGCTGCCTCATTCGCAAATGATGCGTCGCTTGATGAACGATTGGCGTGGTGTGAGATTGCCTTGGATTCGGTTGACCGACTCCCAGAGCATTATCTGCGCTGTCTTTTCTCTGCTGATGCTGCTTCGGCTTTCTATGCTATCGGTGTCAAATCGAAGGCTGTGGAAATTGCCACCGCAACAGCGCAGGAGATCCTAGAACACGGCGAATATTTTGAATCTATCTTCCGTCAACCCGCGTATTCGCACGCTCTCGGTGGATGTTTGCGAATCATTTTCGAAAGCCGAGAGATTTCCTCCATCTCTGACTTTATTTGGGGCGCTCGCTGCCTCGGCATCGGACTACAGACCGCACTAGGCTATCTGGCTCAGGGCATGGTCAAGGAAAGCGAGAAGGCCGTGCACGATTTTCGGGAAGCGGAACGCCAAGGCACAAGCCTATTCGTGTAAGAGTGCTTGGGACAGAAACCCGCCCACATTCGTGCACCATAAATTCGGCTAAAAAGGGGACGCGCACTCGGCGAATTACATAGTTAATATAGTTAAGAGTGTGTCCGACTTTGGAACCTCGCGGTTTTGAGGCAAGGTCGTTTGTAGACGCAACTTACACCACTTTTGATTGTGCCAGATAGGGTATGGTTTTTTGGTCCCTAAACCGGGCTTTTTGGGCTTAACTGTGCAGCCCGTGACCCAAGGCCGACGGCTCAATGGTAAAGGTTCCTGACGTGACCTTTTTGTCAGGCAGGCGGCTGTGTCTGGACCTTACGCACCAGCTTGAAGGCGGAACCGACCGGCAATTTCAACCGTCGTGCAATCTCCCTCACCCCGGCACCTTGGCCGACCAATAACTTCACAGCCGGCTCGTGTTCCTCCAACGTCCCAGGTCGGCCAAGCTTCACACCTTTGGCCCTAGCTGCTCGGATTCCGGCCGAAACACGCTCCTGGATAATGGAGCGCTCAAATTCGGCCATCGCCATAAGGATGTTCAACTGGAACTGACTGGCCGGGTTCATTCCGCTGGTATCGATACCTTGGCTTGGGCAAACCAATGCGACTTGATGACTTGTCAGCTCTCCCACGACTTGCGCCAGGTGGGGCAAGCTTCTGCCGAGGCGGTCGAGTTTGAAACAAACGACCACGTCAACCCTGTCCCGTCGTACGTCGGCCATTAGACGGTCCAAAGCTTCCCGGCTGAACTTGCTTCCGCTGATTGTGTCGCAAAATTCGGTGACGTTCGTCCAGTTGCGACGCGCGCAGTACTCGCGCAGTTCGTTCAATTGGCTGTCGTGTGTCTGTTTGTCGGTACTTACGCGGGCGTAGATGGTGGCTTTCATGGGTGTTCACAAATCTGATGTTTCGTGTACGGGCTTTACGGTCCAGTGAATCGATGAAATCGTTGGGCTTTTGGGGGTCGTCATCTTGGGGGTTTTTGTGAACACCCCGCCTACGCCGATCGTAAGCGGGGTATTCGGGTGGTTACTCATCCGCCTTCTGTGCTGTTTCAACGAAGTGAAGGGTGAGCGTGCCAGGTTCGCTGATACGCACCTCTACGCGATGCCCTGGTCTGAAGCCGGCCTGTTGCAACCAGCGGCCATGCAGCCGAATTTTGGGCTTCACAGGCTTGGACCAGTAGTCCACTTCAATCTTGAGCGTACGAGGGTTCAAGCAGCCACCCCCAGTTCCTCGCTTGGCTGCGCGTTCAGGATGAAGTCCGCCGCCTTCTGTGCTTGCGCAGCAGCATAGATCACTAACCGCCGGTCATCCTTAAGCCGCTCCAGCCACGATTTGACGTAAGCAGCGGAATTGTCGATCGTGCGCTCTACAATCCCAACCTGCCCGCACAGAAACGCCGCCCCCATCTCGGCAACCAACTCCTCCTGGCTCTAGGTTTGCGAACCGAACGGGGACCATTCGCCCTCGGTTCCGCTAACGCCCTTACGGTTCAGGCGCGATTGGTGCCCCGTTGAGTGGGTCAATTCGTGAAAAAGCACCGAATAGTAATCTTCTGCGCTGCGAAACGATTCTGGAGCCGGCATGCCGACGAAATCGCCGCTTGGCGAATAGAAT
>Ga0111538_10013235_pt1 | contig 10886 bp, 11 predicted proteins | sample SoiMethybrSBSTD1_FD_79669 | JGI IMG/M metagenome (GOLD analysis project Ga0111538, IMG submission 79669) | Bulk soil microbial communities from a Populus tree surrounding site in Tennessee, USA - Soil MetaG P. TD hybrid SBSTD1 (version 2)... | ecosystem: Environmental > Terrestrial > Soil >... | reverse complement strand
TGGCTCGAACTCGCCCTCCGCTCGGCGAATGGCGCGCAGCGCGAAGACTGTCTGTGTCCCTCGACGCTGTGGCGCTACGAACGTGGTCGTACCGTTCCAAACGCGCTGGTCTTCGTACTGATGGCCGACGTGTACGGAGTCTCCCTGTTCGACCTCGTGACCGCGCTCGAAGCCGACATTGCCGATCGGCTGGCCGGACTTGCGGCAGCCCCGTCAGGCGACGTGCGCGGTGCACGCAATGTCTAACCTTCGTCGTCTGTGGTTTGCGCTATTCCCACCGCCCGAAGTTCGTCTTGCTCGCGCGATCGAGCGAATCCTGAACCGACACGCCGAGGACGCGCAGGAGAAGCTCAAAGAATCGTGGTATTGGGGCCCTGTCGGCGGCGACGTCTTCACCGCGATGCGTCAGGCTGGCTTCGCCATCGATCGTGTTGAACATCGTGCTGACCTCGATAGCTATCTCGCCGGGGTTGAACACGCCCTGGCCGAGGCTCACGAAGAATATCGAAGGAACGAATTCGACGAAGGAGGCTACGGCAGCGCCACGTTCCACGCGATTCGACGCGATATCAAGCTGTTACGCGAGCGACGCCGCTTGTGAAGACGCCTGCCCGCACGCCGCTTACTTCGCGCTCAGCAGAACATCGCGACACCGGAGCTCTCCTCCGGGCGAGGCGCCTCCCCCCAGGCAGTGCATATAACGACCGATTTCAACCGCTCGCGTCTTCGCCTCTTTGACGGTGGTCACGTTCAGCACGCGGCGCGTCGTCACGGCTAACGCGCGCGCGATCGTCAGATCAGCAGCCGCTCGTCGCTTTTCTTCATCCGAACCGACGCCGCGTCCGACGCGACTCTTCGCGATCCTGATCACATTCAGCTCGGCGTGAGCCTTATCGAAATGCCCCAGGAGCACGTCTACGGCTTTGAAGTCCTGCGCGCGAACACACTCGTCGAACGTCTGACGATGCCGCTCGATCATAGGAGCGAGGTCCTCGGATTGATCGCTCGCGGCGACCAGCACGGCGAACGACGGTACAAACTTTCTGGCCGCGTTCTTCAGTGCGAGTTGCCCGTCCAGCCGCGGCGCGGGGACCTGCGCACCCGTCCTCTGGTCAACCTTCAGATCCGACTGCGTTTGTGCCAGGTCATTGAGCTGGGTCGCAAGGCGTGCGATCGCCAGCACCTGGGCCCCATTGAGTCCTAACTTTCGCAAACGCTCCATTCCTGCGCCGGGCGACAAGGCGAGATCATCGAACAGGGGTCTTTGTGCCTGCGACTGCGTAGCGACTGTGGCAACGTGGCCGGCCAGCAGGATCAGGGTCACGGCCGGGATCAGAGCCGTGCGCAGTAAGGACCGTCGCGGGCGTCTCTCGAACACGTTGCCTCCTCAGATGGATGTGTCGTGATAAATACGCCAGCCAAAAACCACCGTTCTTGGGATGGCATGATAAGCTCATCAGGCATTGCTGTGCTTCGGCGGCACTTACCCACGGTTGATTTCACCCGCACATCGCAACGTGTCTACACGGTGCGCCCTGGTTGTATTGGCACTCGCCGCCGTTCTTGCCTCGGCCTGTGACCCTCCAGCGCCAGACTTTACCGACCCCAAGACGACGGGCGTGACTCCACAAGATATTCAGAAAAAGACCGACATCAAGGCATACGTCCTCATGGAGCGGGCCATCAAGAAGGTGGAATCAGCTCGGAACCTCGACGTCATGCCCGAAGAGACCAGAGCGCGCTTGGCGAGCGAAGCGGCCACGGCCAGAAAGTACGACCAGGTTGCTCAGGACTACGGCCGGTCTGTCGAGGACATTCGCGTGGTGAGTACGCTTCGAGAAGGTCTGGCCAACTACCTGGATCGTCTCTCAGAGTTCGCACTCGCTACGAAAATGGCGCCGAAAGTCAGTCCGCTCTCCGCGGAATGCTGGACCTCCGACCTGATATCGTCGCAAGACGCTCGAGAGCGCCGCGAACAGCTGTTGAACCGGGCGCAGCTCGCACTGGGGAGAACGGCTGTCTACTTCTCGCGGAATCACGGCGGCAGCACGGCGACTGCCGACACCTTCAAGAGCGCGCTCATTTCGGGTGCGAGCTTGACGTTCTTCGAGGTTCGCGGCATCGAGCGCCCGTCTATCGAACAGATGGAAGAAGTCTACAAGAAAGAACCGGTGCGCTCGGAGTTCCTCGCCTTTGGCCACTGTGTGTTCTGGATGAAAGGCGACTTCACCAATTCGATCGGCCCCGCGACGTAGCCGACCTTTCAGGTGATAGATGTCTGAAAGAGAGTCACCCGGCCGTCGTTCGCCTGCAGAATCCGACGCGCCCGCCTCTCGCTCACTCGTCGATACGGTGTGTCGCGTTCAGCCGTACTACGTGCTGCTGTTCGGTCTGCTCCCCGGGTTCGCACTGCTCTTCGGCAGCTTTGTTCTTGGCATCGCAACCCTTACCGCATTCCCGCCGACATTCGCAACGACGGACCGCGAGGTTGGATACCTTGCCGCCTTCAACTGGTCGGTCGTGTACGCCATTCTGTTTCCGCTCGCGCTGTACCTGATGGCGAGCACGATTTCCGGGCTTGCTGACGCGTTGGATCGACTGCACGCCCGCGGGATGGTGCTCAACAAGGATCTGGCTCGCGTTTACACGACGGACATGACGTCGGCCTGGTTGGCAGGCTCGCGTGCACGCTCATGGCTGCTCACGATATTCGCGGTGGCAATTCCCGCGGGCTTCGCCGGAACGGAATGGTTCATCAACAATCTGCTGCGGTTGATCCATGTACTTGAGGGCCCTTTCAAGCCCTCTGATTACGACTGGGGTCTGGCTGGCTTGATCGCGAAGCCGGGAGAGCCCGAATGGTCGCTGGCCGGTCGGCTCGCCAATGCCGCGTTCGATTTGGGTGCGTTTGCAACTGAAGCTCTCTTGATCGGATCGCTGATCGCCTTCTTCATCGTCGTGCTGGATCTCGGCCGAGTGGTGCCGAGCGGAAGGCGCACAGACGTCCTTCATCTGCTGCCGGACTTCAACTCGAAGGATCCACGCCGCGGATTCGAAGAATTCGAATACGCGCTCGAGCAACTTCTGGGCGTTGCGCTCGTGGCCTATCTGATCTGCTACCTGGTCAGACTCGAAGGTGCGTACATGGCGAGCGCGAGCGCCACGTCGCTCGCCGAATTCGTACGTGAGGACATCCTCGCCGGAATCCTGGCTGCCGCCTCTGATCCAACATCGAAGAAGAGTCTCGCGGACGAAGTGGTTCGTTTGTTCAATCTCGGAGAACAACAGCCTCGTGGGATGCTCGCCTGGATGCTGTCCATTCTGATCGCCGTGTTCAGCCTCGTCACCGTCTTGTTCACCGTTCGCGGTGCGGCGAGGGCGGCGAAGTTGAACGCGCTGCGCGGGCTGCGGGAAGGCTCGCTACCCAGCAACGACCCGAATCAGGCGAGTGTGCCGCAGGCCGTCGAGTCGATGGTGATCTGGCCGTTCGGTTACCTGAAACTGGACGTTCTTCTCTTGTACGTGTGCGTCGCCGTCGTGACCCTCGCACTCTATCGCGTCGGGTTGTTTCTGGCGGGGATCGTGGTGTTCGCTCTGATCTTCAGGATGGTCAAGAGGCTGCTCCGTCCCGACAAAACAGCTGTGGCAAAGAAGCAGGAAGTGTAGTGAAGCGTATGGAAACGAATAGACGAGAGTTCCTCACACGAGTTGTTGGCGGGACCGCAGCAGCTGGACTGGTTTTGGGAACACCACGACCGGCCGAAGCGTGTCTCTGGGGAACATGGTGGGTGTACTGCCGAAACTGCCACCAAGTGGACACCGTGGAACAGGGCACGTGTCAACACATCTGCGAGAACAAACAATGTAGGCAGCAGGTGTTCTACGGAGACGATGGGAGAAGCGTGACTGTGGTGTGTCGGAACGGGCACCTGAACCCCATTCACACCGGGACACGGGACGATCCGACGTACTCATATAAGTGCACGGACACGACGTGCAACAAGACGGAATGCCGGGCGGACGGTTCGGATCCGCCTCCACGACCACGAGGACCTATCTCCGGGCCGGGCGATCGACGCTGACTTCCGAGGAGTGGTGCCGCGAAGCGGGTTCAGAAAAGTTCCAGTGCAGTGCCGATGAAGACGACGGCACCGACTGCCCTGGTATCCGACCGCCAGGTGAACTTCACGCCGCCAGTGACGTTTCCCTTTCCTGGCACGAAGTAGACGGGCACGTCGGCGAGCCATCGATCGTTCCTGAAGTCGTACGCGACTTGTGGCGCGACTCCACCGCCAGCGACAAAGAGGCGGCGCACTTCCACCGTCAGGAGTTTCTTGTCGGACGGATTCGGCCCGCCGACGACGACCTCCTCGCAGCGGGTTGCGGACGTACCGGGAATAGGCTGGCAGATCTCGGCCGGGTCGTCACCCGCTCTGAAATCCTTCCTGTAGGTGCCCGAGGCAATCAGGAACCCGAAGGTGCTCGAGAAGACGCCAATCCGCCCGGTCGCGGTCACACCGGTCTTCTCCTTGCTGTCGTCCGCCAGCGTGTCCTTCACGAGAAACTCGAAGGTTCGCTTCGTGGCTGAGAACGAGCCACCCACAATCCACGGCCTGGCGTTGACGTGCGTATATTGACCAATCAGTGCCGCCTCTTCGCGACCGGCCACGAGCAGCTGTCGATAGCTGCACTGATTCAGCGGCACGTCGATCCGGACGCAGACATCTGTCGCCTTTTTGAGTTCTTCAGGAGTAGGCGCCTTCCAGTTCAAGCGATTGAACTCGATCTTTCCGGTCGCACCCTTGGAGAGACCGGTGAGTGAGACCGGTTCGGTGACCTGGTCCGAGTTCAGCGGCCCGCTGAAGGACAACTGCGTATGCCCGTGGCCCGTTCGCCACCCGATCGCAAACGTGCCGACCTTGTCCTTGGCGGACGCATCGAGGATGAACTGCGCGGCCGGTGAACCGCCGCCCGGCGTCAGTACTGTTGCGAGTGGCAGATTAGCGGGCGCTTGTCCCGACGCTTCCGCCCTCGCCGCCAGTGTCTGCGCAACGGCAGGTGCCGACGCCAGACCCATGGTTGCCGCAAGCAGTCCGCGCGCGAGCATCGACTGGACGCTCATGGCACGGTCACCCCGACGACGCCGGCGTCGGGCGCCGTGCTCGAGACCGGACCATCCAGCGTGCCGCCGTTGGCTGTCAGCGAGAATGCACCGTTCCCCTGGATTTGCCATCCCACGACGGTTCGGCGGCCAGACGACAGTCCGATACTGACGCTGCCTTTTGCTGCCGCACTGTGCAAACCCGCGGTGATCTGGATCAGGTGATTCGCGTTGGACGAGGAGAACGTCACCGCCGCTGTCGCTCCTGCGGCGGCGGCCGCAGCGAGGCCCCGCCTCGGCGACGCGGTTCTGTGCGGCGTCGCCGTCGCATGCATCTCGCTGAATCGGCGGTGCAGGCGTTCAGTTGACCCGCGACGAGTGCTCGTCATCCTGCCGCCCACACGACGTGCAGGCTCTTTCTTCGACATCGGTCCTCCAATCGAGATTCACCCGCTCGACCTTTCAGGCGTAAACCGATGTGCGAGAGGGACACGAACCCGGCTGTAGAATGGCTCGATCATGGGAAAGGGCGAGATCTCTGCCCTGCTATCGGCGGCGCGCGCCGGTGATCCGAAGTGCGAATCGCGGTTGTTCGAAGCGGTGTACAGCGAGTTGCGCGGCATGGCTGCCGCATACCTTCGCAACGAGCGATCTGATCACACCCTGCAGCCGACGGCCCTCGTCAACGAGGCGTATCTCCGGTTGCTTGGCGTCGCGGACACGGGGTGGGAGAACCGCGCCCACTTTTTCAAGATGGCGTCCACGGTGATGCGCCACATCCTCGTCGATCATGCTCGCGCTCGCCGCGCGCGTAAGCGCGAGGGACGGCTCGTGCGCGTCACGCTGGATGGCGATCCTCCGGCGTTCAGCAGCACCGACCTGGACCGCGTGCTGGCCGTGGACGCCGCCTTGCACAAGCTCGCCGAGTGGGACGAGCGCCAGGCCAAAGTCGTGGAGCTGCGCTACTTCGCCGGGTTCGACATCGCCGAAACCGCCGACATCCTCGGGGTGTCCGAAAAGACTGTCAAGCGCGACTGGAGCATGGCTCGCGCCTGGCTCCAAACGGAGCTGGGGAGCAAGAGCGGTGTTCGGTGAACGATGGCGTCGTCTCCGCGCCGCGTACGAGTCGCTCCTCGACGCGGACGAATCTGAGCGTCCCGCGATCCTCGCCGCGCACGCGGAAAGCGATCCCGAGTTCGGGCGCGAGCTCGCCGCATTGCTGGCTGGCGATGCGACCACCAGCAGCTTCCTCGACCATCCGCTGGTGCGGCTGAAGCCGCCCAACCTCAATCCGGGAATGGTCTTGTGCGAGCGATTTGTCCTGCTGCATGCGATCGGGCAAGGCGGGATGGGCGAAGTCTGGGCCGCGCGTGACGAGACGCTGAAGGAGCAGATCGCGATCAAAACCATCTCGCTGCTCGCCGGCCAGACCGCGAGCTTGCCGCGGTTCAAACGAGAGATTCAACTGGCCCGCCGCATTTCCCATCCCAACGTCTGTCGCGTGTACGAGCTGTTCGAGGACACCGACCTCACGCCGCCACGCACGTTCTTGACGATGGAACTCCTCGCCGGTGAAACACTGGCAGCGCGACTTGCGCGCGTCGGCGCGTTGCCGGTAGAGGAGGCAATCGAGGTGTGCCGGCAGGTCGCCGCGGGTCTCGGCGCGGCGCACGACTCAGAAGTGATACACCGCGATCTCAAGCCGGCGAACATCATGCTCTTGTCGAGCTCGTCGGGCCGGCGTGCGGTGGTGATGGACTTCGGTCTGGCCCGCGATCCCGCGGCCGCACGATCGGACGGCGTGACCGTGACCGGAGCCGTCGTCGGGACGCCTGAGTACATGGCCCCGGAACAGGTCAGCGGCGGACCGCTCTCGCCCGCGACCGATATCTATGCGCTCGGTCTGATTCTGTTCGAGATGCTGCGCGGCAAGTCGCCGTTCGCCGGCGGAACGACGCTCGAATCGCTGATGCGCCGCGCCCGCGAAGGGCCCGAGCGCCTCAGCGGCGTGATTCCTGGACTGCCGGCGAGGATCGACTCGGTGATCGCACGCTGTCTTGCGTACGAACCGGCGCGCCGCTACCAGGATACGCGTCAGTTACTGCGGGCACTGGATTCGTCGCTGCACATTGCGGTCCCACGCAGCCGGCGGCTCTGGATCGCGGTTGCTGCGGCCGCCGTGTTGCTCGTCGCGCTGGCAGGCGTCGCGGCGTGGCGGCGCGCGAACCCGCCGCTGCCTTCCGCCGATGCCCTGAGGTGGTACAGCGATGCCCAACAGGCGCTCGCAGAGTCTGCGCCGGTGCGAGCGCTGAACAACATCACCCGCGCCATCACCTTGGCGCCTGACTTCGCGCCTGCGCATGCGGCCCTCGCCGAGATTCGCCTCGATTTGGATCTGCCCAGCGCAGCCCAGGAAGCCATGCTGCGCGCCAACGAGCTCGCGCGAGATCGCAGCCGTTACCCGCAAGACTACGTCCAATACATGGATGCCGTACAGGCCCTCCTCCAACATCAATGCGATCGAGCCATTGCCGCCTTCGCCAAGGCGTCAGAGACCGCTGGTCCGGATCGACCGTATCGCATGGTGACGACCGCACGAGCGATGGATCGATGCGGCCGGCCACACGACGCGCACGCGCTCATGACGGACGCCTCGCGGATCGATCCACGAAACGCGGCGGTGCCGCTGCGCGCCGCGCGTTTCGCGGCGAGCGACCGCAACTACGAGGGCGCCGCGGCGTTGCTCGGGACTGCAGAAGGATTGTTTCGCGATCGCAACAACATCGAGGGACTAGGCGAGGTGCTGCTGCTGCGCGGCACCTTCGAGGTCGAGCAGGATCGGCTCGATGCGGGGCGCGCGACGCTGGCACGAGCCATCGAGGTGGCCGGCAGCCTGAATGACGTCCGGCAGCAGATTCGCGTGCGCCTGCAACAGGCCATCCTCAACCGAAAGAGCGGCGACTTGATGGCCGCGACGGACTTGACCACTCAAGCCATCGATCTCGGCCGCCGCTCGAATCTGGAAACGCTGACGCTCGAGGGACTGTTCGCGGCGGCCAACGTGCACATGATTCGCAATCAATTCGGTGAGGCGGAGACGCTGTTCGAGCGCGTCAAAGGCATCGCCGAAACGTACCGTCACGAGGAGTACCGGGCTCGAGCCTACCTCTCACTCGCCAGTGCGTACGTGCAGACGCTCCGGCCCGATCAGGCGGCGGCCGCCATCCAGGTCGCCCGGCCCTACTACGAGAAGATCGGTCACACGCGCAATCTCGCCATCGCCGACGCGCTCATGGGCCAGGTACGCCTGGCGCGCATGGAGTATGTGAGCGCGATCGAGCAGTTCCAGCGGGCCGCCGATGCGGCCAAGGAGAAGAAGGATCCCGAACAGGAACGGCAAGCGCGCGACAATCTCGCCAATGCGTTGGCTGGAGCCGGGCGCTATCCCGATGCCGTGGCGCAGTACCGCCAGGTCATGGCCATGCACAACGCGGCAGGTCGTTCACGGGCGGCGCTGTTTGCGCAATTGAACCTCGCCGATCTGCTTTCGCGCCTGGGCCGAACCACGGACGCCCTCGCCGCGTTGAAAGACGCATCGCCAGGGCCTTCGAAAGAAACCGTCGCCCAACTGAAGCGTATCGAGGCGGCGGTGAAACTGAGAAGCGGTGACCTGGCCGGTGCCGAACGTGCCGCCCTGGAGGCGTTGAAGGTCGGCGCCGACCTGTCGCCGGAGCGAACTGCGCGGGCGGCCATGATCCTGTGCCTCGCCGCAGCGCGGCAACGGCATGTGCAGTATGTCCCTCGCTGCGATGCGATTGAAGCCGACACGAGCCTGCTCGGCAATCCCAGCTTTCGTTTCGAGAGCCGCCTGGCCGTTGCGGAGGCGAGGTTGGCCCTGGGGAATATCGCGGGGGCTGCCCCTCTGCTCCGTCAGGCGCGGGAGATTCTGAAGGACGGTTCGGAAAACGAACACCGGTGGCGACTGCTTGCGCTGTCGAAGGTCGCTGCCGAGGGCGGAGGCGATGTGGTCAGTGATGCGGCGGAGCTGACCCGCGAGCTCGATCGCTTACGCCTGATCTGGGGGAATCAGATTTTCACCACGTGGTCGAATCGTTCCGATGTGACTGCCTTGATCGGCGGGCTCGCATCGCGGAGGTAAATCATGGCCAAACGCGCCAGGGTAAAGAAAGCGACGTACAAGAAAGCGGTCAAGAAGGCCGACAAGAAGCCACGCAAACAATTCAAAGTGCTAGATCATGACGAGCCGATCGTCGTCGACAACGGCCCGGTCTTGATCGCCAACGGCGAGGCGGTGGTGAAGCTCAAAGGCGGCGGCAAGCGGGCCGAACGCAACTTCAATGTTTTCAAGAAGCTGATCGTCAAAAAGATCAAGAACGGAATGACCGACACTGAAGTCTTCACGCTCGCCGAGGACGGCAAAGTGACCTTCCACCTGTTCGACCCGGACAAGAAGAAGAGTGACACGATCGAAGTCGAGCGATTCCCATTTGACAACGTCGGCCTCGAATCCACGCTCGATCTATTCGAATTCCAGGACGCTCAGAAAAAGAAGTTGAAGATGAAGGGCAACACAAAAGCCAGGCTCACGTTCATTTTCGCGGTCGGAACCGACACTGTCCACAAGATCCGCCTGGCGGATGACGAGAACAAGTTCTTGTACGACTCTGTGAAGGCTACCGTATGCCCGTTCGGCGCGGATGGTGACTGTGCCTAGTCGTTTCGACGTGGCCGCCCTAATCGGCGGGCACGCATCGCGGAGGTAAATCATGGCCAAACGCGCCAAAGTGAAGAAAAGAACTGCTAAGAAAGCAGTCAAGAAGGCCGTCAGGAAGCCCCGTAAACAATTCAAAGTGTTAGATCATGACGAGCCGATCGTCGTCGATAACGGCCCGGTCTCGATCTCTAACCGCGACGCCGTGGTGACGCTCAAAAGAAACGGCAAGAGGGCTGAACGGCGGTGCACGGAATTTGGAAAGCTCATCGTCGAGAAGAAAGACACGTCCGGCATGAGCCTGCCCGACGAAACATTCCCTCTCAAAGCGGACGGCACGGTGAACTTCCTCCTCTTCGACCCGAATTCCAACAAGCGTGACAAGATCAAGGTCAACCGCTTTGGATCCGACAGCGCCCGCCTTGAATCCAGCACCGATCTTTTCGAAGAATTCGAGGACGATCAGCGGAAGAAGTTGAAGATGAAGGGAAACGCGATGGCCAGGCTTACGGTCATCGACGCTGATGGAACGAACGGTCCTATCACCGTGATCCTGGCAGATGCCAACAACAATTTCCTGTTCGGCTCTGTAACAGCAACTATCTGGCCCGTCAAACACTGATAGCGTCTGCGGCCTCGGACAGGACTTCGACGATGCGATCGAGGGTCGTATCTGGTGTGACGAACGGCGGCGCCAACACAAAGGTGTCGCCGCGGACCCGGCTGAAGAGACTGCGCGCAATCGTCTCGGCGTGAATGCGCGCGCCGACTTGCTCCTGCGGCGCGAACGGCGTCTTCGTGCCGCGATCCTTCACGAAGTCCACGGCACACATCAACCCCTTGGCGCGAATCTCGCCGACGTGCGGATGGGCGCCCAGACGAGTGCGAAGCGCGTCGAGGAGGTACGCGCCTTTACGGGCGGCTTCAGCAACCAGGTTCTCGTCCTCGATGATCTGCAGCGTCCGCAACGCGACGGCGCAACCAACCGGATGCCCGCTGTAGGTATAGGCGTGCATCCATGGTCCTGGACTCTTATCCAGCACACTCGCGATC
>Ga0111538_10013233_pt1 | contig 10887 bp, 8 predicted proteins | sample SoiMethybrSBSTD1_FD_79669 | JGI IMG/M metagenome (GOLD analysis project Ga0111538, IMG submission 79669) | Bulk soil microbial communities from a Populus tree surrounding site in Tennessee, USA - Soil MetaG P. TD hybrid SBSTD1 (version 2)... | ecosystem: Environmental > Terrestrial > Soil > Tree... | reverse complement strand
TCCGAGGTCGACATGATGGTCGTCGTCGGCGGCCGCTCGAGCGCGAACACGAAGGAGCTCACTCGGCTGTGCGAGATCGCCGGCACGCACGCGATCCAGGTCGAGAGCGTGCAGGACCTGACGGATCCAGCCCCGTTCGAGGGTGCGCGCATCGTCGGCATCACCGGCGGCACGTCGACGCCGATCGAGGACCTGCGCGACGTCACGCGCCGGATCCTCGAGCTGGCTGGGACCGAGGACGCAGCGGCAGCGTCCGCTGAGCTCGCCGAGGCCGCTCTCGCGCGCGCCGCGACGCCGGCCGGTCGCACCACGTCGCTCCCCCACATCACGTCCACCCCGGCGACCGGCGCCGCCTGACCGGCCGTGGCCGCTCGCACCGGCCCAGCGGCCGCTGACCGTACCGGGAGAGCCATCCCACTCGTCGCCATCGTCGGGCGTCCGAACGTCGGCAAGTCCACGCTGTTCAACCGGATCGTCGGGTCGCGCACGGCCATCGTCGAGGACCGGGCGCGCACGACCCGCGATCGCCTGTATGGCGACGGGGAGTGGAACGGTCGCCGGTTCGTCCTGATCGATACCGGCGGGCTCGAGGTCGACACGGACGACCCCATCGAGCTCCGCGTCCAGGAGCAGGCCCGCCTGGCCATCGCCGAAGCCGACGTCATCGTGTTCGTCGTCGATGCCGCCGTCGGTATGACCCCCGCGGACCTCGAGGCGGCCGAGCTCCTGCGGCGGGCGACCGCGCCCGTCATCGTCGCGGTCAACAAGGCCGATAACGAGAAACGCGAGCTCGAGGCGGCCGAGTTCCACACGCTCGGCTGGGAGGAGACCTACCCCATCTCGGCTTCGCACGGCCGCGGGACCGGGGACCTGCTCGACGCCATGGTCTGGGCGCTGCCACCCGAGAGCGAGGCCGAGATCGCGCGCAAGCAGCGCGAGGCCGAGGCCGATGCCTGGGCCGATGAGGTCGCTGCCGGCCGGCTTGAGCCGTTCGTGGTCGGCGACCCGGAAGAGGATCTCGACGGGGACGACTTGGTGCTGGATGAGGCGTCCGCCGAGGCCGCTCGCTGGGATGCGGCGCTCGCGGCCGAGGCCGACACCTCGCCTGCCGCGATCGCTTTCGTGGGCCGTCCCAACGTCGGCAAGTCGAGCCTGCTCAATGCGCTGCTCGGCGAGGAGCGGACGATCGTCTCCGATGTCCCCGGCACGACTCGTGATGCGATCGACACGCGTCTCGCCTGGGGGCGCAGCGAGATCGTGCTCATCGACACGGCGGGTATCCGTCGGCGCGGAAAGGTCGCGTCCGGCCCGTCCGCTGAGCGCTATTCGACGATGCGCGCGCTCACGGCACTGTCGCGCGCAGATGTCGCGGTCCTCGTCATCGATGCCGTCGAAGGGCTGACATCGCAGGACGCCCACGTCGCGGGCTATGCCGTGGAGGAAGGCAAGGGCCTCGTCCTCGCCGTGAACAAGTGGGACTTGGTCGAGGACAAGACCGATCGCACGTTCGACCAGTACGTCGAGTGGATCCGGAACGACGCACCGTTCCTCGAGTTCGCGCCCATGGTTTCGATCAGCGCCAAGACGCATCAGCGCATCGGGCGTGTGCTGGAGCTCGCGGTCGATATCTGGGCCGAACGCCGAAAGCGGGTCCCGACCGGCGAGCTCAATCGGATGCTGATGGCTGCGACCGACCGGACGCCACCGCCGCTCGTACGCGGAAAGCGCCCGAAGCTCTTCTACGCCACGCAGGCCGCGATCTCCCCGCCGACGTTCGTGTTCTTCGCATCCGATGCGTCATCCGTGCATTTCTCGTACCGGCGATACCTCGAGAACCGTCTGCGCGAGACATTCGGGTTCCACGGAACGCCGGTGCGCCTCGTCTTCAGGGATCGGGCCTCGGTCAGACTGCCGAGGCGGCGGAAGCCCAAGTCCGTGCCGTCCAAGCCGACCCGACGGTCAGCACCTAGGCCGCGCCGCTCCCGATGAGCGGATCCGCGCCGACCGTAGCGGTCGTCGGCGCCGGGGCGTGGGGCACGACGCTCGCCGCCATCGTCGCGAAGCGCGAGCCCGTGGTCCTCGTCACGCACCGGCCGGAAGTGGCCGAGGAGATCAACCGATCGCATCGGAATGAGCGCCGCCTGCCGGGCATCGACCTGCCGGAGGCGCTGGTAGCGTCTGCAGACACCGAGCTCCTGCGCGGCGCGACCGAGCTCGTGATCTTCGCGGTCCCGTCGTCGCATCTCCGATCCGTCGCGGGCGAGGCAGGGCCGCTCATGCCGCCGACGGCGGATGTCCTGTCGGTCGTGAAGGGGCTCGAGAACGGGTCACTCCTGCGGATGAGCGAGGTGATCGCCCAGGCGACGGGCATCGATCCGGCGCGGATCGCGGCCCTGTCCGGTCCGAACCTCGCGACCGAGATCGCCCAGGGATTGCCGGCGTCCGCGGTCGTGGCTGCCGACGATCCGGTGCTCGCCGCACGCACGGCCGAACGGCTCGGTCGTCGCGAGTTCCGGCTGTACGTGAATCGCGACATCCTCGGGGTGGAGCTGTGCGGCGCGCTCAAGAACGTGATCGCGATCGCCGCGGGGGCCGCCGATGGGCTCGGGTTCGGCGATAACGGCAAGGCCGGGCTCATGACCCGTGGTCTGGCCGAGATGATCCGCCTCGGCGCGGCGGCCGGCGCCAATCGACTGACGTTCGCCGGCCTGGCCGGGATCGGCGACGTCATCGCCACGTGCGGGTCTGGCCTGTCACGGAACCATCGCCTCGGGGAGGAGCTCGCCAAAGGCCGCTCGTGGGCCGAGATCGAGGCCACGCTGCCGGGGACCGCGGAGGGTGCCTACACGGTCGACGCTGCGCTCGCCCTCGCCGACCGCTACGGCGTCGAGATGCCGATCGCCCGAGAGGTCCACAACGCGCTGTTCGAGGGCAAGAGCGTCCAGCGCTGCCTGATCGACCTGCTTTCGCGTGAGTCGAAAGACGAGCTGGAGGACCTTGGCTGACCCGAGGCGAAAAACGCGTTCCTGACAGTGCCGCTGGCGACTCGAACGCACAGGGCTGGCTCACCAGAACGACAGGTTCCTCTGACCGGGATGGGCGGCACGGCACGAGCTGTCTCAACCTCGTTCCGGTCAGGAACACTAGATCGCCCCGGGCGGGACCGTGCTTGGGCCGGTGCTAGACTGCGGAGCCTCGGGGCGTGGCGCAGTCTGGTAGCGCACCAGTCTGGGGGACTGGTGGTCGTCGGTTCAAATCCGGCCGCCCCGACCATCGACCGAACATGAAACCGGCCTTGACCAGACGGGATGGGTTACGGACCCATCGACTACTCCGGGGTCGACGGTGAGGCGGCCCGGGGTTTTGCCATCGCCACGGGCAAGGTTGACCTCTACCCCCTTTCGAGTTTCCGCCCGAAGGCGATTCGCGACCCGTCGCGCGACCAGTTGGCCGTCGACAGCAAGTCTGCGTCGTCGGCGACTGTGGAGAGCAGATGACCGTCGGGATCGATGATCAACCGGGGTCCGCGTGAATACGTGCCCTCGTCGTACCATCGTTCCTGCAGAAGGTGGAACGGCGAGACTGCTCATCGACGGAGCGACCGATTTCGACTGGACTCCCTAAGGGCTCGGGCTTGTCCGACCTCAGGACTAGAAAGAGGTTGGTCGAAGATCAAGGACCGCAGCTGGTACGAGCGCGAGGCGTGGCGGTTCGATCGGCGGTAGCTGCCGACGACTTACCATCCCGATATGTCGGCCTTCGCTGATGCGCAAGAGGAAACCGCTTGGCCGGCGAGGATGGCGGCTACGTACCCGGAGCCGGGGAACGACGGCAAACCGTATCCGACCCACTCCTGGATGTCGGGCTCAGCAGCACCGCGGGGATGGTCAGCGCAAGCGATAGCCAGAACTTGTCCCGGAACATGGTGACCGAGTGGCCTTCATGGCGATCGTGGCCGGCATGTCCGCCCGTAGCGTGATGTTGGCCGTCCGGCGCTGGACCGCTCTGTGGCGCCTCGTCGGTTGGAGCCGAATGGGCGTCGTGTATCTGGTGGTGGTCGAGGTGCTCCATGTCCTGTCTATGATGCCGTCGCTGCCACCGCAGCTGGCAGGTTTAGCGCGTTGTCCGGCAGGCGACCAATCACCAACAAGGAACGACCCTCGGACACTCCGAGGGTCGTTCTGATTTCAGGGTGGAAGCGAGCGACGCGCCGTCGTTGTTTACACGAGCGGTGCTTCCGCCTTGATTACTTCACCGTGCTGGCGACGGCGAGGCGATCGTTCCGGGCTCCTGTCGGGCTGCCTTACTGCGGCTCCACAGGTACGCGGCGACCCCCAGAAGGAACCCGACGCTCAGGAGAGCGCCTGGTCCCAAGAACGCTCCGGCCTCGGCAGAAAAACCCGTGTGAGCTGCCGAGTACCCGCCGGTGACGAAGGCGAGTCCGGCGATCACACCGAGAGCGCCTAGCACCCTCCAACCCATGGTGCCCGTCAGGAGTGACATGCCGAGCGCGAGGAGCGTCACTCCGTTGAGGATGTTGAAGAAGCCGCTGAGCCCCTTCTCGATCCATCTGACACCGTCCGCGACGTAGAACGCCGCTGGCTTGTCGGCGGCGGGCGCCGTAACCCATCCGTCGATGGTCGCCTTCAGAGCGACCCCGTCCACGGCCATCTGGACGGCGAACACGGCAATCACGGTGATCGCGGCAAGTGCGCCGACCGATGCGAACGCTCGCGCGACGCCATCCTGCTGAGCAAGGACGTACGCAAGCGTCAGGAGCGACAACCCGATCAGCGCAGCGCCGAAGAACTGACCGATATGCACGGCCGTCCAGATGTCCGATACCGCGTACTCGAGGAACACCGTCGCGGAGTCGTTCGGGTCGGTATGTCCCGCATGCAGCATCCCCATCGCGAGCTCCAACAAGATGCCGAGAGCACCGCTGGCGGTACCAAGACGAAGTAGCCACTTGTCCCTATTCGCAGGAACAGTCCCGATCCCGGTCGCATTCATGACAGATCTCTCCTCGCCTTCTGGCGTGCCACGGCCGCAACGTGCAACCGCCGCCACCACCATGAGTTCGACTCGGAGGAGTGCCATCCGGGGCGTCCCCTGATGGACTGAGGGTTGTCCCCAAAACGCGAGATCGGTGCATGCCCTGATCTCAAAAGGGAGCTGACCTGCCACGATTGACGCGATGAGGGTGCGGTGGCTGCAGTTCGCGGTCGGAGCCTTGGGGCTCGGTTTCGGCGCGGCGACAGAGGCCATCCAGATCGGGCTCGGCGTCAACGCGGAGCGGGTCCTGATCGACTTCGTGGTGGGTGAGACCTACCTGCTCGGCGGTCTCTTCGCGTGGGGACGCCAGCCGCGGAACCGGACCTGGCTGCTGATGGTCGGCGTCGGGTCCGGATGGTTCGTCGGGAACCTCGCCGGCTCGACCGATCCTGTCCTCCATGCGATCGGCATCATCTTTGCCGACCTCGACGCGATCTTCCTGAATGCGCTGATCCTGGCCTATCCATTCGGCTCCGTCGAAGGGCGGGCAAATCGGTTCGTCGTTGCGACGGCCGCCTTCGGCCTGACGGCCGCGAACCTGCTGTTCTACTTCACGGGCAACCTGGCACCAAATCTTGTCATCGGCCTGTTCATCACGGCCGCCCTCGCTGTCCTGGTGCCACGGCGGTGGTGGCTCGCCCCGCCCCAGTTGCGTCGCGTCCTTGGACCGGCCGTCCTCGCGATCTCCGTGGTGCTCCTCGCTATCGGCATCGCCATCGCGATCCGGCTGATCGGGATCTCGGCCGAGGCGAGTTCGGTCTTGCTGTCGATCCGCGACATCGGGGTGCTGGCGATTCCTATCGGGTTCGTCGTCGGGTCGTTCCAGCTCGTCGAGGAGGAGCTGCGAATGTCGCGTGCCAGGATCGTGGAAGCGACGGATGCCGAGCGGCGGCGCTTGGAGCGCGACCTCCACGACGGTGCCCAGCAACGCTTCGTGTCGTTATCGATCGCGCTCCGAGTGCTGCGCTCCCGGCTCGGTCCCGACGTTGCACCGGAAGTGGCGCGCAGCATGGACAGCGCATCCGAAGAATTGAAGGCGGGAATCACCGAGCTCCGCGAACTGGCTCACGGTATCCACCCGGCGGTGCTGACGGGAGAGGGCTTGGCGGGCGCTTTTGCGGCGCTGGCGGAGCGATCGTCGATCCCGATCGACGTGATCTGTCCCGCCGAGCGGCGCTTCAACCCCGCGGTCGAGGCGACCACATATTTCGTCGCGTCAGAGGCCCTCGCCAACATCGAGAAGCACGCGTCGGCGTCGCGCGCCTCGATCACCGTGGCAATCGACGGCCACCGACTACGTCTTCAGGTCCAGGATGACGGACTGGGCGGCGTCGACGTTTCGAAAGGAACGGGAATCGTGGGTCTTGCCGACCGCGTGTCGGCAGTTGGTGGACGCCTGGACGTGACGAGCGGACGGGGTCGCGGGACGACGATCGCGGCGACGATACCGCTCCCGAGGGAGCCTGCTGCACGCGGAACCGAAGAGGAAGCAGGAGATGTCGGGATAACCCTGTCGTCAGATTCGCCAGGCGCTGACACGATGACGAGATGAGGACCCTCCTGATCGTCGATGACAGCGCCGCCTTCCGCCGGCAGATCCGCACGTTGTTGACCGGAGAGGGTTTTGACGTCGTCGGAGAAGCCGCGACCGGCGCGACTGCCCTCGTAGCGTGTCGGGAACTTCGGCCGCATCTCATCCTGCTCGATATCGGTCTTCCCGACGTCGACGGCTTCGATCTCGCAGAGCAGCTGATGCACGAGACGACGGGCGATCCCGAGGGGCGCGTGGTGGTGCTCACATCATCTCGCGAAGCCACGACGTATCGTGCTCGACTCCAGAGGACTGCGGCGACGGGCTTCATCCCGAAGGATGAGTTGTCCGGACAGGCCATCGACGCACTGCTAGCGGCCAGGTCGGCGTGACCGAGTCCAGATCCATCAGCGTCGTTCTTGCAGATGATTCGGTCCTCCTGCGCGAAGGCATGGCACGACTCCTGGTCGAGTCGGGCTTCGACGTGGTCGGTCAAGCGGGAGACGCACCAACCCTCGTCCGACTCGTTAGGGAGACGCGACCATCGGTCGCCATCGTCGACATCCGCATGCCCCCCGGGCACACGGATGAGGGACTGAGGGCGGCCAAGGCGATCCGCCAAGAGCACCGTGATCGAGTAGCCGTCCTTGTCTTGTCGCAATACCTGGAGACCGCGTTCGCACTCGGCCTTGTCACGGAGGGAGAGGGTGGCCTCGGGTACCTGCTGAAAGACCGAGTCGCAGACGTCGACGATTTCGCGGAAGCGGTCCGCCGGGTAGCGCGCGGTGGTCTCGTGATCGACCCGGATGTCGTTGCGCGCCTCGTCGGTCGTCGGCGCGAACCGGGTCCCGTGGACGAGCTGTCGGATCGCGAACTCGAGGTCCTGTCGTTGATGGCTGAGGGTCGCTCGAACCAAGCGATCGGCGATCACCTCTACGTGACGCAGAAGACCGTCGAAGCACATATCGCTCACATCTTCGCCAAGCTCGGTCTTCTCCCCGCGACGGACGATCATCGGCGGGTCTTGGCCGTACTCGCGTATCTCCGCGCCGGGACGATTCCTGTCCACGAGCGGCACATGCGGTCGTTAGAGAAGACAATCGGTGACTTGTAGGGCTAGACCTGGTGTTGCACCGACCGCCAGACGCACCCATGAGACACTCCTCGGCAGCGAAGTAGCCGCGATCAGCAGCGGTCGTGAAGGAGGGGGCGATGGGCGCCACGCGACATTCCAGTACGTTCGAGGAAAGCAACCGCGCCGCGAGGCGTGGCTCTGCCCGGGTCCGCCTAGGCGCCGCCTTCGCCGCCGCAGCCCTGCTCGCGTCGGCGATCAGCGCCGGAGTCCCGCTGACCGTCGCAGCCGCGGCCGGAGACTTCACGGTTTCGCCGACCACGCTCGACTTCGGCAGTGTCTACGTGGGCGCGACAGCGAGCCTGCCGATCACGATCACGAACGTGTCAAGCACGACGCAGACCCCGAACTTCTCGGGCGGGGCGCCGAACGATTCCGACAACTTCGGGGGCAGCCAGAACTGCGCCGGCGTGCCACTGGCACCAAATGAATCGTGCACGTTCACGTATGACTTCACACCGGCGACCGTCGGTCCCCACAGCTCGAGCACGACCATCGGGATCGACTCCGAGAATTTCTCGATCACGATGAGCGGGACGGGCTTGTCGCCGTTCACGGTCGTCCCGACTACGCTCAACTTCGGCAGCGTCTTCGTTGGCGCGACAGCCACCCTACCGATAACGATCACGAACGTTTCGGGCGTGTCACTGACGCCGAACTACTCGGGTGGCGCACCGGATGACCCCGACAACTTCGGGGGCAGCCAGAACTGCGCGGGTGTGACGCTCGCCGCGGGTGGCTCGTGCACCTTCACCTACGACTTCACTCCGACGACTGTGGGTCCAGTGAGCGCGAGCACGACCATCGGGATCGACGACGAGAATTTCTCGATCACGATGAGCGGGACGGGCGTTGAGCCGACCGCCGATCTCGCCGTGAGCATCGCGGCATCGCCGAACCCCGTGAAGGCTCGTGGCACGCTGAGCTACTCGATCACGGTCCGAAACGCCGGCGGCTCCAACGCGCTCCATGTCCTTCTCAATGACCTCTTGTCGCCGCAGTCGACGTTCTTGTCCGCGACAACGAGTCAGGGCAGTTGTGTCACTCCGGCTATCGGCGCGTCCGGGACCATGAGTTGCAGCCTCGGCACGATCGCCAGCGGCGCGAGCAGCACGATCAACTTCAAGGTCAATGTGCTCGCCAAGAAGGGGACGATCACCAACTCCGTTACGGTCTCGACGACGACGGTCGACACGAACTCGGCCAACAACGCGGCTTCGATAACAACGCGCGTGAAGTAGGTTCGTACGCACAAGGGGCCAGCAGTGACTGGCCCCTTGTGGCTACGTGAGACGTCTTCGAAAGGACGGTCCCACGCGGAGGGGCCGCGTCCCCAAGATGGGTCCCCCTTCCGCGTCGGACGGGATGACGCGCTCCGCGGCAAGTGCCTCGCCGATGTGGGGCTTACAAACCCTACGCCCCTGGTCATGACGAACCGGGCACCCGTCCTAGCCCCTTGCCTTCCCCCAAAGGTGACTGGTGGGCACTGGGTCACCGTGTTGCCTTCATGGGCCTTGGCACGCGAGCCAGGGCAGGCGATCCACCGCGTGGACTGGAGCGACTCGCGACAAGCTGTCGTGGCCTACCGGTCCGCGTAGGGTCGCTGGTCAGGGCGTCGCCATCTTCCGCCCGCGCGCTTGAGCGATCGGCGTCAATCAAGTCGTCGTGAGCCTCTTCAGCAGAAATGAAGTCAGCCGTTGCTCGGTCGGGGATCTTCAATTTCCGCTGCTGGAGTCGTACACCTCGGCGGATGCCAGATCGATCGAGCCGGTCCCGACCCTGAACCCCATGCCGCCCGCGACGAGCACCTTGCCGTCGGGCAGCAGGGTGGCAGTGTGCGAAGAGCGTTGCGCGGCCATGCTCGCGGTTGCGCTCCAGGTACCGCGGGCCGGGTCGTACACCTCGGCGGATGCCAGCGGTTCGTGCAAGCCACTCACGGAAGTGGCGCTACTACCACGACCGCCGGCCACGAGCACCCTGCCATCGGGCAGCAGCGTCGCACTGTGAGCATCACGTGGCGCGAGCATGCTTTGGGTCGCGGTCCATGCCCCGCTGCGCGGGTCGTACAGCTCGGCCGAGGCCAGCGGCTCGAAGCCATGCATGGTGCCGCCCGCCACCAGCACCCTGCCATCCGGCAGCCGCGTCGCCGTGTGGCCGACTCGAGGCGAAGGCCCGATCATCTCCCCAGCGGCAGTCCAAGTCCCGCTGATCGGGTCGTACAGCTCGGCGGACGGGCCGTCCCGGACCCCGTCCTGATCGCCACCCGCGACGAGCACCTTGCCATCCAGTAGCAGGGTGGCCGTGTAATTGGAGCGATCGGAGGCCATCGCGCCGGTGGTAGTCCAGGTCCCGCTGACCGGATCGTAGAGCTCGGCGAAGGCCTGGCCGTCGGGCATCGGAAGGTCGGCAGCGATGCCACCCGAGGCGAGCACCTTGCCATCGCCTAGCAGTGTGAGCGTGTGGCGGTAGCGAGCGAGGGCCATGGCCCCGGTGGCAGTCCACGTCCCGCTGAGCGGATCGTAGACCTCGGCAGAGGCCAGCTCGCCGGAGTTGTTGTCGCCTCCCGCAACGAGCACCCTGCCGTCGGCCAGCGACGCGATCGCGAAATCAGCACGTGGCACGACCATGCGCGCGGTGGAGGCCCATGTCCCGGTGTCGGGGTCGTATAACTCCGCGAGATTTTGGGGGCCGTTCCCGTCGATGAAGTTACTCACGACTAGCACCCTGCCGTCGGGCAGCAGCGCCGCCTTGTGAGCGATGCGAGATCTGGCCATGGCCCCGGTGGCCGTCCACGCGGGCGCCCGCGGTGAAACCACAGCCCCTCTCGGGCCGGCCGATGGACTAGCGGGCGTGCTCGGGCTGGACGTCGAGTCGGGCGCTGGGCTCGGTCCGCCGACCGCGCGCTGGTTGGGCCTCGTTACGAGCACCGCGGCACCGACCGCGATCACGCCGATGACGGTCGCCACAGCAACGCCCTTGAGCAACCCCGGCCGAAGGCCAGAGGTCGTCAGCGTGCTCCTGAGTTGCAGGCGCCACCGCGAGCGTTGGCTCGACGCGGCGCTCAACGTGAGGATGGTCTCGCGCAGGTCACCCGGAGCAGCCCGCCCGGCCCGTCGCTCGAAGGCGGCCTCGATGAGCTCGTCAGTCAGCCAGTCGGATCGGTTCATCG
>Ga0111538_10013232_pt1 | contig 10887 bp, 9 predicted proteins | sample SoiMethybrSBSTD1_FD_79669 | JGI IMG/M metagenome (GOLD analysis project Ga0111538, IMG submission 79669) | Bulk soil microbial communities from a Populus tree surrounding site in Tennessee, USA - Soil MetaG P. TD hybrid SBSTD1 (version 2)... | ecosystem: Environmental > Terrestrial > Soil > Tree... | reverse complement strand
GTAGAGATAACGGAGTTGCCGTCGAGATCAACTCGCGGCCGGAGCGAAAAGACCCGCCGCGCAATCTGCTGAAGCTAGCGGTCGATATCGGCTGTCGTTTCTCAATCGACACAGACGCACACGCACCAGGTCAGCTCGAGTGGCAGTACATAGGCTGTGACCGCGCCGCCGAATGCGGCGTCACGGAAGACCACGTGATCAATGCCGGCTCAGCCGACATGTTGTTGAGCTGGAGCGCGTCGCGACGCTGAGCCTGATTTGCCTTGGCATCGTTTCGAGCGTTGGTGCCACAGTCCGCTGTTGCCGTCTTCGCTACGGAGGAAGCAGGTGATCTCCTACGCCGGGGGTCGGAGAACGCCAGCGCGGCATCCTCAATTGCTTGATCAGTTGCGGTCAGACGGCCTTCGTGCTGCCGGAGATGCTCCTCCCAGGAGGTACGCGGGACGTCTCCACGAATTGGTTCGGCCATTCCCCATTTCGATACAGCTCCCAACGCGTCGCCCCGATTCGGAGACGAGGCTGGCGGAGCTGATGCATCGCTTCCAGGAAGCCCGCCTGCCATTCCGGCGCGACTGTGAAGTGCCACCGCGACGAGGACCGGTCCGACGAACGTGTCCCAGCTGACCAAGAAGTCAGGACATCTTGGTGATGCTTGACCTCGATATACTCGCCTCGCCGAACGACGGCCGGTTTATCTTCGAGCGCGGCTTCTTGATCGATGGCAAACGCGACCCGCCTATGCTGGCCGAGCTGGCTAAGTCCGCACGCCGAGATCCCTAGTTGACCGAGGTGCTAACTGGCCGGTTTAGCGGCCACCACGCGTTTTGGTCGGCAAATATTTAGATGCCATGACCAACGCAGCCGGCAAAAATCCGCGGAGCTGACCGTGCGGATTGTGGCTGATCGAACCGTTTCGCTCCTTCGGCGACCCCATCGGAACCCTCTCCGAAATCGGGTAACGATGCGAGGACATGATCGTGGTGATTATCGGAGGATGCGGCGCTCGAGGACCCAGGCGAGGAGGTAGGAGGCCAGTAGCAGGGTGGACATCACCACGGCGAAGCGAAGCAGGAATGTGTTACCGAACGGGTCGGCGAGCCGCTGCAGCACGACCGGAACGAGGCTGTGGGGATCGGTGACGACGTCCCAGGAGTTGAAGCGTGGGAAGCGCCCGAGGTAGATCCCGATCGCGCTGAGCACGAGCGAGCTCACGGCGACCGCCCAGCCAACGACACGCCCGGCCCGCGCCTCGACGATGTGGTGCACGACGAGCAGCGAGCCCAATCCGAGGGCGAGGCCCGTGGTGGCGAATGTACCGATGAGCGCGGCGTCGAACCACAGCGGCGCGCCGCCCAGCCTTCCGAGATGGATGAAGTCGGTGAGGATGTATGGCGCGTTGGGCAAGAAGAGCAGCCACCCCGCACCGAGCACCCAAAGCAGTGGCCGCGGTCCACCGCGACCGTGAACGGCCGCCACACAAAGCGAGAGCACGAACGGAATCCATGCGAGGAAGAGGTTCCACGTGAGGAAGTCGAAGGCGGGCTCGCCTACCCGGTCGATTCGGACAGCGAGCAACCCGACTGCGGCGAGGGACAGGGCGATGAGGGCGAGGGACAGCCCCGCCAGCCAGTACACGGGCCGAGGCTTCGGGGTGCGCGACATAACTCAACGCTAGAAGGTCCGCACCAGCCCGTTCGAAGGGGCGGCCTATCCCGACGCGAGTCGGTAGGGTGCTGGCGCCGCGACGCAGCCCAACTTTGGGAGTCATGTCACCGCAGAAGTATCAGCCCTGATTTTGGTGACCGACAGCGGCGGGACAACTCGCGTTTATGGAATCGAATGTGGCCAGATAGCTTCTATTTGGATATCGAGCCAATGCTGACCAGTTTCTATTAACAAGAACATTGTTGGTCCACAAACTCCCTCGTGCCCCCAGTTTCGGAGGAGCCTGCGGAAAGGACACCTTCGGACCCCGCTATTACAGCTTGGCGTCAGTGGATGCAGGTCGAACCTATCCGGCACCTCTAACGATGTAGATGACGACTGCGACCAGTAATGTGACGACGAGCAAGATCATAAGCAGATCTAGCCGACGCACAAGTAGCGGCCGCGTAATCAGTTGGCCGTCACCTCCCGTGCCATTGGCCAACTCTGAGAACAATGTCCGAAAGCTCCAAAGTCCGAGCATTGCGAGGCTAATCAGGATGATCAGTAGGGCGATCAATTTATCCATTGTGGTGTCCGTGCTATGAAGAATAGGGCGTCAGTCTTCAGCGGCTGTGGTGCTCCACGGCTGTCCGCGCTGGACCTACAGAACGATTGCTGGCGATGCAAGCTTTCCACGCACCAACTTGCCGTCGCGTCTAGTCCAATCCTCGCATGGCTCGTCGGCTGACTGAGCGTCGGCCCAGCCAGTGTCCAGCGGAGACTTTCCTTCTGTTGCATGTGACGTTCATGATATTGAGCAAGTTGCAGCATCAGTCACTTGGGTGGCTGAAGTCCAGTATGCGACCGACGCCGTCGGGGCTGAGCCGGACATCCTTCCAGCGTTTGACTGACCGGTGCCGCTGGCGTCTGTCTGTCATGCTGGGCTGGAACGAGGTCGTCATGATGGCTGGATCTGCTGTTGACAAGCTCCCTTGTGCGCGGTGGCTCTGCTGATCGCACTGCGAGGTAGTCTCACTCGAGTTCCAGAAGTATAGGAAGGCGACTCTTGTTGCACACTCGGCTAGCCGCACTGTTCAAGGGTCTTGACGAGGCCAGTGTTAGCTGGTGTCTACTGCGCATTCCCTCTGTTCCAGCCTCGCCACGAGGAGACATAGACCTGCTAATCGACCGGAGCCATGTTAGCAGCGTGCGTCATGTGCTGCTTTCACAGGGTTTCATACCAGTTCCCGGTTGGACTGAATTACCGGATATGTTATGGGTTGACTTCGATGAACTCAGTGGTCGTTTCTTGGTTCTTGAAATCACCGATGAAATTGTATTTGGACCAGGCGGCAGGCTGCGAACTAACGAGCGAGCGGGCTGTTTGGCTCGACGCCGCCATGATGGAGCGCTCTGGCGGTTGGACGACGACGATGGTTATTGGGCGCTCTTGCTGCACTGCCTACTCGATAAAGGCTTTGTTCCCGACCATTACAAACAGCGATTGCAATCAATGGCCGTCGTCGCCAGAATCGACGGTCCATTCGGTCAGATTTTGGCATCGTTGGATGCACATATGCCGGCCAAGTTGCGAGATGCTGCCTTGATCGGTGGGTGGTCACAGCTCCAGACTTTCGCACCAGCATTATCGCAAAAGTGGACTGCTCAACTGAGGACTACAGAACGGCTGCGGCCATTTCTAGTGAGAGCTTGGCGACTTGTCCGCGCACCGTTGCTGGTGCGGCGTCGTCGCGGCGTCTCGGTCGCTTTGCTCGGATTGAACGGCGCTGGGAAGTCGACGCTGGTCAAGCGCATAGAAGAAGCTTTCCCGTTTCCGGTGACCAAAATCTACATGGGTCTATGGAAGAGTGGGAACGTCCGCAGCTCCGAGGACTCGATCATGGCGCCGCTGATGCGGCCCTTCCGCGCTTGGCGTAGCTATCTCGCTGGGTTATGCGCTCAGTTCCTCGGCCACCTTGTGATCTTTGACCGCTACGTCTACGATGCGCGGCTCTCACCGGAACCACCCTTATTGAAGCTGAAGCGAGCCTATATGTCGGTCCTGGCCCGCTCCGTTCCGCCGCCGGACCTTGTGCTCCTGCTCGATCTTCCTGGGGTTGTAGCAACGCAGCGCAAGGATGAACGGACTCAGGCACAGAACGAAGCGGAGCGCTTGGAGTATCTCTCGTTGGCGGCTCAGATTCCGCGGATCAGGGTGATCGACGCAACTTTGGAGCCAGGTGCTATCTGCGCTTCGGCGTTGTCATTGGTATGGGACTGCTACCGCCGTCGATGGCTACCTACCAAGGCGGGTGCTACGAAAGATCACCAAGTGCAAGAGGTGTCTAGGTGAGCCAGTCGGTGAAGTCGCCGTCGCCTTTACCTCTAGACGTGCCAATTCACCGCAAGTGGCTTCGAGTTCCAGGGATGTTCAGGTCGAGTACGGCGGCGCTACGACTTGCCCGTGCTGAGGGCTTGCTGCCGCGCATTCTGTTGATGAATCCTCGTTTCACAGACGCCGACGCTGAGCGCTGGAGAACCATTTCACGAAAGTGGACGAGCACTGGCACCGCCGTTTTCGTCGTGAGACTGGAGAGGACCCAATCTTGCGTCGTGGTGAGGATCAACTCCCGAGGTGCTGCTTGGCTGTCGCGCGAAACTTTGGTGCTAAGACGGCTCAGAAACTATCCCTTGCCGCAACGCCTACAGGCCCTGCTGCCCACCCGGTTAACCGCCGGGAGCATAGCCGGCCATGGATTCACGGTGGACGAGGCCCTGCCAGGTTCTCAAGACCTTGGCCCAAGCTTCGCTCGCGATGTGGCTGCACTCTCCTTGATCGGCGAATTGCATCAAATGACGGCTCAAGAGATGACGGTCGATCATGAAACCCTGCAGGCCTGGCTCGGCGCGCCGCTGCGCACGATTACGGCGCTGCTTCGCCAGTTTCCCTTGCCACTTCCGCGCGATGCCTTGAACCGCCTCGTCGTCAAAGTGCAGGGCGACCTTCTCGGCAAGTCGGTGAAGATCTCCTGGATTCACGGAGATTTTTGGGCTGGCAACCTGCTGGTTGACGGGGCTTCCCGATCCATCACGGGCATCATCGACTGGGACTTGGCGGCCTTTCCGGAGCTTCCTATGCACGATGTGTTGCAGATGCTCCTGCTCTCTAGGACACTCGCCCGCCACCAGAGCTTAGGGCAGGTAGTCGCGCAACTTCTCAATAGCGGCTCTTGGACCAGGCACGAACGTAAGCTGCTGGAGACGGCGGGATGGGCAACTGGGGACGATGTTGATCAATCGACGCTCCTTCTCCTCTATTGGTTGAGATACGTAGCCGCGATCGGGCAGCAGCAAGAGCACTATGTGGATCATTCCGTGCTTGTCTGGCGGCTGCGCAACCTGCACCCTGTCTTGCGTGCATTGTGACTCAGCTGTACGACCAGCATGGCCGCATCTTCCCCTCTGGGCGGGCGGACAGCGACCGCTGTGCCACGCGTTAGCATCGACCCGTTCAGCTGGCCTTAGCGCCGGTTCGGGGAGCGGAGCGCTAATCACACAATCCCTGTATGAGGACGCGTGCAGAGTGAATGACTCCATTGGAACGATTGGGTGGCCGTTGGTGCCGCTTACTCTCACTGAGCAGCCACCGACTTTGTGTGCTGGAGTGGTAGGAGATGGCTGACGTCGCCGGGGGGCCGCTCTGGCTGAAGGTCGTGGATCTGGATCCACTTCCCGCTTTGCAGCCGCCAGCACAAAGTCCCCAGGGAGCCGAGTATGTGGGCGCGCAGCTGGTCCTTCGCCTGCATAAGCAACCTATCGCCGAACTGATCCTGCCGATTGAGCAGATCCGGGTCGAGCACGAGGAACTGGACAAATTATTGACCGGTCTGGCCGCTGACGCGATACATGCTCACCTCCAACACGATGAGCAGCTGACCAAGGACTTCCCGGATGAATCGCCGCAGAAGACGCAACAACGGTGGCCGTGCGCCTGGTCTTCGCGAATGGCTGGCCTTGGCTGCGTTGCGCCCCAGGTTTCGATTGTCTTAGCCACTTACGACCGGCCCGAACGCCTCTTCCGTACGCTTAAAACGCTGGCTGCTCAGACATATCCGGCGTTTGAGGTTCTCATTGTCGATAACTGCCCTGAGCGGCCGGGTGCGGCGACCGCCGTCGAAAGGGTGAACGATCGACGCTTTCGTCTACTTGCCGAAACGCGTCCGGGCACGTCGCACGCGCGCAATACGGGCTTGATGGCCGCAAGCACCGACATCGTTGCTTTCACAGATGACGATGTCGATGCTGACCCAGACTGGCTCGGCAATCTCGTTGTCCCATTCTTCGAAGATCCCACTATTGCTTGTGTGACTGGTCTCATCCTTCCCCAACGGTTGGACACTCCCGCCGAGCTCACATTCGAGAAGTTCGGAGGTTTCTCCAAAGGTTTGGTTGAGAGAGACTTTACCTTGGACGACGATTCACACGGACGGCTATATCCGTATAATGTTGGCCTTTTCGGCTCCGGCGCCTGCGCGGCCTTTCGTCGCCCCGTATTTCTTGACATCGGCGGATTCGCCACAGACTTGGGCCCAGCGACCATCGCTCGCGGCGGCGAAGACTTAGATGCCTACCTAAACGTCCTGCACGCTGGGTGTGGAATTCACTATTCGCCAGCAGCCATTGTGCGCCACGAGAGCAGAACGGAAATGAGTGCGCTTGCCCAACAGGTCTACAGCTACGGGGTTGGCGTCAGCGCCATGATTACTCGGCGTGTCCTTCATTCGCCTGCGGAAAGACGCGCCGTCGCTCGCATTATGCCAGTTGCTATGAAATACGTACTTGCCTCCGACTCGCCAAAGAATGCCAAGAAGATCGGTAGTTATCCGCGACACCTCGATTTGTATGAACTCGCGGGGCTCATATACGGTCCTTTGGCTTACCTGCGCAGTCGCCATCGGCAGCGCCGACAGTTGGACTCCAAAGGCTCTGGCGACGAAATTTGGACGAGGCGCCTGTGATTGTCAATGTCATTAGTCCCGCCCCGCGGGACATATGGGACAACGTGCTCGCCGAGGATCCGTTTGCTCTTGAGAGCCAGTCCCCGGCATGGACAGATGCGCTGTGCCAGTCCGCGGGTTACACAGATGCCAGCCGGATGTACGAGATGTCCGACGGTCGCAAATTGGTGTTGCCACTCCTTCGGCGGTCGGTGGCCGGCTTCTCGTTGTTCGAAGGCTCAAATCCAGCACACTGTGGTGTAGGCGGAATCTTGGCTCCAGAGGGACCCCGCTCCATCGAGGTTGCCGCGGTCCTGCAAGATGTGGTGGCGCGCCGAGCGCTGGTGCGGTCCTTCTGGCCCCATCCCGCGCTGGCCGCGGAGTGGGCAAGCGCTGTGCCCGAAGGGACTGAAGTTGTCCCGCGACGAGCCCACCTCCTCAAGCTCGACGGCGGGTGGGATTCGGTGTGGTCGAATCGCTTCACCGGCAGCCGTCGGCGAGGAGTGCGTTATGCCGAGCGCAGTGGCGTGAAGGTGGAGTGCGGGACCAGTGGGCAATTCCTGGCGGAGTTTTACGGTCTTTTGACGCTTGCAACTGCCCGCTGGGCGAGAATGCAGCACGAGCCTCGATGGCTGACCCTTCAGCGTTTGCGGCGCCGAGACTCTTTGCGAAAGTTCGAGGCAATCGCTGATGCGCTCGGGGAACGGTTTCGAATTTGGTTAGCTTACGTCGATGGTAATCCCGTCGCGGGACACGTGGTTTTACAGGGCGTCAACGCTTATGACTTTCGCGCTGCCATGGATGAAGGCATGAAGAGATATCGAGCTAACGACCTCCTCATGTCGCGCTCGATTGAGGATGCCTGCGCTGCTGGATGTCAAAACTACTACCTTGGTGATACGGGATTTTCACCATCGGCGGCTGAGTTCAAAGAAAGCTTTGGCGGGCTGGCATATGATTATTCTCAGTATCACATTGAAAAACTTCCTCTTTCAGCAGTTGAAAGGGGCGCTAAGTCGATTGTGAAGCGAGCCATAGGATTCCGTGATTTTTAATGCCGCGGTCGCATGCTGCGAGCCTTGGTCTGGTATTGCGTGCGGACTCCCGGATTACGGCGCCTTGGGAAGGCAACCTCAACATGATAACTAGGGCGGGTGTGCTCAGACACCGTTTATTCCAGTCCGAGCTCGATATCTCGCTACCGAGGGTAGATATCGCAGCGATAAGCAAGGCCGCGAGTGAGAATGGTGACATTCAGCGGGCCGTTGGAACCGCATGGCTTCTTTTCTTGATCAGCACTGCTGTATTTTGGCTCACAGTTTTTGAGCTGAACGGAACTGTGCGAGTAGTCGCTACTCTGTTGTTCGCCATCACAGCTCCAGGCTGGACGATTACGGCGTTTCTCTTACCACTGGAGCCGGCGATGGAGTGGTCACTCACGGTCGCATTCAGCGTCTCCATATCGATCACTCTGTCGATGTTCATGCTCTTGGGGGGCTGGTGGGCACCAGTAGGAATGGTGCTTGGTCTTTCGTGCGTGGTCGCCGTTTTGCAGATCCTCCATATCAGCGTCCTATCTCAAAGGCGGCGCTTTTGGCTGGATGACGCATACTCCGGCAACGTCGAAACCACGCTAGGTTTGACTTCGGTCAGGGCCGGCGTACCGCGGGGCATCAGAAGCCTGTCAGAGGCCTGGTCACGCCTGAAGCGTCGGCTGTTCGAGACTCGAGCCATCTCCGCGTCCCGGCCGAAGTACCGGCTGCGATTGGGAATCCGATCGGACGCCCGGTCAGGACCCATCCTCCGGCTGGCCAACCCGGCTCAGGAGGAAATACCGCCACAGCGGAGCCTTCAGGCAATACAGCAGCCGTCCACACAAGAGATGGCCAATCCAGGAGCTCCTGACCCTTCAGCTGTCGAAGAGAAGAAGGCCGGCCAGGTGGCTGCCGACGCCGAGAAGGCCCACAAGGACAAGGAGATCACGAAGAGCGAGCGCAACAGTGCGCGGGTCTATCGGATGCGAATCGAGACGGCCCAGCTGCCCGACAAGGTGCGGAAAGCTGCGCTCCGCGAGGTCGGTGAACTTGAACAGACGAGTGATCAGAGTACCGAATCCGGCGCAATCCGCGCCTGGCTCGACACGATTCTCGACCTCCCATGGAGCAGCATGACCCTCGACACGATCGCGATTCAGGGGGAACGCAAGGTTGACTCGGCGGCTGCGGTCGATGAGAAGTCAGACACCGAGAAGGTTGACCCGGCGGGTACGAACAGAAAGATGGTTTACCGGCAGAAAGTAGACGTCATCCGCACGGCCGAGATCGTGTGGCCACTGCCACCATGGGCTGCCGACATCGAGATGGTTGGCGGGGGAGAAGGTTAATGGCGGAGGTCATTACGGGCGCGAACGACCGTCGCTCGATTTTCAATCCCCGCATGCTCGTAATCTCAGCCTACGCGTGGGCAGCGCCGCTGTTGGCCTGCTTAGGCCTGAGCCTTTGGCTAATCGGCTTGGCGCCGGTGGATCCGGACCAGATGGACGGTATGGGCTTGATACGCCAGCTGTCCCCGCTCGTTCTGGTCGCTTATCCACTAGTTGTGGTCGCCGGCGTGCTCGAGGTCGCAAGAAATAAACCACGATCCTGGCTCCTGGCCGGAGTCACGGCTTCCTTCGTGTTCATCATCTATGGGCTCCAACCGGCTGTGGAGGGTGCAGCACGCTTGCAGGCGGCCTGGTTGCATGCGGGCTTCGCTGATCATATCGGCCAGACGGGCCATATTGTCGAAAATTTTGACGCCCGCTTTTCTTGGCCAGCGTTCTTCGCCTTCACCGGGTTCCTGGCTCAGGCCGCTGGTCTGGATTCAGTGGTGCCGATGCTTGACTGGGCACCCGTCGTGTTGGCCGGAATGGCGACTCTAGCCATGCATTTTCTTGGCGGTGCGATTTTCAGGACAGGTCCCCTCAGCGCTCAAGCCCGCAAGCGCGCGGTCTGGCTGGCGACGTGGATGTTTGTTGCAGGAAACTGGACCGAGCAGGATTACTTTTCGCCCCAGGCACTTAGCTATGTGCTCATGATAAGTGCACTCGCGGTAACAATGCGTTATCTTGTGCATCCAAGTCCACTCGAGGGGAGTCGCGTCTTATTGCGGCGGCGCCAAGTGCCGCCCGAACTGCCTAGGAACCGAATAGTGGCACAGGTGGTAGTGGTGCTGCTAGCAATCGTTATGGCTCCCACCCACCAACTAACTCCTTATGCGCTGGTCGGCGAGCTCACCGTCCTGTTGCTTTGGGGTCGACTTTCCGCGGCTTGGTTGCCATTCATGACATTCCTGCCACCATTGGCTTGGTTCACACTCGGTGGCAAAGAGTTCTGGGCTGGCCATTTGGACTGGATTACGGGTCCCGTTGCGGACGTTGGTGGCTCTGTCGCAGCCGGGATTGGAGATCGACTGGTCGGGGATGTTGGTCACCTGGTGGGCGTGGGCCTACGAATAGCAATAACCTGTTTTATGGCAACCTGCGCTCTCCTAGGGTATGCAGTGCTGCGTAAACATGGTTCTAGGACTTGGACGCTTCCGGTTTTAGGCAGCTCGGTATTTGCCTTGGCCGCGATACAGCCATATGGCGGAGAGATCTTCGTTCGCTGCTATTTGTTCGCGTTGCCCTGGTTCGCGATCGGGGGCGCTATTGGACTTAGCACTCTTCTCACGCGTCCTTTGAGAGTCGCGCCGGATAAAGTGAGGCGTCACATCTGGCCGAGGTTCGTCGTTGTGGGCACGGTCATCACCTCAGTATCGCTTGGAACTGTTGTCGCGCGCGGCGGAAATGACGCGTTCCTCGGTGTCACGCAGGCGGACATCAATACCATGAACTTCGTCTATGCCCATGCGAAGAACGGCGATAGCGTCGCAAGTCTGACTTCAGACATACCGCTCCGAATTCAAAGACTTGGACAAGTTGATCAATTTAGCGCCGAAGGCCTCCAAGCTCCCCAGCGCCCTTGCCAGGCGGTCAGCGACATTCCCCCTTGCCTCGCTGACGACTTAGTTGACTATGTTGTTATAACTCCTCAGCAAGACAATGCGGGAAGGATACTTAACGGTTTCCCCGCTCACTGGACCGATACTGTTGCGCAACAACTGGTCGGGCGGTATCGCTATCGTGTTGTATTTCAAGAGAATAGCCGAGTGGTTCTCGCGAAACCTAAGATCCACGAACGCTGACCGATTCGCCGCCAGGCGG
>Ga0111538_10013231_pt1 | contig 10887 bp, 7 predicted proteins | sample SoiMethybrSBSTD1_FD_79669 | JGI IMG/M metagenome (GOLD analysis project Ga0111538, IMG submission 79669) | Bulk soil microbial communities from a Populus tree surrounding site in Tennessee, USA - Soil MetaG P. TD hybrid SBSTD1 (version 2)... | ecosystem: Environmental > Terrestrial > Soil > Tree... | reverse complement strand
TTCGCCGTTCGCAAGACCTGCGAGGCCATGGAGCTGGGGTCGTCGCTGGGGGCCGAGGTGTACGTGATGTGGGGCGGCCGCGAGGGCGTCGAGGCCGACGCGGCCAAGGACATCCAGCTCGCCCTCGACCGCTACAAGGAGGCGGTCGACCTGTGCTGCGAGCACATCCGGGACCGAGGCCTCGGCTTGCGGGTCGCCCTCGAGCCCAAGCCCAACGAGCCCCGGGGCGACATCCTCCTGCCGACCGTCGGCCACGCCCTCGCCTTCATCGACGAGCTCGAGTGGCCGGACATGGTCGGCCTCAACCCCGAGTTCGCCCACGAGACCATGAGCGGGCTGCCGTTCTCCCACGCCGTGGCCCAGGCCCTGTGGCAGGGGAAGCTCTTCCACATCGACCTCAACGACCAGGCCTTCGGCCGCTACGACCAGGACCTGCGCTTCGGCTCGCACTCGCTCAAGAGCTGCTTCTTCCTCGTGAAGTTCCTCGAGGACGTGAAGTACCCGGGCATGCGCCACTTCGACTCGCACGCCTACCGCACCGAGGACGTCGCGGGCGTCAAGGACTTCGCGCGCGGCTCGATGCGCAGCTACCTGATCTACAAGGAGAAGGCGCGCCGCTGGAACGAGGACAAGGAGATCCAGGGCCTGCTCGCGGATCTCGCCAAGGTCCCGATGGACGGCCTGCCGACGATCGGCGCCTACGACAAGAAGACGGCCGACGCCCTCAAGGGCCACAGCTTCGACAGGAAGGCCCTCGGCGCCCGCGGCCTCGGCTACGAGAAGATCGACCAGCTGACGATCGAGGTCCTGCTGGGCATCCGCTAGATGCCCCGCTACTTCCTCGGCATCGACGTCTCGACGACCGGCGCCAAGGCCCTCCTGATCGACGAGAAGGGCAAGGTGGCGGCGTCGGCCACCACGGCGCTCACGCTCCAGACCCCGAAGCCGCTCTGGTCTGAGCAGGACCCGCACGAGTGGTGGAAGGGCACGGCGGCGAGCGTACGCAAGGCGCTCGCCGACGCCGGCGCCAACGGCGACGACGTTGCGGCCGTCGGGCTCACCGGCCAGATGCACGGGCTCGTGCTGCTCGACGCCGCGCGGAAGGTGCTGCGCCCCGCGATCCTCTGGAACGACCAGCGCACGGCGAAGGAGTGCGAGGAGATCGAGAGCCGCGTCGGACGCAGGGAGCTGATCCGCGAGGTCGGAAATGTCGCGCTCACCGGCTTCACGGCCCCCAAGATCCTCTGGGTCCGCAAACACGAGCCCGAGGTGTACGGGAAGGCGAAGCTCGTGCTGCTGCCGAAGGACTACGTCCGCCTGCGCCTCACCGGCGAGGCGGCGATGGACAAGGCCGACGGCTCGGGGACGATCCTGTTCGACCTCAAGGCGCGCGACTGGTCGAAGCGCGTGCTCGAATCGCTCGAGATCCCGCGCGAGTGGATGCCGCCGACCCACGAGGGCCCGGCAGTGACGGGAAAGGTCACGGCCGAGGCCGCGGCGGAGACGGGCCTGAAGGCGGGCACGCCCGTCATGGCCGGCGGCGGAGACCAGGCGGCGGGCGCCGTCGGGGCGGGTGCGGTGCGACCGGGCGTCGTCTCGCTCACGCTCGGGACGTCGGGCGTGATCTTCGCGACGACCGACGCGCCGCTCGTCGAGCCCGAGGGACGCCTCCACGCCTTCTGCCACGCCGTGCCAGGCAAGTGGCACTTCATGGGCGTGACGCTGTCGGCGGCGGGCAGCCTGCAGTGGTACCACGACACGCTGACGCCGAAGCAGAGCTTCGCCGACATCGTCGCCGAGGCCGAGAAGGCGCCGGCCGGCAGCGAAGGGCTGCTGTTCCTTCCCTACCTGTCCGGCGAGCGCACACCCTACCCGGACCCGCTCGCGCGCGGCAGCTTCGTCGGTCTGACGCTCCGCCACTCGCGCGCGCACCTGACGCGCGCGGTGCTCGAGGGCGTCGCGTTCTCGATGAAGGACTGCTTCGGCCTGCTGAAGGGCGCCGGCCTCGGCTCGGTCGATGAAGTTCGCATCGCCGGCGGCGGCGCGAAGGGCGCGCTCTGGCGCAAGATCGTCGCGAGCGCCCTCGGCCTGCCGATGCTCACGGTGAACAGCACCGAGGGCGCGGCGTATGGAGCAGCGCTCCTGGGCGGCGTCGGCGCGGGCGCCTGGCCCACGGTCGAGGCCGCGTGCGACGCGACCATCGCGGTCACCGGCCGCGACGAGCCCGTCACGGACTGGACGCAGGCTTACGAGGCGCTCTACCCGCGCTACCGCGAGCTCTACGCGGCGCTCAAGCCGACCTACGATCGCCTGACCGGCTGAGGCCGCGCAGTCGTCGGACTTCGCCAGGTTCTGTCAAGAAACGCAACCTGTGAGCCCGGTCACGGCCTGGGGAGTCCCCCGGGACGCAGCCTCTAATCAGACGATTCGCAAGAACGGCCACTCATCCACCCGGGGGCGGCCCTGGACAGGCACCGCGAGTGGCAAGCGCCCGATGGGCGCGCCGGTGCCTACGGGAGCCCCTCGCACAATGGTAGCTGCGCAACGGCTGCCCGCACGTCGGAGGAGGAGAGCATGAGGAATCGTGTCGCCGTCGCCGTCCTGTCCGCTGCCTTCGCGCTCGCGCTTGCGGGTCTCGCAACGGCCGGCCCGAGCGAGGTCGTCAATGGCGGCGTCCCCTACGTCGCAAACGGCACTGTGGTCGCCAAGACGGCCGACTCGGTCGTCATCCGCACCGACGACCACGGTCACAAGGTCACTTTCGCGATCGACCGCACCACCGCTCTGCCGGGCGACATCGCTGTCGGGCGGCATGTCCGCGTCGTCTATCACCCGATGGGCGCGACCGGACAGACCGCGGACACGATGGCCATAGCGCCGCCGCAGACGGCCAGTCGCTGAGTTCGGAGTCTCGTAGCGCCGGGCCCGGGCGTTCCCGCGAGGACGCCCGGGCTCTCGCTCGTCAAGATCGCGAGCGAGGCCCGGGCGTCACGTTGTCCCGGCCGGACTGCGCCGCACGCTCGACGCGACGATCGGCAGCCCCACGAACGGGAAGTGCCCGAAGAGCTGGACCCACCAGCGGATCGTGATCGAGGGCGCCCGCTGCACCATCAGCGGGATCACGACCAGCGACATCACCACCCAGACGAGCGGTCCGTACGCCGCGGCGATCTTGATCACGCCGTAGCGCGACGCGAGCACGCGTCGAACCCAGGCCGCGCGCAGGACCAGGAACAGGAACACTGCGGACCAGAAGAAGGCGACGCAGACGTGCATCACCACGCCGAGCACGGCCGTGGGCGGGCCGCCGCTCATCGCCTGGTCGCCGATCAGCACGCTCGCGACGCCCTTGAACATCCGGGCCGGGGTCGAGCTGTAGGCGAGGACGCTCAGCACGCTGGAAAAGAGGCCGTCGATGAGCGCGGTCACCAGGCCGGCGCGCACGAGACGGGAGAGGCGATCGTCTGGAGTCGTCAGCTGCTACTCCTCGCTGGCGTCCGGCGCCAGGTCGTGCTTGTGGAGGTAGTACGCGAGGTTGCGCGGGTCGATCCCGAGCAGGCGGGCCGCTTCTTTCCTCACGCCGCCCGCGCGGCGCTGAGCCTCCAGCAGCAGCTCGCGCTCCAGCCGGTTCAGCGACTCGCGCAGGTTGAGCTCGCGATCCGCCGTGGGCGCGGCGGCGCCCGCGAGCGGCAGCGGCGCGCCCTCCTGGGCGAGGTCCAGCGACTCGAGGCCGTGGCTCGGGTCGAGGATCATCGCCCGCTCGACGGCGTTCCGCAGCTCGCGCACGTTGCCCGGCCAGTGGTACGCGGCGAGGCGCGCCACCGCCACCGCGGGCAGCTCCGGCGCCTCGCGCCCGAGCCGGCCCGCGATCTCGCCGATGAAGTGGCGGGCGAGCGGCGGGATGTCCTCCTTGCGCTCGCGCAGCGGCGGTACCGTGATGCGCACGACGTTCAGCCGGTAGAAGAGGTCGGCCCGGAAGCGGCCGCGCTGCACGTCCGCCTCGAGGTCGCTGTTGGTCGACGCCACCACGCGCACGTCGACGCGCGTCGCCTGCTCGTCGCCCAGCCGCTCGAACTCGCCGTCCTGGATCGCGCGCAGCAGCTTGGCCTGTCCCGCCGCCGGCATCGCCCCCACCTCGTCGAGCAGCAGCGTGCCGCGGTCGGCGAGCTGGAAGCGCCCGTCGCGGTCGGACTGCGCCCCGGTGAACGACCCCTTGCGGTGGCCGAAGAACTCGCTCTCCCACATCTCGAGCGGAACCGCGGCGCAGTTGACCTTGACGAACGGGCCCGACGCGCGCGCGGACTGCGCGTGCAGCCGCCGCGCCAAGAGCTCCTTGCCCGTGCCCGACTCGCCCGTGAGCAGCACTCCCGAGTCGGTCGGCGCCGCCGCCTGGACCATGGCCAGCACGCGCTTCCAGGCCGGGCTGTCGCCGATCGCGGTCTCGCTGCCGCCCGCCCCGGCGACGGCGCTCCTCAGGTAGCGCACCTCGCGGCGCAGCGCGCGCCCCTCGAGCGCGCGCCCGAGCGACAGCTCGAGCGCGTCGGGCTCGACCGGCTTCAGGATGTAGTCGGTGGCTCCGGCCCTCAGGCACTCGACCGCGGACGCGACGGTGCCGTGACCGGTGAGGATCAGGACGGGAACGTCGGGCGAGAGCGCCTGCATCCGGCGCACCAGCTCGAGGCCGTCCTTCTTCGGCATCTTGAGGTCGGACAGCACCGCGTCGACCGGCGCCCGTGCCAGCCGCTCGAGCGCCTCGTCGACCGAGGCCGCGGCGCTCACGTCGAAGCCACGCGCGCGCAGGATCTCGAGCAGCGAGTCGCGGACGTAGGCCTCGTCCTCCACGACGAGCACGCGGCCGCGCATCGATGCTGGGGTCATGCCTGTTTCTCGCTCGCCGGCAGCCGCATCCGGAACAACGAGCCGCCTCGCGGACGCGGCTCGACCGAAAGCTCCCCGCCGTGCTGGCTCACGATCGTATGACAGATCGCGAGCCCGAGCCCGGTTGAGTCCTTCGTCGAGAAGAACGGCTCGAAGATCCGCCGCCGGTCGGCCTCGGCGACGCCCGGACCGCGGTCCATGAACTCGACCACCGCGCTTCCGCCTTCGCGGCGCGAGACGATACGCACCTCGCCGCTCGCCGGCTGCGCCTCGCAGCCGTTCACCACCAGGTTCATCGCCACCTGGCCCAGCATCACCGGGCTGCCCCGCACCACGAGCAGCTCGCCCGTGAGCTCCAGCAGGAGCTCGACGTGCCCGAACTCGTGCCGGGTGCGCACGAACTCGACGGTCTCGCGCAGCACGGCGTTGAGGTCGCACGGCGACATCGGGGCCTTCGCCGGGTCGGCGTGGGCCAGCACCTGCCCCACCACGCCGGCGGCGCGATCGAGGCCCTGCTTGATGCCCGCCAGGTGACGGCGGCCCGTTTCGAGGTCGCCGCGTGCGAGCGCCTCGCGCGCGAGCACCAGGTAGTTCGACATGCCCTCGAGCGGGTTGTTGAGCTCGTGTGCGATGCCGGCCGCGAGCCGGCCGACGGTGCTGAGCCGCTCGGCGTGGAACAGCTGCCGCTCCAGCTCGCGCACGTGGGCCTCCTCGGCGGCGCGCGCCTCGAGCCCGGCGCGCCGGCGCGCCTGCTGGACCGCGAAGACGCCGAGCAGCAGCGCGAGCGCCATCACTCCGAGGTTCAGCGCGAGCGTCGTGCGGTAGCGGGCGAACACCGGCTCGGCGGCCACCGCGGCCTCCTGCTGGCGGCAGGTGAGGCGAAGCGGCACCGCGGCGCTCCAGCCCTCGGCGCGCAGCTCGGTCGAGCTCGGCGTGTCGCTCGCTTGTGGAAGGTGCCCCGGCGGAAAGCGCCCCAGCAGCCCCCCCGACGCGTCGCGCAGCTCGCAGCGCGGCGGCTGCAGCGACGGCAGCGGCTCGCCCGAGTCGAGCAGCGCCGCGACGTCGGCCTCGCCTTCCAGCTTGACGCTCGCCACGGACGCCTCCGACGGCTCGCCCTGCGGCAGCCGGACGACGAGCCGCGTGCGGCGCGGATCGACCGCGGCGCCCTCCTCGCCTGTCGGGCTCGCCGACACCCAGAGCACCGGCACGCCGCCACGGCGGCCGACGTGAACGAGCGGCCGGCCGTCGCGCGTGCGGATGCTGATGCGCACCACTTCCGGGTTGCCGCGCAGGAACAGCAGCAGCGCGCTCTCGGCGGCCTGGCGCGCGAGCGGGGCTCCGGCCTCGCTGACTTCGTCGAGACGCGCGATCGACGGCGTCGCGCCGACGAATGCGAAGTCCGCCCGGATCTCGGAGAGCCGGCGCTCGAGCCGCGCGGCGCGGGCCCGCACCTCCTGCTCGAAGCTTCCGCGCGCCGCGTCGCGCAGCCCCTGGCGCGCCACCTGGATCCCCCAGAGGCCCGCGGCGTTGACGGCGACCACCGCGAGCAGCGCCGCCAGCGTGAGCCAGCGGGCGCCGGCCCCGAACCGGGTGGGCCCCGAGGCCTCCGGCTTCAGAACGGGCACCGGCCGTCGCGGTCCTCGCAGATCCCGCTGTTGCAGGACAGCGCCGCCTGGCAGGGCACGCTCGTGCCGTCGCACGGAGCCCCGATCGGCGATCCGGCCGGCGTGGTTCCGCAGGAGGCGCCCGAGAGCACGTTGCCTTCGCAGAAGCAGGGCGCTCCCGGCGCGCCCACGATGCAGACGCGCGGCGAGCAGGTGACGCCGCCCGTCTCGCTGCTGCCCTGGCCCAGCTTGTTCGCGCCGTAGAGCAGCCCGAGGCCCACGACGTTCGCGCCGATGATCCCGATGATGTTGCCGGCCTGCTTGCCGGCGCTCACCGGAGCTGCTGCCGCACCCGCCGCACCGGCCGCGCCGGCAACGACGCGGCGCAGCTGCACCTCGCCGCTGAGGCGCGCGAGCGGCCGCTTCCCGCCGGGCAGCGAGAAGTCTTCCGCGAGCGGCTCCTCGGGCCCGCCCGGCCGCCAGGTGAGCAGGCCCTGGAGCAGCGTGCCGTTCTCGCGCAGCTGGAGCGTCCACTCGTTGCCGCCGGAATCGGTGAACGAGAAGTTGGAGCCGGAGCGCGAAACCTCCGGGATCGCGTAGCGCTTGCGGAGCGCAGGACACGACGTGCCGGCCGGGGCCGGCAGATCGATCGCGACCGAGCCGGCGATCGCCTTCCCGGCGCCGACCTCGAGGTGCACCGAGGGTGTGCCCGGCGTTCCCTCGTAGCGACAGACGCCCGTCGGGTCGTCGTTGCTGAGCGTCGCCCAGCCCTCGAAGCTGGCGCTCTCCGGCTGCGGCTTCGTGGACGTCGGCCCTTGCGGTCCCGATCGCGCCGACGAGGGTGGCGGCTCCTGCGCGAGGCCCGCGTTCGAGCCGACGAGCGCCAAGGTGAGCGCGAGCGCGACGCTCCTTCGCACGGGCGGGGATGCTACCACGCGAGCCTGGCCTTGGCGGCGTCGATGCGCGCGTTGTTCTCTTCGAGCGACAGCGGGCCGCCGCGTCCCTCGGGCGGGTACACGTGCGAGCGGTAGACCGGATAGGCCTCGCTCCGCAGGTGCGCGAGCATGTGGTGGCCGCGCCGCGTCTCGCGCTCGTGGCGCAGCGCGCTCACGTCGACGGGCGCCGTGACGATCCGCTCGCCCGGTCCGGGCGAGGCCTGCGCCAGGATGCGGCCGTCGAAGTCGACGACCATGCTGCCGCCCGGCCACGAGTAGGGCGGATAGCGGCGCAGCTGCGCGCCCTGGTTGGCGGCCACCACGTACGCGATGTTCTCGAGCGCCCGGCAGCGGTTCACGAGCGTCCACCAGTCCATGGGCTCGGTCGCGCCCCACGGGTCCATGTACGCCGAGACGCGCAGCAGCAGCTCGGCGCCGTTCATCGCCAGCTGCCGCATCGCCTCGGGGAACAGCCAGTCGTAGCAGATCGCGCAGCCGATGCGGCCGATCTCGGTGTCGGCCACCGGGAAGAGCGGCTCGTCGTAGCCCGGCACGTCGTGCGGGCTCGCGTGCACCTCGTAGGGAATCCAGGGATTGACCTTGCGGTACTTGTAGAGGATGCCCGACGGCCCGACGAGGCACGTGGTGTTGAAGAGCACCTCCGGCCAGCGCGGATCCCGCTCGATCATCGAGCCGGTCTGGACGTAGATGCCGTGCGCCTTCGCCCTGGCCTGGACGCGGTCCGTGTGCTCGTTCGGGATCTCGACGGCGAGCTTCTCGCGCAGCTCCCCGAGCGTCGGGAAGACGGGCGCCGCGTGCCCGAACTCGGGGAAGACGACGAGCCGAACGGGCAGGAACGGCGCGGCGCCCGCGAGCGCGCTGTCGATCATCGACAGCATGCGGTCGGTGTTCGCCTTCATCCCCGCCCGATCGAGAGGATTCGGGTGGTCCGTCTGACACGCCGCAGCGGAGTATCGAATCACGGGCCCATCATCGTCGATCGTCGTCGCTCTTTGCGAACAGCTCGATCGGAGTGATCGGCCGCACGACGGTGCGCGTGTTCCAGCCCTCGGCCTCCTCGAAGGCGCGGCGCACGCGCGGCGGGACGCTGGCCTCCGCGTACGGATAGGCCTTCATGCCGTGGAACGGAAGCGGCAGAACGACGTCCGGGCTCGCCGAGTTCTTGTCCATCTCCTTGCTGAAGCCGTCGCCGCGCAACAGGAAGGTGCGCGTCCAGCCGGGCCGCACGGCTCGCAGCCCGCGGGCGTCGAAGCTCAGCTCCACCTCGTCTCCCGGCTTCGACACGACCATGCGGTCGTCGCTCGCCGCCAGCAGCGGCCTGACGTCGCCGACGCGGGTGTAGCGGCCGGGCATCGTCTTCCAGCCGGAGAGCGCCGACACGCGGGCGTAGTCGTAGCTCCAGGGCTCGCGGCCGGTAGCGCTCGCCTCGGCGGAGAACCCGCGCTCGCGAAGCGAGGCGCGCAGCGGCGCCAGGGTTCGAGGCGCGAGCGGCGTCTCGCTCGCCGGCGCCGCGAGCTGCGCCTGGTCCCAATAGACGCGCATGCTCGTGACGACGCGCGCCCGCCGCGAGGGCCCGAGCTTGCCCGCGAGATCGACGACGACCGTTTGCGGACGGCCGACGGGAATGCCGATCTCGGCGATCGCCGTGGCCCACGTGCCGTCCGCCCGCTCCACCTCGAGCCGCGGTGGCGCGAGCACGAGCCCGGCCTGGTGCGCGGCGACGTTGTCGCTCGAGAACGCGTAGTCGGTCCAGCCGGTGAGCAGAAGCAGCGTGTGCGCGGCGGGCTCGCGCGAGAAATCGAAGCTCAGCGCGTGCTCGCGCGCGTAGCCGCGGATGCGCTCGACCGGCAGCTCGTCCACGAACGCCCGGTCGAGGCGGAGGAGCCGCTCGCTCGCGTCCCGGCCCCGGTGGTCGAAGGCACGCACGCCGCGCGGGTCTCGGATCGCGACCAGGCGCTCGGGCTTTGGCGACTCCGTCAGGCCCTCGTCCGGGTAGACCTGGACTTGCGCCGGGTGGTCGATCGCGACGAGCTGGAGACGGTCGAGGTAGAGCACCTCCTCGAGCTCGTTCGTCACGCGCAGCTCGTAGCGGCCGGCGCGCGCGCGGAGCTGCTCGGGGGCGATGCGCACGGACTCGACCGGATCGGGCACGCTCCACACGCCCGGCGCGTGCTGATAGCCCATCTCGCCGCCGCCCAGGAAGTCCGTCACGAACTCGAAGCGCTCGCCGTTCCACGTGTAGAGGTACGGGCAGGAGGACGGCTTGCGGTCGAGCTCGGCGACGGCGACCGGCGCGGCCGTCGCGCCGCCCGCCGCGAGCTCGGTCTCGGTCTGCACGATGCCGGAGGCCCAGATCACGCGCACCGCGTCCGGCGCGCGCCGCGATCCGAGCCCGAAGGCGACCTCGGCCGGCGCCGCCATCGGCACGGCCGCGCTCGTCTCGAGCTTCTGGCGCAGATTGCCGGCGCGGATCTCGACCTTGGCGCCCAGGCCGTCGTGGTTCGAGACGCGTCCCTTGAGCTGGAGCGCGATCCTGCGGTTGGCGTTGCCGCCGCGGTTCTCGAGCAGGCGCAGCTTCGAGGGCGTCGCGACGATCGCGTCCGCGTCGCCGTCCTGGTCGAGGTCGGCGAGGCCGAGGGCTCCGCCCTCGAAGGACGCCGTGCGCAGCTCCTCGGAGAACGCGGCCGCGCTGACGTCCGCCCACGACGTCCCTAGGTTGCGGAGCAGGCGGAGCCCCTTCGAGCCGACCACGAAGACGTCGAGCAAGCCGTCGTTGTCGTAGTCGACGAACTGGACCGCCTCGGCGCCGGCCGCGGCCGGCGGCGCCTCCGAGACGCGGAAGCCGAAGCGACCGTCGCTCGTCACCAGGAAGCCGCTCCCCGGCCCGCTCACCAGGAAATCCTCGTAGCCGTCCTTGTTGACGTCCCCCTTCGCTGCGCACCGGAACGGCCCCTTCGCCGAGCCGAGGCCGAGCTCCGGGGCGACGTCCTTGAACGTCCCGTCGCGCATGTTGCGGTCGAGCGCCACGCGGTCGGCGCCGAGCAGGAAGAGGTCGACGTCCCTGCGGTTGTCGAAGTCGGTCGGGATCACCGAGAGCGCCTCGGGTACTTCGCGCAGTCCCGCCTTCTCCGTGATGTCCGTGAAAGTCCCGTTGCCGTTGTTCTGCAGCAGCCGCGACGCGGCCCAGAGGTCGAGGTCGCCGTCGTGGTCCACGTCCACGAACGAAGCACTTCCCGTCCGCGGCGAGACTGCGGGAAGGCCGGCGGCCTGCGTGACGTCCTGCAGGCGGCCCGAGCCCTCGTTCCGCAGCAACGTCACGCCCGACGTGCGCACGAGCAGCAGGTCGAGGTCGTCGTCGTTGTCGTAGTCGCCGGCGAGCGCGCCGAGAGCCGATCCCGCGAGCCCGGCCGCGGCCGTCGCGTCCGAGAAGCTGGCGCCGCCGTTCTTGA
>Ga0111538_10013230_pt1 | contig 10888 bp, 11 predicted proteins | sample SoiMethybrSBSTD1_FD_79669 | JGI IMG/M metagenome (GOLD analysis project Ga0111538, IMG submission 79669) | Bulk soil microbial communities from a Populus tree surrounding site in Tennessee, USA - Soil MetaG P. TD hybrid SBSTD1 (version 2)... | ecosystem: Environmental > Terrestrial > Soil >... | reverse complement strand
TGGTTCATTGACTTATTAAATATTAATCTTGATAACCGGGATCTTGGAGAAGCGAAAAAGAGGATACAATCTTTTATGGAACGTTTTAAAAAGGAAGGCACAAGGATTACTGAAAACATTGATTTTCAATTATAAGACACAATTCGGCCACGAAGGCACAAGGGCACAAAGGGGTGCTTGGACCCTTAGTGAAGCTCTGTGTCTTAGGGTCTTTGTGGCGAATTGAAATGATTTTGATATCGCTTAAGTTATTTATCTGCTTGAAGTTGCCTGGTAAACATTTCAAGGTCCTTATTTCCTTTTGTCGTTGCGTAGGGGGACAAGAGTTTGACAATAAGCATCAGGTAGTGTCTGATTTGTTGATCTTTAGTCCAATGACGAAATGAAATCGCAGCTTCAGAAATCCAGAACCTTGAAATCAGGCCAATAGTTGATACCAGAATTTCGATCGCACTTTCATCTTCAATTTTTAGATAACCCTGTTTCACCAGCATTGTTAAGTTTGAGGTAAGGGTAGCGTTTCTGTCGCCTTGCGTTTTTTTGTACCGTGACGCGATAACTTTATTCTGCTCCATCAAATGAACAAAACTTAATAACAAACACCGGTAGGTGACGTGGTTATTAAAAACATTTCGAAGCACCTCGAGAAATGACCTCAGCGTTATTTCATTATTCTCCACCATTACCCTTGAGTTCAATTCGCTAAAATCCAGGGACAGACGGTTGACTAAATCGTCTTTTGTCGCAAAGTAGTAGGTGATATTGCTCACACGCATGTCAAGTGTGGACGCCAACTCTCTCAGCCCAACATACTCAATGCCCCTTTCATTAAACATTTCGAGTGCTTTTGAAACAATTCGTTCTTTTGTTCGTATTAGTGTTTTGGACATTGTCCAAAATTAAATAAATTTTTATTCACCATCTTCAATCCTATGAAATATACCTTCCCCCATTCCATCGAAAATTCCCATGGAGAAAAAATAATTTTTAAAAGTATTGAGCCGGCAGAGGGAGGAGAAAAACTGTGGGTAGAATCGTTTTGCGCGCCTGGATCGGGGCCAGTCATGCATACCCATTTCAAGCAGGAGGAAGCGCTGACGGTTATATCAGGTAGCCTGGCATATCAGATACTTGGCCAGGAGCCGAAGTACGCCTCGGCGGGGGAAACCATTGTATTCCGTCGGGGTACACCGCATAAGTTTTGGGCAATGGGGAATGAAAATCTACACATGAGAGGCTGGATACAGCCTGCAAACTCCATTGTTTTTTTTCTTTCTTCCGTTTTTGCCGCACAAACGAAATCCGGCAAAGGGGAACCCGAAGCATTTGACGGCGCCTACTTACTAACCAAATATGCCAGTGAATACGACATGGCTGAAATCCCTTGGTTTGTTAAAAAGGTCATTCTTCCCCTTACCTATTTGGCCGGCCGCCTCATGGGAAAATATCAGCATTTTAAGGACGCCCCGGCACCGCTGAAGTAACATTCGGGGCGTTTATTTATCGCCATCGCCAACCATGACATTTAATTGTCAGCGGAAACAAATGGTTCTCGTACAATGTTCATACAGTTAAAGTATGCGTCGTAGCAGTTCATTGATTGCTGCGTTAAGTTACTTGATAAACCTTCCGGACTCTCATTCGTACGCTCATGAAAACCGAAAAAGAAAAAATGCTGACGGGCGAACTGTATGACGCCCTTGACAAAGAGCTTTCCAATGAACGGTTACAAACACGACTATTGATCAAACGGCTCAACGATACCCGGGAAGACGAAGTTAACACCAGGATTCGGATTCTCAGTGAGCTGATTCCAAATGCAGGCATTGGCTTATGGCTTCAGCCTCCTTTTTATTGCGACTATGGATACAATATCCTGGTCGGGGAAAAGGTTTTTTTTAATTTTAATTGTGTCGTGCTCGATGTAACCTATGTTACCATTGGAAGTAGAACCCTATTTGGCCCTAACGTTCAGATTTACACTGCAACGCATCCTATACACTACGAGGAAAGAGCTTCAGGTCTTGAATATGCTAAACCTATTAATATTGGAGAAGATGTTTGGGTCGGAGGAAGTGCTGTCATTTGCCCCGGCGTAACCATCGGCGACAGAAGTGTTATCGGTGCCGGAAGTGTGGTAACGAAAAATATTCCATCAGATACTTTTGCAGCAGGCAATCCGTGTCGCGCAATACGAACGCTAGAACGAAAAACACAACTTAGATAACCGTTAAAAATGTCTTTTTTGCAACCATAAGGCAGAAATGTCGATGAAAATAATCATGCAATTTTTTAGTTCGGGATGTGGTATCTTGAAAAAATTAAAACCAGCACCATGATTAAGAGCGTCCACATTTTACTCCTTATATTATTCTGCGTCGTAGCCTGCCAGTCCCCTGATTCCAATAAACAGGTTGACAGTACTTCAGCAATCATTAATGAATCCGCGAAGACACGTCTCGATTCTACTTTGCAGACGCTAGTGGATTCCGGAAAGGTGGTTGGCATATCTGCTTTAATTTTTGAAAAAGGTAAGGAAGTTTATTTCAATGCTGTTGGTTTCGCGGACCGCGAAGCCAACACGCCCATGGATCGCAGTACCATCGTCAGGATCTATTCCATGACAAAGCCTATAACAGGGTCAGCATTAATGAAACTTAACGAACAGGGCGCCTTTCAACTTGATGATCCGATTTCAAAATACGCTCCTGAATTTGCTGACATGAAAGTATTCACAGGTGTGGATGCTTCCGGCAAGATTCTGACAGAGCCTGCAAAACGACCCATCACCATTAGAGATATCACTCGCCACACAGCAGGGTTTGCAAACCAGGATCACCCGGAGCTAGGCCCGATGGTAGCAAGTGCTGATGTTATGAATTTTCAGAATACACTAGCACAAATGGCACAGAAGCTTGCGACCCTTCCCCTGGCGTTTCACCCTGGAGATCAATGGGCGTACGGGATTTCTGTTGACGTTCAAGCCTACCTGGTCGAAAAAATTTCCGGTCAACCTTTCGATAAGTACGTTAGAGAAAACATTCTGGATCGCCTGGGTATGAGCACCACCCGGTACGTTGTGCCGGAAAGGGATATGGGAAGATTTGCTGCTGTGTATAGGAGGAGCGATGACCCTGCACCCTTGAGCAGGGTGCCCGACGAAAACGCCAATGCTTTTAATACAAAAGATTGGCCGTTGAAGCCAGGAGGTTTTGGCTTCACTTCTACGATTGATGACTACATGCGTTTTGCACGCATGCTCGTGAACAAAGGCACGCTCGACAACGAGACGATTCTAAAAGAAGAGACCGTAAAACTGATGGCCACGAACCATTTGTCGGATAGTGTAAAGGAGCGGATGTGGCTTCCTGGCAAAGGTCAGGTAGGTTTTGGGATTGATTTTGCAGTACGCGTCCGTCCACCGGCCACAAAGGAAGAAAACAATGGTGTCGTCGGTGAATTTTTTTGGGATGGTGCTGCCAGCACTTTGTTTTGGGTCGACCCTAAAAATGAATTGACCGCGGTTCTGTTTGTTCAGATCATGCCCTTCGATGGTTCACTGCATAAAAAATTCCGTGATGCTGTATATGGCGCGTATAAACCTGAAGTGATGGCGGAGGCAGCGAAATAAATGTTTGCTATCACCTGAATATTCAAGTAGACTTCACCGAAACCCTCCGACTTGCCGCCCGCGATCTGGCGGGATTTATCGCACAAGTTGCATATGGAAGTTATAATACGGACCATTGTGCGGCGTTGCATCACGCACTCAGGCTGCGTCACCAAACCTCAATCTGATAATACCCACCACGGATAACACACACGTGGCCGTTTTATTACTCATTAAAATAAGTTCTTACAGCAGAGGTTTCACCTATAACCAAGCTCACAGAGTTCGAGGAAATGGGTGTTGATGCCAGATAGTTGATCGGTAACGCCAGATATATATCCATAGCCGCCAGATATGAAGTTCCACTTCTAAAAGTATTCCGATAACGGCAACTTTAAAAATCAAAACCCTTACTGCTTGCGCTATTCCAATTCATTAATGGTGGAAGACCCTTTCTTTGATCAACTGAGAAGGGAAGAGTATGAAAACCTCGATAAGCATCACCACGTGTACCTGGATTATACAGGGGGAAACCTTTGTCCAAAATCGCTGGTGCTAAGCCATCAGACGCTGTTACTTGAAAATATCCTGGGCAATCCACATTCATCTAACCCAACCTCGCAGAAATCAACCGACTTCATTGAGCACACTCGCACGAAGGTACTGGAATTTTTTAATGCCCAGGATTATCTCTGCATCTTCACAACAAATGCATCGGGGGCTTTGAAAATTGTCGGCGAAAGCTATCCGTTCGGGAAAAAAAGTACACTGCTTATCTTGTCTGATAATCACAATTCAGTAAATGGCATCCGAGAATTTTGTTTCCAAAGGGGAGGCACTACAAAATATATTCCCGTTCAATATGAGGATTTGCAAATCAATGAAAGCTCCCTTGTGCGCATGCTTCACGAAACCCCAAAAGGTAATGGATGTAATTTGTTTGCTTACCCTGCACAATCGAATGCCTCTGGCGTAAAACACGATTTAAGATGGATTGAAATTGCTCAACGAGAAGGATTTCACGTGCTGCTGGATGCAGCGGCATTTGTAACGACATCAAAACTGGATTTGTCGCGGTGCCGGCCTGATTTTGTTTCTGTTTCATTCTATAAAATATTCGGATATCCTACCGGAGTCGGCTGTTTATTGATAAAAAAATCTTCCTTTCACCTTTTAACTAAAGTGTGGTTCGCGGGTGGTACAGTAAATCTTGCCTCAGTGGTCTCTCAGCATAAATTCCTGAAAGGTGGATGCGAGCGATTTGAAGATGGTACATTGAATTACAACAACATCCCTGCTGTTGAAACTGGACTGAGGTATATCGAATCTATTGGCCTGGAACGAATTTCAAGGAGGATTGGCACACTCACGCAATACGTTGTTAGCGAATTGAAATCCATATTTCATGATAACTGCCTGCCCCTTGTGAAGATATTTGGTCCCGAAAGCTTTGACAACAGGGGCGGAACTGTCATGATGAATTTTTTGGACCCGTTGGGAAATGTTTACGCTTTTGAAGCGATAGAGTTGATGACGAATGCTAATCGTATTTCTATTCGATCCGGCTGTTTCTGCAATCCTGGGATTGACGAGATCAATAACCGTCTTACGAGTACCGAAATTTCACAATATTTTCGCAGCAGGAAGAACGGAGATTATAACGAAATGAAATCATTCCTTGGTAGACAACGAGGCGCCACCCGAGTTTCAGTAGGACTGCCTACAAACAGAAATGATATCGATACTTTTGTAACTTTGATAAAATCATTAAAAAACAAAGTCTTAAAACAGCCCCGGATGGTAGCCGTACAGACATTGGCGGATGTTCATCTATGAATTTAAAGATTTTTTTCCGCTTGACACATTGGCACCTTATTTACCCAGCATATTTTTTAGTGCTGCAAAGTCGACAGCCTTTACAATATCCGTCATAACCTTTGAAGCTATCGGTTCCTTAGGATTACCGATAATGTACACCGAAAAGAATTGTGCTGAAGATCTGGGCAAGTCCTTATTAAAGTATGATGGACTCGGCTTGATCAGGATTTTTCCAAATGGATCGTCATCATCTGTAAAAAGGTACGATAAGTGATCATGGGGATCTATCTTTACGATCGCTGTTTGGCTCAGCTCGGTAGCCGGCATCTTTAGCGATGATTCAATCTTAGCAAAAGCAGGCTGAAAGTTTTTTTCGTTGTCTGCCAGCAGTTTTTCATACCTCTCCTTCCCAGGCTGGTAATCCATTTTTATATAATGTTTTAGTTTTTCGGGGTCATTTTTATATTCCGTTTCTTTATAGGTTTTCTCAATCTCAAGGTTCTTTAGTACATCATAAAAACCCGATGCTGTGGCGAGCATCTCGCTGGCTAAATTTTTCTTTCTTTTTTCCAGAAATTCTTTTTTGCTGACATAACTATAAGGGAGTTTTCCATTATATGTGATCAGCCACAAACTGCTTTTACCAGGTATTCCAAAACCCAGCGTTACATCTTTTTCTTTAAAAAAATAGTAACCATCCTTTTCGATGGGCATGTCCTCCATTACGTTAAAACCCTCGGAGGATTCGCGATCTCCCTGAGCCTCATAGTAAATTTCAGCGTCAAAAAAATTAACGCCAATTTGAAAATAAGTTGAGGTTTCGCCCGCTATTTTTACATCACCGGCCTCGCAGATATAGTTCAATGGTATTATTCTATAAGTATAGGTGTTGACAGGAATCGTCGGATCAGCGGCATTATACCCACCATGAAAATCGGCGCTCACAGCCGTCGGTGTGTACTTTGCTTTTATCATAGTATGCAACGCATTCACTACATTTTTTTCCCGGGTAAGGTCCGCTGCCGATACCCCAGATATAGATTCTTTAATTCCCTCTTTCCAGACACCAGGTTTTTGTATTAACGTAGCTTCATTGCAATCCTGTGAAAAAGAGGAACGCGCTGTAATCAACATAACTAGAAAACAGAAAATATGCTTTGTCATGGGTAAGGTTAGTTTATAGACTCGATACAAAAGGCTGGTGGATTTCAAATGAAGATTTTCAACAGATTGGAATCGCCTAATATAGTACTTTATTTCTATAGCAAACCACAACACTTCCGGGGTTGCTTAGAATTGCTTAACGCGGATAATAAAGTTTCACTGAAAGGTAAAAATTATTCTAATCGTAATTTTCATTCTATACTAGTGGATTACGAATTCCGACATTTCATGCGTGTAACTACACGCCAAGAGGCCCAAGGCAACTGGTATTATCGTCAAACTCTTAATCAGTGAGCAAAATGAAAATCCTAACCCAACTTATAATTGCAATGCTGTTAATCAACTCGACTATGGCACAAACCAAGAAAATCATTTTTGTATGCGAGCATGGAGCAGGGAAGAGTGTAGTCGCAGCTTCATACTTTAACAAATTAGCAAAGGAGCGAAATCTGGACTACGTTGCTGAATGCCGCGGTACCAATCCAGATTCCATTGTCTCATTAAAAACACAAGAAGGTCTAACAAAAGACGACGTCTATGATGCGAACATAAAGCCAACAAAATTCCAATTAAGCGATACAACGAACGCAGAACGTATCATTCTTTTCACTGCAGCTCCGCAGGGTATTAACACGAAAGTTAAAACGGAAAACTGGTCTGATATCGAAAACGTCGACGCGGAATATCAAAAAAGAAGAGATGCCATCATTCAAAAAATTAATAGTCTTTTAGATACCTTGGAAAAACATTAAATGACGTCTATGAAAAGAGATGAATTCCTAAAGAGTAGCTTTATCCTGGGGGGAGCAAGTCTACTACCAACAACCAGCGTCCTTTCGCAAAGCCTTACAGAGACAGGGATGGATAAACTAACGGACGCTCAGGGAAATTTCGCACTACAGCCACTGCCCTATGTGGAAACATTTCTGGAACCCTCAATGGATCAGGAAACACTCCATTTACATTATACCTTTCACCATGGTGATGCAGTCAAGGCAGCAAACAAAGATCTCGCGGAAGTCAAAAAAGCCATCGACTCCAACAGCCTTGATACTGTCGATTATTGGACGAAGAAGTTGGCCTTTCACTTATCATCACATATTCTTCACACCATTTTCTGGACTAATCTCAATAATAAAAAAAGCGATCCAAGTGTCGATTTAATGAAGCAAATCGAAAAGGACTTCGGTTCATACGATAAGCTAAAAATATTAATTGCTAAAACTTCCAAAGGCGTTGATGGCAACGGATGGGGCATTCTTGGCTACCAACCTTATACGCAGAAGCTGACTGTTATTCAATGTGAGAATCATGAGAAACTTACACAATGGGGAGTGATCCCAATTCTGGTTATTGATGTATGGGAACATTCCTACTACTTGAAATATCGAAACCGCAGAGCCGAATTTGTCGATAACCTATTTCCAATAATTAATTGGGACAATGTCTCAGCACGGTTTAACATTGCAAAGAAAATTGGGTAGGATGCTTATGAATTCAAAGATTTTTTTCTGACTAACGTAGATGGCGTATAGCCAAATCGCTTCTTGAAAGACCGGCTGAAGTGGGAAACATTTTCGAAGCCACTTTCAAAGGTAGCCTCGCTGACTGTTCTGTCCCGATCTCTCAAAAGTCGCAAGGCGTGATTCAACCTTTGTTCTAATAACCACTCCCCTGGAGCAGTATTATAAATTTTGTGAAAATCTCTTTTAAAGCTAGAAAGACTTCTATTGCTTAACTGAGCGTACTGTTCCAATTTCAGATTGAAGCAATAATTTTCATCCATCACGCGTTGCAAAGAAACGTGTTGCGGCTCATGTAGCAATGAATAGAAATATGACAACAAATCAGCGTTGTCGGAGTTGTAAGCAATGGTAAGAATTAGTTCTTTAAACTTAAGCTCTAACAAAGAGCGATCAGGCTCATGCGTTTCACTAAAATACGATGAGATCGAAAGAAAAAATGCCGATAGCATATCGCTTTTTTTCAGAATCATGACCGGTTCAAATTCTCTTCGATTATTGCTCAGCGATATTGATTTTGTTTTCAACGTGCTACAAATGAATTCATCAGGAATAAAAAACAAAACGACACAAAATCCTTTCTCAAAAATATTCTCAAATATCCAGGCTCCCTTTCTAACAAATACACACGTTTCTTTACCGATATCATAGGTATTTTGGGCGGTATGCCAGATTTTTCTCCCGTCTATCACGTAAAACAAATAATTATACTGAGTCCAAAGATCTGCAAACCGTGTCTTCATGAGTTGCGCTTCAAGCGGGCAATTAAAAACAGTAATAAGAGAATCGCTACAATTGAATTGACGATAATAATTCGGATGCTGCAGAACTCTTTCATAAAAATTTACCATAATCGACGCAGATTTAGTCACCACAAAATCGTCAAAAGCGTTTGATAACTAAAACAACTCATGACAATTTAAACGAACGGTAAAATTTCATGAATTTGGACGTTTTAGGCACATATCTGAACCGTTAAGTAAAATCCACGAATGAGTAGGTGAGTAGATTTGACTTCTTTAAAAAAAATGCTTATGTCCGCAGATAGATCCATTCCAGTTAAAATGAGCAAAGAAGAATTTAAAAAGGTGGGATACTACCTTATAGACAGCATCGCTGATTTCCTTGACAACATTGCGTCCAGACCTGTTACCACAGGTGAAACTGGAAAGCAGCTACAATCAATCCTTGGAACAGGTTCATTACCGGAAAGCGGTATGGCGGCTGAAGTGATAATGAAAAGAGCTACAGAATTACTGTATAACCATTCACTCTTTAATGGCCATCCAAAATTTTTGGGATACATCACGTCCTCCGCCACTCCCCTTGGCGCGTTGGCCGATTTGCTAAGCGCTTCAGTCAATCCTAATGTCGGCGCTAATATATTAAGCCCAATGGCCACTGAGATCGAGAAGCAAACGATCAGGTGGTTAGCTGAACTGATTGGCGTCTCTCCGGAGTCTGGAGGAATATTGGTAAGCGGTGGAAACATGGCCAATTTCACGGCCTTTCTTGCAGCGAGAACTGCCAAAGCACCGAAGTCAACAAAGGAAGAAGGTATGGCAAATAACAATTCCCGATTCGTGGTTTACTGTTCAACGGCGACGCACACCTGGATTGAAAAAGCAGCATTTTTTTTTGGCATTGGAACAAAAGGTATCCGATGGATTGACCAGCACGACAACGGTAAAATACGACTCGAGTTGCTAGAGCAAGCGATCACCGAGGACCTGAAAAATGGAAATTCTCCAATGATGGTAATTGGCAATGCAGGAGATGTAAGTACAGGTGCCGTGGATGATCTGAAAGCAATTGGAGTCATTTGTAAAAAATATAATTTATGGTTTCATATTGATGGTGCGTATGGAGCACCCGCCGCCGTTATCCCGACGCTCAAAAATTCTTTCGCTGGATTGGCCGACGCAGATTCGATTGCGATCGATCCTCATAAGTGGTTATACAGTCCACTGGAAGCGGGATGTACATTGGTAAAAGATCCGAATACTTTAATTGACACCTACAGCGCTCACCCGGTATATTATAATTTTTCCAACGCTGAATCTCAGCCGCACAACTACTACGAGTATGGGTTTCAAAATTCGCGTGGGTTCCGGGCTTTAAAAGTGTGGGCTGCATTACAACAGGTAGGAAAAGAGGGCTATATCAAAATGATCGGGCATGATATCGAGTTAGCGCAACTATTATTTCGCCTCGCTGATCAGAATTCAGAACTGGAGGCCGTCACGCAAAATTTGAGCATTACAACGTTGCGATTTGTTCCCACCGACACAATAGCACAAAACGAAAGAAAGGATGAGTATCTAAATAAACTTAATGAAGCCTTGCTTAATAGTTTGCAACGAGGAGGGAAAGTATTTCTATCTAATGCTGTCGTTAAGGACAAATATTGCTTGCGGGGATGCATTGTTAATTTTAGAACTTCAGAAAAAGATATTGAAGAGATTATAGAAATAATCGTGAAGGAAGGGCGACAGATTCACGACAAGCTGAAAGAAAGTTTTTGAGTTTGTAGAAATTGAAAGCGCTTAACCACGGAGACACAGAGGCAGGGAGTTTCGCAGAGAATTCTAGATTTTAGATTGCCGCGCGATTTGAAGTTTGCAAGAACCCCTTGTCCCTCCTCCTGTCTGGCGATCCGTCATGTTGTGCCTGCGCACTGGTTCAGAGTTACCGAACATCCCGAATTCTGCCCGAAGGAGTCCTTCGGAGAGACTGCAAAAGCAAAGACCTGCTAGTTAACTAAACCAGTCGA
>Ga0111538_10013228_pt1 | contig 10889 bp, 6 predicted proteins | sample SoiMethybrSBSTD1_FD_79669 | JGI IMG/M metagenome (GOLD analysis project Ga0111538, IMG submission 79669) | Bulk soil microbial communities from a Populus tree surrounding site in Tennessee, USA - Soil MetaG P. TD hybrid SBSTD1 (version 2)... | ecosystem: Environmental > Terrestrial > Soil > Tree... | reverse complement strand
GAGATCCAGAGCCGGTTCCCGGACTTCAAGATCGAGTTCCGCGGCGAGAAGAAGGACGGCGCCAACGAGATCGACATGTCCCCTCCGCCGGCCAGCGGCCTGTGGAAATACCTGATGTACTTCCTGGTGGGGTTCCTTCTCCTGGAGTCGGCGCTCGCCTGCCTGTTCGGGAGAGGGAAGTAGCGTGAATGCCCTGCTCAACGTCCTGATGCAGGATCCCGCCAAGGAGGATAACTTCTGGGCGAAGCTGCTGGGGACCGACCGGGTCCAGATCCCGGCCGACGCGGACTGGTCGATCACCTGGCAGCACATGGTGCCCGCCTGGGTGCTGTTCCTCCTCATCATCCCGGCGGTGGTCGTCGTGATCGCCCTGATCTACCGCCGCGAGCGGCAGGATGTGGCCACCGGCCCCAAGGTCGTCCTCACGGTCCTCCGGTCGCTCCTCCTGGTGCTGACGCTGCTGCTCCTCATGGGGCCGGTCCTCACCGTCGAGACGATCAAGAAGCGGAAGGCCTTCATCATCGTGATGCTGGACGAGTCGCGGTCGATGCAGAAGATCGACCTCCTCCAGTCGGACAAGGAGCGCGAGGCGGTCTCGAAGGTCACGGGCGTCGTCGCCGAGCAGGAGATCCGCCTGCTGACGCGCGCCGACGTCGTGAAGAAAGTCCTGGAGAACCCGAAGCTCAAGATCCTCGACGAGCTGGAGAACAAGCTCAACGTCGCGTACTTCACGTTCTCGAGCACCGCCACGTCCCGGGAAAGCCGGGCCAAGCTGCTCGAGGAATACCGGAAGGACATGTGCGTCGGCACCGAGACCGCGATCGGCGACGCGATCAAGACCGCGCTCAACTCGCTGCGGGGCCAGTACGTCGCCGGCGTCGTGGTCTTCAGCGACGGCAAGAACAACGCCGGCATGGCGACCAAGGAGATCGCCGCGCAGCTCAAGCAGCGCTACCTGCCGATCTACACGGTGGCGGCGGGCGTTCCGCACACTCCCAAGGACATCGCCCTCCTCGAGCTCGAGGCGCGCGACGCGGTGCTGGCGAACGACAACTTCGAGGCGAAGTTCAAGGTCTCGAGCTTCGGCTACGAGGGCGAGACCGGCAGCGTCGATCTGTTCGCCTACCCGATCAAGGACAAGGACAAGGAGCCCGGCCAGGATCCGAAGGAGCTCGACAAGCTGATCGAGGAGGCGAAGAAGGAGGGCGACCTCCCGCTCTCGCTGGCCGCCGGCACGGAAAAGGACAAGAAGAAGGCCATCACCTACACCCCGAAGGTCCCGGGGGAGTACCTCCTCATCTTCCGCATCGCGCCGCGCCCCGACGAGAACACCGCCCACAACAACTATCTGACCCACCGGCTCCGGGTCGCCGACGACAAGATCAAGGTCCTCTACGTCGAGCACCCGCCCCGGTTCGAGTACCGCTACCTGAAGAACTCGCTGGTGCGCGACCCGAAGATCCTGGTCCACTGCATCCTCACCTCGGCCGATCCCGAGTTCTCGCAGGAGCACACGCGCTCGGACGACCCGATGTTCCGGGAGCCGCTCAAGGAGTTCCCGAAGGACCTCAAGTCGCTCCTCGAGTACGACGTCGTCATCTTCGGCGACGTCGAACCCAGCCGGCTGGGGCCCGACGCGGCCAAGAACCTCGAGACCTTCGTTTCCGAGTTCGGCAAAGGGATCATCTTCATCTCGGGGGCGATGAACAACCCGCGGACGCTCGCCAACACGCCGCTGGCGACGCTGCTCCCCGTGGTGGCCGACGAGAACCGCGACCTGTACGAACATGAGAAGGTCTACTCCCAGACGTTCGGCTATCAGCTGACCCCCGACGGCCGGACTTCCCCGATCACGAACTTCAAGGAGTTCAAGGGGGACCGGGAGAAGAACCTCGAGCACTGGGAGGCGCGGGCGAACCCCAAATACGGGCTCCCCGGCATCCGCTGGTTCGCGCGGGTCAAGAAACTGAAGGCCGGCGCGTCGCCGCTGGTCGAGGTCGCCGGCATTCCGGGCGAGACGAACCGGCCGCCGCTCTTCGTGACGCAGCACGTCGGCCGCGGGCGCGTCTTCTGGAGCGCGACCGACGAGACCTGGCTCTGGCGGTACGTCGCCGGCGACTATCCCTGGTACTACCCCTTCTGGCAGCAGGCCATGTACTGGACCCGCGAGGGCGGCCTGATGGGCGCCCGCCGCTACCGGGTGGCGGTGGACAAGGAGCGCTACACGCGGGGCGAGAAGGTTCAGATCTACGCCAACGCCTTCGACGAGAAGTTCCAGCCCAAGACGGACGCCACCATCGAGGTCTTCGTCGATCCCCCCGCGGGCCGCGGCGGCCTGGAGCGGATCAAGGTCACGCTCCACAAGGACAAGACCCGGGAGGGGTATTACGAAGGGCAGTGGCATCCGGACGATACGGGGCTCTACCGGGTATGGGCCGGTGAGGAGGACGAGTCGACCCGCGCCATCGCGAAGTTCACCGTCTTCATCCCCGACCGCGAGGACGACGAGCCGATTCTCGACGTGAGGACCCTGATGGAACTGGCCCAGGAGTCGGCGGGCGGGAAGTTCTTCCCGGTGGACGAAGTGGGCCGCCTCAATGAGGAGATCCAGAAAAACGACGTGATGTTGCGCGAGACCAAGGAGGACGACCTCTGGGACTCACCGCTCGTCTTCCTGGCATTCGCGGTCCTGATCACCGCCGAGTGGATCCTCCGGAAAGTTCTCCGGATGTTGTAAGGATCGAGATGGAGTTCACCACGAACGCACGAAGGGCACCACGGCTTCTCTTCATGTTCCTGGTGACGTTGTGGGGCGTTCCCTCCTCCGCCCAGCAGGACGAGGAGTACCAGCAGAAGAACACGGCCCTCCTCAGCTTCTATCCCGAACGGGACGATCTCGTCGTCACGGCGGCCAAGCTGGCGTCCCAGGGAAGGTACGTCGAGGCGCTGTCGATCTACGACGAGGCCCTCGAGAAGCGGCCCAACACGGTCGTCGAGGTCGACAAGGCACGCGCCCTGGGCCTCCGCGAGTACGTCATGGGGCAGGTCGCGAGTTGGCCCGAGGAGGGGAAGGCCGCCTACCGGCGCCGGGCCGATCCGCTGGCCGACCACCTCTTCCAGGGCGCCAAACGGGCCCGGGACGTCGAGGCCCTCGACCGCCTGGTCGACCAGTTTCCGTTCAGCTCCGTCGTCGATGACGCGCTCACCCTCATCGCCAACATCCGGCTGGACGCCGGCGAGAACGCCGCGGCCGCCGAGGCCCTCGGCCGGCTCCTCGACCGCGAGGGCGCCGCGGATCGGTCGGTCGCCGTCGCCCGCCTGGGCCTCGCCTGGGCGCAGGCCGGACGGAAGGCGGCGCTGGAGGAGTTGATCAAGCGCGTCGAGCGCGACAATGCCGGCGCGAAGGTGCGGGTGGGCGGGAACGAGGTCGCCCTCGTCGAGCACCTGAAGGCGATGGCCGCCGCGGTGAAGGATGTCTCCTCGGATGCCGCGCCGCTGGCGCTGCCGGCCTGGGAGATGATCGGCGGCGGGCCCGGCGGCTCGCGCCTCGCGGAGTCGGGGGTCGAGCTCGCCAAGCCCGCGTGGATCGACGTGGTCGGCCTCCCGCGCCTGGACGGCGAGGACGAGTTCATGATGCGCCGCACCATGGCGCTCGTCCAGACCGCCGAGTACCGGCCGCTCTTCCCGGCGGTGTCCGACGGCATCCTCTACGTCCACAACGGCCTCGCCCTGACCGCTTACAACTTCTACGCGAAGACGCCCGAGAAGCTCTGGCAGTACCGCGTGCCGACGCCGTCGGGCGAGGTCATGTTCGACAACCGCGTCATCTTCGCGCCGATGGTCCACGACGGGCGCGTGTACGCGAACCTGATCTCGTCGGTCGGCGGCGAGGAGAACCAGCTGGGCTACGTGCGGGTGAAGTTCCCGTTCCCGCGCCGCGGTCTCTACGCCTTCGACGCCTACACCGGGAAGCCGCTCTGGAAGCTGGGCGGCAAGCTCCAGGCCGAGTCGCTCGAGGAGAACGCCACGTTCTCGTGCGCGCCGACGCCCTTCGGAGGTCGGCTCTACGTGGGCGCGGTGAAGCAGCGGCTCTCCACCGACCCGTTCCAGCACTACGTGCTCTGCATCGATCCGGCGACGGGAAAGATCCTCTGGTCGACGTACGTGGCGTCGGGGGGAACGGAGATCAACCTCTTCGGCAACTCCACGCGCGAGTCGCTGGGGTCCCCCACGGCGGTCACCGAGGATTCCGTCTACTACTGCACGAACCACGGCGCCATCGCGGCGCTCGACCGGAAGACGGGTCGCATCCGATGGACCTACCGCTACCGCCAGCTTCAGGTGATGCCCACGAGGAGCGTGTACGTCCAGAAGAACCGGCTGGAGTGGGTGAACTCGCCCCCCGCCGTGGCCCGAGGCACCGTGGCGGTGACTCCGACCGACTCGCACTTCCTCTACGCGTTCGACGCCCAGACCGGCCAGGCCCGCTGGGACCGGCCGCGCGGCCAGGACGTGCGGATGATCTACGGGGTGAAGGAAGGGACCCTGGTGCTGGGCGGCGAGCGGCTCGAGCTCGTCGATGTCCTCTCGGGCCGGCTGCTCTCGCCTCCCATGACCGACGAGCTCCGCGGCAGCGGGCGCGGCGTGATCTCCGCCGACGGCATCTACGTGCCCGGTATCGACAAGCTGCGCCGGGTCAGCTGGGAGGGCACCTGGGACGAAGCCTCGTCCAAGCGGTGGCCGGGCGGGATCGGCGACGGCGGCAACCTGATCATCGTCGACGGCGCAGCGGTGCTGGCGTCCCAGGACGCGATCCAGGTCTACTTCGACCGCCGCGACCAGGAGCGGACGATTCTCGAGGCGCTGGAGCGGAATCCCGACGATCCCGCGGTGCTCTACCGGGGAGCGCTGCGCTTCCTCCAGTCGGGCGATCCCTCGCGCGCGGCCCAGCTGCTCGCCCGGACGGTGGCCCGGACCGAGAAGTCGCCGCGGGCGGAGGACGAGAAGCTCCAGCGCGCGGCGCGCAAGCGGCTCTTCGCGGTGTCGATGGAGGCGGGCCGGACGGAGCTCGAGGCCGGCCGCGCGGGGCAGGCGGCGGACCATTTCGCCGCGGCCCGCACCTACGCCGCCGACCTGGCCGCGCACGTCGAAGCGTCGATCCAGCTGGCCCGGGTGCGCCTGGTCCGCAAGGAGGATGCGGCGGCCGTGGCCGAGTACCAGCGGCTGCTCCTGGAGCACGGCGAGGAGGCCGTCGAAGGGACCCGCATCTTCGACCTTGCCCGGAACGCGATCGGCGCGACGCTGGCGGTGGTGGGCCGGGAGGCCTACGAGACCCACGAGGCGGCGGCGGCGGCGATGCTCGCGGAAGCGCGCCGGTCGAACACGGCGGACGCCATGGAGAAGGTCTTCCGACTGTATCCTAACAGCAAGTCCGCCGAGGAAGCACTCTTCGAGGCGGCCGCGGCCCACGCGAAGCGCAACAACGACCGCGGGCGCGACGACCAGATCGCCGGCCTCCGGCTGTTCCTCCGCGAGTTCTCGGATTCGCCCCGCGCTCCCGAGGTCCACGCGCGGCTCGTCCGGGCGCTGGAGTCCAAGGGCCACACCGCGAGCGCGGGCGCGCTGTTGCGGCGCATGGTCCGGCTCTTCCCGGAGGCGGAGGTCGAGGACGAGGGCGCGAAGACCACGGCCCGGGAGTTTGCCGAGAAGCGGCTGAAGAGCGACGCCTATTCGCGCGCCCCGGGCGGCGTGGCGGCCTCGAAGCTCTCGCTGCCGATCAAGCCGGAGGACAAGCTCGTCCTCAGCGACAAGGAGTTCCCGGAAGGGGCGGTGCCGCTGCGGGTCCACGGGCTAGTCCCGGAGTCCGCCGCGGGCCTCATCCTCCTCCATTTTGCCGGCCCCACCGGGGTGGTGGTCAAGGCGATCGACGACAAGAGCGGCAAGGAGGTCTGGCGCCTCCCGCTCAAGACGCAGGTCCGGTATGCGACCTTCATCGAGGAGGACCTGATCGTCGCCGACGACAATATGGTGATCCGGCTCGATCCGCGGACGGGGAAGTGGGAAGGGAAGGGCTGGACCTATTCGGCGAAGACGCGGATGCACGGGTACGCGCTGTCGGGGCCGCTCCTCCTGTTCCTCGTGGAGGACCCGGAGTCGCGCATCGTCGCGCTGGAGACCGTCCGCGGCACCCCCGCGTGGGCCCAGACGTTCGAGGGCATGGCCTCCTCGCGCATCTTCGCGGCGGGCGAGTCGGTGGCGTTCACCACCCTCAAGCCCAACCGCATCCACCTGTTCGAGATCGAGACGGGCAAGCGCCTCCTGGCGAACGCCTCCTTCCCGGAGGGGGCGACCGCGCAGGTGGTCCACGTGGGCGACGACGTCCTGGTGCTCCACTCGGAGGGCCGGTTCCTGGAGGCCTACGACCTGCCGTCGGGCAAGCTCCGGTGGCGCCAGTTGAGGCAGCGGATCTCCACCCGGAGCCTCGAGGTGGGGCCCGAAGGGGTGATCACGCTGGGCACGACTCGGCCCGCATCGGGAATCGACGAGCGGCTTTTCCTGGAAACCATCAATCTTCGGACCGGAAAGATCGTCAAGCAGAAGGAGCCCAAGGAGCTGGGCAACGCCCTGTTCATGTTGCTCGACGGCGATCAGGCGGTGGTGGTCTCCCGGGAGCCGGACAAGTCGATCACGGTCCGGGGGGTGGCTTTGTCGGACTTCTCGGTCCGGTGGACGACGGCCCTGGGCGGGAAGGAGTCGACCCTCCTGCCTCCGTCCTTGACGAGGGACCACATCGTGCTGGGGGCGTTTGCGGAAGATATGAAAGCCGCGAAATATACCTATACCGTGTGGCTCCTTGATAAAAGCGGGAGGATGAGTCAGAATCCTAATAACCCGATCATGAGTTCACAATTTGACCGGCCGCCCGCCTTTCTGGGGGTGGCTCACAACCGGCTGGTCGTCAGCGTAGAGAATAAGGTGGAAGTGTACCGGTGAGGAACGTCATCCTGGTCGCCACGGGTCTCCTGACGGCGCTGGCCGCCTCCTCGGCGGCTCCGCTCGAGGCTCCCGCCTCCCCCGCGGAGGCCCCGGCTCCTCTTGAACGGGTTCAGGTCGACCGGAGCGACTTCACCCCCGCGACCAAGGAGGCGGTGGACCGCGCCCTGGCCTGGCTCGCCTCCCGCCAGAACCCCAACGGCTCGTGGACCAACCGGGTCGGCTACAAGCTCTACGAGGACTATTTCGGCGAGGAGAACGACTCGATCGACGTGACGGCGATCGCCGGCATGGCGATGGTCTCCGCGGGGCACGTCCCCGGCCGGGGCAAGTACGGCAAGAATGTCGCCCTCGGGGTCCAGTGGCTCCTCTCCAAGGTCCGGGACGAGGACGGCTACATCACCCACGCGGGCTCCCGGATGTACAGCCACGCTTTCGCGACGCTGTTCCTGGCCGAGATCTACGGGATGACCCGCCAGGCGGACATCAAGCCGAAGCTCAAGCGGGCGGTCGACTTGATCGTGAACAGCCAGAACCGCGAGGGGGGCTGGCGCTACCAGCCGATCCCGGTGGACGCGGACCTCTCGGTGACGGTTTCCACGGTCCAGGCGCTCCGCGCCGCGCGGAACGTCGGCATTGCGGTGCCTCTGGAGACGATCCAGCGGGCGATGCGGTACGTGATGCGGTGCGCGGTTCCCCGGCGCGGCTTCAGCTACCAGGCGGCGACCTACGACAACGGGATGAACGACACCCGGGTCTCCTTCGCGCTGACGGCGTGCGGCGTGGTGGCGATGTGCAGCGCCGGCATGTACGACTCGCGGGAGGTCCGGGAAGGGCTCCGGGTCCTGCCCCAGTACAAGCACTCGCTGATCCCGGGCAAGCTCCATTACTACTACGGACACTACTATGCCGCCCAGGCCATGTACGTCGCGGGCGGTGATCACTGGGCCGCCTATTATCCGGCCGTGCGGGACGAGATTCTCGGCCGTCAGGAGCCGGACGGCAGCTGGGCCGACGACGTGGGAAAGACCTATGCCACGGCGATGGCGTGCGTCGTCCTCCAGATGCCCTGCGAGTACCTCCCGCTCTTTCAAAAGTAGGGGTTCCGCAGAACAACTCCGGTTGTTTTGCGTGATGTCGCAAGGCCCTCGGGCTATTGTGACAGGGGGGTTCAGAAAAACGGGCGGGCTTGACGATCAATCCCCATCGACACCGTGGGAACATTTGCACAGGATTGGGCGTCTAAAGTGATGTCTATGGGTGGGGTCCGGACTTCGCTGGAAGATCTCTGGTCGAAGGGGCAGTTGAGGGATCTCGAGCACGATCTCGACCGCTTCATCCGGGACAATCTAGCCGAAATCCGCCGGGTCATGATCGAAGGGCGGGGCGCGGGCACCGACATCGCCCGCCGCCGCTACATGCGCGGAGAAATCAACGATCACCAGCTCGTGGATTTCTGCGTCCGGGCGGTCCTCCGGAAGCGGGGCACCTGCAACCCCCGGCGGGACATCCAGGAGCAGTGCTACGAGATCGAAAAGGAAGTCTGGTACGAGGGGGAGCGGGCCATGCGCCCCGTCGGGGCCGACCGGCGCGAGGAGATCGCCCGATCGTGGGCGTCGCAGCACGCGTCGAAATGGCGCGAATGGCGCCTCTTCCAGCTCCTCTACGTCTGGGAGAAGAAGGCCGACCTGTACCTGCCCATCCTGACTCCCGACCCCGCCAAGATCGTCAAATCCTAGCCGAACCCCCTTCCAACTCTGTTAAACTCTCCCCATGGTTGCCGTTCTCCACACGGAAGGGCTCACCAAGCATTTCGGGGACTTCAAGGCGGTCCAGGACCTGAACCTTGAGGTCCAGGAAGGCGATCTCTACGGCTTCCTCGGCGGCAACGGCTCGGGGAAGACCACGACGATGCGGATGATCCTCCGCCTCATCAAGCCCACCGCCGGGAGGGTGACGCTGTTCGGGAAGGACAACCGGCACCATTTCATCGAGATCATGAAGCAGGTCGGGGCGCTGGTCGAGCTCCCCGCGTACTATCCCTATCTGTCGGCGGTGAAGAACCTCGAGATCCTGCGGCTGGCCAGCGGCGACACTCCCAAGTCCCGCATTCCGGAAGTGCTGGAGATGGTCGAGCTGGGGCCGAGGATGAACGACCGGGTGGGGACCTACTCGCAGGGCATGCGGCAGCGGCTGGGCATCGCGATGGCCCTCCTCGCGAAGCCGAGGCTGGTGTTCCTGGACGAGCCCACCAACGGGCTCGATCCGCACGGCATCATGCAGATCCGCCACATCATCAAGGACCTGAACAAGCGGGAAGGGGTGACGTTCGTGATCTCCAGCCACCTGCTTCATGAGATCGAGCTGATCTGCAACAAGGTCGGCATGATCAAGCAGGGGAAGCTGATCCTCCAGGATCGACTGGACGCCGTCATCGCCCGGACGGTGGACGGGCTCCACATCGGGTGCGACAAGAAGGAGGCGGCGATCGGGCTCCTCCAATCGAAGGAGTGGATCAAGCAGATCCGGGAGGAAGAGACGGGGCTGATCCGCATCTCCTGCCCGCCGGAGCGGTTCGCGGAGGTGAACGCGCTCCTGGCCGAAAACGGCGTGACCGTGAGCGAGCTCACGCCGGCGCGGCAGACGCTCGAGGAGTTCTTCCTCTCACAATGATCGGACGGATCGGACGGCTCACGGCGGCGGAGTTCTTGAAGATCTTCTCCCAGCCGTTCCTGTACATCACGCTGGCGGCGGTGCTCATGGTCATCATCGGCGCCGAAATCCTGCAGCCCATCTTCCGGGGCCAGCGGGAAACCGTCCTGAAGACCTTCAATGCGGTCCAGCTCTTCGCCTACGGGTCCCAGTACGGGCTCGTGGTGGCGACCTACGTGCTGCTCATCTTCTCCAGCATGATGTTCGCGGGCGAGTTCGACCGCGGGACGATCAAGAACCTGCTCACCCGTCCCATCACGCGGCTGGAGTTCTTCATCGCGAAGTGCGTGACGATGACGGGGCTGGCGGTGCTGCTGTTCGGGTTCGTGTTCTACGCGAGCGCCTTCTACGCGCTCTGGCGCGGGGACGTCGGCCCGGTCTGGGACGACAGCGCCTACCTGATCCAGCGCAGCGGGGCGGAGATCCTGGCCCACGCCCGGAAAGCCGTTCTGATGAGCTTCCTGGCCTTCCTGGCGGCGGGGGCCCTCGGGATCCTGGTCTCGAACTTCACGGAGTCCTCGGGCTACGCGGTGGCGATCGGCATGGTGCTGTTCCTGGTGGCGAACCTGGGGACGGGGATGCTGATCGAGCGGGCGAAGACCCGGCTGTTCATGTACTATCCCTCCTACGCCTTCGAGAAGCTCGCCCAGTTCGGCGAGGGAACCACGACGCGGTGGCGGGACGACATCGATGCCCACCACCTCTACCTGCTCGTCCCCGGCCTGTACATCGCCTTGTTTATCCCGTTGGCGTTCAGCATCTTCCGCTCACGCAACATCACCGCCTGATGCTCGCTTGAGAAAACACCCTGTTTGAAATCTCAAGGGGAGCCGATTTGCTTGATGGGGGCGCGAAACCGGGACTATAATCGACTCCCGCTCCATGAAGCTTTCGTCTCTGCTCAATCCGAAGCTCATCAAGTGCGGCCTCGCCGCGAAATCCAAGGAAGAGGCCCTCGAGGAGATGCTCGAGGTGATGGCGGCCGGGACGCCCGGCGTCACCGTCGCCGAACTGAAGGCTGCCCTCGCTGAACGGGAGAAGCTCGGGCCCTTCTCGATGGCCAAGGGCAGCGCGTTCCCCCACGCCCGCACCGAGAAGGTCAGCGACTTCCGGATCGCCGTCGGGACCGCCCCCCAGGGGCTCGACTTCAAGGCCCCCGACGGGAACCTCATCCGGCTCGTCGT
>Ga0111538_10013226_pt1 | contig 10890 bp, 9 predicted proteins | sample SoiMethybrSBSTD1_FD_79669 | JGI IMG/M metagenome (GOLD analysis project Ga0111538, IMG submission 79669) | Bulk soil microbial communities from a Populus tree surrounding site in Tennessee, USA - Soil MetaG P. TD hybrid SBSTD1 (version 2)... | ecosystem: Environmental > Terrestrial > Soil > Tree... | reverse complement strand
CGCCGTAGCTTTAGCGAAGGCGGAAGGGCTGGCTACTTTCGGTGCACATGCTTCGACGAAGGCTCGTTCCCGCAGGACTCACGCTGATTCTCTTGTCGCTCGCCGCGCCGGCGATGGCGCAGGTCGAGCCTTGTCCGGCACCCGCTCAACTTCCACCCGCGGGTTCGCCGGAGCTGTATCGATGTGTCCAGCTGGTTTTCCATCCGGTCAACCAGTCGGCGATTGACGCCGGAACATACCAGTACCACCTGAAAGCGCCCTGGTCGCTGCCGAGCCAGAGCAAGTGGGTGCCGTACAACGAGGAGGGCATCCAGGCCGATTTCTGGAACCTGTGGCGGACGAACTTCCTCGACAATCTCTGGATTGAGGTCATCGACGAGCCGTACTCGAACGGCGTGGGCGGCAAACACGTGGTCTTCCACATGGAAGAGCGGCCGCGCATCAAGGTCGTCAATTACGAAGGCTCCAAGAAAATCGAAGTCTCCAAGATTGAGGAGAAGCTGAAGGAAAAAGCGATCGAAGTCCGGCTCGACAGCTTCGTCGATCAGTCGACGATTCGCCGCGTGAAGACGGTCATCAGCGAGCTGTACTCGGAGAAGGGCTACAACTTCGTGAAGGTCGAGACCGAGCTGAAGCCCCTGCCGGAAGGGCCGAAACTGATCGATCTCACGTTCAACATCACCGAAGGTCCGAAGGCCCAGATTCAAGAGGTCGTCTTCGACGGCAACAAGGCCGTCAGCGACGGCAAGCTCCGCGGCCAGATGAAGGACAACAAGCCCAAGAGCTGGCTGTCCTGGATCACCAGCGCCGGCACCTACCAGGAAATGAAGTTCCAGGACGACGCGCAGAAGGTCACCGAGTTCTACGGGAACGAGGGGTACGCGCGCGCGCAGGTAGGGCAGCCGCAGCTCGAGACGATTGAGGACAGCAAAGACGGCAAGAAGCGCTGGATTCGACTGAGGATCCCGGTCGACGAGGGTGAACGCTACAAGATCGGCAAGTTCGACATCGCGCCGGGGACGGCTATCAAGCCCGAATTCCTCCGGCCGTTGTTCAAGGTGAAGGAAGGCGACTACTACAGCCGCAAGCAGATCGCGAAAGGGTTCGAAAAGGCCAAGGACCTGTACGGCGCGGTCGGATACTGGCAGATGGTGCCGGATCCGATCCTCTGCCCGCGCGGCTTCAAGTGCGACGAAAACGGCAACGTGGAGCCGGTCGAACCGAACCCGCCGCCCATCATGGACGTGACGATCAAGTTGAACGAGGGCAAACAGTTCTTCGTCAACCGAATCACGTTCCTCGGCAACACGACGACGCATGACAACGTCATCCGGCGTGAGCTGCGGTTGTGGGAGGGCGGCGTCTTCAACACCGCGGCGCTCAAGGACAGCATCCGCCGGCTGAACCAGCTCGGCTACTTCAAGCCGCTCGAGGGCAAGCCGGAGGAGATGAAGATCGAGGACACCCCCGGTACGGACAACAAGGTCGACATCACGCTGAAGTTCGAGGAGCAGAATCGCAACCAGTTGTCGTTCGGCGCCGGCGTGTCACAGTTCGACGGCTTCTTCGGGCAGCTCTCGTTCCAGACGTCCAATTTCCTCGGCCGCGGCGAGACCCTTGGGGTCTCGCTGCAGCGAGGCTCGCAGGCCAAGCAGTACCAGGTGTCGTTCAGCGAGCCGTATCTGTTCGACCGGCCGATCACCGTGGGCGCCGACGTGTTCACGCGGGAGTACATCTTCCCGCTGCAATACACGCAGCGGACGACCGGCACCAACCTGCTGTTCGGCTACCCGCTCGCGAACTACACCCGGATGTTCATGGGCTACAGCTACCAGGAGGTCACGATCCTCGACATCGAGCCCGGGTACCTGGCGGCGGCCTTGACGAACCCGTTCCTGAACGATGCGCTCCTCATCGACGAGGGCGGCCAGCGGACGGTCAGCAAGATTTCGCCGAGCGTGGTGTTCAACACCGTCAACCAGCCGATCTTCCCGACGCAGGGCAAGCGGCTGACGGCGTCATTCGATCTCGCGGGCATCGGCGGCAACACGTCGTTCTACCAGACCCGCGGCGAGGGGATTTGGTACCACCAGTTCACGCCGAGGCAGTCGTTCGGTCTGCGCGGCGAGATTCAGTACGTCCGCCCATACGGACAGACGACGACCCTGCCGATTTTCGAGAAGTACTTCCTGGGCGGCGAGTACAGCATCCGCGGATTCGACATCCGGACGGTCGGTCCGCGCGACCCGATTACGGGCGTCGTGACCGGCGGCAACAAGACCCTGCTGTTCAACGCCGAGTATTACTTCCACATCGGCGGCCCTGTGAGGGTGCTCGGGTTCTACGATGCCGGTCAGGTCCGCGACGTCGGCCAGAGCTTCGGATGGTGGGAGGACGTCAGAGTTCTGGTGCCGGTGCCCCGGCCGCCGCTGCTCGATCCGCTCTCACCCAACTCCATTTTTCCGCCGGGACAGATTCCGGTGCCAACGACACAAGTTGTTGGGAAGCGCCCTGCCTTCAAGACGTCGACGGGACTCGAAGTCCGGTTCTTCATGCCCGTACTGAACGTGCCGTTCAGGCTGATTGCCGCCTACAACCCGCAGCGCGGTGGCGTGCTCAACAACAATCTGCAGCCGCAGTCGAAATACAGCTTCCGGTTTGCGGTTGGTACTACATTCTGAGAAGCCGGAAAGCCGGAAAGCTCGAAAGCCGGAAAGGAAGCTCAAAAGCTTTCAAGCTTTCCAGCTTTCAGGCTTTCCGGCTTTCCGGCTTGCACTTACGGATGGACTACTGAAATCTGGAACGTAACTGGATCGACAATAAAGCCGACGTCGGAGATGCGCACGCAGTAACTGCCGACGGCCGTCACCGTGGCGGGAACGACTGCGCCCTGCAACGCCTTGTCGTTCGCGATCACGACCTGACAGCTCGCGCCATTCCAGGTCCCAAGCGAGAGCGAAACCGCGATGGTGGCGTCCGAAACCGACGCCAGGGTCGCCGTCACACTTCCGATTGCGACGACCGGGAACGGGTATGAAAAGGCGCCGTTGACCTTCAGGGTATCCGTGAACGTATCGGTGGTGGTCGGAGGCGGCGTTGGCGTGGGAATCGGATTTGGCGTCTCGTCGGTGCATGCCACCGTTGGCGCCGCCACGAGCAACACCACGGCCCCGAGCCTCAGAAGCGCGCGCAAGTTCCAATGACCAGTCGAGTTATTCATCAGCCCTCATTCGTTGATCAGCATTACACATTCCAAATTTCCCGGTCTGTTAGACTCTTTAGGCCGTTTTGCGGCTCGGTCCGCCTTCGCCACAGGCTTCGGCGAGACAACCGGGCTGGACAGAAGGGCGTCCTAACCGATACATGGGGTTGCACATAGCCGCAGGCCCGTTTGGCCGGACACCAGACGCTGAGCTATCGTTTCCAACCAAGGTGCCGATGATAATGAGACGCTTGCTCGTGATTCTTGTTTTGAGTGCCCTGCTCGCGGCCGGGCCTGTTTTTGCCCAGACGCCGCCACCGACGCAAACGCCGCCGCCGACACAGACGACGCCGCCGCCGAAGCCGCCGCCGACACAAACACCGCCGGCCCAGCAGACGCCGCCGCCCTTGCCGGTGCCGCAGCAGAAGCCCGCCACGCCGCCGCCACCGGCGCCGAAGCCTGCCGCCCCGTTTCCAGCCGACGCCAAGTTCGGATTCGTGAACCTACAGATAATCGTGAACGAATCGAACCTCGGCAAGGCGGGGACCGAGCAGATCAAGAAGCTCCAGGAGAAACTGAACGCCCAGCTCTCCGCCATGCAGAAGGAGATCCAGGGGCTCACGGAGAAGATCAAGACGCAGCAGGGTGTGGTCGAAGACAAGATTCTGGTGCAGTGGGGCCGCGAGCTCGATCGGAAGCAGCGCGACATGCAGGCGGCGCAGCAGGACGCGCAGGTGCAGGTCGATCAGCTGACTCAGGATTTGTTGAACAACTTCGAGAAGCAGGTCCTGCCGCACATCGAGGCGGTGCGCGCGGAGAAGAACCTCTGGGTCATCTTCGCGATTCCGCCGCAGCAGGGCGACACCCCGCCGGGCCTCCAGGTGGTCGCGGCGGCGCCGGGGCTGGATCTGTCGCTCGAGATCGTCAAGCGGCTCAACGCCGTTGTCAAATGACGCGCTGATGCACATCCCGCCGGTCCTCGAGCGCCTGGCTTACCGCTATCCCTCGGTGCTCGTGGATGCCGTCACGGACCACGAGCCGGGGCGTCGCATCGTCGCGGTCAAGAACGTCACGGTCAACGAGGAGTTCTTCCAGGGCCACTTTCCGGGAACGCCGTTGATGCCGGGCGTGTTGATGATCGAATCGCTCGCGCAGGTGGCGACGCTGATGCTATTCGCGGGCGGCCGCGAAGACGGACGGGCGTGGCTGCGCGGCATCAACAAGGCGAAGTTCCGGCGCCAGGTGGTGCCGGGCGATCGACTCGAGTTCGAGGTGACGCTCGGCCGCCGGCGGGGCCGTCTGGCCCGGGCGTCTGGCGTCGCCACGGTCGCCGGGGACGTCGTCGCCGAAGCCGAGCTGCTCCTGGCCCTGGAACAGGGCCCGGAGTTGTCGTTCTGGGAGCAGCGCCAGACCCGGCGCGACGTCGTCGTTCACGAAACGGCGATCGTGCACCCGACCGCGCGCATCGGCCCGGGATCCATGGTCGGGCCGTATGCGACCATCGGGCCCCACGTCTGCATCGGCACGAACTGCCGCATCGGCGGATCGAGCGTGCTCGACGGCTGGACGGAGATCGGCGACGACACGCAGATCTATCCGTTTGCTTCGATCGGCCTTGCCCCGCAGGACCTCAAGTACCGCGGCGAGCGGACCAGCCTGGTCATCGGTCGCCAGAACGTGTTTCGTGAGTTCGTCACGATTCACCGCGGCACGAAAGGCGGCGGCGGGGTCACGTCGATCGGCGACGACAACCTGTTCATGGCGTACTCGCACGTGGCGCACGACTGTCACATCGGCAGCCACACGATCTTCGGCAACGCGGCGACGCTCGGCGGCCACGTCACCGTCGAGGACTACGCGACGATCAGCGCCTATTCGGGCGTGCACCAGTTCTGCCGGGTGGGACAGCACGCGTTCATCGGCGGCTACACCGTCGTGACGCGCGACGCGCTGCCGTACGCGAAGACGGTCGGCAACCGCGCACGCATCTACGGCGTCAACTCGATCGGCCTGGCGCGCCGCGGCTTCAGTCCCGATCTCATCGGCAAGCTCCGCAAGGCGTACCGGCATCTCGTGCGGCACAACACGAGCCGCGCGCTCGAGCTGATCGAGCGCGATCCGACGCTGTCGGCGCCCGAAGTGGCGTATCTGGTCAACTTCATCCTCACCTCTCAGCGCGGGGTGATCCTGCGGCGGCCGTCCAAGCGGGTCGACGATCTCGTGGACGTCGAGTAGACGCGATTGCCCATCGGCCTGATTGCGGGCAACGGCACTTTTCCGTTTCTGGTGCTGCGCGCGGCGAGGCGGCTCGGTCACGACGTCGCCGTCGTTGCCATTTCCGGGGAGACGTTTCCCGAGCTCGAGACTCTCGCTCGCGACGTCGGCCAGACGACGTTTACCTGGATCGATCTCGGCGCGCTCGGCAGATGCATCACGACCCTGAAGGATGCGGGCGTGACCCGCGCGGTGATGGCGGGCCAGGTCAAGCACGTCAAGCTGTTTGGCGGCGTCGCCCCCGACCCGACGCTGCTCGCGGCGCTGCAGCGATTGAAAGCGAGCAACACCGACGCGCTGATTGCGGCGGTTGCCGACGTGCTTCAGGAGCGCGGCATCACGCTGATGGATTCGACGTCGCTCCTGGCGGATTTCATGGCGCGCCCTGGCGTCATGACCGCGGCCGCGCCGGATGACAGCATGCGCGCCGATTTCGAGTTCGGCTATGGCGTGGCCGACACGATTGCCGGCCTCGATGTGGGTCAGACGATCGTCGTGAAGACGCGCGCGGTGGTCGCCGTCGAGGCGATGGAGGGCACCGATGCCGTGATCGCCCGCGCCGGCCAGCTCGCCGGCAGCGGGACCCGCGTCGTGAAGGTCGCCAAACCGCGACAGGACATGCGATTCGACGTGCCCGTGGTCGGCCGCGCGACGATCGCGGCGATGCGGGCTGCGGGGGCCGACGGGCTCTCGATCGACGCCGGCCGCACGCTCCTCGTCGACGGCGACGAGGTCATTCGCGCCGCCGACGAGGCGGGGATCGTCGTCGTCGGGCGCCCGGCGGCGGCGTCAATCACGTAAACGAATGACGGGGTCCGAAGCTCCAGTTCGAATCGCGGTGATCGGCGTCGGCCACCTGGGCCGCCACCATGCCCGTCTTGTCCCCACGATCGAGGGCGCCACGCTCACGGCAACAGTGGATCTCATCCGTGAGCGCGCCGAGACCGCGGCGAAGGGTACGAGCGCGCAGGTGCTTACGGATGCGTCGGCGCTGCTTTCGGCCGGTCCGGTCGTGGACGCCATCGTCGTCGCGGTCCCGACCGCCGATCATCTGCGCGTCGCGCGGCCGTTTCTCCAGCGCGGCGTGCACGTGCTCGTCGAGAAGCCGATGGCCGCGTCGCTCGACGAGGCGGACGAGCTCGAACGGCTGGCGCGCGAATCGAACGCCATTCTGGCCGTGGGACACAGCGAGCGGTTCAATCCGGCGATTCAGGCGGCGCTGCCGATCCTCCGGACGCCGCGATTCATCGAGGTGCACCGGCTCAGCGGCTTTCCGGAACGCAGCCTCGACATCGACGTCGTCTTCGACGTCATGATTCATGACCTCGACGTCATCCAGGCGATCGATCGCACCGAGGTCGTCGGCGTCGAAGCGATCGGCGTGCCGGTGCTGACGCCGCGCGTGGACATCGCCAATGCCAGGGTCAAGTTCGCGTCGGGATGCATCGCCAACATCACGGCCAGCCGCATCAGCCGCGACAAGGTTCGCAAGGTGCGCTTCTTTCAGCGCGACATGTACGTGTCGGTGGATTACGGCGAACAGGAGCTGGACGTCTGGCGGCTCGAAGCGCGGGCGGGCGACCGGCCCGCGATCGAAGGCGGCCGCGTCGCCGTCGAGAAGGGCGAGCCGCTCCGCGCCGAGCTCGCAGACTTCGTCGACGCAGTTCGGACGAGGCATGCGCCGTTGGTGACGGCGCAGGATGGACGCCGGGCGCTGGCGCTGGCCACACGGGTGGCGGCGGCGATCGAAAAGAGCTAGACGCTGCAGGAGATCAAGATCAAGAGCGTTCACCACGAAGGACACGAAGGGCACGAAGGAATTACTGGAAGGGCATTGTGAGAGAGCCTTTTGATCGATTGCCTTCGTGTCCTTCGTGCTCTTCGTGGTGAATGCTCTTAGGTTTTGACAGCAGCAATCTGCTGAAACTCCAGGGTTCCATCTGACAGAATACGGGCGGCCTTGACCATGTTCCCGGACATCACGTCGTTCATCTCCGAGCTCGAGCGCCGCAAGGACCTCGCGCGTATCAGTGACGCGGTCAGTCCGAACCTGGAAATCGCCGCCGTGATCGATCGCGCCTGCAAGTCGCCCGGCGGCGGACCTGCGCTCGTGTTCGAGCGGCCGACCGGATTTCAGATGCCCGTCGCCGCGAATCTGTTCGGATCGATGTCGCGCATCTGCCTCGCCCTCGGCGTCGACACGCTCGACGATCTGGCTCGCGAGATCGACGAGATGACGACGCCGCCGATGCCGAAGGGCTTCGTCGACGCGCTGAAAATGCTCCCGCTCGTGAACCGGTTGACGGACCTCATGCCGAAGACCGTGAAGGACGCGCCGTGTCAGGAAGTCGTGCGGGAGGACGCCGGACTCGACGAGCTGCCGATTCTCAAGACCTGGCCCGAAGACGGCGGTCCCTTCATCACGCTGCCGCTCGTCATCACCCGCGATCCCGAGACCGGCATGCGCAACATCGGCACGTACCGCATGCAGGTCTACGATCGGCGCACGACGGCGATGCACTGGCAGCGCCACAAGGGCGGGGCGCAGCATCACCGGGTCGCGGAGCGGCTCGGGAAGCGGCTCGACGTCGCGGTTGCCCTCGGCGCCGATCCCGTCCTGACGTACTCGGCGACGGCGCCGATGCCGGAGGGACTCGACGAGCTGATGCTCGCCGGCGTCATCGGAAAACGGCGCGTTGAGCTGGTCAAATGCCGCACGGTCGACCTCGAAGTGCCGGCGAATTCGCAAATCGTGCTCGAGGGCTATGTCGAGCCGGGCGAACGTCGACGTGAAGGGCCGTTCGGCGATCACACGGGACTCTATTCGCTGGCCGACGATTTCCCGGTCTTCCACCTCACGTGCGTGACGATGCGCCGCAACCCGATCTATGTCACGACCGTCGTCGGCCGGCCGCCGATGGAGGACTACTACCTCGGGAAAGCGAGCGAGCGGATCTTTCTTCCGCTGATCCGCAAGACGCTTCCCGAAATCGTCGACATGCACTTCCCGGCGGCGGGGATCTTCCACAACATCGTCATCGTGTCGATCGACAAGCGATACCCGGGCCACGCACGGAAGATCATGAGCGCGTTCTGGGGACTCGGCCAGCTCATGTTCTCCAAGTGCATCATCGTCGTCGACAAGGACGTGAACGCGCAGGACGAGGCCGAGGTCGCGTGGATCGCCGGCACGCACGTCGATCCGTCCCGCGACGTCGTCATCACGACCGGGCCGGTGGACGATCTCGACGATGCGGCCATCTATCCCGCGTTTGGCGGCAAGATGGGGATCGACGCCACGCGCAAATGGGCGTCCGAAGGGGTCACTCGCGAGTGGCCGAAACGTCTGACAATGTCAGATGCTGCAGCGGCCGTCGCGAGCAGGATTTGGGAGAAGATCCGCAGCGACAAGCGCTGACAGGCCCCAAGCCCCAAGGATCGAGCCAGTGATGGACACGCCAATCGAAACACTGACAGACCTCGAGAAGAAAGCGTCCGCCGGCGAAGCGCTCACGCGTGACGAAGCTGAGCGCGTGCTGAGGTGGCCGGCGCTGCCGGAAATCGGCATGCTCGGGGAGGCGGCGCGCAAGGCGCGCGCCGGCGATCGCGTCACGTACGGCCGGGTGCTGACGGTTGCCGCTGGCGATTCGCCCGCCGGCCGCGCCGAGGCCGTCGAGGTTCGCCTGACCGGCGCGCCTGCCTCGGTCGAGGACGCTTGCCAGCGGGTCAAGACTGCTGCGGCGATCGCCGCGGGCGCGACATTGACGGCGTATTCGCTCGCGGATCTGCTCGATCTTGCCGGCAGCGATCATCTCGCGTTGGCCGAGCTCGCGGCCGCACTGCGCGCGCACGGTCTCGATGCGGTCGCGGAAGTGCCGCTCGATCGGCTCGGAGACACGGACAACGCGATCGAAGTCGTGCGTGCGGTGCTGCACGGTGGCCTCGGGTCCTGGCGCGCGACCGTGGATCAAGGTCCGCCGGAATCGCGACTCGATCTCATTGAGCGTGCTGCCGTGATTCAGCGGGAGACCGGAGCGCTCAAGGCCTTCGCGCCGCTGCCGCGTATCGAAGATGCGGCCGCGCCTTCCACGGGTTACGACGACGTCCGGACGATCGCGGTGGCGGCCTTGATGTGCCCGTCGATTCCAGCCATCCAGGTTGACTGGCCGCTTTACGGGCCGAAGCTCGCGCAAGTGGCGATCACGTACGGCGCCAACGACATCGACGGCGTGTCGCCGGTCGATTCGCTCGATCAAGGGACGAGGCGGGCGCCTCGCGAGGACGTCGAACGGCAGATTCGAGCGGCGTTCACGGTCCCGGCTGCACGCGACGGACGGTACGGACCGCGGTCGTGAGGCGCCCGGTCCGGTTGGGCGCGGTGAGCTATCTCAACGTCCGCCCGCTCGTGTACGGTCTGGACGCCCGGCCGGACCTCGTGACGTTGAGGTTCGACGTGCCGTCGGTCTGCGCGTCGCTGCTCGCAGAAGGCGCGATCGATCTCGGCATGGTTCCGTCAATCACCTATCTCAATCGACCGTCTGACCGCGTCGTCCCCGGAGTCGGTATCGGATCGGAAGGTCCAGTCGCATCCGTCGCGCTCTTCTCGACGAAACCCGTTCACGAGATCCGGTCCATCGCTGTCGACACATCTTCACGGACGTCGGCGGTGCTGCTCGGAATCCTCTGTGCGCGCCGATTCCGGATAGATCCGGCCTGGGTGCCGCATGAGCCCGATCTCACGGCGATGCTCGCGCGCGCGGATGGCGCATTGCTCATCGGTGATCCAGCGCTGTTCGCAGATCCGGCGCCGGGCGTGCAAAAAATCGATCTCGGCGAGGCCTGGACCGATCTGACCGGCCTGCCGTTCGTGTGGGCCTTCTGGGCCGGCCGCCCGGACGCGGCCGACCAGCCGATCGTGGATCTGCTGCAGGAAGCAGCCGAAACGGGGATGCGGCACTCTGATGCTGTGGCCGACGCGTATTGCGCGGCGCGTCCGGAGCGTCAACCGCTGGCTCGCGAGTATCTTCGACGAAATCTGATGTTTCGATTTACGGCCCGTGCGCTCGAAGGGCTCGAGACGTACTATCGTGAAGCCGCATCGCTCGGTCTGGTGAGCGGGCCGGCGAATGTACGTTTTTTTTCCGAGCCCGAAGTGTGAAGTTCTAAGTTCGAAGTTCTAAGTTCGAAGTTCAGGCCGCGGTCTGAGCGGCCTGTTGATGGTGCCTTGTGACACACTCCGACCTTCAAACCCTTCTTGACTTCAATTACTGGGCCCGCGATCGCGTCGTTGTCGCGATCGAGCCGCTGACCGCCGAGCAGTACACGCGCGATCTCGGCAACAGCTTTCGATCGGTTCGCGACACCATGGTCCACGTGTACTCGGCCGAGTGGATATGGTGCACGCGCTGGCACGG
>Ga0111538_10013225_pt1 | contig 10890 bp, 1 predicted proteins | sample SoiMethybrSBSTD1_FD_79669 | JGI IMG/M metagenome (GOLD analysis project Ga0111538, IMG submission 79669) | Bulk soil microbial communities from a Populus tree surrounding site in Tennessee, USA - Soil MetaG P. TD hybrid SBSTD1 (version 2)... | ecosystem: Environmental > Terrestrial > Soil > Tree... | reverse complement strand
TGCGGCCAATCGAGGTCACTTCGATCTTGCCATTCAGGAGGGACACAGCGTCGATCGCCGTTTGCAAATCGTTGACCAGATCCAGGATGTTGCGGTTGGCATACGTGTCGGATTGATTCAACGTGACTGCGACAGGCGCGCCACCGTTCACGTTATTCAGGGTTACCTGGAATGGAGCGTTGGCGGAGAGCTGTCCGATGCGGGGTGTCACATCTTTCGCGGCTGTGAGCTTTTGGGTCCCGCTGACGTCTACAGAGTCCATGGCGACCGAGAACCCAAGCTCGAGAGTGGTGGGCGTGCCGGCCGTGGCACTGAGATGAATGGCGCTCACCCCACCGAGTCCGATCAGAACAATTTTCTTATCGTTTTCGCCGCTACCAACCTGGGCCTGGACCTGGGAGTTGAGAAGCGCGGTGGTCAGCGCCGTGTTCACATCTGCAACCAGATCGGCGAGGCTATTGTTGGTGCTGGTTGAGGCCCGTGTCACGGTGACGGTGACTGGGCCCGCGCCATTGATGCGCAGTTGGAAGGGAGCGTCGGCCGAAAGGCGGCCAATGAACTGACTCGCATCATTCGGAGTGGTAATAGCACGATTGGTTTCGATCTCGACCCCGTCGCCGATCTCGGAGAGGGGCTTGGACGTGTCCAACATCGTGGACGCGGGCGCATCGCCCAGATACACGCCAAGCGTCAGGGTAAGGCTGCCATCCGCCGACAGGTGGACATTGGTGTTACTTTCGATGTCCAACAAGGGCCCCAGGTCCACGTTGAAGTCCAAAGGCAGATCCAGTTCGCCGAACGTGCCAGAGAGATCGAGCGTGAACGTGAGCGTATCGTCCGCGGGGTTGTAGGATACGGTGTCATCCGGCACGCCAAGAATCTCGGCGACGCGGAGGGCTAATTGCTGGGCGGTGAGGAAGGTGGGCTGGCCATTAACATCAACAAGTTTAACGACATCATTCCCGAGGCCAGTGTTTGAGGTGGTATCGTCGTGATCGACAGTAACCGCAACAGGCGCGCCTCCGTTGATGATGACGTTGAAGGTCACGTCCGACGCGAGAACACCTGAGGGCGGAGCGTTGGACGCGCCAGTTAGCGATCGCGTGATCAAATAAACAGTGGAGCTCTGCGAAGTCCCGAAGCCCAGCGCATTGCCTGGTGACGCGGTAATCGAGAAGGAAGTAATCGCCGGATCAACGCTTACAAGGCGGACCTTGCCTTCAAAGGCCTCCGCGCGGATCCGAGTATCCAGGTCCGCATCCTCCAACGCCGCGTTAATATCGGTGATTAGTTTGTCTGCGCCGTCCTCGCCGTTGTCGCCGTCATCGAACAGCAACGTGTCTCGGAACTCGTCCGCAAAGCCGAGGATGCCATCCAGCACTGGGCCCAAGAAGGGAACATCAAAACTGGCAAACGTGTCTGAGTGACGGAACTGATCCAACCAGCTCGTAACCTGACCCAACAGGCCGACAAGCGTGGCGGCATTCATGTTCGTGAAGTTGCCCAGATCACCCAGGCCGCTAGGCAGGATGACAGAGATCGAGGCCGGGTCACCGACGTTGGAGATGGATACGATAAGCGTGGTGTCAATGGACGGCTCAGTGATGCCGATGAAAGGCGCGATGATCGGCAACTCTAAACCTGCGCCTCCGGACAGCTCCACGTCGACGAAGCTGAGCGGATTGCCGATGTTGTCAATGATCTCTGACAGATCGATGCGCCCGTCGGCATGGTTGGTGCCAGGGTCGGCCAGGCTAATCGAGATTATAGGGTTGGCCGAAAGCATCGCATCGACAATCTCGACACTTAGGAAGCCAAAGCGCGCCAGGGCATCGAAATCGACCGCAGTCAGCTCGATGAAACCAGTGATGCTCGCGCTGCGGATAAAGAAGTTGTCGAGCAGCGACTGAGCACTGAATTCAAGGTCATTCAAATCGATGCCCAAAGTGAACTGGAGGCTGACGCCAATTTCCAGCGACGCGTCAACGCTGGCGGAGAGGCCCGCCAGGCCTTCGGCGAGATCGAAGCTGAAATCGATGTTGGTCGTCTCGGAGAAGGAGAACGTCGTGTCGAAGTCGAAGGTCAGTTCGCCCGTGTCAGGATCATAGGCGAAGCCGAAATCCTCGAGCGCCACCAGCACGTCTTCCTTCAAAGACGCCTCCTCGTCCTCGGCCACGTCAGTCAGGGAGGAAACAAACCCGATGATGAGCTCCTGAATCGTCCGGAAGTTGGGAAGCGAGCCAAGGAATTTCAACTGGCTTAGAATACGCTCATCGATGACGTCTCCGATCTTGAGCAGGCCACCGACACTGGCTTGGAGGAAAGGAATGTCGAGGTCAATACCAAGCGTCAGATCATTGAGCTGGTTTTTGAGATCGAGAAGCTGCGCTAAAATCTTTTTCGGGTCGAGCTTCATGAAATTCAGGAAGCTCTCTCCCCCTTGGTCCGGATCATTGCTGACCTCCGCGGCAAAGCTCGGCGAGTTGATGTTGTTCCACGTCAGGGTGAAGTCCGTGTCTGAGATGGTGAAGGCATCGATCAGCGGAATTACCGGCTGGGCATGCAACGTGCCCGAGAAGATCGCGTCGGGAGTCCCCGGACTGGCATCGACGATCTGGAACGTGGCAAGCTGCGTAATGGCCGCCGCCAGCTCTGGCACACGAATGGGGTCAGCGCCGCCGCTGACGGGGTGCTGAAAGTCGAACCGGAGCTGGACTCCCGGATCGAGGTTGAGCGCCACATCCGAGAGGGCGACGCCCATGGTACCGAAATGCCCCTCGACCTTCACTTCGCCATCAATGGCCATCTTCCCGATCGAAAATTCGGGCACCGCAAGATCGGGCGTCACGAAGAACCCGGTGGCGTCGATACCAAACTTGAGGTTGACCGCCACCTCCATGCTGATCTCCGCTTTGCCATCGAAACTGACTGCGTCTCCCAGCGTGTCGTCCAGGCCCAATTGGGCGACCAAGGCCGGGCCGGAAACAGAGACGTCGACGATCCCGTGCAGAACTTTGGTCGCGTCGAGATGGAAGAGCACGCCGCCTTCGAAAGTGTCATTCGGGCCGATGGGCGTGATACCGTCAAGCAGCGTGGCCTCCACCAACCCGGAAGGATCGATTGTCTGCAACGCCTGAAGGAGGGCCAGCGGTCCCTGGGCCAGGATGCTATCCAATTGGCTCAGGGTAAAGGATTCCTGGAAAATGCGGCGCAGAACGGACCCGCCCAGGTTCATTTGGGCAAGGCTGCCGGGTTTCACCTGCACGAGTGGTCCGGTTGGCTCCTTGGGACGCGGCTGAATTCTTTCAAAAAGCTCGCTATTGAGGGCGTTCGCGAGGGAATCCATGCTGATGACAGCCAGCCCGGTGCCGGTGGCAGTGTCGAACATGCGCCGGGAAAGGTCCATCAGGCCTGTGAGGCCGCCTTCCATTTCGGACTCGAACGTGTGGCTTAAGATGTTTCCAACGCCCGGTGTGCCGATCTGGACAATCGGGATGTTCTCAATCTGGTTCACGCGAACACGCACGTTACTCGTGACCCCCAAAGGATCAGTGTCACTGAACTTGTACTCCCCGATGAGCCCGAGTTCATTTGCAGTGAGTGCGTTGACGTTGGTGTGGCCGGGATTCAAAAACTCAATCTCATAACGAACCTCGTTGAGCCCGTCTCCATCGAAATCGCCCGCGGTGCGGACGACGTTCACTGAGGTGATGCCAGCCAAGCCTTGAAGCGCGTTCGTAACCGCGACGTTATCGGGCGCGTCAAAGGGGATCGCGCCAGTGGTGTTGCCGTTGTAAGTGAGTGTGAATGTCCCGTCCACGGCTTCGACCGTTACCCGCTGTTTTTCGTTCGCAGCGCCGCTACCCTCGGTGATCGTCGCCACGGTCACACTGGCGGCTTTGCCCGAGCTGGGCGTGTGGGCACGATCATGAGCGTGGTTCTCGACTCTCAGTTTGTCGGTGCCTGCTGCCGCAGTCTCAGCGAAACTGACCATGCCGGGCACCGTGATCGGCCCATTGGTTCCATCCAGCAGGAGCTCATCCGCGGAAAAGCGACCGTCGACCTCGATGTTGGCCAGGGCAGAAAGCTGGAACGTGGCCGCAGGCTTGAGAACAGGGTTGCCGGCGGTATCGGAGAGGAAAACATCGAGCAACCAAGGCCGGTCTTGCTGGCGCTTGAGAACGATCTTATCGCCTTGGGCCGTGTCTGCGCCCAGGATGCGAAGCAGGCTTGGCTGCTGCAGTGCGCCTTTGGCGTTCGGCAGCGTCCAGGCGCCGCGACCCAGCGTGCCCACCAGCAGCAGGTCGTCTTCCGCGTCGTAGCGCAGGTCAGTGGCGAGCACGTTTGGCAGGCCCCTGCCGAACTCGTTGAACACCAGCGACAGTGGTGTCCCAGGGGTCAGTGTTGCCAGATCAAGAGTAGCGCGGTACACACCGCCCAACCCGCCAGCGAGGATCGCCAAGACGTCGTCGGTTGCGTCGGTGTTGCCCTTGTTATCGAGGACGACTACTTGGATCGCTCGCAAGTCATTAGTCAGGTCACGTATGTTGCCGCTTAACATGGTCCACGGGGCAAACCTTGGGAGCTCGGTATTGGTCGGAGTGGGATTGAGCAGCCGGCTGGTCCAGAGTCGGCTAAGATTGTCGAGGACGAAGATGCGCCGCCAGTCGTCCGGGTGGGCCACGATGTCGATGGGAAAAGTCTCACGGCCGACGATGTTCTTGAAGGAAGTGGTGTCGAAGAGACCCGCATCGTCAATGGTGAGGTCGTCCACATTCGTGTTGCCTGGGTTGGTGAACGTGATCACATAGCGGATTTCGTTCGAAGGCTCATCGTCGAAATTGCCCTCCGTCCGGGCCACATCCACCGCGGTGATACCGGCCAGGCCCTGAAGCGCCGTCTTAACCGCTGGCCCGGGCGCATTAAAGGCCAGTGGACCTGTTTGGTGTCCGCCATAGGAAATCTTGAAGTTCCCGCCGGACGCGTTAATAGTAATCTGCTGCTGCTCGTTCGAGGGATTGCCTTGCGTGAGAGTGACGACATCGGCATGGGCGCGCTCGGAGCGTAAAAATTTAAAGCCATCATCGTCAGCGCCCAGGCGAACCCAAAGATCCCCGGTGGTCTTCCGGTCACCGGCCGACTGGATGAACCCATCGGCCTTGAAAGTGACGTCTTCGGTGACCGCGTAGGCGATCTCGCCCTGGCCAACGCGATCGCCGGAGCCATTAAACTCGAAGCCGCCATAAATCATCGCCCAAACCACACCAACGCGCGCCGTTTCCGGCAAGCGCCCGACACCAACCCATTCCATGTCAGCCTCACCGTTTTGCAGCGTGATGTCGTCACCGCGCGCCGAAAGGAAATCTTCATCCTCCTCATAGATCACTTCGGTGCCGATGAGGAACTTGTAAGGATCGAGCGCGTTAATGGCGTAGGGCGTGCCAAACTGAATCGTCGGGTCCACCATCCAGATTTCATCGTCGTCGAACGGCCCGGTGTGGTTGACTTCCAGGTCCAGGACCGCCGTCTCAGGGTCTCCACCTGGAACGACCTGGACTCGCCGACTCATCCCGCCAAGATTCTGCGTGGAATAGTAGTGGAAAACAGTATCGTTTTGAACGGCTGACTCGACAAACTCGCCGTCACCGCCTTTAATTGTGGTCCATTGGAAGGAGCCCGGAGCATTCTGCAGGATCACGCCATTGTCCTGTGCGCCAGCCATAATGACGTTGTTCAAAGGATCGTACGTCACCGAAACCAACTCGAAGCTCCGCAACTGCCCGTTCAACGTTTTCCACTTGCGCGGCGGCGCCGGGCCCGCATCGCCGTTCGGATTCTCCAATCTGAAGAGACCGCCATCATCCATTTCCAGGAGGTGCCCGTCGCTGGTGAAGACCATGTTGCGCGAGTCCGGATGGGGGGCCGTATCGCCGGCGTTTTCGTTGACAATCGACTCCCAGGTCCCGTCGCCTTTCAACCTGAAGAGATAAGCCGTATAAACGCCTTCGCTTCCGTGAGTTACTGGCGAGGTATCGCCGCCCAGGAAAAGCGTGTTGGTATTGTCCGGATCAGCCGCGATAGAGAAATGCCGCGTGGATTGGCCGCCGACGTGAAGGCCTCCGGTGGCAGGGTCGCCCGGGATGGTCAGCGCCGTCCACTTTTTGCCCTCATTGGTGGAACGGTACAGCCCCGTCAGGCGCCCGGAGTTACCGACTTCGACCAGTGCATCAGCGGGGTGGGTGTGCTGAATATCCCCCGACAGATGGACGAGAGTGTAGGCCGGATTACTGTTGTCCACCGAATCAACTTTAAGCGTCTCCGATGTCGCGCCCGTCAGCGTTATGCTGTCTTGCTTGCCGCTGTATCTCAAGGGCACAGAGAAGCCCCCGTCGCGCTTGAGTTTGATCGTGTCCTGCCCCGTAGCCGGCGACTCGAAAAGCCGGAAGCTTTTCCTAGCCACCGCCGTGTAAACCGTATCCTCAACGACCGCCAGACGCACGCGAATGCTGTCATCAAGCATCGCCTGTGGAATGTTCCCAGTCACGTTCGTCCAATGCAGTCCACTGTCCTCGCTGCGAAAGACTCCTTCGCTGAGGAAGGACGCGTACATCACGATCGGAGCGCCAGGACTCGCGGGTTCCGGAGCGACCAGTTCGGTAACCGGGCCGGTACGAGGCAAGTTATACTCGTTGCTCGCGAATCGGAGTTGGATGCGCGCGCCATCGCCAAGCGCCAGAGTCGTAGGACTGGTCCTTTGATTGACCACTCCCTCGTACTCTCCCGGGTCGGTGAGCGCCAATTCCGTGATGGCCCCGGTCCCATCCACCGCCAGCACCTCAAACTCTGCCTGATGATGTAGCGTCCCCGTCGTGACGTCTGCCGTCAAGTCATCGCCCACATTATAATCACTTCCACCAAAGGCTTCCGTCCATGTTCCACCCGTGCCGGGCGCGGCATAGCCGCTGCCATTCTCGTTCAGCAATTGAAAAGTCGTGGCAGTGACGGCACTCACGACGAACGTCCGATTGTTAATCTCGGTCATGCCGACGACGCCCGTAACGCGTATGGGATCACCATTCGCAAGACCATGGGGCGCCGCGGTAGTGACGACCACCGGATTGGCTTTGGTCGCCGTGGTGATACTGCCCGTAAAATGCGTCTTCCAGGTGCCGCCGCTTGCGTATTCGGTATGGGCCGTCCCATTCTCACCATTCAGCGTGAATGTGGTGTCATTCACCACCGTGACGATGAAATTGCGATCATTCAGTTGCGTCATCCCAGCTATCCCGGTGATGCGAACGGGATCTCCGTTGGCCAGACCATGGGGCGCACCCGTGGTAATGCTCACCGGATTAGCCTTGGTTGCTCCGGCGATCGAACCCGCGAGGTTTTGCGGCAGTTTCGCCGAAAGGACGCCGAACTCGTTCTTAAAGGTGTCAGCGTCGTCATCGGACAATTTCCATACGCCGCCGCTGGTGTAAGTTCCGTAGCTCAAGCCGTTCACCCCGTCCAGACTGAACTTGTCCTTATCGATCACCGTGATCGTGAAATCATGATTGTTCAACTGAGTCATGCCGCCAACTCCCGTGATTTCCACACGATTCCCGGTCGAGAGCAGGTGGTTGGTAGACTCAATGACCACTGGGTTCGCCTTGACTGCGCCTTTGATTGGCTGTTGTCGGGTCACTGCAGGATCCGTCGTAGTCAGCCTGATGAAGCTCTGACCTCCATTGGTGCTGCGAAAGAGTCCCGGCGGATCATAGCGCCCCCCCCGCTGGGTGGAGACCACGATAATCTGGCCACGCGCGATGATCCCCGTCACAACCTGGTTGTCCAGAGTGGGCCGTCCGATGATCGTCCACGTATCCCCGCCGTTGTCAGACTTGAGCAATCCCGTCGCCTGACCCCCCTCAAAGTTAAAGCTGCTGCTGCTGCCGGTACCCGCATAAATGATGTCCGAATCATTCAGGTCGAAAGCGATCGCGTTAATCGCCAAAGAGGGGAATTGATCGGTCATGGGCTCCCATCCCATCTCGTCCGGCTCGTCTATCAACGAGTCTCCGTCATCGTCGACCTCATTGATACCGGCATCAGCCGTTAGAGTACGCCAGATCCCGCCATTTACAGTGCCCGCGAACAAGATATCAGAGTCGGTGGGATGAGCAGCCACCACCTGGACGGCCCCCGCTACGATGCCATTTGTGACCCGGGCGTAACCGCCCGAGGCGGGGCCAGCCCCTTGCTCCACCCAGCTGGGCATCCCGGAATTAAAAACGACCTGGCCACTGAAGCCCGTCGCGGTAATTGTCTTGCCCGTCAGCACGGCCACCTCGAAGGTGGACAGCGTTGGGTCCTTGGTGCTGGTGTCCAGGGACGCGTTGGTCAAAACCAGAGCGTCGTTGGCCGTCGCATAGTGGAGAGCATCGTACCCGTCGTTCCCGTTCAAAGTGTAAGTCCCGGTCCCGCTGAACGCCTCAATGATGATCTCATCGTCCGCGCCATCCCCGTTCACGATGATGTTTCCGTTGAAATTCACATCCAGCTTTGCCAGCGTGATCACATCGTTCCCGCCCTTGCCGTTGATCGTTAAGCTGGTGATTACATTGGCATCGATGAAGGTCACGTCTTCCATCGCGCCATCTCCCGTATTATCAATGATGAACGCGTTATCAGCCCCTCCAGCACTGTCTCGGAGGGTAATCGTGTTCGCGTCGCCGTTGGCGTCGAATACGCGCGCAGGACCGGCGGTGTTGTCCGTTATCGGCTCGAAGCCGAAGTAGGTGATGATATCGCCATCGCGCTGGATCGTCCCGGAATCAGGTCCCCATCCCGCGTAGATTACCTGTCCAAAGTACCCGCCAGACAATACCAGCGTGTCGAAACCAGCCGCTCCTCCATCGATTGTGCCGCTAACGCTGCCATATGCTGTGAAACTGAACGTGTCCGCGCTGTCAGCCCCGGCCAGCAGGTTTTCTGTGTAGCCAAACGAAATGTTTCGGAAGGCACCCGTATTAGGCCCGGTGATGCTCCATTGCGCGTCGGACATGCCGTACGTATCGATGAAAAGAGTATCGTTCCCGCCTTCTCCATCGATCTGTACCGGGATGGAAATTGAACCGTCGAGAATATTGCGATCAATGGTGATTCGGTCGTCTTGATTGTCTCCGCCGAAGATGAGTACCTGGTTGGTAAGCGAGATGAGTTGTGAAGCCAAAACCTCTTCAAGATTGTTCAACACCTCGAAGGACTGATTGTTCACCCGAAGTCGGAAGTCGTTCCGGCCGGGCAAAGCCATGAAATCGAACGGACCTGGCGAAGCCGCCGGAGGCCCATTGGCAGCGTTAAGCGTGTCCGTCAATTGCTCCACGGTCGTGCTGTTCGATCCTTCAGAAGTTCCAGAGGGACTCAGCTCCTCGGCCACCATCGGCACGACCGCATGGTCACGGAGGACCTGCTGGTCCGCGTTGCTGGTCGTCGAATCATCTTCGCTTTCGTCGGACGATTCGCTTCCCGCCGCATCATTGGGCGCGGCGGTGACATCTCCCACTCCTTCAAAAATATCGTTCACCTCCGCGGCCGCGTCATAAGCGATCTGTGAATTGGCCTCCGGGGTCGAAACCTCGTTCACTTCAAAAGCCACTTGCGGTCCTCGCAAAGCTCTGGTGTCCGCCGGAAGGAGAAGTCCGTCCCCGGAAAGCAACACCCTCGGCTCCAAAGCCTCGAGCTCGAAACGTTTTCTGACGCTTTCTTGCTGCACAACACCTGGAAGACGGCAGCACATTGTTGTTTTTTCCAGCCTCCAACAAGTCGGCCGTCAGGATGTCATCCCGCCGGATGACACAACCAGCCTTCAGCCTTTAGCCTCGTCTTGACCGCGGACCTCGCGGAGCAGCGCGCAGCCCAGGACAACGATCGCCAGCCCGCAATGGTCGGAGACCTGCAGCTTATGGTAAATCCGCTGACAATACGTTTTCACCGTCCCAAGGCTAAGACACAGATCGCCGGCAATCGTCGCCATCTTTTCCCCCGCCAGAACGTGCTTCACCACGGCGATTTCCTGATTCGAAAGGCCCAGTTCTCGCGTGACCACCGGCCAGTCTACTCGCGCGAGCACGCTGGCGACGGCCAGACCGTTCTTTACTTGCTCGAAGCTGGTCTGTGAGAAAGGTTTCGCGCTAGGTGAGTGGCGCGACGCGAGCGTGGCTCCCGCTGGTTCGGTGGCAAAGTCCAGATCATCGCGGGCCGTTCCGTTGGCCACAAATGGGCTTTTACCCTTATGCGCCTGATGGTCACCGACGTTCATACAATTGTTTCCGACCGCTTGCCTTTCCAGTCCCAATCCTCAACGGCAACGTACATGGAGAGCTTGCACTGCAACATTCCAACAGAGACCGGGTTCGTGCCTAGAACTGTAAAATATCTCGCCGCAGTGTGTCCAGCACTTTTAAATGGCTGCAGCGGCAGGTGTCCTGAGAGTTGGATTTTATTATGGAGCCAATGGCCGGGATGGGGCCAGCAAGCTCGCTACTGCCCCGAAAATAACCGAATGATTACAGGGTCTTCAAGCACTTTCTCTAATTGCTCGGTCACTGCCTTCCATCGCCGGTTGTTGACAGTTTCGTTGACAGTGTACGGCACCAGTCTCGGCTTTTCTGCGTAGCGGTTTCTTTCTTAAATCAGAGGCGCGACGGAAAGCGATTTCGAAGCGACCAATCGTATGGGCAAGTTCGACAAATCGGGCGGCACCGCGGGCAGGAGTCAGTTCTTCAGAGCGGCCAAGTCGGGCGATGAACAGGAGGTCTTGCGGTTTCTGCGGGACGGTGTTGGCATAGATAGCCGGGATCCTCATATGAGTCCGGCGTCCTCAGGGATTCTTGGCAGAAAGCTCGT
>Ga0111538_10013224_pt1 | contig 10890 bp, 8 predicted proteins | sample SoiMethybrSBSTD1_FD_79669 | JGI IMG/M metagenome (GOLD analysis project Ga0111538, IMG submission 79669) | Bulk soil microbial communities from a Populus tree surrounding site in Tennessee, USA - Soil MetaG P. TD hybrid SBSTD1 (version 2)... | ecosystem: Environmental > Terrestrial > Soil > Tree... | reverse complement strand
GCCTGCGCCGGCCCCAGCGCCGGCCCCAGGGCCTCTCACCGCTTCGTCACAGGGGCTCGCGGAAACCCACTCCCAGCCCGCGCCGCCCCCGCCCAGAACCGCTGGAAATCGCCGGCCAGCCCGCGCGGGCGCCGTAGCGCGTCCCGCGCTCGGGTCGAAGAAACCGAAGCGCGGCGCGGTCGGTGCTGGCGAGATTGTCGATCCGTGGGCAGAATGACGGCTCCGGCGGTCCAATGCGGCCGACGGGGGTCGCGGATGATTCGACGGTAAGGCGTAGATGGCGAAGAAGCAGCTCCTGCTGGTCGACGCCGATCCCCGCAGCGTGCGGGTGCTCGAAGTCAGCCTGAAGAAGGCAGGATATAGCGTTACAACGGCGGCTGACGGTCAGGATGCGCTGACCAAGATCGAGTTCTCGACACCCGATCTGATTCTCAGCGACACGCGCTTGCCGCGCGTCGACGGCTACGAGCTCGTGCGCCGGGTCAAGCAAAACCCCGAGTTTGCCGGAATCCCGATCGTATTTCTGACCAGCCAGAAGTCGATCGAAGACAAGATTCGCGGGCTCGAGCTGGGCGTCGAAGACTATCTGACCAAGCCGATTTTCGTGCGCGAGCTGATCGCGCGCGTGAACCTGCTGCTCGCGCGGCGGACGCACGAACGGATCGCCGCCAGCATTCCGACTAGCGCGCGCACGCGGCTCAGCGGTTCGCTCGAGGACATGGGCACGGTCGACCTCCTGCAGACCTTCGAGGTCAGCCGCAAGAGCGGTGTCGCGCGCATCAGCCACAGCCGGCACGAAGCGCAGATTTATTTCCGCGACGGCAAGGTGGTGGATGCCGAGCTCGGACGGCTGCGCGGTGAAGAAGCCGTGTACCGCGCCTTGATCTGGAGCAGCGGCAGCTTCGAGGTCGAGTTTCGTCCGGTCAGCAACGAGGACGTGATTCCGACCTCGACCCAGGGCCTGTTGATGGAGGGCATGCGTCGCGTCGATGAATGGGGCCGCCTGCTCGAACAGCTTCCGTCCTTGGCCACGATTTTCGAGATCGACCACGAGCAACTGGTCGAGCGCCTGAACGAGATCCCGGATGAGCTGAACGGCATCCTGCGCCTGTTCGACGGCAAGCGTGCGCTGCTCGACGTCGTCGACGATTCGCCGTTTGAGGATCTGTCGACGCTGTCCACGATCAGCAAGCTCTACTTCGAGGGCCTGCTGGTCGTATCCGAGGCGCCGCCGGTGTCGCACGACGACGTCGTGCCGAGCGAAGCCGGCGGGAGCGAGCCCAAGCTCGAGCGCGCGCACGACCTCGAGGTCGTCCCCGAGCGGTTGGCGAGCGAGCCCAAGCTCGACATGCCGGCCGCGACCCCGGCGCCGGTTGCCGAAGAACCGCCGGCGCTGGTGCGACCAGCAGCTCCATTGATCGAACACCTCGGCGAGCAACGCCGGGTCAAAACGCTCACCGGAATGGAGGGCGACCGAGCCGCGGCCTCGGGCAACGACAGCGCTCGCGCCCGGGTCGTCGTGCCTCCGCTGAGCGATGTCGGTGACGTGCCGGAGACGCGGGCGGGCCCGGGCCACGCCGCTCATGCCGGCCGTCCCATCGCGCTTCACCGCACCGTGATGGGCCTCGGGCCGCCGCCGCTCTCGACCGACCTGGACGACGATGACGACGACGCCGAGACCGTTCCGCCGCCGCCCCACCCGCCGGAGCCGAAGCCGGAGCCGAAGAAGGTCGAGAAGCACTCTTCGCGGGTTGCCGACACCACGCTGATCGACGGCTCGAAGAGCGAGGTGCGGGCGGTGCCCGGCTCGGCCACGCTCCCCGACTCGTTCGAGACGCGGGCCGCAGTCGCGAGCGCCAAGGCGGGCGTGGAGTCGCAATTGCCGTCGACGACGCGGGAAAGCCCCGGCGCCAAGTACGGCGAGGGCAAGGTGATCCCTTTCCCGGCAGCGCGGAAGGAAGAAGAGGCCGCATCGGCATCGCGGCCGGAGGCCGAGGCGAAGACCTTGTCGCGGGCGGAGCCGGAAGCGGGCCGCTCGGGTTTCCGCAAGGCCGAGTCCGGACCCCCCCCGCTGCCACCGGAGCCGCGCACGCCTCCCGCCGCCCACACCCACGCTCACAAAGACAAAGAGGAGCATCGAGCCTTGTCGAAACGTCCCGTCGTGCCCGTGGGTCCTGCCGATACGCTCGACATCCACGACGAGTTTTTCGCCGAGGGCGACGAGGGCCGCTACGAGGGTGGTCCTGCCAAGGTCGCCGCCGAGACGCGCGAAGTTGCCGCGCTGGTCGAAGAGGTTCAACGCCAGAAGTCACAAGCCGTCGTGCGCACGCCCGAACAAGAGGAACGGCGTGCCAGATACGTCCGGCTGGTCGCGGGTGTGATCGGGTTCGGGTTGGCCGTCGCCGTGGTCGGAATGTGGCGCGCTCGCAGCAACGGCGCACCGCACCTGCCGCCGTCGAGCACGGTCGAGGCGACCGTGGCGGCGCCGGTCGAGCCGCCGCCGGTCGCGACGCAGGCGCCGCCCCCTGTGGCCGAGGTGACGCCACCCGCTCCCGCGAGCGCCGAGCCCGTCGCGGAAGTACCCCCGCCGCCTCAGCCCGAGCCTCCGCCCGTGGCTGCCGAGAAACCGCCCGCCGAAAAACCCGTGGCCGAGAAACCGGTCGCCGAAAAGCCGGTGGCGCCGAAACCGGTCGCCGAGAAGCCGGTGGCCGAGAAACCGGTGGCACCGAAGCCGGTGGTCGAAAAGCCCGCGCCGCGCCCGGTTGCCGAGAAACCGCGAAAGCCCCCCGAAGCTCCACCCGCCGCACCGCCCGCCGCTGAGAAGCCGCCGACGGCTTCCTTCCCGCTCCAGTGAGCGTCACTACTCCCGTGCCGAAGCCAGCGCTTCGGCGGGAGATCGCGCGGTTTCCGGCAAGCGTTCGAAGAAGCGCTGGCTGAAGTAAAACGCGAGGTGTCCGAGGTCATCGTCGTGGAAGATGCTGGTGCGCGGGATCCGCATCAGCGGGCTCGAACCGATCGCGATCGGCCCTCCCTTTGCGCTGAAGGCAGCGCGGTAACCGGCGCGCTGCACGCTCTTCATCGACGCCTTGTCGAGCGCGCCGAGCGGATAGAAATAGGCGAGCGGCCGGGTCCCGACCTGGCGTTCGATGATCTCGGCGCTGAGCTCGAGCTCGTCGGCGGCCAGGCGTTTCGACAGCACCGGCAGTGGGAGATGGCGGTGGCCGTGGCTGGCTATTTCGCACAATCCCGAGGCCAGCATCTCGCGCACCTGGTCCCAGCTCAACATCGGCGCGTTTTCGGGCGATTGCATGATTTGGGTGGGCAAACCGAGCGTGAATCTCGCCCCGTAGCGCCGCAGGATTGGCCAGGCTTTCTCGTGCACGCTCTCGACCCCGTCGTCGATGGTGATGACCGCGACGCGCCGGGGCAGGCGGCGGCGCCCTTCCAGGAACTCGACCAGCTCGCTGAGCGCGACGATTTCGACGTCGTGCTCGATGAGCCACTGGATCTGGCGCTCGAAGCGCGGGCTCGGAACGCTCAGCGGATCCGTGCCGCGATCGAACGCGTGATAGAGAAGCACGTTGGCGCGGGTTTGGTCGGCGGCCACCAGCGGGTGCCGCATCACGCGTAGCTCGCTGACGGAATTGGTCGATGCGCCGAGCACGCGGCGCAGCCCGGCGCCGGCACCACCCCAGGGTGGCGCGAGCCGTGCCGGCGCGGCCGGCCGTGAGCCTTGGCTTTCCGCGGCAAAAGCCAGGGGGCTCGAGCTTCTCGGTGCCAACGCCGGCAGCGCGGACGCCGAACAAGCGGCACTGAAGAACGACAGGAGAGGGAGCAGGCGGCGACCCATGGCCCCAATTTCTGGAAACGAAGGCACTCGGCCCAGTTTTTGGCTATTGCCGCCGCGTTCTCGGGTCGAGCAGGGCGTACGAGAGATCGACCAGCAGGTTCGCCCCCACGACCGCGAGCGAAGCCAGGATCACGACCCCCATCACCACCGGTCCGTCGCGTTCGAACACCGCGTCGACGCTGAGCGCGCCGATTCCCGGCCAGCGAAAGATCTTCTCGGTGACGATCGCGCCGCCGATCACGGTGCCCATGCTCAGGCCGACCACGGTGACGAGCGGCAAGAGCGCATTGCGCAAGGTGTGCTTCAAGAGCACGGCGCGTTCCGACAGACCCTTGGCGCGCGCCGTGCGCACGTGATCCTGCTTCAGCAAAGTGATCATCTCGTCGCGCACCAGGCGCGCGTAGTAGGCGGCCCCGAACAGCCCGAGCGTCAACGCAGGGAGCACCACCGCCCGCAGCTTTTCCGGCGCGGTCGTCCCGTAGCCGTCGATCGGGAACAGCATCAGCTCGCGCGCGAAAAGATGCTGCAGCAAGAGCCCGGTCAGGAAGGTCGGCGCGCTGATGCCGATCAAGGTGATCGCGACCACCCCCCAGTCGAAGGGCGTGTGCCGCCTCGCGGCAGCGATCACGCCCGCCAGCGCGCCGAACCCGACCTCGACCATGAGCGAGCACAGCCCCAGAAACAGCGTCGGCGGGAGCGCTTTGCCTAGCAGCTCCACGACCGGCCGCCGCTTGAGATAGCTCACGCCGAGGTCGACCCGGATCGGCCCGAGCCTCAAGGTTTGTGCGGGATCTTCGTCGGCTGGTGCGGAGCCGAAACGCACCAGGTTTTTCATGTAAAGAGCGTAGCGGGCAAGCACGGGCTTGTTCAGCCCGAGCTGTTCGCGGATCCTGGCCACATCGGCTGGACGTGCTTGCGCGCCGGCGACGGCCCGCGCCGGATCCTCGGGCAGCACGCTGAAGATCACGAAGGTCGCGGTCACGACCGCCCACACCGTCAAGGCGCTGAAGGCGAGCCGGCGCAAGATGGTCGGTATCATCGCGAGGCTCCGAGCAGGCTCAGCGCGAGCGTGGTGGCCGGTGCGCCGCGACCGCGGCGGGCGAACGCGGCCAGGGCGCCGCGGCTCGGCGAGTCACCCCGTGTGCGGGCGCGGCGCTGCTCGAGATCGAAATACGCGTTGCGCAGGTACTGGGTCAAAACCGGGTGCGGGCGGTAACCGTGCATGTAAGGCTGCCAGAGCTCGAAGTAGCGGTAGGAGTAGGTCACCGCCCAGGGCGCTTCTTCGAGCACGCGATCTTCGGCCCTGCGATAGAGGACGTCGCGCTCGAGCGCGTCGGTCGAGCGGCGGGCCTTCTTCAACAGCTCGTCGAACGTGCGGTCGGAGAAGAAAGCCGCGTTCATGCTTTCTTCGTCCAGGATCGACGAGCTCGCAAAGCTCGGCTCGAGGAAGGTGCTCGGCTCCGCGTAGTCCGCGTTCCAACCGACGTACCCCATCAGGGCATTTTTGCGGCGGGTCGAGCGCGCGAGATAGCTCGGAAAGCTGAGCAGCTCGATTCTGATCCTGATGCCGATCTTGGCGAGCTGCTGCTGGAAGATCTCGGCCGCCTGCTGCGCGAAGGTGTCGACGACGGCGAGATAAGGAATTTCCTTGGGATAGCCGCCCTTGCCCGCGACGGGGTCGTACGCGAGGCCGGCGAGCTTCATCTCTTCGAGCGCGCGGCCGAGATCGTGGCTCTGCGCGATCGCGTCGCTGCCCGGATCGAGCAGGGTCGGTGGAATCACGCGGTGCCGTGCCGTGATGTGACCCGGGTACACGCTCTCGACCACCCTCGGGTCGATCGCGAAAGCGACCGCGCGCCGGACGTGGACGTTGTCGAACGGCGCGAGCTCGTTGTTCATGAAGATGCCGTAGACGTTGAGCGGCTGCTCCCATTCTCCGAACCCCTGCCAGGCAGGGCTCGAGCGATAGAGGACCGAGTCCGCCTCGCTGAAGTCGCGCATGTAGTCGAGCTCGCCGCGCTCGAACTTGACGCGCTGGACGAACGTCTGCACGGCGAGCTGCCACTCGACGCCGTCGAGGTAAGGCCGCCCCGGTCGCCAGTAACCCTGATGGCGCTCGAGACGGATGCGCTGATTGGGGTTGTACTCGAGGACACGGAACGGCCCGGTGCCGCACGGCCGCAGCGTGAAATCGCGCTGAAAGCTGCGGCCCGCGCTCTCGCATACCGGCGTCACGATCGGCAGTGCCATCACGTGCAGAAACGTCGCATCGGGCTCGCTGAGGTTGATCGCGATCGCGCGTGAGCCGGCGACTTCGACGCCGGTGAGCTCCGGCGCTTTGCCGTCGTGATACGCTGCGAAGCCGACGATGCGCTCGTAGTACGAGGCTACCGGACACGGCGTATCGTGGTGCAGCGAGCGCTCGATGCTGCGTTTGACGTCGCTGGCGGTGAGCTCCTTGCCGTCGTGGAACAAGACCCGCGGGCGCAGCGTGAATACGTAACGTTTGCCGTCGCTCGACATGTCCACGGTCTCGGCGAGCTGCGGCACGAGCTTGCCGTTCTCGTCGTAGCCCATCAGCTGGTCGTAGATCAGGCCTTCGAGCGCGCTCGAGGCGACGTCGAACGCCACCGCCGGATCGAGCGAGCGCACGTTGACGTAGGTTGCCGCATGCAAGGTGCCGCCGCGCTGCGGCGGGACTTCGCGCCGTTCGCCGATCGGGCCCGCGACCGAGCTCCGGCAACCGAGCGCCACGCACAGCAAGATCGGCGGGAGAACGAGCTCAATCCTCGTGCGGGTCGAGCGCATCGCGCAGCCCTTCTCCCAGCAGGTTGAAGCCGATCACGGCCAGAAAAATCAGGCTGCCGGGCAGCCAGATCAGCTGCGGGGTTAGCGAGTAGTGGCGCTGGCCTTCTTGCAGCATGCGGCCCCAGGTGGCCTGCGGCGGCGGCAGCCCGACCTGCAGGTAGGACAGTACGCTCTCCGCGATGATCATCTGGGCCACCGACGCCGAGCCGATCACGATCAGCGGCCCGCTCACGTTCGGCAGCACGTGCTTGAGCAGAATCGACTGCGTGGATTGCCCCAGCGCACGGGCGGCCTGGATGAAATCGAGCGAGCGGATCTGGATCGTCTTGCTGCGCACCACGCGCGCGGTGCCGAACCAGCTGGTCGTGCCGAGCACCAAAAGCAGCGTGACGATCGTGGTGTCGCCGAGCGCCGCGCCGATCGCCATCACCAGCACCAGGTACGGAAAGCTGAGGCCGATGTCGACGGAGCGCATCAACACGGTATCGAGCGCCTGCCAGCGCGTCCCCTCCGAGTAGCCGCTCAGGATGCCGACCACGGCGCCGATCGCGATCGAGAGCGCGGTGGCCACGAACGCCACCACCAGCGAGACGCGCGCGCCGTGAGCCAGGCGGCTGAACAGGTCGCGAAACAGCGGGTCGACGCCGAGCCAGTGCGTGCCCGAAGGCCCGGCGAGCCGGCCGTCTGCTCCACGCCCGTGCAAAAAATCGCTCAGGTTCGGGTCCTGGCCCGCGATCAAGGGGCCGAGCAGCGCGAAGGCGAGGAGCAAAATCACCAGCCACAGCCCGGCGAGCGCCCCGCGATTCTTCTTGAAACGGGCTACGGCGCGCGGATCGCTGAACAACGCCATGGTGCCGTTCAATGCAGGCGCGGCCGTTCCGCCCGCAGAAAGCGCGCGATGATCGATGCGAGCTCCAGCGGCTTCTCCTCGTGAGGCGCGTGTCCGCTGTCGAGCAGCTCGAGGCCCGCGCCGTGGATCTGCCGCGCCAGCCGCTGCCCCAGCGTGGCGGGAAAGACGCGATCGCCGCGCCCCCAGACCACCAGCGTCGGGGTCTGAATGCGGCTGGTCTGCGCGATCACGGGCCGGGTATCGACCGTCGCCCGCAGCGTGGCCAAGGCGCTCCCGCGTGCGGCCGGTGTGTTGAAGAGCCGGTAGTAGTGTTCGATGCGCTCGCTCGGCACGGACGCTCCCGGGAGCAACACCCGTTCGCGAAAGTAGGTCCGGAAGTTCCTGAAGCTCCAGAGCTGCTTGAACAGGAGCCCGCCGACCAGCGGCACCAGGGCCAGGCGCTGCTGGACGTCGCGCGGCGCTTCGTAGCAGAGCGCGTCGACCAGCACCAGGCGCGCCACGAGCTCCGGGTGGCGCGCCGCCAAGCTCAGCGCAACCGCGCCGCCCAGCGCGTGTCCGACCACGGCCGCGCGGCCGATCGAAAGCCCGCCGTAGAGGTCCGCCACGGTTTCGGCGAAGGCGTCGACGCCGTAGGGGAAGCGGCTGGCGGGCGGTTTCTCGCTCTCCCCGAAGCCCGGCAAGTCGGGTGCGATCACCCGGAAGTCCGAGCACAGCGCTCCGATCACCCCGTCCCAGCTCGAGTGATCGACGAACAGGCCGTGGAGCAGGACCACCGGCGGCCCCCGGCCATCCTCGGTCACGCGCAGGCGCACGCCGCTGGCGGTGACGTCTCGGTGCAGGCGGCCGGGCATCCTTTGGAGGGGGAGCCTACATGAGCGCCCGCGGTGCCGCGCAGCGCTTCGGGTATGACAGAATATGTCCTACCGAGCGCCTTCCGCAGCGTCCATGGAGCTTTTGGCGATTTCTTGCAAATAATTTGGGAGAAACTGTTTCGACCGATCCACTCAGTAGAATATATTCACTCGCGTTACAGGCGATCGAGGCTTCAGGGCATGAGCGGGATCGACGAAAACGCGCTTTCGCGCATCGAAAAAGAGTACGCGGCGGGCGTCTCTTCCGCGCAAATCCTCGACGTTTTTGCCACTCACGACGTCCAGCTCAGCGAAGCAACGCTGCGCAAGTACGTGCAGCTCGGGCTCTTGCCCCGCAGCGTGCGCGTCGGAAGAAAAGGCAAACATCAGGGCTCGCAGGGCATCTATCCCGTGCGCGTGATCCGGGAAATCCTGCGCATCAAGCAGATGATGGCAGAGAGCTTCACGATCGAGCAAATCCAGCGCGAGGTGCTGTTCATGCGCAGCGACCTCCAGCAGCTCGAGCAGACGCTCTCCAGCGTGTTCACGAAGATCGACGTGGTGCTCAAGAAGAAGAAGCGCGAGGGAACCGCGCAGAGCGTGGTCCGCGACGTGGGCGACGCGCGAGCGTTGAGTCGAGACTTGATCGATCGCCTGACTGCGATCGAAAGCAAACTGGTGGCACGCGCACGCATCGAGCGCGTCGCCGCATCCTCTTGAGCAGTGATTGGGTTACAGAGCTTGAATTGAGATCGTGATTCAGGGGTGACGCTGTCCGGCGGCTGGTTCGACGGGCGGCGCTGAATGGGTCAGAGGTGCTGTAGATCGGCGGCGGTACCGCCGCGCTCGGGCTGGTTCCCGGACGCGCCGGGGATCGTGCATCGCAAAAACACAGGGTCGTCACGACGGAACCCGCAACGAGGCAGCGTATGCAATCCACCAAACTCGGCACAGCGGAAAAAGAGCTCGAACTCGAGGCCACGCCGGCCACGGCAAACACCGAGGCGGAAGCGGCGGAAGCCGCGGGCGAAGAAGAGCACATCACGCGCGAGCAACGGCGTTCACGGCGCAAGCGCGACGTTCGGGCGCGCACGATCAGCGTCAAACGCATGACCAAGCGCGAGCTCGAGATCGGGCGGCTCTTGTACCCGGAAACCGGGTACTACAAGCCGCGCACGCGCGAGGAGTGCGTGGGTGGCCCGCGGCCGTGCCCCTACGTCTCGTGCAAGCATCACCTCTACATCGACGTCTCACCGCGAACCGGAGCCATCAAGCTCAACTTCCCGGACATCGAGGTGTGGGACATGGGCGAATCGTGTGCGCTCGACGTCGCCGACCGCGGCGGCACGACGCTGGAAGACGTGGGAGCAATCATGAATTTGACGCGAGAGCGGATCCGGCAAGTCGAAGTCAAGGCGCTCGCCAAGCTCGAGGCGCTGCGCGACATGATGGCGCTCCGCGACTACGTCGACGAAGGTCCGATCGGCAAGCGGCGGCTGCCGCGCCTGACCCAGGCCGATCTCGCGGGCGTCGATATCGAGGCCGACGACGACGATTTCGACGACGACGAGGACGCCGAGAACGATCGCGACGTCGTCGAGCTCGATTCCTGAGCTCAGCCGCGGAGCGCGGCCACCACGCGCAGAAAGTTCCCGCCCAGGATCTTCTGCACGCGCTCCGCGGAAAATCCGCGCTCGAGCATGTGCTCTACCAGGCGCGGCAGCTCGAGGCAGGTTTTGAGGTCGCGCGGAGGCCAGATCGCGCCGTCCCAGTCGCTGCCGAGCGAGGCGTGATCGTCGCCGACGGTGTTCACGATGTGCTCGAGGTGGCGCGCGATCGAGCTGGCGTTGCCGTGCCGCAAGCCGTCGCCGAGGTACTCGGAGTGGTAAATCACGCCGACGGTGCCGCCGCTGTCGGCGACCGCTCGCAGCTGTGCGTCGTCGAGGTTTCGCCAGTGCTCGAACACGCCGCTGACGCCGGTGTGAGTGACCAGGAGCGGCTGCGTCCGGTCGTGGACCTCGACCGCGTCCCAGAAGCCCTTTTTGCTGATGTGGGCGAGGTCGACGAAGATCTTTTTTTCGTTCAGGCGCCGGATGAAGTCGCGGCCGTGATGGGAGAGCCCCGGGTCGCCGCCCAGGCGCAAGGGGGAGCTGGTGGCGCCGAAGCTCGACGTCGAGAGGTGGACCACCGTGACGCGGAGCAACAGTCCCGGCTCGATCCGATCGAGCGCGCCCAGATCGTGGTCGAGTGCGTTGCCGCCCTGGATGCCGATGAAGGCGCCGTGTTTGCCCGCCGCGCGCGCTGCGCGGTACTCGGCGACGTTCTTCACGACCGCGAAGTCTTGGCCGACACTCTCGAACAGCGTGACCAGCTCGCGCAGGTTGTCGAAGAAGGTCTCCTCGCGCTCGGCAGAGCTCCTCAGCGGATTGGTGGTGATGGCCCAGGTAGCGCCGGTCACACCCGCTTCACGCGCCCGTGGAAAGTCGACCTGGCCGTAGAAGCGAGCGTCGAACAGGCCGGTGCCGTGGCGG
>Ga0111538_10013222_pt1 | contig 10891 bp, 8 predicted proteins | sample SoiMethybrSBSTD1_FD_79669 | JGI IMG/M metagenome (GOLD analysis project Ga0111538, IMG submission 79669) | Bulk soil microbial communities from a Populus tree surrounding site in Tennessee, USA - Soil MetaG P. TD hybrid SBSTD1 (version 2)... | ecosystem: Environmental > Terrestrial > Soil > Tree... | reverse complement strand
CCTCCGTCGCCATGACCTGTCGGGCGACGGCGAGTCCACGCTGGCGCTGCCGTTGCTCGGCCGGTTCAATGCCTGGAACGCGGCCGCGGCGTACACCGCCGCCTGCGCACTGGGCGTGGCCCCGGAGACGGCGGCCCGAGGGCTCGAGAAGTCGCGCGGCGTCCCGGGGCGGCTCGAGCGCATCGAGGCGGGACAGCCCTTCGGGGTCGCGGTGGACTACGCGCACACCCCCGACGCGCTCGAGCGCGCGCTCAGCGCGGTGCGCGGGCTGACCTCGGGCCGCGTGATCTGCGTGTTCGGCTGCGGCGGCGATCGCGACCCCGACAAGCGGCCGAAGATGGGAGAGGCGGTCGGCCGCGGCGCCGATCGTGCGATCGTCACCAACGACAACCCGCGCTCGGAAGCGCCGGAGCGCATCGCGGAAGCCATCGAGCGCGGCCTTTTACCGACCGGCACGCCGTACCGGGTCGAGCTCGATCGCTCGCGGGCGATCGAGCAGGCGATCCTCGAGGCAGAAGCCTGTGACGTGGTGCTGATCGCCGGCAAGGGACACGAGCCGTACCAGATCATCGGCGCGGAACGCCGCGCCTTCGACGACCGCGTGGAGGCGCGCCGCGCGCTCGCCCTGAGAAAGCGGGGCAACTAGATGGCCACGCCGATCCCGGTCAACCGCGCGGCGTTCAGCCTGGACGAGATCGCGCTCGCCACCGGCGGCGCGCTGCGAAACGCCGGCGCGGGCTCGGTGCGCGGCGTGATCACCGATTCGCGCGCCGACGTCGCAGGAGCGCTGTTCGTGGCGCTGCCGGGCGAGCGTTTCGACGGACACGACTTCGCGCCGGACGTCGCGGAGCGCGGCGCGGCGGCGCTCCTGGTCGAACGCGAGCTCGCGCTGGCGGCGCCGCAGATCGTCGTGTCATCGACGCTCGACGCGCTGGGCGCACTGGCGCGTCTGCACCGCCGGCGCTGGGGCGGGCGTATCGTCGCGGTCGCGGGGTCCGCCGGTAAGACCACGACCAAGAGCGCTATTTTTGCCGTGCTGCGCGCGCTCTGGCCGGACAAGGTGTACGCCGCGCCCGGCAACTTGAACAACCGGGTGGGCGTGCCGATGGTGCTGTTCGGGCTCCGGCCCGAGCATCGCAGCGCCGTGGTCGAGGTCGGCACCAATCAGACCGGGGAAGTCCGCGCACTTTCGGAAGTGTGCGAGCCCGACCTCGCGGTGCTCACTTTGATCGGCCTCGAGCACAGCGAAGGCCTGGGCGACCTCGACGCGATCGAGGCCGAGGAAGGGTCGCTGTTCGAGAGCCTGCGCGCCGAGGGCGCAGCGATCGCCAACGGCGACGACTTTCGCGCGCTGCGCCGGCTCTCGGTCGCGCCCGCGGCCACCCGGCTCAGCTACGGCACGCAGCGCTCGGCCGACTACCGGATCGTCGAGCGGCGCTCGCGCGCGGAGGGCGGCTCGCGGTTGGTCGTCGAGCGCGCGGCCGGCCGGCTGTCGATCGACACCGCGCTGCTCGGGCTGCCAGGAGCCTTGGCGAGCGTGGCGGCGCTCGCCAGCGCAGAGCTGCTGGCCGGAGCCGCGCTCGAGTCGGAGCTCGTCAGCCGCGCCCTCGCCGGCGCGGGCGTCGGTGAAACGGGCCGGCTCGCGCCGATCGAGCTCAGCGGGCACGTGCTCGTGCTCGACGACAGCTATAACTCGAATCCGCCCAGTCTGCGCTCGTCGCTGGCGGCGGCCCGCGAGCTCGCGACCGAGCGCGGCGCGCGCCTGTTGCTCGTGGTCGGCGAGATGCGCGAGCTCGGCGCGCTGTCCGAAGCCGCGCATCGCGAGCTCGGCGAGGAGCTTTCGCAGAGCGGCGCTGCCGCGCTGCTGGCGGTCGCGGGCGACGCCGCGCTCTTCGTCGATCCCGCGCGCGCGCGCGGCATGCACGCAGAGTTCGTCGCCGACGCCGAGGCCGCGCTGCCGCACTTGCTCGACGTGGTGCGCGCCGGCGACGTGGTGCTGGTGAAGGCCTCGCGCGGCGTGCGCATCGAGCGCGTGGTGGAGGGGCTGATCCGAGCCAGGGGCAAGGCCGCGTGATTTACGAGTGGTTGTTCCCGCTGAGCACGAAGTACCACTGGGCGAGTGTGCTCAACGTGCTGCGCTACGCGCCCTTCCGCGCGATCATGGCGACGATCACGGCAATGCTGCTGAGCTTTCTGGTGGCGCCTTGGTTCATCCAGAAGCTGCGCGGCAAGCAGATCAGCCAGATCATCCGCGAAGAGGGCCCGGAGTCGCACAAGGTCAAGGAAGGCACGCCGACCATGGGCGGCGCCTTGATCCTGCTCGCCGTGTTGATGAGCACCGTGCTCTGGGCCGACGTCCACAACGTGTTCGTGCTGTTGACCGCGGCCGTCACCGCCGGCTACGGCGGGATCGGCTACCTCGACGACCGCATGAAGATCGAGGGCATGAGCAGCCGCGGCATGCCCGGCCGCTACAAGCTGCTCGGCCAGTTTCTGATCGGCGGCGCCGCGATCGGCTATCTGTTCTTCGCCGACGCATTGCCGCACGGCTGGCTGGAAATCCGCACCCGGCTCTCGATCCCGTTTCTGGCTTTCGACAAGCATCCGATCGAGCTGCCGGTCTGGCTCTACGCCGTGTTTGCGCTGGTGTGCGTGGTGGGCACCTCGAACGCCGTCAACCTCACCGACGGGCTCGACGGTCTGGCGATCGGTCCCGTGATGATCAACGCCGCGACCTACATGGTCTGGGCGTACATCGCGGGCTCGGTGCTGTTCGGGCGGCCGCTCGCCGACTACCTGGACATCGCGGGCATCCCCGAGATGGCGGAGTTGACGGTGTTCGGCGCCGCGGTGATCGGCGCGGGACTCGGCTTTCTCTGGTACAACACCTATCCCGCGCAGGTCTTCATGGGGGACGTGGGATCGCTGTCGCTCGGCGGCGGGCTCGGGATGCTCGCGGTTTTGACCAAAAACGAGCTCTTGAGCCTGCTCCTCGGCGGGATCTTCGTGCTCGAAGCCGCGAGCGTGATCACCCAGGTCATCAGCTACAAGCTGTTCGGGCGCCGCGTGTTCCTGATGGCGCCGATCCACCATCACTTCGAAAAGAAGGGCTGGCCGGAGCCGCGGATCATCGTTCGTTTCTGGATCATTGCGTTTCTCTTGGCCCTGACGGCGCTCGCGTCGTTGAAGGTGAGATGATGGACCTCGCCGGCAAACGCGTAATCATCCTTGGACTCGGCAAGAGCGGAATTGCCGCGGCCCGGGTGTGCCGAACGCGGGGCGCAAGCGTGGTCGCCACCGACGCCGCGGTTGCGGAAAAGTTGGCCCCGGAGGTGAGGTCGCTCGACGCGGAGCTCGTGCTCGGAGGCCACCGCGGCGTCGACTTCGCCGCGGCCGACCTGGTCGTGGTCTCGCCGGGCGTGCCGCCGCTCGCCGAGCTCGACGCCGCGGCGGCAGCGGGGGTCGAGGTGATCGGGGAGCTTGAGTTGGCCGCGCGCTTTTTGAAAGCCCCCATCCTGGCGATCGGCGGGACGAATGGGAAGAGCACGACCACGACGCTGGTCGGGCTGGTGCTGCAGGCGGCGCTGAAACGGGTGTTCGTCGGCGCGAATCTGGGCACCCCGGCTTGCGATGCCGTGGGCGCGGACTGGGACGCCGTGGTGTTCGAGGTCTCGAGCTTCCAGCTCGAACGCGCTCCGCGATTTTGCCCGAAAGTCAGCGTTTTACTCAACGTGACCGAGGATCACCTGGACCGCTATCCGAGCTTTCAAGCGTACGCCGACGCCAAGGGCAACGCGTTCGTCAATCAGACGGCCGCGGACTACGCGATCGTCCCGACCAGCGACGCGATCTGCGAGGCGCAGGCGCGGCGCGGCCGAGGGCGGCTCGTGAGTTTCGGCGCTCGGGCCGACTATTCCGTCGAAGGGCGTTACATCGTCGAGCGCTCGAGCGGCGAGCGGTTCTCGCTCGAGGGGGTGGGTCTGCACGGCCGGCACAACCTGGACAACGCCGCGGCGGCGATCGCGGCGGCGCGGGCGCTCGGGACCCCGAGCGCTGCGGTGGCGCAGGGGCTCGCTCGTTTCCAGCCGCTGCCGCATCGCATGGCGCTGGCCGGGGAGCACGGCGGCGTGCGCTTCTACGACGATTCGAAGGGCACCAACGTCGGCGCCGCGGTGACCGCGCTGCTCGGGCTGAGCGAGGTGCGCGGCGTCCTGATCGCGGGCGGGCGCGACAAGCACGGCTCGTACGAACCGCTGGCGCACGCGCTCGAACAGAAAGGCCGCGCGCTGGTCGTGCTCGGCGAGGCCGCGGAGCGCATCGCCGCCGCGGTCGGCGACCGTGTCCCGGTCGAACGTGCGGCCACGCTCGACGAGGCGGTAGACCGCGCGTTTCGCCTGGCGCGCCAGGGCGACGCGGTCTTGCTCAGCCCCGCCTGCTCGAGCTTCGACATGTTCAAGAGCTACGCGGAACGCGGCGATCGTTTCGTGGCAGCGGTGGCGGCGCTCGGGCAGCGGCGGGCACGGGAGGCAGCGCGATGAACGTGATGAAGAGGAAGACCGAGAGCGTTGCCACGCTTTCGAGCTCGCGTCAGGGCGCGATGGACGTCGTGCTGGCCGCGGTGGTGGTAGCGCTGATCGGCTTCGGCGTGGTGATGGTCTACAGCGCGAGCGCGATCGAGGCCACGGTGGTGTTCCGCGATCCGCAGTACTTCCTCAAGCGCCAGGCGATCTACGGCGGCGCCGCGCTCGCGATCATGCTGCTGGTCTCGCGCATCGACTATCATCGATTGCGCGCGCTCACTTACCCGATCCTGGGCGTGGTCACGGTGCTGATGATCCTGAGCGTGATCGGTTTCGGGCACACCGGCGGTGGCGCGGCGCGCTGGCTCGCGATCGGACCGATCCACATCCAGCCGTCCGAAGCGGCCAAGCTCGCGCTCGTGCTCTGGCTCGCCTATTCGCTCGAGAAAAAGCAGGAGCACGTCAAATCGTTCTCGATCGGCATGGTGCCGCACCTCTTGATGGCCGGCCTCTTGATGGCCCTGTGCATGAAGCAGCCGGACTTCGGCGGCGCTGTGGTGCTGCTGTTTTTGACCTTCACGCTGCTGTTCGTGGCGGGCGCCCGCATCGGCTACCTGCTGGGCGCGGCGATGGCGGTCGGTCTCGTCGCCTACTTTGCGGTGCGCTTCGAGTCGTACCGCTGGCAGCGCATGCTGGCCTGGTTCGACATGGGGCAGCACCGGCAGGACCTCGCGTATCAACCGTTCCAGTCCGTGATGAGCTTCGGCTCCGGCGAGATCTTCGGGCTCGGCCTCGGCAAGGGGCTGCAAGTGCTGTATCTGCCCGAGGCGCACACCGACTTCGTCGCCGCCATCATCGGCGAAGAGCTGGGATTCATCGGCGTGCTCGGGCTGTGCGCGGTGTACCTGGTGATCGTGGCGCGCGGCGTGCGCGCGGCGCTCGCGGCCGGGGACGAATACGGCGCCTACATCGCGTTCGGGATCTCCGTCCTTTTCGGCGCGCAAGCGCTGGTCAACCTGGCCGTCGCGATGGCGATGTTGCCCACCAAGGGCCTCACCTTGCCGTTCGTCAGCTACGGCGGTTCGTCGCTTTTGGTGTGCGCCGCGGCGATGGGTCTTCTGCTCAACATTTCGCGCTCGCGCGAGAGCGCCAACGTCCGCGTCGCGACCGGCCCGGCGCCCGAGGCCAGCGCGGTCGTGATGACGGCGGCGAGCTTCGCGCCCGACGCGCAAAGGCAGCCGGCATGAGCGCGCCTTCGATTGTCCTCGCCGGCGGCGGCACCGGTGGCCACGTTTTTCCGATGGTCGCAGTCGCGGACGCGCTCGTGCGGCTGCGGCCCGAGCTCGGACTCGTGTTCGTCGGCACCGCGCGCGGCATGGAAACGCGGATCGTGCCGGAACGCGGCTACGAGCTCAGGCTGCTGCGCGTGCTGCCGATCCGCGGCGGCGGCATTTCCGGCGCCGTGCGCGGCGCGGCGCGCGCTGCAGCCGCGATCCCGGAGTCGCGGGCGCTTTTGCGCGAGCTTTCGCCGCGGGCGGTGTTCTCGATCGGCGGTTACGCCGCGGGGCCGATCGCGCTCGCGGCGCGCTCGCTCGGCATTCCGCTGGCGTTGATGGAGCCAAACGCGGTGATCGGCCTCGCCAACCGGCTGGTCGCGCCGCTGTGCGCCCGCGCCTACACGGCGTTCCCGGAGCCGGAGCCGCACTTCCGCGCCGGCACCGTGCTGCGGTCCGGGGTGCCGATCCGCGAAGGCTTCGCGCCGCAGCCGTATCAGTGCGCCGCCGGGGCACTGCGCGTGTTGGTGCTCGGCGGTAGCCAGGGAGCCAAGGCGCTGAACGAGACCGTGCCCGAAGCGCTCGTCCGCGCGCGCTCGGGGGTGTGCGTGGTCCACCAGTGCGGTCAAGTGCACCTCGCGGCAGTGCGCGAGCGCTACGCGGCGCTGGGCGCCGAGGATCGCGCGCGCGTGGTGCCGTTCATCGACGACGTGCCCGCCGCGCTGGCCGCGGCCGATCTGGTGATCGGGCGCGCCGGGGCGAGCGCGGTCAGCGAGATCTGCGCGATCGGCCGGCCCAGCGTGCTCGTGCCGTACCCGCATGCGGCCGGCGATCACCAGCTTTACAACGCGCGGTCGCTGGCCAAGGACGGTGCCGCGCTGTGTCTGTCGGCCGAGGAAGCCACCGCGGCGCGCCTCGCCGCGGAAATCGATCGGCTGTCGGCCGACCCTGGCCTGCGGAGGGCGATGGCCGAAGCGGCGCGCCGGCGCGGCAATCCGCACGCGGCCCACACCATCGCCGAGGACTTGCTCGCGCTCGCCGGTCTCACGGCGGGAGCAACACCTTCGCACGGCGCGGCTGGTCGCGGGCCGGCCGGCAACGGCGTCGGGCGTCTCGAATTCGGCGTGCACGAGGTCAGGGCCTGATGTTTCGCGGACGCGTGCGTCACGTGCACTTCGTCGGTGTCGGCGGCATCGGCATGAGCGGGCTCGCCGAGATCCTGCGTACGCTCGAATTCGACGTTTCCGGGTCCGACTTGCGCGAAGGCGAGAACACGCGGCGTCTTTTGCGGCTCGGCGTGCGCATCGACGTCGGGCACCGCGCCGAGAACGTGGTCGGCGCCGACGTGGTCGTGCAATCGAGCGCGATCGGGCCCGACAATCCCGAGCTGATCGAGGCCGGCCGGCTCGGCATTCCGGTGATCTCGCGCGCCGAGATGCTGGCCGAGCTGATGCGGGTGAAATACGGGATCGCGATCGCCGGCTCGCACGGCAAAACCACCACGACCTCGCTGGTTGCTACGGTGCTGCGCGCCGCCGGGTTCGATCCCACGGTCGTGGTGGGAGGCCGCATGCAGGCGCTCGGCACCAACGCGCGGCTCGGGGCCGGCGACCTTTTGGTGGCCGAGGCCGACGAGAGCGATGGCTCGTTTTTGCGCCTGAGCCCGACCATCGCCGTCGTGACCAATATCGATCCCGAACATCTCGATTACTTCGGCAGCTACGACGCGCTGAAAGACGCGTTTTTGGCGTTCCTCGAGAAGGTGCCTTTCTACGGCCTGGCCGTGCTCTGCCTCGATCACCCGGCGGTACAGGACCTCTTGCCGCGCCTGCCCCGGCGCCACGTCACCTACGGGCTCTCGCCGCAAGCCGACTATTCGGCGCGAGCGGTGCAGTTTCGGGGACTCACCACCTCTTTCGTCGCTTACCGGCGCGGTGAGCCGCTCGGCGAATTCGCGATCAAGATGCCCGGTCAGCACAACGTGCTGAACGCGCTGGCGGCGATCGCCACCGCCGACGAGCTCGAGGTTCCGCTCGACGTGATCAAGGACGCGATCGCGACGTTTCACGGCGTGGCGCGGCGCTTCAGCATCGTCGCCGAAATCGCAGGCACGACCCTGGTCGACGACTACGGCCACCACCCGGCCGAGGTCGTCGCCACGCTGGAGGCGGCGCGGCGCGCCTACGACGGCCGCGTGCTCGTGCTGTTCCAGCCCCATCGTTACACGCGCACGCAGCTCTTGTTCGACGACTTCACGCGCGCCTTCAACAACGCAGACCGGCTGGTGTTGCTCGACATCTACGCGGCCGGCGAGAAGCCGATCGAAGGCGTTTCCGCGGCGCGCCTGGCGCAGGCCATCGCCGCCCATGGTCATCACGGGGTCGGCTATGCGGCGAGCAAGGCCGAGGCGTGCGCCGTCTTGGCCGAGGAGGCGCGTCCGGGTGACGTTTTGATCGCGCTCGGTGCCGGCGACGTGAACCGCCTGCTCGCCGATATCGCCAAGCAACTCGAAGCGCGCAAGCTCGAGGTCGCGCGATGAGGAAGAAAGCTGCGCCCAAGAACGAGCGCGCGGCGCGGGGCCCGCAGCCGTCGGGCAGTCCGGCCGAAGGCCGGCGCCCGCTCACCGGCTCGTCGGTTCACGGCGCGGCTCTGGAAGCGCCTCCCGAGACCGCGTTCGCGCCCGGTGAAAGTCCGACGCCGCCGCCGGCCTCCGTCAAGCCGAACGCGCGGGCCGCCCGCTCGGCAGCAGCGCGTCCCAAGCGAAGTGGTCCGTCGGTGGCGCTCTCGTGGCTCAAGCTCGGCTCGGGCGTGGTGGTGGCAATCGCCGCGGCGCTAGCGGTCGCGTGGGGGGTGCTGCGCTACACGGTGTCGACGCCGCGCTTTGCCGTGACCAGGGTCGAGCTGCAAGGGGCGGAGCGGCTCTCGCAGGCTTACGTGACGCGCCTGATGGGGCTCGAGCTCGGCACCAACATTTTCAAGTTCGACCCGGAGGGCGCGGAAAAACTCCTGCTCGCCGATCCCTGGATCCGCCAGGTCAAGGTCACGCGCCGGCTGCCGAGCACGCTGCGGGTGGAGCTCGAAGAGCGGGATGCCGCTGCCGTCGCCGCGATCGGCGACCGGCTCTACCTCGTCACCCGCGCCGGTGAGCCCTTCAAGCAGCTCGAAACCAAGGATCCGTTCGATCTGCCGATCGTGACCGGCATCCTGCCAGAGAGCCTGGCCAAGGATCGGGTGCGGGAGATCGAGCGCATCTCGAGCGCGCTCGAGGTGCTGAGGCAATGGGAAAAGGTGCCTGCCGCCCAGGTCTACCCGGCGCAGGAGATCCACCTGACCGAGGGCGGGGACGCGGTGCTGACCGTGGGCAAGACCGGCATGACGCTGCAGCTCGGTCGCGGCCCGTTCCGGAAGAAGCTTTTGATGGGCGATCGGGTCATCCAGCGGCTTTCGCTCCGCGGGCGGGTTCCCGGGATCGTGTTTCTGGACAACCGGGCCCACCCGGACCGCGTCGTGGTGAGGATGCGATGATCGGCGAAACTCGTGAAAACTTGGCCCCTTTCCGGCGTGCATGGCAGCGTCGCCGAGCCTTCGGACAAGCCCCATCATGAGCTCGTTTTCCTCTCCCGAAATCGTCGTTGGACTGGACCTCGGCACGACCAAAGTCAGCGCGGTCGTGGGCGAAGTCGACAGCGATGGCATCACCATCCTGGGCGTCGGCAACGTGCCCTGCCGCGGCCTGCGCAAGGGTGTCGTCAGCAACATCGAGTGGACGGTGCGCTCGATCCGCGAGGCGATCGAGGCCGCCCAGACCATGGCCGGTGTCGAGATCAACACCGTGTACGCCGGAATCGCCGGAAGCCACATCAAGAGCCAGATGTCGGACGGCGTGTGCGCGATCGCGGGGCGCGAGGTCACGCGCGCCGACCTGGACCGCGTGCTCGAGGGCGCGCGGGCGATTCCGGTCGACGCCGATCGCATGATTTTGCACGCCCTGCCGCGTGAATACGTGGTCGACAACCAGGACGGCATCCGCGACCCGATCGGCATGAGCGGCGTACGGCTCCAGGTGCGAGTGAACCTGGTGACGGCTGCGACCTCGTGCGTTCAGAACGTGATCCGTTGCGTCGAACGCTGCGGGCTGAGCGTCGCCGACGTCGTGCTCGAGCCGCTCGCCAGCGCGGACGCGGTGCTCAGCGAGGACGAGAAGGAAATCGGCGTCGCCGTGATCGACATCGGCGGCGGCACCACCGACCTCTTGCTGTACGCCGACGGCGGCATCGCCCACACCAGCGTGATTCCCGCGGGCGGCAACAACATCACCAGCGACGTGGCGGCCGGGCTGCGCACGCCGATGGCCGAAGCCGAGCGACTCAAGCGCAACTATGGCTGCGCGCTCGGGCGCATGATCGCCGACGACGAGGAGATCGAGGTGCCGGGCGTGGGTGGCCATCCGCCGCGGCGCGCGGCGCGGCGCCTGCTCGGGGACATCATCGAGCCGCGCGTCGAGGAGATCTTTGCCGAGGCGCGACGGCGCGTCGAGGAGACCGGGATGCTCGAGCAGGTGAGCTCGGGCGCGGTGCTCACCGGCGGCGCGGCGCTGATGGAGGGCATGGTCGAGTGCGCCGAGGAGATCCTCGGCATGCCGGTGCGGCTCGGGTTTCCGGTCGGCATCAAGGGCATCGTGCAGCTGGTGCAGGGTCCGCAGTACGCGACCGGAGTCGGCCTCGTGCGCTACGGCGCGCAGCTCTTGTCGGAAGCTCACGCCCGTAGCAACGCGCCGCGGATCGAGCGTTCCGGGCACGTCGAAGCGCCGGCGGAGACGCCGGAACAGCTGAAGAAGAGCGGCTTCTGGAGCTGGCTCAGGGCGGCCTTCTAGCGAGGAAACAGTCAACGACGATTCGAAGTATCAACGCCGGCACTCGAGGAAGGCAGGCCTCTTTTGCCGGAATGGTTCAGTGAAAGACGGAAGGACCGGGAGGAGCAGATGAGTTTCACGATCGATTTTGCCGAGGAAGCGCGACACTACTCGGCTCGCATCAAGGTCGTCGGCGTTGGCGGCTCGGGTGGGAACGCCATCAACACGATGATTCACTTCGGGCT
>Ga0111538_10013221_pt1 | contig 10891 bp, 10 predicted proteins | sample SoiMethybrSBSTD1_FD_79669 | JGI IMG/M metagenome (GOLD analysis project Ga0111538, IMG submission 79669) | Bulk soil microbial communities from a Populus tree surrounding site in Tennessee, USA - Soil MetaG P. TD hybrid SBSTD1 (version 2)... | ecosystem: Environmental > Terrestrial > Soil >... | reverse complement strand
ACAGGAAATGGGATTGCGGGATTTCCACAGAGGCGAGCGGGGTCGCCGCGCCGGCGCTCAGAGGGTAAATTCGATCTGTCGGGCAAACCCGGGCAGAGGCCCTGCGCCGGCGTCGAAGACGGGACGGGCATCAAACAGCTTGCCGTTGCGCCGCCAGACCTGGGCCCGGCGAACTCCGCCGCTGGCAATCACGCCGACCAGCCGTCCGCCCTCCTTGAGCTGCCCCAGCAGCGTGTCCGGGTTGCTCTCCACGGCGCCGTTGAGAACAACCGCGTCGAAGGGGGCATGCAAGGGCGCGCCCTTTTCCAGGGGGCCTTCGACGACGACGGCATTGCCAACGTGCTGTTGCCGCAGCGTTTCCGAGGCACGTCGCGCCAGGGAACCCTCGCATTCGACCGCGACGACGGCCTTGGCGAGCTTTGCTAGCACCGCCGTCGAGTAGCCGGTAGCGCAACCCAGATCGAGCACCACGGCGTCAGGCTCGACCTCCGCCAGCTGCACCAGCTTGGCGAAGGTTCGCGGGGCGAGCAGGCAGCGTCGATGAGCGCCATCGCCCGGGGCGGTAACCGGCACCGCCGCATCCATGTAGGCGAGCGCCTGCATGCCTTCGGGCACGAAGGCCTCCCGAGGCACCTCCAGCATGGCCCTGATGATGCGCCGGTCGGTGACGTCGCTCGGACGCACCTGGCTCTCCACCATGTTGATGCGCTGCTCTTGGAAGTCGGTCATGGCATCCGGCTGGTTTGGGCTGGTGGCCAACTTGGGCGCGCCGCACCTTATCCAAACCTCGAGCCCGCCGCCAGCATGGGCAGCCCGGAGGCAGTGCAGCCTTTCGACGCAAAGCACGCTCCTCCCGGTGCCCTCAGATCCGGGTCAGGCAGGGAGCGATTGCCCTTTCGTTCCACTCGAGCCCGGCGCCGGGCACCTCGCGCGGCCTCGCATAGCCGTTCGCGGGCACCAGAGGGTCGGCCAGCAGGTCCTGGCCCCAGTCCATGAATTCGAGCCAGTGGCGGGTCGGCGTGGCGGCCAGCACATGGGCCGAATAGTCCGGCGAAAGGTGAGACGAGAACGGCACCGCCCGGGCCTCTGCCACGCGCGCCAGGCGCATCCATCCTGTGACGCCGCCGATACGCAGAAGGTCGGGCATGACATAGTCGCAGGCTCCCATCTCGATGGCTGCCTTGCCGACTCGCCAGCTCCACCAATTCTCACCGATCTGGATGGGGGTAGCGAGCTTCGTCGCCAGCCGCGCCTGCGTGTCATAGTCGTCGTAGACGACCGGCTCCTCGATCCAGGCGAGCCCCAGCCCGTCGATGGCGCGGCAAGTCTCGAGCGCGTCCGCCACCGGCAGGCCCTGATTGAAATCCACCGAGATCGTCACGCCGGGGCCCACCGCGTCGCGCACGGCACGATAGGCGGCGACCTCCCCTGCCGCCCGATCGCGGCCCATGCGCAGCTTGATGTGGGAGAAGCCGCCGTGCTCGGCGATGAGCTCGCGCGCCTCGCGGGCAGCCTCGGCCGGCTCCATGATGCCGAGCCCACAGCTGTTGTAGGTCGGCAGGGGATCGGGCCGGCCGCCGAGCAGCCGATAGAGCGGCACCCCGGCCTCGCGCGCCAGCGCGTCGTAGAGCGCCATGTCGAACATCGACAGCGCCATCTGCGCCAAACCCTCATGGCCGATATGGGAGAGCCGCTTCTGGCCGGCATCGTGCGCGGCAGGCGCGTCTTCGACACTGATCTTGCGGCCCTTGAGAGCCGCGACCAGCTCGTCGAGCAGGATCGGCACGATCTTCTGCGCGAGCGGGATGAACGTGAAGCACAGCGCCCGTCCCGCGCCGCCGCCTTTCGTCTCCAGGTCGATCAGCAGGAACGGCCCATGGGTGAATCTGCCGACGCGCGTATTCAGCGTCCGGCGCAACGGGACGCGTGCGGGACGCGCGCGAATGCCGGTGATCTCGATGGTCGCTGCCATGCCTGTGCCTACCTCCTGGGAGCCGTCGCCAGCGCCAAGTTCGGCGGCGGCCTGATCGCATAGCCGAGGACCAGTGTCACGCCGCACCCTCAACCTGCATTCTCGGCAGTCCGCCTCTGCGCCAGCCAGCGCCACCAGCGCAGCGGCGCGGTCGCCGCGTCCACAATCTGGCGCCAGAGATTGAGTGGAGCCGTGATGGGCGCGGTCAGCGGCAGGAACAGCAGGAGAAACGCGCTGCCGCGCACAACCCGCGCAGCCCAATAGCCGACACGTCCCTCGTACTCCGTCGCGACCTCACGCGGCCACAGTCGCTGCCACCAGGCGCGCGAGATCGGCACGCCGACGAGCCCCAGCAGCAGCAGCAGGAGGTAGCCGATCTGCACGTCCGAGCGCACGCCGGGGATCAGCCGCTGGTCGAGCTCCTGCTGGCGTTCAGCGCTGCGCAGGCTGCCGTCGAGTCCCGTTGTGACCACGCGGCCTGTCAGGTCGGAGACGACGCCGGAGAACAGATCGCTCACAGGGCGCGTCGCTGTGCCCGTCGTCAGGGCGCCCGCCGGCCTGATCTCCAGCGCTGTGCGCCGGCCCGACGCCGTCGCCGACACGAGGAGCCGGTTGTTCGGTCCGCCCAGCGCGTTGAGGAAGTCGGCGAAGCGCGCATGCTGCATCGCCTGCTCCAGACCCCTCACCTCCACCTTCTGCCACAGCCAATTGCGGCCGCCGGGCTGGCGCGGCGTCGAGGCCGAGCGCAGCACGATCAGGTTGACGTCGGCCTCCTCTGCGGCCTTGAAGAGGTCGGGCAGGAGAATGCTGCGCTCGGGCCCGCTCGAAGGCTGCACGTAGAGCAGGCGGCCATCGACCCGGCCCGTCACCAGCACGGTCTGTCCGCGCACGGAGCCTAGCGCCGCCGGCAGGCTCGCCGGATCGATAGCGTCGACCAGCGCCTTCTTGGTGACGGGATCCATGCGCGGCACGGAGGCAAGGTGCGGCGGTCCGCCCGGCTCCAGCGACACCACGCGCACGTTCGACTTGTTGAGTGGACGGGAGAGCTGCCACACGGCTTCCTCGAACCCCTTGCGATCCGCAAGCTCGACGAGCAGGCTCGGACGCACTTCCGCAAACATCCGCTCGCCCGCGCCTTCGCCCCGGCGCACTACACGATAACTCTCGGTGCCGGCGACGACGTAAAGCTCGGAACCCTTCGGCAAATCCTTCAGCGCTGCGCGGTAGAGGAAGATCGTATCCTCGGTGAGGAAGAGCGACAGCTTCACGTCCGCCTTGGCGTCGGGCAGCAGCACGGTCGCGACCCGCCTCAGCTCGTCCGGCGTGCCGGCCGTGAAGGTCTCGCCGGCCTTGTTGACGAAGCGCCAGTGTCCCTCCTGCGTTGCCTGCGCGGCCAGCGTTGCGGCGCCGTCGGCCCGGGCGGGCAGCGAGCGCACGTGCTGAGCCGCGTTGTCGAGCGCGCTGGCCCCGAGCTTCGCCGCTCCTGGCGCGGCATGCTCGACCGACCCGATGACCTTGGAGAGCCAACTGGCCTGGGCCGGCGCCGCGGCCGTCGCCGCCAGCAGGGACAAAGCCATGAGCCGGACCGCAAGTCCCGGTGCGCCTCTGCGCTGCCCCCGCCTTCTGCCCCCGCGCCGCGCCTGTCGAAGCGCGGACTGCGTCCGTTCCCCGTCCTTCGACAAGCTCAGGACAAGGCCCTTCCAGTGGCTCAGCAAGGGAGTATGTGCCGATTGGCGCATGGCGAGAGGATCACCGGACCCGCAACGGTGGGGTGCTGCTGGCATAAATCATCCTACCCCGCCATTTTGGCAAGCATCAGCCGCAATTTCTTTGATTCCCGTGGTGACACTCGGCGCGCCAGCAGGAACGCCCCTGGCGCAGGGCGCAAGAGGCTTGGTTGCGCGCCTGCTGCATGGGTATATTCGAGCAATAGTTGTGAGGAGGAAACCATGGCCGATAAGACTTGGGACTTCGTTCACAACGAGGCGAGCAGCGCCACGTGGACGCCCGGGCTGCGCGAAATATTCGAATATCGCGATCTCGGCATCAAGGGCGGCACCAAGGGTGATTTCGTGGCTCACCTCATCCGCCACAACGGCAAGAAGGTGAAGGACGAGGTGCAGAAGTGGCATGTCCACGATTGCACCTTCCAGTTCGTGTACGTCATGAACGGATGGGCGACCTTCGAGTACGAGGGCCAGGGGCAGCGGACGATCCGCAAGGGGGATACGATCCTGCAGACGCCGGGCATCAAGCACCGCGAGATCGCCTGCTCGGAGGACTTCGAGGTTCTGGAGATCGTCTCTCCCGCCGACTTTGCCACGCGCGTGGTGGAGGCGCCGCAGACAAAGGCGGAGGCGGCCGAATAGGCCCGCTCGGACGTCCGACTAGCCTCCGCGCCGCGCCTTGGCGAAGTCGGGCGGCCGCTTTTCGAGGAATGCGGTGAAGGCTTCCTTGGCCTCGGGGCTGCGCATCAGCTCCTTGTAGAGGGCGACCTCGTCGGCGATGGTCTTGGCGATGGCGGCGGGGTCGGCCTTGAGCAGGCGTCGGGCCGCCAGCAGGGCGGCGCGCGGCTTGGCGGCCAGCCGCTTTGCCGCCGCGAGCGCCTTGGCCTCGAGTTCCGCGGCCGGCACCACGGCATTGACGAGGCCCGCCTCGGCCGCGCGCGTCGCGCCCCACGCCTCGCCCAGCACGAACAGCTCGAAGGCCCGTCCGTAGCCGAGCCGCGCCGGCCCAAGCGTGCTCGATCCCGCCTCCTGGACGAGGCCAAGGTCCACGAACGGCGTGCGGAAGCTCGCAGCCGGCGTGGCATAGACGAGGTCGCAGTGCAGCAGCATCGTCACGCCCACGCCGACGGCGAGGCCGTCGACGGCGGCGATCATGGGCCGCGTCACCTTGGGCAGGCGCTGGATGAACATCTGTGAGGGGGCTACGTCCTGCGAGCCGTCCTTCGAGCGCTGCATGAAGTCGTTGATGTCGTTGCCGGCGGTGAAGACGCCGCCCGAGCCGATGAAAACATGCGCCGCGATTGCGTCGCTCTTCTCGGCGGCGTCGAGGGCTGCCGACATGGCGTCGTACATCGGACCGGTGAGCGCGTTCTTTTTGTCCGCCCGCAGCAGGCGGATCACCTGCACGCCGTCGGCAATCTTGATCTCGACTTCCTGGGTCATGTCGCTTCCTTTTCCTAGTCTATCCGGCAGGTTGATACCGGCCGGAGGCTCGGGGCGGGATAGGCTTCACGGCTTCGGGGCCAAGAGTGGCCCCATGCGCCGCGCCATCTCGGTCCCCAACGCCTGCAGTCCAGTGGCCGGCCGCACCATCACCTCGAACTCGGCCATCAGCCCCTGCTCGTCGAAGCGGATCATGTCGATGCCCTTCAGCTCCTTGCCCGCAACCTTCGCACTGAACTCCAGCACGATGCTCTGCTCGCCGTCGCTGAAGTTGCGATGATAGCGGAAGTCGTCGAATGTCTGGAGCGCTTGCTGCAAGAAGGCGGCGACCAGCTCGGCGCCCTGATATGGGGCGAATGCCACCGGCGAGCGGAACACGATATCGCGCGTGCACAGCGTGGCCACCTGTCCGAGATCCTGAGCTGCGACCATCTCGTGCCATCTGCGCAGCGTCTGTTCGGCCTTGGCATGGAGCGGCATCTGCACCTCCCACACTGTCCCTGTCCCCTCGGAACCGTCATCCCGGCGAAGGCCGGGACCCACCGCGCCGATCAGCGACGGCAAGAAGGGCGCCTGGGTTCCGGCCGTCGCCCGAGTGACGTCAGTGGCGGCGGTCGGCTCAAGCCGAGAGCGCCAGCGTCGAATCCGCCCCGGTCATGACCGTCTCCTTGAGCCCTGTGGCCGCCGTCGCGAGGTTCTCGGCGAAGAAACGCGCGACCGCGATCTGCTGAGCCTGGGCGTTCGCGGCCCCATCGCGCGCTGCCGCCAGCGCAATCCTGGCGAGATAGGTGCCGCCCGCCGCGAGCCCGAACAGGCGTAGGTACGGCGCGGCGCCGGCGAGCGCCGCCTCGGGGTTGGAACGCAGCGCGCCGCCCATCCAGCGCGTCGACTCCGCCAGTGCTGCAATGGTCTCGCCGAGGCGCTCGCCCATTCGGCCGAAGTCGGGCCGGTTGGAACGCCGCACCTCCTCCGCCGTTGCGCTGAGCTCGCCGATATACGCCTCGACGACCCTGCCGCCCTCGAGCGGCAGCTTGCGCGTAACGAGGTCGATGGCCTGAATTCCATTGGTGCCTTCGTAGATCGGCAGGATGCGCGCGTCGCGGTAGATCTGGGCGGCACCCGTCTCCTCGATGAAGCCCATGCCGCCGTGCACCTGCACGCCGATGGAGGCGACCTCGCAGCCGATGTCGGTGGAGAAGGCCTTGGCGACGGGCGTGAGCAGCGCCACACGGTGGGCGGCCGCCGCCTGCTCAGCCGGGTTCTGCGCCCGCCGCGCCACATCGGTCTCACGCGCCGTGACGAGGCAGATGGCGCGCGCGGCCTGTGTCAGTGCCTTCATGGTCATGAGGCTGCGGCGGATGTCGGCGTGCTCGATGATCGGCGCCATGCCGTCGCCACCCGTGGCCGAGCGACCCTGCCGGCGCTCCCTGGCATAGGTGATCGCGCGCTGCGTTGCCCGCTCGGCCACTGCGACGCCCTGCACGCCGACGGCAAGACGCGCCGCGTTCATCATGATGAACATCACGTTGAGGCCGCGGTTCTCCTCGCCGACCAGATAGCCGACCGCGCCCTCGCCCTTCTCTCCGTACTTCATCACGCACGTGGGGCTCGCATGGATGCCGAGCTTGTGCTCGACGCCGGCGCAGATCACGTCGTTGCGCGCGCCGAGTGAGCCATCCTTGCCGACGAGGACCTTCGGCACGAGGAACAGCGAGATGCCACGCGTACCGGGCGGCGCGTCGGGCAGCCGCGCGAGCACCAAGTGGATAATGTTGTCGGTCAACTCGTGGTCGCCATAGGTGATGAAGATCTTCGTGCCGAAGATGCGATAGCTGCCGTCGGGCTGCTTGACCGCGCGAGTTTTGAGCGCGGAGAGGTCCGACCCCGCGTGCGGCTCCGTCAGGTTCATGGTCCCGGTCCATTCACCTGACACCATCTTCGGCAGGTAGAGGCGCTTCAAGTCCTCGCTGCCCTGCGCCTCGATCGCGTCGATGGCGCCGAAGGTGAGCAGCGGGCAGAGGCCGAAGGCGAGATTGGCGGAGTTCCACACCTCGCCTGCCGCTGTGGCGATGACCTGCGGCAAATTCTGGCCGCCCCATTCCTCGGGTGCCGAAAGTGCTCCCCAGCCGCCGGCGGCAAACTGCTGATAGGCCTCCTTCCAGCCCTCGGGCGTAACGACCTTGCCATCGATGAGCTTGGAACCGGCGCGATCGCCCGTCGCGCTCAGGGGATCGAGCACCTCGGCGCCGAACTTGCCCGCCTCCTCGATCACCGCGCGGATGGTGTCCTCATCAACGCCGCCGAGGAGACCCCGGCCGATCAGATCATCGAGCCCTGCTGCGCTCTTGAGAGCCTGCAGGATGTCGTCCACCGGAGCTTGGTAGGTCATAGGGTCTCGCGCTCGCTGGAGTTCCTTGACGTTTACGGCAGCTTAGGCCGAAAGCGCGCCCCTCGGAAGGGGTGAGCCGCGTAGGGTGCAAGAGCGGAGCGCATTGCACCAAATGCCTCGAGACCGGCGCAATGCGGCTTCTCCTTTTCGCCCTACGCCGCAGCCGTTGACAACAGACACCGTATCCTGAAGCTAAGCTTGACGCCGCGTACCCCGAGAGGAACCGCTACGAGATGAGCGAGCTGATCAGCCTGGTCGTTGCCGACCGCATTGCGACCGTCACGCTCAACCGGGCGCCGGTGAACGCTTTCAACGCGGACATGTTCGAGACTTTCCACGGCATCCTCGACGATTTGGCGAAGCGCAGCGATTGGAGCCTGCTGCACATACGCTCCAGCCTCAAGGTCTTCTCGGGCGGTGCCGACCTTGCCGAGATTTCCACCCGCTTCTCCGCGGCCGACAAGATGGACGCTGCCGCGAGGGTGACGAAGCCCTTCCAGGAGCTGTTCCAGCGCATCTCCGATCTGCCGCAGGTCAGCCTCGCCGAGATCGGCGGGGCAGCCATGGGTGGCGGCTACGAACTGGCTCTCGGCTGCGATCTGAGGATTGCTGCCGACGAGGCCAAGATCGGTCTGCCCGAGGTGGGCCTTGGCCTGCTGCCGGGCGGCGGAGGCACCCAGCGCCTCACGTGGCTCGCTGGCCCAGGCGTTGCTGCCCGTATCATCCTCGCCGCCGACGTCGTCGACGGCAAGACGGCGCGTGAGCTCGGGATGGTGCAATGGGCCGTTCCGCGCGTCGGGCTGGAGGCCGAGGCGAGGAAGATCGCACTGAAAGTTGCCGGCCTGCATCCGCTATCGCTTGCCGCCTGCAAGGTTTGCCTGCGCGTCGCGCGCGATCCCGAGCGCAACGGCTTTGCGTCCGAAACGGAGTGGACCGGCCGACTGCTTGCTACCGACGAGACGCAGCGCCGTGTTGCCGACTTCCTGGCCGGGGCCAGGCGCTAGCCCTTCAACACCGGGAGAGTATCCATGCTGCTCAAATACAAGACCGTCCTGATGACCGGCGGTGCCTCCGGCATCGGCAGGGCCACGGTGCTCATGCTGGCCAAGGAGGGGGCGCGCGTTCTGCTGTGCGACGTCAACGAGGCCGGCGCAAAGGAGACGATCAACGCGGCGGGGAGCGACGCCGTCGAGTTCATCAAGCTCGAGCTGACCGACGGCGCCTCTGTCGATGCTTGCGCCCAGGAAGCGCTGAAACGCGCGGGCGGCAAGATCGACGTGTTCGTCAATGCCGCGGGCTGGGACCGCACGCAGCCCTTCATCGAGGCCGATCAGGCCTTCCTCGACAAGGTGCTGGGGATCAATCTGCTGGGGCCTGTGCGTCTGACGCGCGCGCTGTTTCCGGCGATGATCCAGAGTGGCGGCGGCAAAATCGTCTTCGTGGCTTCCGACGCCGGCCGCGTCGGTAGCCTCGGCGAGACGCCCTACTCGGCTGCCAAAGGTGGTATCATTGGCTTCACCAAGTCGCTGGCGCGCGAGGGTGCCCGCCACAAGATTACCGTCAACTGCGTGTGCCCCGGCCCTACCGACACGCCCTTGTTCCATGCCAACCCTGAACGCATGCGCGAAGCGCTCCTCAAGGCCATCCCCTTCAAGCGCCTCGCCTCTCCCGACGACATCGCCGGGGCGATCCTGTATTTCGCCGGGCCCACCAGTGACTACGTCACGGGACAGATTCTGAGCGTCAGCGGGGGGCTGACAATGGCGGGGTGATAGTCCAGCCGCGCCTCGAGGAGGTGGCGATGCGGAAGATGATCGCAGTCCTGCTTCTCGCGTGGCTTTTGCCCTTTGCTGCTGCCCAGCCGGCGGCGCCAGCCGATGCCAAGCGCCGGGTCGGCATATTGAACTACGCCGGCGCGCAAGACGTCCGCGCAGCGCAGTTTCGCGCCGCGCTGCACGAGCTCGGCTACGTCGAGGACAAGAACCTGACGATAGTTCATCGGCACGCCGATGGGGCCCTGGATCGTCTTCCAGCAATGGCCGCAGACCTCGTTGCAAGCGACGTGGAAGTGATCATAGCCCTCGGACCCGCAGTGTGGGCGGCCAAGCAGGCGACGACCAAGGTCCCCATTATCATTGCCTTCAGCGGCAACCCTGAGAGGCAGGGCGTGGTGTCGAGCCTCGCGCGACCGGGAGGCAACCTGACCGGCTTCTCCTACATGTCGAGCGATTTGGCCGCCAAGCGCCTCGCACTCCTGTGCGAAGCACTGAAGCGATGCGACAGGATCGCGGTCCTCTACAATCCGCAGGAACCCGCAACGAAATCGGAGCTGGAGGAGACGGAAGCGGGCGCTCGCAAGCTTGGTGTCACGCTGCTGCCAGTCACCGCGCAAAATGCCGTCGAGCTGGAGCGAGCGTTTGCCGAAGCCCGGCGCGCCGAGGCGCAGGGACTGCTCGTTTTCACGCACGGCTTTGCGGTTATCCATGGGGCGCGCATCATGGAGTTGGCTGCGCGCCATAGGCTGCCGACCCTGCACGGCTGGCGGGACTTCGTCGATGAAGGCGGTCTCATGTCGTATGGACCAGATATTCAAAGCCTCGTTCGCCAGGCGGCGAGTTACGTGGATCGCATTCTCAAGGGCGCGAAGCCGAACGAACTGCCTGTCCAGGAACCCTCGCGCTTGCAGCTTGTCGTCAATCTCAGAGCGGCCAAGGCGCTCGACCTTGAGTTGCCGTCCGCACTGCTCGTGCGCGCCGATGAAGTGATCGAGTAGCAGCGGTGGGCAGACATCGACTAGGTCTGATCAGCAGGATCCCGGGATGACCGCACGTGCGGATGCAGACATGGGGTGAGGGTGGTATCGCGGGGTGCACGGCCAGGAGGAAGCGCGATGGCTTTCGAAATCTACCTTCCCGATAAGCGCGTTGCCGCCTCGCACGGGCTGTGGCCCGACTGCCTGCCGATCGACATGCTCGATCGCGCGATTGCCAAAGCGCCCGGCAGCATTGCATTCGTCGGCTGGAATAGCGCGCTCAAGAGGGAAATCCGTCTCACCTACGCCGAGCTTGGCGACCGGGTTGACAGGATCGCCTCCCGCCTTCTGCGTCTCGGCGTCGGCGCGGGCGATGTGGTGGCTTTCCAGCTGCCGAACTGGTGGGAATTCACGGCGATGCTCTTTGCCTGCAACCGCATCGGGGCCGTCGCCAACCCGCTGATGCCGATTTTTCGTCAGCGCGAGTTGCGCTTCATGATGGGCTTCAGCGAGGCCAAGGTCGGCATCGTGCCCTCCACGTGGCGGGGCTTCGACCATCTCGCCATGATGCGCGAGATCAAGCCCGACCTGCCCGCCATGCAGCACTT
>Ga0111538_10013220_pt1 | contig 10893 bp, 10 predicted proteins | sample SoiMethybrSBSTD1_FD_79669 | JGI IMG/M metagenome (GOLD analysis project Ga0111538, IMG submission 79669) | Bulk soil microbial communities from a Populus tree surrounding site in Tennessee, USA - Soil MetaG P. TD hybrid SBSTD1 (version 2)... | ecosystem: Environmental > Terrestrial > Soil >... | reverse complement strand
TGGGAGCGCATCGCGGCGGGCGAGATGCGCTGGTGCGGGACGCTCTTCCCGACGAACGCCCATGCGCAGGACGCGGGCATGTCGCTCCCGAGCTACGAGGACTTCGTCTACTCCGCGTGCCACGTGGACACCGGTGAGGCAGCCGACCACTGGCGGCTCGTAGCCTCCTCGCTCCGCGCCCGTGCCCAGGAGCTCGACTCCGTGAAGGAGCTCCGCATCCTCGGCCCGGACACCGATCTACGCGTGTCCGTGGACGGGCGCTCATGGATCTCAGCCGAGGGCACCTACAACATGCCCGACGGCGAGGTCTTCACCAGCCCGGTCGAGACTGCGACCGAGGGCGAGATCCGCTACACGTTCCCCGCGATCTACCACGGTCGCGAGGTCGAGGACATCCGCCTCCGCTTCGAGGGCGGCACCGTCGTGCACTCAGAGGCGGCGCGCGGCAACGACTACCTGAACACGCTGCTCGAGATGGACAAGGGCGCGCGCATCCTGGGAGAGGTCGCCTTTGGGCTGAACTACGAGATCGACCGCTTCACCCGGAACATCCTCTTCGACGAGAAGATCGGCGGGACGATGCATCTCGCGCTCGGGTCGGCGTTCACCCAGGCCGGCGGGAACAACACGTCCGGGCTCCACTGGGACATGATCTGCGACCTTCGTGAGGACGGCGAGGTGTACGCCGACGGGGAGCTCGTCTGGAAGGCCGGCCGGTTCCTCCACGAGCCGGTGCCTGCGGCGGACCCCGTCGAGGCAGCTGAGCGTGCCTGATCCCCGCCATGAGCGGTTTGCGCAGGTCCTCGTCGACTACTCGACGAGCGTGGGGAAGGGCGACCTCGTGCTCATCGAGTCCACGCCGCTCGCCAGGCCGCTCGTGACCGCGCTTTACCGCAGGGTCGTCCAGGCCGGTGGGCATCCTGAGGTGCGGATCGGCCTCGACGGCGCCGTGGAGGCTCTGCTCGCGGGCGGGAACGACGAGCAGCTCGGCTGGATCAGCCCGCGGCTGCGCGGCGACGCCAAGGAGGCGACCGTCCGCATCGCGATCGAGGCCGACTCGAACACGCGCGCGCTGACCGGCACTGATCCCGCGCGGCAGGCGATCTTCGCTCGCTCGCGCTCCCAGCTGCGCGACATGACGATGGAGCGCGCCGCGGCCGGCGAGCTCAGGCGCGTCGTCACGGCCTTTCCGACCAACGCCTCGGCGCAGGACGCCGAGATGTCGCTCTCGGACTACGAGGACTTCGTCTACCGCGCGGGCTTCCTCGACGAGGAGGACCCGGTCGCGTCCTGGCAGGCCCTGGGGGAGAAGCTCGCGCGCCTCGCCGAGTGGCTCGGGACGAAGAAGGAGCTGCGCGTCGTCACCGAGGGCACGGATCTCACCGTCGGCGTCGAGGGGCGCACATGGATTCCGTGCGACGGCAAGGAGAACTTCCCGGACGGCGAGGTCTTCACCGGCCCCGTCGAGACGAGCGTCGAGGGCCACGTCCGCTTCAGCTTCCCCGCGCCCCACGCGGGGCGTCTCGTCCGCGACATCGAGCTTCGGTTCGAAAGAGGCGAGGTCGTGGAGGCGCATGCGGCCGAGGGCGAGGAATTCCTCAGGGAGATGCTCGCGATGGACGAGGGCGCCCGGCGGCTGGGCGAGTTCGCTTTCGGGATGAACGACTCCGTGCAGGAGTTCACCGGGCACACGCTCTTCGACGAGAAGCTCGGCGGCACCGTGCACATGGCGCTCGGAAAGGCGTATCCGGAGAGCGGCGGCAAGAACGAGTCCGCGCTCCACTGGGACCTCGTGTGCGACCTCCGAGGCGAAAGCGAAGTGCACGCCGACGGCGAGCTCGTCTATCGGAACGGCGAGTTCCTGCCCGATCTGTTCTGATCGCGCTTCTGGGAGACACGCATCTCCCGCGCGGCGCGCGTTCTCTTCCTGCGGACTGCCTCCGGATCCTCGAAGCCGCGGACGCCATCGTCCACACGGGCGATTTCACGGCGAGCTCGGTTCTCGTCGACCTGAAGCGTTTCGGCCCGATGGTCGCCGTGCAGGGGAACATGGACGACGGCGAGCTCCGCGCGGCTCTTCCGGTGAGAACGACGGCCGAGCTCGAGGGGCTTCGGATCGGGCTCGTCCACGACGGCGGCCCGGCTGTCGGCCGGCACGAGCGCCTGCGCGAGCTCTTCCCCGGCTGCGACATCGTCGCCTATGGGCACAGCCACATGCCGGAGGTCTCACGGGACCGCGGGGTCTGGATCGTGAACCCGGGGAGTCCGACGGAACGGCGCCGCGCTCCCGGGCACACGATGGTCGTGATCCGGGACGGGGAGCCGGAGTTGGTCGCGCTCCGCGCATGACGTCCGGGCGGTGTCATACTATGCGAACACATGTTCGCTCCTCGTACTTGGATAGTGATTGCCGTTCTGCTGGTCGTGGGCTTCGCGGCCCTCTCGAACGCCCGGGTCTCGAACGGTGCCGGCCACGAGACGCGATACCGCGTCCGCGCCGGCGAGACTCTCTGGTCGATCGCCGAGGCGAACTACGCCGGCGACCCGCGCAAGGCGATCTGGCGCATCGAACAGCGGAACGGCCTTGCCGGGGCCGACATCACCGCCGGCACTGTCCTCGTCCTCCCGCCGTGAGTCGCTAGCCGGCGACGAGCGCTTCGGAATCCGGAACGCCGAAGTCGCCCGGGCGCTTGGCCACCGCTGCGAAGAAGGCGTCCACGACCCTGGGCGAGAACTGCGTGCCGCGGTGCTCCCGCACCTCGTCGAAGGCCTCTTCGATGCGCAGGGCGCGCTGGTACGGGCGCTCGATGGTCATGGCGTCCCAGGCATCCGCAAACCCGACGATCGTGGCGAGGAGCGGGATGTCCTCGCCGGCGAGCCGCTCGGGATAGCCGGTGCCGTCCCAGCGCTCGTGGTGGTGGCGGAGGATGGGGACGCAGTCGCGCAGCCGGCCGAACTTGGAGACGATGCGCGCGCCCTCGCTCGAGTGGCGCTTCATGAGCTCGTACTCGTCCTCGCTGAGCCTGCCCGGCTTCGTCAGGAGCACGTCCGGGATCGCGATCTTGCCGATGTCGTGGAAGAGGCCGCCGAAGCGGACGGCGTCGAGATCCTTCTGTGCGATTCCGAGCTCCTGCGCGACGGAGACGGCGATGCGCTGCACCCGGAGCGAATGCCCGGCCGTGTACGGATCCTTTGCCTCGACGGTGGCGTTCAAGCTCTCGATCGCCTCCAGTGAGCTCTCCTCCAGCAGGCGGTAGGACTCGCTGAGGGCGACGGAGCGCTCGCGGAGATCTCTCGTCTGGCGGCGGAGCATTCCCGAGGCATTCCGGGCAAGCAGCATGAGGAGCAGCCAGAGAAAGGCGAAGAGCATGGCGCTCGCGATCCACATCGTGCGCTTGCGGTTGGCGATGGAGGCCTCCAGCGGCGCGGCATCCGCGTAGACCTCGTAGGCGCCCACGACCTCGCGCTGCCCGGCGAAGAGGGGCGCGTAGACCTCGACGACGTTGTCCGGGAGCTGCGCAGCCTCGACCGAATCCTCCTCGTCGTTCAGCGTGTTGAGCTCGGCGGTCGCCTCCTTCGTCTCGAGCACTTCGGCGAGGTCGCCGTCGACCGGGAACTTCTTGCCGATCCTCTCCGGTGCGAGGTTCGCCCAGGCCAGGGTTCCGTCGGTGTCCCAGACCTTGACGCTGAGGATGTCCGGGCGCTCAGCCAAGTCGCGAAGGACGATCGAGGTGGAGCTGTCGCCGACCCGCAGGGTCGTCCCGTAGATCATCCGCGGCGCGAGCACGCCGTTCGCGTACTGCGTCAGGCTGAGCTTCGCGTCGTCGAGAGCCTGGCCCCGCATGGCGCTCGTGAGGAGGGAGCCGAGGATGAGACAGCCGCCCGCGAGCACGATTGCGCTGAGCAGGACGAAGGTCCAGAGCAACCCCACGGACGCGGTCACCCTCTGGGTCATGGAGAGGCGAGCCACTACGCCTGGAAAATCGGCTCATGCGCCGTCCGACTTGAGGGTGGGCGCCCCTAAACTCCGCCTGTGGACCTCGACCTCGTCTTCCTCGGAACCTCTGGCTCCGTACCCACCGCCAAGCGCGGGCTCGCCGGGACGCTGCTCCGCCGCGGCGGAGAGCGGATCCTGGTCGACTGCGGCGAGGGGACGCAGCGCCAGCTTCTGCGTTCCTCAGTAGGCCTCGTCGAGCTTCCCGAGATCTTCTTGACGCACTACCACGCCGACCATTACCTCGGCCTGCCGGGGATGCTGAAGACGTTTGCGCTCAGGGGCCGGGAGGTGCCGCTGACCGTGTACGGCCCCGCGGGGCTCAACGATCTCTTCGGGATTCTGCGGCGCGTCTTCGGGCGGCTCAGCTACGAGCTGACCCTCGTCGAGCTGCAACCGGGAGAGGGCGTCGCGCGCGAGGACTACCGGATCGAAGCGTTCGCCGTCGAGCACGGCCTCTCGGCGAACGGGTATGCGCTGGTCGAGGAGGCGCGCCCTGGGCGCTTCGACCTCGAGGAGGCGAAGCGTCTGGGCATCCCGGAGGGGCCGCTCTTCGGGCGCTTACAGGGCGGCGAGCCGGTCGAGCTTCCCGACGGGACCGCGGTGAAGCCCGAGCAGGTTCTAGGTCCGGCGCGGCCCGGGAGGAAGGTCGTCCTCGCCGGCGACACGCGGGCAGCCGGCTCCGTCCTCGAGGCATCGAAGGACGCGGACGTCCTCGTCCACGAAGCGACGTTCTCGGTCGAGGAGCGCGAGCGCGCCGAAGAGACGCTGCACGCCACCGCGACGAGCGCGGCCGAGCTTGCCCTCGCAGCCGGAGTGCGTCTGCTCGCCCTCACCCACCTGTCGAACCGGTACTTCGGGCCGGAGATCGTTCGCGAGGCGCGCACCGTCTTCCCCGAGACGGTCGTGCCGAAGGACTTCGATATCATCGACGTCCGCTTCCCGGAGCGGGGCGGGCCCCGGCTCGTGAAGGGCGGGGCGTTGGGCCGGCACGAGGAGGGGGAGCCGCATGTCAAGGATGGTTCAGGCGATCATGGCGAGCGACCTCGCGGAGGCGGAGGAGATTCAGACGATCCTGCGTTCCGCGGGGATCCAGTCGGAGCTCGAGTCGGCCGTCGAGACGCATCCGACGGCGCTCGCTGACGCGCCGCAGAAGGTGCTCGTCCCGGAAGGCTCGCTCGAGGCTGCGCAGGACGCCATCGAGGCGATGACCGACCCGGATGAGCTCATCGGCGGACGCTAGACCGGCCGCGTCGCACTTCGGCGCGATCGCGGGCTCGTACGACCGGCTGCGGCCGGTCGACGAGAGGTGGTGGCAGCTATTCGACCTGCTCGTGGCCGCGGGAGACCTGGTCGGCCGCCGCACGCTCGACGTCGGCTGCGGCACCGGCACGCTCGCCGTGTCACTCGCGGAGCGCGGCGGCAAGGTCTGGGGGGTCGACTCTTCGCCGGAGATGCTGGCCCAGGCGCAGGCGAAGGAGACGCGGGCGCGATTCAAGGAAGGGGCCGCCGAGGCGCTGCCGTTCAAGGACGGGTGGTTCGAGCGAGTGGTCATGCGGCTCTCGCTGCACCATCTCAACCGCCCGCGTGCGCTCGCAGAGGCGGGGCGCGTGCTCGTGCCGGGCGGGAGGATAGTGATCGCCACGTTCGACCCGGACTACTTCGACGCGTACTGGCTGAACGAGCTCTTCCCGTCGGTCGCCGAGATCGACCGCACACGGTTTCCAGGCGCAATGACGTTGACGGCCGAGCTCGAGGACGCCGGGTTCGTGGGAGTGGGGATCGAGACGCTGACGCAACCGGGAAGGCTCTCTCGCGCCGAGGCGCTGGAGCGGATTCGGGGGCGCTACATCTCGACGTTGAATCTCATCGACGAGGGCGAGTACGAGCGAGGGCTCGGCGCTGCCGAGGCCGAGATTCCCGAGAAGCTCGAGTACCGCCTCGAGTGGCTGATCGTCGCCGCGGACGCGCCTCCGCTCGACGCCGTCCGCCCGCGCGGCTAACCTACTGCCCGCACACCTTTAACTCGGTCCAGAGAGGCCGGAAAGGAGTTGCTTGTGGCTGCGCATGTCGATGCAGGGCGCGTCCTCCTGGATTCGGAGGCGTTGAACCGGACGATCGCCCGCATCGCCCATGAGATCGTCGAGGGGAACAGCGACCTCGCGAGTGTCGCGCTCGTCGGCATCCAGACGCGAGGCGTGCCGCTCGCGCAGCGGCTCCGGCGCCTGATCGAAGACTTCGGCGGCGTCGAGGTCGCGCTCGGAAGCGTCGACATCACGTTTCATCGCGACGACGTCGTCGTCCGCGGCGGCGAGCGGCCGTTGCACGCCCAGCCCGTCGTCAAGGCGACGAAGCTCGACTTTCCGCTCGAAGGAATGACGTGTGTTCTCGTGGACGACGTCCTCTACACCGGCCGGACGATCCGGGCCGCGATCGAGACCCTCTTCGAGTACGGCCGGCCCGCCCGCGTCCAGCTCGCATGCCTCGTCGACCGCGGCCACCGCGAGCTCCCGATCCGGCCGGACTACATCGGCAAGAACCTTCCGACCGCCCGCGGCGAGCGCGTTCAGGTGCAGCTCGTCGAGGTGGACGAAGTCGACCGTGTCCTTCTCATCCCCGAAACCGAGGAGTGAACTCATGGCTGAAGTGACACCGTTGATCCGAGACGAGCTGCTGCCGCCCCGCGGCCCCGGGCGGCGGCACCTCATCTCGATCAGAGATCTGACGAAGGACGACGTGGAGCGGCTCCTCGCGCTCGCACGCACGTTCTCCGCCTCGCTCGACCGCGAGGTGAAGAAGCTCCCGGCGCTCAAGGGCCGGACCGTCGTGAACATGTTCTTCGAGTCCTCGACGCGCACGTCGTCGAGCTTCGAGCTCGCCGCGAAGCGGCTTTCCGCAGACGTCATGTCGATCAAGGCGTCGGGCTCGGCGGTCGACAAGGGCGAGTCGCTGAAGGACACGGCGCTCACGATCGGCGCCTACGACCCCGACGTCATCGTCCTCCGCCACCCGCACATCGGCGCGCCGCAGGTCATCGCCGACGTGACGACGGCGCACGTCGTGAACGCCGGGGACGGGACGCACCAGCATCCGACCCAGGCGCTCCTCGATCTCTACACGATCGACGAGGAGCTCGGCGGAATCGCCGGCCTCCATGTGGCGATCGTCGGAGACGTCCTCCATTCGCGGGTCGCGCGCTCCGACATCCAGGCGCTCGTCCTCATGGGCGCGCGCGTGACCGTTGTCGGCCCGCCGCCGCTCATCCCGCGCGGGATCGAGGCGATGGGCTGCGACGTCTCCTATGACATCGAGACGATCAAAGACGCCGACGTCGTCTATGTCCTTCGCATGCAGAAGGAGCGGATGCTCGAGGGCGCCAACTACGTCCCGAGCCTGCGCGAGTACACCGCGCGCTGGGGGGTGACGCCGGAGCGGCTGCGGCCGGGCCAGAAGGTCATGCACCCGGGGCCGATGAACCGCGGCGTCGAGATCGATCCGGTGGTGGCCGACGCGGCCGACGCGCTCATCGAGCGCCAGGTGCGAAGCGGTCTCGTCGTCCGCATGGCAGTCCTGTACGACCTCCTCACCCACGGCCCCGTCGAGGTGAAGGTCGCCGAGATCGAGGCGGTGGCCTGAATGCCAACGGAACAGACCTTGTTCGGCGGCAACGGCCGCAAAGACGACCTGAGCTACGAGGGCGTGCGGGTCCTCGACCCGACCGAGGGGATCGACGAGACGCTCGACCTCACGGTCGAGGCTGGCGTGATCACGAAGATCGAGCCCGGCTCGGGCGGTGACGGGCGCATCGTGGCGCCCGCGTTCGTCGACCCGCACGTCCACCTCCGCACGCCGGGGAGGGAGGACGAGGAGGACATCGCATCCGGTACGAACGCAGCGGCAGCGGGCGGCTACTGCGCCATTCTCGCCATGCCGAACACCGAGCCCGCGGTGGACTCGGCGGCGGTCCTCGGCGCTCTGGTCGAGCGCGCGAAGGACGAGGCCGAGATTCCGGTGGGCTTCTTCGCCGCCATCAGCAAGGGGCAGGACGGCGCCGAGCTGACGGAGATGGTCGAGCTCGCCGAGCGCGGCGCGGCCGGATTCACCGACGACGGCCGCCCGGTTGCGTCGCCCGGGCTCCTGCGCCGCGCCCTCCAGTACCACGCGGTCACGGGCCGGCGCATCGCGGTCCACTGCGAGGAGGCGGCTCTCTCGCGTGGCGGCCACGTGCACGAGGGCCTCGTGTCGGCGGAGCTCGGCTTCGGGGGCTATCCGTCGGTGGCCGAGAGCGTGATGGTCGGCCGCGACCTCATGCTCGCCGCCTACGAGAACCAGCCGATCCATGTCCTCCATCTGTCCGCGCGCGAATCCGTCGACGAGCTCAGAAGCGCTCGCTCCGCTGGCGTGAAGGCGAGCGGCGAGGTGACCCCTCACCACCTCTGCCTGACCGACGAGGCGGTGCGCTCACTCGACCCCAACGTGAAGATGAACCCGCCACTTCGCGCGGAGGAGGACCGGCAGGCGCTCCTCGACGCCCTGAAGGACGGGACGATCGAGGCGATCGCCACCGACCACGCGCCGCACGCACGTCACGAGAAGGACGTTCCGTTCGAGGAGGCGCCCTTCGGCGTCACGGGTCTCGAGACGGCGTTCTCGGTGCTCTACACTCGCCTGGTCGAGCCCGGGACGCTCTCGCTTGCCGCGCTGATCGACCGGATGAGCGCCGGGCCGGCCCGCATCTACGGGCTGGAGCGGCCGCGGATCGCGGTGGGCGCGCCCGCCAACCTCGTCGTCCTCGACCTCGAGCGGACGTGGCGCGTCGAAGAGAGCGGCTTCCGGTCGCGCTCGCCCAACTCCTGGCTCCTCGGCCAGACCCTCAAGGGCAAGGTCGTCGAGACCGTCGCCAACGGAAAGCTGGTTCACAGCGCATGACCGGCTTCCTGGTCCTCGAAGACGGGTCGGTCTTCCACGGCCGGTCCGTCGGCGCCCACGACATCGCTTTCGGGGAGGCGGTCTTCACGACCGCGATGACGGGCTACCAGGAGATCGTCACCGACCCGAGCTATGCGGAGCAGCTCGTCTGCTTCACGGCGCCGATGGTCGGGAACTACGGCGTCTCGCCCGCGCGCTCCGAGTCGACCGCGGCGCACGCGCGGGCGGTGCTCATGCGCCAGGCGACCGGCCTGGAGTGGCCGCGCTGGCTGGCCGGCCAGGGCATCGTCGCGCTCGAGGAGATCGACACACGTTCCCTCGTCCTCCGCTTGCGGCAGCGCGGAGCCATGCGCGCGGCGGCCGTGGCTGGCAACGCCTCCGTCGAGGAGGTGCTCTCCCAGGTGCGGGTCAGGGCAGGGATGGAGGGCCAAGCGCTCGTCGCGGGCGTCTCGACCGAGACGGTCTACACGGTCGGCCGGGGTGCGGTCTCGCTCGGCATCCTCGACTACGGGTGCAAGCGCTCGATCGTCGAGCGGGCGATCGCCGCGGGAGCGCGCGTGACGGTCTACCCGCACTCGACCGAGGCGCAGACCCTCCTCGCCGCCCGCCACGACGGCATCGTCCTCTCCAACGGGCCCGGCGACCCGGCCGCGCTTCCTGCGGAGGCGGCCGTCGTCGCCGAGTTGATCGGGCGCGTGCCGCTCCTCGGCATCTGCCTCGGGCATCAGCTGCTCGCGCTCGCTGCGGGCTTCGAGACGTTCAAGCTCCCGTTCGGGCACCGCGGCGCCAACCACCCGGTGCTCGACGTGTGTGCGAACCGCGTCCTGGTCACGAGCCAGAACCACGGCTTCGCGGTCAAGGGTGACCGCCCGGAGGTCGCTCATATCTCGCTTTACGACGGCACTGTCGAGGGGCTCGCGCTTCCCGGCGACCGCGCCCGCTCGGTGCAGTTCCACCCGGAGGCCGGGCCCGGGCCGCACGACGCTCGCTACCTGATCGAATCGTGGGTCGAGGAGGTGCGCGTTGCCGAAGCGGCGTGACCTCCGCTCGATCTGCGTGATCGGCTCGGGGCCGATCGTGATCGGGCAGGCCTGCGAATTCGACTACGCGGGCAGCCAGGCGCTCAAGGTTCTCCGCGCGGAAGGCTTCCGCACGATCGTCGTCAACTCGAACCCGGCGACGATCATGACCGACCCTGGCTTCGCCGACCGGACCTACGTCGAGCCGCTCGACCTCGACTCGGTCGCGGCAGTCCTGCGGCGTGAGCGGCCGGATGCGCTCCTGCCCACTCTCGGCGGGCAGACGGCGCTGAACCTCGCGAGCGACCTTTCGGCGGCAGGGATTCTCGACGAGCTCGGGGTGGAGCTCATCGGCGCCGGCTTCGAGGCGATCCGCCGCGCGGAGGACCGCGAGCTCTTCCGTGAGACCGTGCGCGACGTCGGCCTCAAGGTGCCGGAGTCGGTGATCGTCACCGATGCCAAGGACCTTCCGGCGGAGCTCCACTTCCCCGCGATCCTGCGGCCTGCCTTCACCCTCGGCGGTCACGGGGGCGGGATCGTGCACGACCGCGCCGCGCTCGAGGCGGGGCTCGAGCGCGGCCTCCGCGAGAGCCCGGTCGGCCAGGTGCTCGTCGAGGAGTCGCTCATCGGGTGGGACGAGTTCGAGCTCGAGGTCATGCGCGACCGGCGCGACAACGTCGTGATCGTCTGCTCGATCGAGAACCTCGACCCGATGGGGGTGCACACGGGCGACTCAGTGACCGTCGCGCCGCAGATGACGCTCTCGGACGAGGCCTATCAGGAGCTCCGCAACGCGGCCGCGTCGGTGATCCGCGCGGTCGGCGTCGAGACGGGCGGCTCCAACATCCAGTTCGCGCGCGAGCGCGAGAGCGGCGAGCTACGGGTGATCGAGATGAACCCGCGCGTCTCCCGCTCCTCGGCGCTCGCTAGCAAGGCGACCGGCTACCCGAT
>Ga0111538_10013219_pt1 | contig 10893 bp, 7 predicted proteins | sample SoiMethybrSBSTD1_FD_79669 | JGI IMG/M metagenome (GOLD analysis project Ga0111538, IMG submission 79669) | Bulk soil microbial communities from a Populus tree surrounding site in Tennessee, USA - Soil MetaG P. TD hybrid SBSTD1 (version 2)... | ecosystem: Environmental > Terrestrial > Soil > Tree... | reverse complement strand
TCCGGCGCCGCCCGTGATGACGGCGACCTTGTCCTTGAGAAGCATGCGAAAGCATATAACGTCCCGTCCGATGCGATGATCACGCAATGACTTCCCTTCTCGTCGGCTCCGCCGCCGGCTTCTCGGGCGACCGCGTGGACGCCGCCGGCCCCGTGGTCGATACGCTCGTCGCGCGCGGCCTGCCGGCGGTGCTGATCTTCGAGACGCTCGCGGAACGCACCCTGGCGCTGGCGCAGCTCGAGCGCCGGCGCGATCCCGAGCTGGGATACGAGCCGCTGCTCGTGGAGATGCTCGAACCCGTGCTCGCCCGCTGCCTCGAGCACGGCGTGCGCATCGTGAGCAACTTCGGCGCCGCCAACCCACCCGCCGCCGCGCGGCGCATCGCGCAACTGGCGCGCGAGCTGGGCCTGCGGACGCCGCGCATCGCGGTGGTGAGTGGTGACGACCTCTCCTCGCTTGCGATGCGCCCCTTGCTCCGCGAGGCGATCGGCCCGCGCATCGACGAGATCGAGGTCGTCAGCGCCAATGCGTATCTCGGTGCCGAGCCCATCGCGGCCGCGCTCGCCGCGGGCGCCGACATCGTGGTTTGCGGCCGCGTGGCGGATCCGTCGCTCGTGGTCGGACCGGCGCTCGCCCATTACGGCTGGTCGCCCGACGACTGGGCGCGCCTCGGGCCCGCCACCATGGCGGGTCACCTGCTCGAGTGCGGTGCCCAGGTGACCGGCGGCTACTTCGCCGACCCGGGCCTCAAGGATGTCCCGGACCTCGAGTCGGTCGGGTTTCCGATCGGCGAGATCGCGTCCGACGGCAGCGTGCGCATCTCGAAGGCCGCGGGTACGGGCGGCTTCGTCACCGCGAGGACGGTCAAGGAGCAGCTCCTGTACGAGGTGCACGACCCGGCCGCCTATCTCACGCCCGATGTCATCGCGGACATCACCGAGGCGACGGTTCTCGAGGAGGGCCGCGACGTGGTCCGGCTCACCGGCGTGCGTGGCCATGCTCGCCCCGCCACGCTGAAGGTCAACGTGTGTCACGAGGACGGGTGGCTGGTGGAAGGCGAGATCTCCTATGCCGGTCCCGGCGCGGAGGCGCGCGCGCGCCTGGCCGGCGACATCGTGAAGAAGCGGCTGCAAGGCACGCTCGACATTCGCGTGGATCTCATCGGGGCGGTCAGCGTGTTCGCCGACGACGGCGGCCGGATGCTTGCCGCCTCGCCCGAGGGCTACGCGCGTGACGTGCGCTTGCGCGTGGCCGCAAGCCATGGCGATCGCCGCACCGCCGAGCGCCTCGCGCGCGAGGTCACCGCGCTCTACACGTGCGGCCCCGCGGGCGGCGGCGGCGTGCGCACCTCGCTTCGCCCTCGCCTCGACACCCTTTCCTGCTTCGTGCCGCGCGAGGCGATTCGGGCACACTACGAGGTGGTGACATCCGGAAAGCGACCGTGAACGTGCCGCTCTATCGCCTCGCCCATGGCCGCACCGGCGACAAGGGCAACCGCTCCAACATCAGCGTGATCGCCTACCGGCCGGAGCTGTTCGAGCTGCTGGTGGAGCAGGTGACCGAGGCGCGCGTGGCGGCCGCTTTCGAGCACCGCCGCCCCAGCCGCGTCACGCGCTTCGTCCTGCCGCGCCTGCAAGCCATGAACTTCGTCATCGACGAGGTGCTCGACGGCGGCGTCAACAGCGCACTCAACCTCGACACGCACGGCAAGTCGCTCGCCTTCCTGCTGCTGTCGATCGAGATCGAAGTCCCGGTGTCGCTCGAGCCGATGCTCGAGGGCGCGCCCCAGAATCCAAACTGACCGGAGGAAAGCATGAAGAAGACCCTGGCCCTCGTGGCCGCCCTGCTCGCGACGACGGCGTTCGCGCAGGACTACCCCACCAAGCCCATCACCTTCGTCGTGCCCTTCGCCGCCGGCAGCGCCACCGACCAGCTCGCGCGCTCGCTCGGCCAGGGCGTGAGCGAGGCGACCAAGCAATCGGTCGTGGTGGACAACAAGCCGGGCGCGAGCGGCTTCCTCGCCGCGCAGCAGGTTGCGAAGGCACCCGCCGATGGCTACACGGTGCTGATCTCGACCAACACTACGCACGCGGCCAACGAGCACCTGTTCAAGTCGCTGCCCTACGACCCGGTGAAGGACTTCGCGCCGGTGACGCTGCTCGGCAAGGGCGGGCAGATCCTGATCGTGAACCCGAAGGTCGAGGCGAAGAACGTGGCCGAGTTCGTCGCGCTCGCGAAGAAGAGCCCCGGCAAGCTTTCCTTCGGCAGCGGCAGCTCCTCCTCGCGCATCGCGGGCGAGCTGCTGCAGCAGATGGCCGGCATCCAGTTCCTGCACGTGCCCTACAAGAGCAACCCGCTCGCGATCACGGACCTCCTCGGCGGGCAGATCGACTTCATGATCACGGACACCGCGACCGGCATCCCGCAGGTCAAGGCGGGCAAGGTGCGCGCGCTCGGCGTGACCGCGATGAAGCGCACGCCGCTGGCCCCCGACATCCCCACCATCGACGAGGCCGGCGTGAAGGGCTACGAGATGGGCTACTGGTTCGCGGCCTACGTGCCGGCGAAGACGCCGCCCGCGGTGGTGAAGCGCCTGCACGAGCTGCTCGTCGCGGCGACCAAGGGCGCGCCGGCGGTCAAGTTCTACGAGTCCACCGGCGTCGATGCCGCCACCTCCTCGCCCGAAGAGCTGGCGAAGTTCCAGGCCTCCGAGTCGCAGAAGTGGGGAAAGATCGTGGGCGCGGCGAAGATCGAGAAGGAGTAGGGCGCGCGCATCAGCTCACTTCGCGGCCTTCGCGAAATCGCCCGCGTAGACGCGCACGAGCTTCGCGGGATCGACGTACTTGCGGAAGGCGGCGTTGGCCTGCTCCAGGGTCACCGCCTCGATCGCGCGGTCGAGCCCGGCGGTGTGCTCCATGGTCCGGTCGACCTCGAGCTGGTTGGTGAGTTGCGTCGCCAGGTCGCGGTCCTGGGCGAGCGAGAGCCGCCGCGACTGCAGCAGGCCGCTCTTGCCGGCCTTCAGCTCCTGCTCGGTGAATCCCGACGTGGACACGCGCATCACCTCTTCCTGGAATGCCGCCTCGAGCCGCTTCACGTTCTGCGGCGCATAGATCGCGCTGGCGTTCCAGGCGCCGTGCACGTCGTGCGGCCCGACGTTGAGCGAGCTGTTCGCGCCGTAGCTCAAGCCTTCCTTCGTGCGCAGGCGCCGGAAGATGATCGAGTCGCTGCCACCGCCGATGAGGCGGTTGGCGACCAGCATCGCCGGATAGTCGGGTGCATCGTCACGCAGCGGGAAGCGCACAGCAGCCGCGAAGAAAGCGTTCGCCTTGTCCGGCGTCTCGATGCGGATCTCGGCCGGTGCCATGGGGTACAGCGGGTTGGCGACGCGCGTGTACGGCTTGGCGGCCTTCCAGCCGCCGAAGAGCTCCTGCAGCTGGCTGCGCAATGCGGCGGGATCGAAGTCGCCCACCGCGGCGAACTCCGCATTCCCGACGCCGTAGAAGTCGCGATGGAAGGCGCGCAAGCGATCGACCGTGATTGCGCGAACCTCTTCCGCCTGCTCGTCGAACGTGGCGGGGTAGCGCACGTGGCCTTTCGGGTTCGGGTTGCCGTGCCGCTGCAGCGCGATGCGGGCCAGGTCGTCCGGGTCGCGGCGATTCGCGTCGATGGCCGTGAGCACCTCGGTCCGGGCCTGCTCGAGCTCCGCGGCCGGGAAGTCGGGGCTGCGCAGGACCTTGGCGAACAGCTTCATCACCTCCGGCAGGTTCTCGCGCGTGGTTTCGATGTTGGCAATGACGGCCGTGGGGGTGCCATTGAAGGTGGCACGGGTCTTCAGGCGATCGGCGGCTTCCGAGATCTGCGCGCGCGTGAGCCCGCCCGCCCCGCGCGTGAGCATCATCGCGGTCACCTCGCCAGCGGGCCTCGTGCCGGCGAGGGACTTCTCGTCGCCGTAGTGCATCACCAGGCGCACGTGCACGGCGCTGCCGCGGGTGCTCTTGGGCAGGAGCGCCACGCGCATGCCGTCCGGGAGCTTGAACCGCTGGACGCGCGATTCGATGTTTCCAGGCGACGCGTCGAACGCCTCGCCGGCCACGACGGCCGCATCGCCCCGGTAGTCCTTGACCATCGGGGCCACGTCCACCATCGCCAGCGCGGGCGGTCGTTTCGGCGCCGCCGTGGGTACGTAGAGCCCGAGCGTGCGGTTGTCCGGCAGCAGGTACGCATCGGCGATGCGCTGCACGTCCGCGGCCTTGACGGCGCGGATGCGATCGCGTTGCAGGTAGAAGAGGCGCCAGTCGCCCTGGGCGATCGCGGAGGACAGCGCCACTCCGATGCGCTCGGGGTCCGTCGCGTTGAGCTCGAAGTCGCGCAGGTATCCGGCGCGGGCCGTCTCGACCTCGGCATCCGTGAAGGGGGCCTTCGAGCTCTCCTCGATCACGGAGACGAGCGTGGTGCGCGCGTTGTCGAGCGAGGCCGTCTGCGGCACCTGCGCGCCGAAGAGGGCCAAGCCCGGTTCACGGCCCGGAATGGCGAGCGCGAAGACCTGCGACGCCTTGCCCTCCTGGACGAGGGCCTTGCGCATGCGGCCCGATGCGGGATGGGCCATGATCCGGCCGAGCACCTGCACCGCGGCGAAGTCGGGGTGCGGCCCCGCCGGGACGTGGTAGCCCGCGATCACGAGCTGCACGTCGCCCACGCGGCGCACCGTCACCAGGCGCTCTCCCTGCTGCGGCTCGTCGAGAGTGTAGAAGGGCGTCATCGCCACGGGCGGCCGCGCGACCTTGCCGAACTCGCCCGCCACCAGCGCCAGCGTCTTCGCCTCGTCGAACTTGCCCGACACGATGAGCACGGCGTTGTCGGGCCGGTACCACTTGCGATAGAACGCCTGCAGGCGCTCGATCGGCACGTTCTCCAGGTCGGCACGCGCGCCGATCGTGGACTTGCCGTAGTTATGCCAGTCGAACGCGGCAGCCGTGGTGCGCTGGATCAGGATGCGCGTGGGGTCGTTCTCGCCGCGCTCCAGCTCGTTACGCACCACCGTCATCTCGGTGTCGAGGTCCTTCTTCGCGATGAAGCTGTGGGTCATCGCATCCGCCGACCAACGCAGGAACCAGTCGAGGTTGTCGTCGCTGGCCGCCCAGCTCGCGAAATAGTTGGTCCGGTCGGAGTTCGTGGACCCGTTCGCGCGCATGCCGCGTCGCGACCGCTCGGTCCGGGCGTCGGGATAGGTAGGCGTGCCGAAAAAGATCAGGTGCTCGAGCAGGTGTGCCATCCCCGTCTCGCCGTAGTTCTCGTGCTTCGAGCCCACGAGGTAGGTGATGTTGACCGTGGTGGTGGGTTTGGAGGCGTCGGGCGCGAACAGGACTCGCAGGCCGTTGGCGAGGTTGTACTCGGTGATGCCCTCGACGGTCGTGACGCGGGTCACGCCCTGCGGCAGGGGGATTTCCTGCGCCCACGCCGCGAGCGCGGCGAGGCAGGAAGCGAGGAGGAAGGCGCGAGCGGCTTGCAGGGAAGACCTCATTTCGGGGCCTTGGACCAGTCGCCCGCGTAGACGAGGGCGAGCTTCGAGGGATCGACGTACTTGCGGAAGGCGGCGTTGGCCTGCTCGAGCGTTACCGCGGCGATCGCGCGGTCCTGCGCGGCCATGAACTCCATCGTGCGGCCGACCTCGAGCTGCGCGGTGATCTGGGTCGCGACGTTGCGGTCCTGCGCGAGGGCGAGGCGGCGCTGCTGCATGAGGCCGTTCTTCGCGTCCTCCAGCTCCTTGGCGGTGAAGCCGTCCTTCCGCAGGCGGGCGAGCTCCTCGCGCATCGCGGCCTCCAGCCGCTTCACGTTCTGCGGCGCGTAGATCGCGGACAACGTCCACCACGAATGCTCCTCGTGGGAGCTCACGGTGAACCCGCTGCCCACGCCGTACGAAAGGCCTTCCTTCTCGCGCACGCGCTTCCAGAGGATCGAGTCCGTGTCGGCGCCCACGATGCGGTTGGCCACGAGCGCCGCGGCGTAGTCGGGCGCGTCGTCGCGCATCGCGAAGCGCAGGCGCGCCGTGAAGTACGCATTGGCCTTGTCCGGCGTCTCCAGGCGTTGCTCGCCCGGGGGCATCGTGTAGAGCGGGTTGGGCACGCGGGAGTAGGGTTTCGCGGCCTTCCAGTCGCCGAAGAGGGCCGCCAGCTGCGCCTTGAGCGCGGCCGCGTCGAAATCGCCCACGGCCGCGAACTCGGCGTTGGAGGCGCCGTAGAAGTCGTTGTGGAAGGCGCGCACGCGCTCGAGCGTCACGCCCTTCACGTCCGCGATCGACTCGTCGAAGGTCGCGACGTAGCGCACGTCACCGCGCGGGTGCGGGTTGCCGTGGCGCAACAACGCGTTCTTCGCGACCTGGTCGGGCTCGCGCCGCTGCGCCTCGAGCGCGGTCACGCTCTCGTTCTTCAGCTGCTCCAGCTCGGCGGCGGGAAAGTCGGGCTTGCGCAACACGGTCGCGACCAGCTTGATCACTTCGGGCAGCGCGTCCTTCGTGGTCTCCATCGTGACGGTGAGCTGCGTCTCGGAGCCGGCGAAGGTGACGCGCGCCTTCAGCTTGTCGAAAGCGTCCTGGATCTGCGTGCGCGTCATGCCGCCCGCGCCGCGGTTGAGCATGTCGGCCACCACGTCGCCGGTCGGCTGCGTGCCGAGGAGCGCCTTCTCGTCGCCCAGGCGCAGCACCAGGCGCGCGTTCACGGCCGCGGCGCGCGTGCGCTTGGGCATGAGCGCCACCTTCATGCCGTTGGCAAGGCGCAGCCGCTCGGTGCGCTTCTCGATGTTGGCGGGCGTGGCGTCGAACGCCTCGCCGGCCACGACGGCGGCATCACCCTTGTAGTCCTTGACCATGGGGGCCGCGTCGACCAGCTCGGGCTTGGGCGGGCGCTGCGGCGCCGCGGTCGGGATGAAGAGGCCGAGCGTGCGGTTGTCGGGCAGCAGGTATGAGGCCGCCACGCGCTGGACGTCGGCGAGCTTCGCGTTCCTCACGCGGTCGCGCTGCAGGAAGAAAAGCCGCCAGTCGCCCTGGCCGATGGCGCCGGAGAGCGCGATCCCCACCTTCTGGGGATCGGCCGCCTGCAGGTCGAAGTTCTTGAGGAACTTGGCCTTCGCGCGCTCGAGCTCGGCCTCGGTGACCGGATCCTTGGCGACGCCTTCGAGAGTGGAGAGCAGGGCGTCGCGCGCCTCGTCCAGGTTGCCCGCCGTGGGCAGCACCGCCCCGTAGTAGGCGATCGTGGGCTCGCGCCAGCTGAACGTGCCGCCGAAGGTGCCCGCGGCCTTCCTGGTTTCGACCAACGCCTTGTGCAAACGCCCGGTCGGCGTGTCACCCATGATGATGGTGAGCAGCTCCGCGGCGGCGAAATCGGCGTGCGGGCCCGCGGGCATGTGATAAAGCGCGAGCGCGTACTTGTTGTCGCCCACCCGCCGCAGCGTGACGCTCTTCTCGCCCTGCTGCTCCGGGTCCACCGTGTAGCTGGGCTGGAGCTTGCGCGTGGGCCGCGGGATCTTGCCGTACTCGCGCGCGATGATCGCGAGCGTCTTCGCCTCGTCGAACTTGCCGGTCACGATCAGCACCGCGTTGTCGGGCTGGTAGTAGGTGCGATAGAACGCCTGCAGGCGCTCGATGTTCACGTTCTCGACGTCGGAGCGCGCCCCGATCGTCGACTTGCCGTAGTTGTGCCAGCCGTACGCGCTCTGCATGGCGCGCTGGAAGAGCGAGTTGACGGGGTTGTTCTCGCCGCTCTCCATCTCGTTTCTCACCACCGTCATCTCGCTGTCCAGGTCGGACTTGCGGATGAACGACTTGGTCATGGTGTCCGCCGACCAGCGCAGGTACCAGTCGAGGTTCTCGTCGTTGGCCGAGAAGCTGGCGTAGTAGTTGGTGCGGTCGGTCCACGTGGTGCCGTTGAACGCCAGGCCGCGGCGAGCCTGCTCGGCCATGCCGTTGGGGAAGTTGGGCGAGCCCTTGAACACCAGGTGCTCCAGCAGGTGGGCCATGCCCGTCTCGCCGTAGTTCTCGTGCCTGGAGCCCACGAGGTAGGTCGTGTTGACCGTCGTGGTGGGCTTGGACGGGTCGGGTGCGAAAAGCACGCGCAGGCCGTTGCCCAGGTTGTACTCGGTGATGCCTTCGACGCTGGTGGCGCGCGTGACGCCCGGGGGCAGCGCCACTTGCGCGGCGGCGACGAACGATGCGAGCGAGAGGAGGAGGGCGGCGATGGATTTCATGCGAGGGCTTGCTCCAGGTCGGCGATGAGGTCGTCGGCGTCTTCGACGCCGACCGAAAGGCGGATCAGCGCGTCGCTGATCCCGATCTGCTTGCGCACGTCGGCCGGCACCGACGCATGGGTCATGATCCCGGGGTGCTCGATCAGGCTCTCCACGCCGCCCAGGCTCTCGGCGAGCGTGAAGATCTGGCAGCGCTCTAGCACCTTCAGGGCCGCAGGCTCGCCACCCTTCACGATGGCCGAGACCATGCCGCCGCCGGCCGCCATCTGGCGCCTGGCGAGGGCATGCTGCGGATGGCTGGGGAGGCCGGGATAGATCACGGTTTCCACCTTGGGATGCTTCGAGAGCCACTCCGCGATTCGCTGGGCGTTCTCGCAGTGGCGCTGCATGCGCAGCGCCAGGGTCTTCAAGCCGCGCGTCACCAGGAAGCAGTCGAAGGGGCTCGGCACCGAGCCGACGGCGTTCTGGATGAAGCCCAGCTTCTCGGCGAGGTCGTCGCGCGAGGTGGCCGCCACGCCGCTGATCACGTCCGAGTGGCCGTTCAGGTACTTGGTGGCCGAGTGCATCACGATGTCGAAGCCGTGCTCGAGCGGTCGTTGCACCCAGGGGCTGGCGAAGGTGTTGTCGGCCACGGTGACGATCCCGCGCGCCCTGGCGACCTCCGCCACCATCGCGAGGTCGACGAGCTTGAGCAGCGGGTTCGAGGGCGTCTCCAGCCAGATCATCTTCGTCCCGGGCTTGAGCGCCTTCTCCAGCTCGCCGCGGCTCGCGATCGAGGAGTAGGTGAAGTCCAGGCCCGCCGAGCGGCGGCGCACGCGCTCGAATACGCGCCGCGTGCCGCCGTAGAGGTCGTCGAGGGCCACGACGTGCGAGCCGGCGTCGAGGATTTCGAGGATCGCCGACGTGGCCGCCATCCCCGAGGAGAACGCGAAGCCGTGCCTGGCGCCCTCGAGGTCGGCGAGGCACTTCTCGTATGCCCAGCGGGTGGGGTTGTGCGAGCGCCCGTAGTCGAGTCCCTTGTGCCTGCCCGGGCTCTCCTGGGCGTACGTGGAGGTGGCGTAGATCGGCGTGATGACCGCGCCGGTCTGGGGATCGGCGGGCTGCCCCGCGTGGATGGCGCGCGTGGCGAAGCGGGGCGGCGTCTTCGGGTTCTTCACTTGGCTTTCCGTCGGAGGTGGTTCAGGAGGTCGATGCGGGTGATGAGGCCGTGGAAGGTATCACCCTCGGCGATGATGGCCACGTGGTCGCGGTCGAGGATGGCGATCACCTGGTCGAGCGTGTCGCCCGGGGCGAGCGTCTCGAGGTCCGAGGTCATGTGCTTGCGCACGAGGTCGCGGAAGTGCGAGGCGCGGCTCTGCACCGCGCGCAGCACGTCGTACTCGTCGATGAGGCCGACGATCCTCTCGCCCTCGAGCACCGGGAGCTGGGAGACGTCGTTCAACTTGAAGCGGTTGAAGGCGGTGAGCAGCGTGTCCTCGGGCCCGACGCTCACGGTCGCGCGCTCCTCGACCGGGCGGCCGATGTAGTCGCGCAGGTCGCCGTAGCGCGCGCGCTCGCGGAAGCCCTGGTCGGCGAGCCAGTTGTCGTTGAACATCTTCGACAGATACTTGTTGCCGCTGTCGGGCACCAGCGAGACCACGCGCTCGGGCTTCGTGCGCGAGCGGCAGTACTTGAGCGCGGCAGCGAGCAGCGTCCCCGTGGACGAGCCGCCGAGGATGCCCTCCTTCGAGAGCAGCTCGCGCGCCGCCGCGAAGCTCTCCGCGTCGGTGACGTAGTACGCCTCCTTCACGCCCGTGAGGTCGGCGATCGGAGGGACGAAGTCCTCGCCGATCCCCTCGATCAGCCAGGAGCCGGCCTCGCCGTGCTTGCCGGTCTTGATGAGGTCCACGAGGATCGAGCCCGCGGGATTGGCGAGCACCATCGCCACGTGCGGCGCGGCCTTGCGGAAATAGCGCGTGAGCCCCGCGAGCGTGCCCGAGCTGCCCACGCCGCAGACCACGGCATCGAGCTTGTGCTCCATCTGCTCCCAGATCTCGGGACCGGTCGTCGTCTCGTGGGCGTAGGTGTTGGCCTCGTTGCCGAACTGGTTCACGTAGAAGGCGCCGGTCTGGGCGGAGATCTTCTCGGCGATGTCCTGGTAGTAGTCGGGATGGCCCTTGCCCACGTCCGAGCGCGTCATCACCACCTCGACGCCCATCGCCTTCAGGTGGAAGACCTTCTCGCGGCTCATCTTGTCGGGGATCACGAGGACCAGCTTGTAGCCCTTGCGCACGGCCACCAGCGCGAGGCCCAGGCCCGTATTGCCCGCGGTCGCCTCGACGATCGTGCCGCCGGGCTGCAATCGCCCGTCGCGTTCCGCGGCCTCGATCATCGACAGCCCGATGCGGTCCTTGATGGAGCCGCCGGGGTTCTGGTTCTCCAGCTTGAGGAAGAGCTGGCAGGGACCGGTATCGAGGCGCGTGGCTTCGACCATCGGTGTGTTGCCGATGAGGTCGAGCACGGCGTCGCCCTGGCCCCTTTTGGGGGTGTCGAGCGGCATAACGACTCCTTGGCGTCGCACCCGCGAAGGCGGGTGGCCAATTCTACGGGCAGGCAGGGCCGTCATCGGGCGCGAAACCTGCTTCCCGATTTGTAACCGAGGGCGAAGATTATTTG
>Ga0111538_10013218_pt1 | contig 10893 bp, 5 predicted proteins | sample SoiMethybrSBSTD1_FD_79669 | JGI IMG/M metagenome (GOLD analysis project Ga0111538, IMG submission 79669) | Bulk soil microbial communities from a Populus tree surrounding site in Tennessee, USA - Soil MetaG P. TD hybrid SBSTD1 (version 2)... | ecosystem: Environmental > Terrestrial > Soil > Tree... | reverse complement strand
GGCGAGATCCTCGAGCTGAAGAACACCGTCAACACCATGGTGGACCAGCTGAACTCGTTCGCCGCGGAGGTCACGCGCGTGTCGAAGGAGGTCGGCACGGACGGCAAGCTCGGCGGCCAGGCGGAGGTGGAGGACGTCTCGGGCACGTGGCGGAGCCTCACCGAGTCGGTGAACTTCATGGCGTCCAACCTGACCGACCAGGTTCGCTCGATCGCTCAGGTCACGACCGCGGTGGCGAACGGCGACCTGTCGAAGAAGATCACCGTCGACGCCAAGGGCGAGATCGCGGAGCTGAAGGAGACCATCAACACGATGGTCGACCAGCTGAACTCGTTCGCGGCCGAGGTCACGCGAGTGGCGAAGGAGGTCGGCACCGAGGGCAAGCTGGGCGGACAGGCCGAGGTGGCCGGCGTGTCCGGCACGTGGCGCGGGCTCACGGAGAACGTGAACTCGATGGCGTCGAACCTGACCGACCAGGTCCGCAACATCTCCCAGGTCGCCCAGGCCGTGGCGCGCGGCGACCTGACCCAGAAGATCACCGTGGACGCCAAGGGCGAGATCCTGGAGCTGAAGGACACGCTCAACACGATGGTCGACCAGCTGTCCTCGTTCGCCGACGAGGTCACACGAGTCGCGAAGGAGGTCGGCACCGAGGGCAAGCTCGGCGGCCAGGCGCAGGTCGAGGGCGTGTCGGGCACGTGGCGCGGGCTCACGGAGAACGTGAACCAGCTCGCGTCGAACCTGACGACTCAGGTGCGCGCGATCGCCGAGGTGTCCACCGCGGTGACCCAGGGCGACCTGACCCGCTCGATCACCGTCGAGGCGAGCGGCGAGGTCGCGGACCTCTCGGACAACATCAACCAGATGATCGCCAACCTGCGCGAGACCACTCGCCAGAACGACGAGCAGGACTGGCTGAAGACGAACCTCGCGCGGATCTCCGGCCTGATGCAGGGTCAGCGGAACCTCGAGACGGTGTCGCAGCTGATCATGTCCGAGCTGTCGCCGGCGGTCGGCGCGCAGCACGGCGCGTTCTTCTTCGCGGGCCACGACGAGTTCGGCTCGGAGTACGAGCTGATGCTGCTGGCGAGCTACGGCTACACCAGGAAGGAGGGCGACCCGCCGACCTTCAAGCCGGGCGACGGCCTCGTGGGTCAGGCCGCTCTCGAGAAGAAGCCGATCCGTATCGAAGACCCGCCGGCGGACTACGTGAAGGTCGGGTCCGGCCTGGGCGAGTCGGCGCCGCGGGACATCATCGTGATCCCGGTCCTGTTCGAGGAGCAGGTGCTGGCCGTGATCGAGCTCGCCTCGTTCACGCCGTTCAGCGAGATCATCCTGCAGTTCCTCGACCAGCTCACCGAGACGATCGGCGTCGTGCTCGCCACGATCACGGCGAACGTCCGGACGGAGGAGCTCCTCCAGCAGTCGCAGTCCCAGTCGCAGGAGCTACAGGAGCAGTCCGAGGCGCTCCAGCGCCAGCAGATGGAGCTCCAGGCGACGAACGAGGAGCTCCAGGAGAAGGCGGAGCAGCTCGAGCGCCAGAACCGCGACATCGAGATCAAGAACCGCGAGATCGAGATGGCCCGCAGCTCGCTGGAGGAGAAGGCGGAGCAGCTCGCGCTCAGCTCGAAGTACAAGTCCGAGTTCCTGGCGAACATGTCGCACGAGCTGCGCACGCCGCTCAACTCGCTCTTGATCCTGTCCAAGGTGCTCGCCGCGAACGAGAGCGGCAACCTCACCGCGAAGCAGGTCGACGCCTCGACGACGATCCACAACGCGGGCTCCGACCTGCTGGCCCTGATCAACGACATCCTCGACCTCTCCAAGGTCGAGGCCGGGAAGATGGATGTGCACGCCGGCCGCACGGAGCTGCGGTCGGTGCGCGACTATGTCGAGCGCTCGTTCGCCCCCGTCGCGGGGGAGAAGGGGCTCGAGTTCGCGATCGACCTGGCGCACGACGCGCCTGAGCAGATCCAGACCGACGAGCAGCGGCTGCAGCAGGTGCTGAAGAACCTGCTCTCGAACGCGTTCAAGTTCACCGACTCCGGCTCGATCCGGCTGGCCATCGGCCGCGCGCCCGCGGACGCCCACTTCGGGTCGGACACGCTGGCGCGGTCCGAGGGCGTCGTGGCGTTCTCCGTGATCGACACGGGCATCGGCATCCCGCCGGACAAGCTGCGTCTCATCTTCGAGGCGTTCCAGCAGGCGGAGGGCTCGATCAGCCGCCGCTTCGGCGGCACCGGGCTCGGTCTGTCCATCAGCCGCGAGATCGCCCGCCTGCTCGGCGGCGAGATCCACGTGTCGAGCTCGGAGGGCCAGGGCTCGACCTTCACGCTGTACCTGCCGATGGCCGGGCCCACGCCGCTGCCGGTGGCGGTCCCGACGGTGCTGGACGACCCCGCTCCGCTCCCGACGGCCGCGACGAGGACGCGCCGGCGCACCGAGACGGCGGCCCTGCCCGACACGCTCACGGACGACCGGTCCGACCTTCCGGCGGGCGAGCGCGTGGCGCTCGTCATGACCGGCGACCGCGCGCTCGCGCGGGGTGCGGTGGAGGTGGCGCACGAGCACGGCTTCCGGTGTCTCCTCGCCTTGCGCGGGGACGCGGGCCTGGCGCTCGTCCACGAGTTCATGCCGGATGCGGTGATCGTGAGCAAGGACCTGCCGCAGCTGAACGGCGAGGCCGTGCTCGAACACGTGAAGCGCCACCCGGAGACGCGCCACCTGCCCGTGTACGTGCTGGCGGGCGACGACTCAAAGCTCGACCTCCGGCACGCCGGCGCGCTCGGCTGCCTGACGCAGGAGGCCACGCCGGAGCTGCTCGGCGACGTGTTCTCGGAGCTCACCGGCTTCCTCGACCGACGCACCCGCTCGGTGCTGATCGTGGCGAACGACGAGCGCGAGCGGAACGGCCTGGCCGACCTGATCGGCGGCCCGGACGTCGAGGTCGTCGGGGTGGGCTCACGCGACGAGGCGCTCGAGACGCTCGACACGCGCGAGTTCGACTGCCTGGTGCTGGCCCCCGCCTCCGAGGACGGCGCCTCCTTCCAGCTGCTCGACAGGCTGCGCCGCACCAAGCGGTTCCGCGACCTGCCGGTGGTGGTGCATTCGAGCCGCGAGCTGTCACCGAAGGACGAGGCGCGCCTGAAGCGGTACGCGGAGGCGATCGTGGTGAAGGACGTGCGCTCGCCGGAGCGGCTGCTCGACGAGACCTCGCTCTACCTGCACCGGGTGGAGGCGCGCCTCCCCGCGGACAAGCGGCAGATGCTCGAGCGCCTGCACATGGCCGACGCCGTGTTCGAGGGCAAGAAGGTGCTGATCGTGGACGACGACGTGCGGAACGTCTTCGCCCTGACGAGCGTCTTCGAGCGCCGCGGCATGGAGGTCGTGTTCGCCGAGAACGGGCGCCAGGGGATCGAGTCGCTGAAGGCGAACCCCGACGTCTCGCTCGTCCTTATGGACATCATGATGCCCGAGATGGACGGGTACGAGGCCACGCGCGCCATGCGCGACATGCCTGAGTTCCAGCGGCTGCCGATCGTCGCGCTCACGGCCAAGGCCATGAAGGGCGACCGCGAGAAGAGCATCGCCTCGGGGGCGTCCGACTACATCACCAAGCCGGTCGATGTGGACCAGCTTCTCTCGCTGATGAGGGTCTGGCTATACCGGTGAGCGGCGCCATACTCGTGGTCGACGACCAGCCCGAGAGCCTGGTTGCTCTCCGTACGGTGCTGGAGCCGCTCGGCCGCGAGGTTGTCACCGCGCCCTCGGGTGAGGAGGCGCTCAAGCGGCTCCTGCACGACGACTTCTCCGTGATCGTGATGGACGTCCGGATGCCTGGGTTGAACGGCTTCGAGACCGTCGAGCTGATCAAGCGCCGGGAGCGCCACGAGGACACGGCGATCATCTTCCTGACGGCGGGAGACGCGGACGCCCAGCAGGTCACGCGCGGGTACTCCGCCGGCGCGGTGGACTACATGCTGAAGCCGGTCGACCCGGACATGCTGCGCTCCAAGGTGGCGATGCTGCTGGAGCTGCAGCAGAAGAGCGCCGAGCTGCGCGCCTCGGAGGAGCGCTTCAGGGCGGCGTTCGAGGGCGCGCCGATCGGAATGGGCCTGAGCACGGTGAACGGCCGCTGGCTCGAGGTGAACGACGCGCTGTGCGAGCTGCTCGGCCGCTCGCAGACCCAGCTCCTGCGCCAGCCGCTGTGGGACCTCGTCCACACCTCCGACCGCGAGAACGAGCGCGACGCCGTGCGCCGACTGCTACACGACCGCCCGCTGTTCGACCAGTCCGAGAAGCGCTTCATGCGGCCGGACGGCGAGGTCGTGCACGCAATGGTGAGCGTGTCGCTCACGGCCGACAGCCACGACCGCCCCCAGGGCTACATCTGGCAGGTCGTGGACGTGACCGAGCAGCGCCGCGCCATGCAGGAGCGGGCGGCGCGCGCCGAGGCCGAGGCAGTCGTCCAGACGATCGGGAAGCTCCAGCAGGTCACCGAGGCGGCGCTGACGCACCTCGAGCTCGACGAGCTGCTCAACGTGCTCGTGGAGCGGGTGCGCGAGGCGTTCGGCGCGGACGTGGTCCGAATCCTGCTGCGCGACCGCGACGAGGATCAGGTCCCTCAGGTGAGCTTCAGCGTGGGCGCCGCGACAGGGCTCGAGACGGAGCGGGGCGCACCCGTCGAGATATCGGACGCGCTCGACGAGGTCGTCGAGCGCGCACGGCCCGCGACGCTTTCGGACCTCCCGCCCGGCACGCTCGACGACGTGCTCGAGGCTGCGGGAGTCACGTCGCTGATGGCGTCCCCACTCGTCGTCAAGGGCAGGGCCGCCGGCGTGGTGGAGGTGGGCTCCACCGGCGCGCGCCGCTTCACGCTCGAGGACGAGAGCCTCCTGATGCTGATGACCGACCGCGCGGGGCTCGCGATCGAGCACGCGCGCGCCTATGAGCGCGAGCTCTCGAACGTGGAGATGCTCCAGCGGAGCCTGCTGCCGGAGCGGCTTCCGGACGTCAAGGGCATCCAGGTCGCGGCCGTGTACATGCCCGGTGGAGCGGACGTGGGAGGGGACTGGTACGACGCGATCCCGCTCGACGGCGGCCAGGTGGGCGTGGCGATGGGCGACGTGGTGGGTCACGGCATCGGCGCCGCGTCCCTGATGGGGCAGCTGCGCCACGCGATGCGCGCCTACGCGGTGGAGGGCCACTCGCCCGCGGGGGTGCTCGACCGGCTCGCCAAGCTGGTGCGCGGGCTCGATGGCGGCCAGATGGCCACGCTGCTCTACCTCGTCATGGACCCCGGCAACGGCACGGTCCGGTTCGCCAACGCGGGCCATGTGCCGCCGCTCGTGATCAACCCGGACGGCGACGCCCACTACCTTGAGAGCGCCCACAACCCGCCGCTAGGCGTGTTCGACAGCCCGGACCACATCGAAACGACGATGGAGCTCTCGCCCGGGTCGACGATCGTGCTCTACACGGACGGGCTCGTGGAGGAGCGCGGAGTGTCGATCGACCAGGGGCTCGAGGCGCTGCGGCTCGCGGCCTCGCAGGACGCGTGCCACCCGGACGAGCTGTGCGAGCGCTTGGTGGAGTCGATGCTGGCGGTGCACGCCGCGAACGACGACATCGCCGTGCTCGCCCTCCGCGCGCTGCCCACGGCGCCGCCGCCGCTCCACCTCGAGCTGCCGTCCGACCCGACGCTGCTGGCGGACATGCGCCGCGATCTCGCGAACTGGCTGCGCGACGCGGGCGCGTCCGGCGAGGTGGTCGACGTGATCCAGATCGCCTGCCACGAGGCGTGCTCGAACGCGATCGAGCACGGCTACGAGTTCGGCGACGGGCAGCTCTGGGTGGACGCGGAGCTGGAGGACGGCCGCGTGATCCTGACCGTGCGGGACGAGGGTCACTGGATCGAGCGGGGCGCCGACGGCCCGCCGCGCTACCGCGGCAACGGGCTGCCGCTGATGGAGGCGATGATGGACTCGGTGGAGCTGACGCACGACAACGGGAACGGGACGGCGGTGCGGATGGCACGGTCGCTGTCGCCCGATCGCGTGCCGGCCGAAGCCTGAGCGCCCCGCCTGCCTAACCTCCGGCGCAGCATGCTCCTCGACGTCATCGACTGGATGGGCCACGCCGGCTTTCACCTCACCGTCGGCCGCTCGCACGTCTACATCGATCCGTACCGCGTCCCCGACGGCGCTCCGCAGGCCGATCTCATCCTCATCACCCACGGCCACTACGACCATTTCTCGCCGCAGGACGTCGAGAGGCTCACGAAGAGGGAGACCTGGCTCGTGGGACCGGCGGCGGTCGCGGAGCGGGTGAGCGGGCAGGTGCACCGCATCGGGCCGGGGGAGGTGCTCGACGACGAGCTCGTGCGCGGCATCCACGTTCGCGCCCTCGCGGCGTACAACACCTCGAAGCGGAACGCCGACGGGAAGCCGTTTCATCCGCGTGATGCGGGATGGGTGGGATACGAGGTGAATGTCCGCGGGGAGCGGCTTTACCATTCCGGCGACACCGACGTGATCCCCGAGATGGACACCGTCACCGGCGTCGACGTGGCGCTGCTGCCGGTGAGCGGCGTCTACGTGATGACCGCGCAGGAGGCCGCCGAGGCGGCCCGGAGAATCCAGCCGCGCGTCGCGGTTCCCATGCACTGGGGCTCGCATATCGGCACCGAGCACGACGCGCGAACGTTCGCCGACAAGGCACCCGTGGAGGTTCAGATCATGGAGAAGGCCCAGTGAGCGCCCAGTCCGACCGTCAGCGCGCCGCGCTCGACCGCATGGCGAAGGAGGACCCGGAGCTCGCCGCACGCCTGATCCTGATGACCCTGCCGGGGGCGGCGTCGAAGATCGGCGGCACGATGACGTATGTGCTCCACGTCGAGGAGCTCGGCACGCACCGGGTTTCCATCTCGGGCGGGCGCGCACGCATCGACAAGATCGACGCTGACGCCGCCGAGGACGTGGACTTCCGCCTGCAGGCGAATGCCCGGACGCTTGTGGACCTCGTGACCGGTGCCCACGGTCCGCTCGGGCTGATGATGCGCGGCAAGCTCAGGATCCGCGGGAAGCGTCGGAAGGCGATGAAGCTGCGGAAGATGTCCAGCGGTGAGCTGTCGATGGCGGATGTGGTCGAGGCCGGCGGAACTCTCGATCCCGACATCCTTTACCGCTCTTTGCCTTACATGGTTGAGCCGGAATGGACTCGAGGTCATGAGTTCACTGTGAGATATGTGGTCTCGGGAGTCGGCACCTGGTACGTCAGCGCGCGCGACGGCGAGCCGCTCGAGGTGACGCAGGAGGAGCGCGATGCGATCGGCACGGCCACGGTCTCCTTCGACTCCTACCAGCGCATGGCGTCAGGTCAGGTGAGCCCGTCGATCGCCATGCAGAACCAGCTGACGAAGATCGACGGCCAGATCCACCCGATCACGCTGCTCGGCCGCTGGATCGCGCGCGCCCAGGGCGCGGACGACGCCGAGATGAAGCGCGAGGCGAAGCAGCGACGCATCCAGGAGGAGCGCGCCGGCCTGTACGCGCCCGGCGGCGATCATGACGGCGACGGCCTCCTCGACTACCGCCAGCTGTACGCGCTGTGGGAGCGCCAGAACTGGAGGGCCACCGAGCTCGACTTCTCGGTCGACCGCGAGCAGTGGGTCGTCACCCCACGCGAGGCTCAGGAGTCCACGATCTGGAGTCTCGGCTCCTTCTACGTCGGTGAGGAGCGCGTGACCGCGGACCTCGCGCCGTTCCTGCAGGCGGCGCCCACAGGCGAGATCGAGCTGTTCCTCGCCACCCAGCTCGTGGACGAGGCGCGCCACGCCGCGTTCTTCGACCGCTTCGGCGCCGAGGTCATGTGCCTGTCAGCCGAGGACTTCCGCGGGCGGATGCGCGAGGTCGAGCAGATCCTTCTGTCGCCCTGGCGCGAGGTGTTCGACGACGGGCTCCGCGACGTCGCGCGCCGCATCCAGGCGAAGCCGGACGACCTCGACCTGTTCGTCGAGGGCATCACGACGTACCACATGGTCGTAGAGGGCTTCCTCGCCGTCACGGGCCAGACGCTGATCCGCGACTACATGCTCGAGCACTCCCTGTACCCCGGCTTCTGCGAGGGGTTCGGCCTCGTGGAGCGCGACGAGCACCGGCACGTGGCCTTCGGCGTGCGCTTCCTGCGCGACGTCATCCGGGAGGACCCGCGCCACCGCGCGACGGTGGAGCGCGTGGTGCTCGACCTGGCGCCCAAGGCGGCGTACGTGTTCGCGCCGCCGTACGTGACGGACGCGACCGAGTACGTCTCGTACGGGTACACGTCGCGGCAGATCTACGGCTTCGCCTACCGGACCCTGCGGCGGCGCATGAAGGTGCTGGGCATCGAGATCCCGCCGGCCAACGAGCTGATGCCGGGGCCGATCGACGGCACGACGGAGTTCGCGGCCGTGCCGGCCGCCGAGGCGAAGAGCGCCTCTAACGGCGCATCGGCGAACGGCTCAGGCGATCTCGAGGCGGCGGCCAAGAGCTAGTCGGCCTGAGCGCGGCTCCGGCGAGCAGCAGGCCGAGCCCGATCGACGCGAGCGCGAACGCCTGCCACCCGGTCTGCGGCAGGCCGCCCGTGGACTCGCCGCCGACGCCGGCCTCGGGCTGCGGCGAGGGCTGCGCGTTCGGCTCCGAGGTGGGCGGCTGCTCCCCGTCCGGCTGCTCCTGCGGCGGCTGCTCCTCGCCGCCCGGCGTGGTGGGCGTCTCGTCCTGCGCGGGCGCCGCGTCCGGCACCGTCTGCGAGACCGCCGCCGGCGCCGCCTGCCCGGCTGTGACGGCCGCCCCGCCGCCATCTTGAGCGAGCGCGGGGACCGCCGCGGCGAGGAACGCGGACGCGACGACGCATGGGAGGAGTCGCTTGAAAGTCATGCACCGCCGCATTTCGACGCGCGCGCGCCCATTCCTTGCCCTATGCTGGCCCGGCCTTGCGAAGTACTCGCGCCCTGCGAACGCTCGCGTGGGGCGCGGTGGCGGTGGGCGTAGCCACACCCCTGGTCCGGCACCGGCTGCGGCTCCGGGCTCCGGCGGTTACGGCGTTGTCATGGCCCGCCCCCGCCGCGCTCGCGCTGGCCGCCCGCCGCTCGCCCGTCCGCGACGCGGGCATCTACGCCCTCCAGATGTGGGCGTACTTCGCGCATTACGACATGCCGGATGACGACCCGGATGCCCTGCTCCGTCGCCTGAAGGTCCAGTACCCGATTCGCTTCGACCGGGCCATCGGCCTCGGCACGACACCCACGATCCGGCTCCAGCGCGCGCTGGGCCGCGAGGGCCACGTCGGGACGCTCGAGTACGCCCTGTCGATCGTGCACTGGAGCTGGTTCCTCGTGCCGCACGGAACGCTGCTCTACATGCTCGCCTGCCACCGCGAGCAGTTCCCGCGCTCCGCTGTGCTCATGTCCGCCTGCTTCGACCTCGGCTGCGTCGTGTACTGGGCGGTGCCCACCGCGCCCCCGTGGTACGCGGGCGCGAGCGGAGTGATGCCGCCGGTGAGGCGGATCATGGAGGAGGCCGGACAGCGGTTCTGGAGGCGCCTCTGGCACCCGCTTTACCATTCGCTGCAAGGCAATCCCTTCGCAGCAATGCCCTCACTCCACTTCGGCACGTCAGTCATGGCAGCACGCATCCTGTCCCAGGTGGGCCGGGGGCATGCCGCGGCGGGCTGGGCCTATGCGCTCACGCTCGGCTTCGGCCTGGTGTATCTGGGCGAGCACTACGCCATCGACCTGCTGGCCGGATTGGCGCTGGCGGAGGGCATCTGGAGGGTGGCGCCGCGTGCTGAGCCGGCGATCCGGGTGATCGCCGCCGCCGTGCATCGACTGGAGCCGCGGGCCGGCTGATGGCGGCGGAGGACCGCCGCCACCTGGAGCTGGATCGTCGTCTCGACGACGAGGAGGACCTCGACCTCGACACGGCCGAGGAGATGGAGGTCAACCGCTTCCAGGCGCTCCTCGGCGACCGGCGCAAGATCGCGTCGGGAATTGCGCTCGTCGTACTCCTGATCGTCGCGATCTACGTGCTGTTCCCGAAGATCGTGGGGGCGGACGAGGCCGTGAACAACCTCGACGACGCGGTCTGGTACTGGGTGGTCGTCGCGATCGGCTTCAACGTCGTGGCGTTCGGTGCGTACGTGGCGCTGTTCCGCGGGGTGCTCGGCGGCACCCGCGACGACGACGTGCACCGCCGGCTCGACCTGCGCGCCTCGTACCAGATCACGATGGCGGGGCTCGCGGCTACCCGGATCTTCTCGGCGGCCGGCGTGGGCGGCATCGTGCTCACCTACTGGGCGCTCCGCAAGGCGGGCGTCCCGCGGAGGCGCGCGGCGTGCCGGATGGTCGCCTTCCTCGTGCTCACTTACTTCGTGTACCTGGCCGCGCTGGTGGTGTTCGGCGTGCTCCTGCGGACGGGCGTGCTGCATGGCGAGGAGCCGCTGGCCGGCACCGTGATCCCCGCGGCGATCTCCGGCGGGATCATCGTCCTGTTCCTGATGATCGCCGCGATCCCAGACGACTTCGAGCGGCGCATCCAGCACTACGCGCGCGGATACCGGCGCGCGCGCTACCTGCAGCGGATCGCCAAGGGCCCGGCCACGCTCGCCATGGGCACGCGCACCGCGATCGCCTACGTCCGCCATCCGCAGCGCGGCCTGCTGGCGCTCGGGGGCGCCTTCGGGTTCTGGGCGGCGAACATCGGGATCCTGTGGGCGAGCTTCAAGGCGTTCGGCGGGCACGTGCCGTTCGGCGTGCTGGTGCAGGGCTTCTTCCTCGGGATGGCCGCGAACCTGATCCCGTCGCCGGCCGGCGGGGTGGGCTCCGTGGACGCCGGGATGATCGCGGCGTTCGTGCTG
>Ga0111538_10013217_pt1 | contig 10893 bp, 5 predicted proteins | sample SoiMethybrSBSTD1_FD_79669 | JGI IMG/M metagenome (GOLD analysis project Ga0111538, IMG submission 79669) | Bulk soil microbial communities from a Populus tree surrounding site in Tennessee, USA - Soil MetaG P. TD hybrid SBSTD1 (version 2)... | ecosystem: Environmental > Terrestrial > Soil > Tree... | reverse complement strand
TCAGGCTGGCGCCCGGACCGATGTGGATTTGAGGCGGGGCTGCATTTTGTCCGCCACCGCCGCCACTGCCGATCGAAATGCTGTCAGTGACATATAACACCGTGTTTGTCGCGCTGACATAAAGGCTGCCGCTGAGAGTAGCCATCGAGTAGGTGCCGAGGTTACCCAACATATAGCTGTATTTGAGGCCGTCAGGAGCAGTCTGGTTCGCCAACGGCGCAAACCATGTAGCGGGCGGCACGGTCGCGTCGGGAAAGTCGGCCAAGGTAAAATCATCCTTGAAATGCCCGGGTTGAAAACCGGGGGTGCCGCCAGCCAGCCAGGTAGAGTCGCCGACGTAGCCACCGGAACCAATCGTTGCGGTTTTGTCGCTTGTCGTGCCGTAGGTCCCGCCAGGTGGCGTGCGCACGCTGCCCTTAATTTTCCCATTGCCGACCTTGACGGAATTGGGATCTGTAGTGAGTGACACCACGTCGCCATTGTTCCCGGCTGTGGCCGGATTATAGGGACCGAAGGTGCTGTTGAAGCTATCGGTGCCGACGTTGCTGCCGTTGGAGTCAAAGGATTCCTTGACGATCATCGGCCCTTTAACGGGAAAAGTGGATCTGGGCTTGCACTGCACGCGGACGGTGCGGGAGATCAGGGTCTTGTTGATCGGCGCGGGAACGTAGCTGGTGGAAGTGACCACGGGAACGGCCCCGGACGCGTCGATGGTGACGGAGTAGTAATTACTACTAACCTTGTTGGGTTCCGTGAACTGCGTCATAGTGGGTCTGTTGGTGTAGATGTTTCCTCCGGCGTGTTTCCACGGGAAGACGGCAAAGTTGCCTCCGATCACACCGCTGTTCATCAGCGCCAGGGCTTCGTCGATGCCAGCCTCCGCGACCACTATGGCCTGGTTCCAACTCTGAGAACGAGCAACGGACTGACGTTGCCCCTGGACCAGGTAAAGATAACTCCCCATCAGGAGGCCCAGAATGACACAAGTCAGGAGGGTAATAGCGAGTGCGCTGCCGTGGTTATATTGCTTTCGGTCGATTCTAATTTTCATAAATTTATTGCAACTGACGACGGGACACCTATGCGTTTCATGTGCCATTCTCATCCACTAGAGTGGTTGGGCACCAAAACAGGACGCAATGAAGCCAACCTTCATCACGCTGGCCAAACGCGGGACATTCCAAACGAGGCGGGTTTGGTTTTAGACACGCAGGAGCTCACCAACTCCGCATTCCACGCACATCTTTATTGCGTCTGACGAAGCGAACCCTATGCGCCTTGTGTGCCATTCTCATTCACCAGAGTGCCTGGGACGCAATTCGGGTGAAATCAGGGCCAGTTCGAGGAGTGGGTCACCGGTGTGCGGAGGCGGATCTTGACGGGAAAAACAGAGCCGTCTCGTTACCGGCGGCTACGGCGCTTGCGAGGATTCTTGAGCTCGCCCTGGGGCGAAATGAAGGAAGCGCCGGTTCGGCCGGCGCGACGCGGGATGATTCCTAATCCAAACGGGGTTCGGTTCGAAGCACCCGGAACGAGGAACGCTTCAATCAGTCTCCGATACGAGACGCGAATGCGTTTCACGCGCGATTCGCATCGAGGCGCTTACAGCCGTTTGTTGCGGATGACGATGAGGGCCTGCTGCATGGCCTCGCTCGACTTTCTGCCCAGAAGCGTCCGCGAACATTTCCAGGTCACACCGATCGATTTGGCTTCCAAAACATTGGCCGCCGCTGCGAACGACGTCTTGTACATCGAAAACGCGAGGGTATCACAATCTGTCAGCAGGATATTGGTCTGGGCAATCCCGGTCTCCCATTGCTTGAGCTGGCGGGAGCTGGCATCCCATTCGTAAACGGACACCACATTGGTCGCTCCATACTTGGTGAACTGCAGGCGGTTGGTGGTGAAACCCGTCAAGTCTCCCGCCTGGCGAATATCGCGGGTTATGGAATCGAGGGCGTTGCGGCTGTTGTTGTCCATGTTCACATAATTGCTCGTGGCAGCGAAACAGCGAAGGCTGTCGCCGAACACCACGGACATGAACATTAAGACCAGGGAACCGACGGCGATCGCCACCATTAATTCAACAAGGGACATGCCCCGGGCGGCTTTGGCCAGGCGAGGCAACATTTGCGTTGGGATTAGTTTCATAAGGAATTGCGGTTTCGAAAATTAGTATCCTGCGATGTAACTCTGAGCTCCATAGCGGGCGACGTAGGTCTTCATGGAGCGACTGCGTGTCTGTTTGCCCGATGTCCACGAAACGCCGACCGTCACCTCCGTCACGTTGCTTCGATAGGAGGGCGGCAGATTTCCGGGCGCGGAGGCAATCTGATGGGCGACGGTGTAAGCGGTGCCGCGCGCGTTGGTCTGGCCTTTTTCATCATAATACTGGGTGACGCTGGCCGGATAAGTTGTGGCATTGGTAAGCTGATTATAGCCGGACAGCCGTACGGCCTCCATTCGCTGGAGCATGATCTGGGTTGCTCGGAGGTCTTCGCGAGTCACGGTCACGAGCGCGAAGCCGGACGCAAAGGCGAGAAAGTGCGCCGACAAAAAGATCGCCGCAACCGTCATGGCAATCAGGGTTTCCACCAGCGTAAAGCCGGTAGAGGCGCGCGCCTTGGATTGCGTCTCAAGAATTACAATTTTCATATCTCTGGTTTTTGGAATTGAGCTTGCGGAGTTGCCGGACGATCAACGCATCTGTGCCCCTGGCGTTGTCCGGCTCTCCAGTCCTAAGTGTTGTGAACCCGCATCGTCTCCCCCATGGGGTGTGGAGGCATCGATGAATGGAGGATGATTGCCAGCCAACACCGCACGTCGCACCGCGGCTGTTCAAACTTCCGTCTCGGAAAGTCTGCAGTCTTTCGGGTCGTGCCTCCGTATTGTATGATTCCTTGATCATCCTGTCTAAATGCAAGACATAGCAACCCGGATGCCGTCTTAAAACTGAGATGTCCTAAAACTGAGATGTATTGTCTCATAACTCGACGCACGCTTTCAAAACGGCGTTTGCGGAAATGAACCCCGCTGTGCCTGCTCGCTTTTTTGAAGGCACACAAGACGGGTAATTGCTTATCATTTTATGTTTTGCATCGATAAGAGTCGTTCGGAAAAGCGCTCACAGTTCCATCCAAACACCGGAAAGATCAGTGGCAGTAGTTCCATTTACGCCAGCGCTGACTCCTTTCGCGCTCCCGGGAAAATGAAGAAGCTGCTGAAATTGAGAGAAGGGCTGGTCCAAAAGCCGAGAAAATCGAGTGCACGGAATCGAAGCCGTCTGGGCTTTCCATGAACCGACAGAGGCCCCGCCAGGTTTTGGAGTGCGCGAGTCCTCTGGCGCTTTTGGTCGGCTTGCCTCCATCGCTAAAGCGCCACAGGACTGGCGCACTCCAAGACGCTACCGCGCGATCCGCAGGTTCTTGGTCCCACCGCTTTGGAGAGCGTGACCAGGGGACGGGTCTGAAGAAACGGCCTTGCCTGGCATTGCCAAAATCTCGCGCAAGAATCTGCCTGTGTGACTAGATGGGCTCGACGCGATGTCCACCGGTGTTCCGCCCGCGACCACGTGACCGCCTTCGTCGCCGGCATCGGGCCCCAGGTCAATGATCCAATCGGCGCACTTGATCACGTCGAGGTTGTGTTCGATGACCAGCACCGAATGACCGGCATCAACAAGACGTTGAAACGCCTTCAGCAAAACGCGGATGTCGTCAAAGTGCAGGCCCGTGGTCGGTTCGTCGAAGAGGAATAAGGTGGGCTTGATCGAAGCCGAGGTAGCAAGGTTCTCTTCGATTTCCGGTTTTGTAGTGAGCCTCCTCACATCGGCTGCTACACTTTCAGACAGATGACTCACGAGCTTGAGCCGCTGACTTTCGCCGCCTGAGAGTGTGTTGATCGGCTGGCCGAGGCGCAGATAACCGAGGCCGACTTCCACCAACAACCTCAACTTTTCGCCCGCGCGCAGCGCGGAACGGGAGTCGGGAAAGCCGCTGAGAAACCCGATGACTTCATCCACCGTCGCGTCGAGGAGATCGGCGATACTCCACTCTCGCGAAGCCGCCGACGTGAGGAGGCTCTGAGCTTTCCGCATTTTGCTCCGCGTCCCGACTTTCGACCCAAAAGTTGGAGCCTCCTCACGTCGGCTGCTACCGACTTTCACTTCCAGAATGTGGGGGCGATAACGGCGGCCGTTGCAATCGGAGCAGCGGATAAACACATCGCTGAGGAACTGCATCTCGATCTTCTCGAACCCGGCGCCGCGACAACGTTCGCACTGGCCTTGCGTTGAATTGAAGCTGAACGCGCTGGCGTTCAGGCCGCGTTGTTTGGCGGCATCGGTCTGGGCGAACAGTTCGCGGATGTCATCGAACGCGCCGATGTAAACGGCGGGGTTGGACCGCGGCGTCTTGCCGAGCGGCGACTGGTCCACCAGCACGGCGCGGCCGAGCTGTTCCCAGCCAGTGAGTCTGGTTGAGGGTTGAAGGTTGAGGGTTGAGGGTGAGTCCTCCTCCTCTGCGTTCTCGTCCTCCACATTATTCTCCTGCGAGTCGGAATTTGAAATTCGGGATTTCAACTTCGCTTCGAGCGCGGGCAATAACACTTCGCGCACGAGCGTGGTCTTGCCCGAACCGCTGACGCCGGTGACGCAAACGAATCGGCCGAGCGGAATTTCCACGGTGATGTTCTTGAGGTTGTGAAGCGTGGCGCGAGCGAGAGTCAACGTAGGGCAGGCGTCCCGCCTGCCTGGCGCGGCACTACCGCCGGCTTGGCCAATGACCGCCCGCGAGCCGGAATGGGGTTGGCCCGTGCAGGACAGGCGGGACGCCTGTCCCACGTTGACCTGCCTACGTTGCGGGATCTCTATCCGTTTCCGACCACTCAGGTATTGGCCGGTGAGGGATTTCTCCGACTGCAAGATTTCCTTGTAGGTGCCCTGGAACACAAGCTGCCCGCCGGATTCGCCGTGGCCGGGGCCAAGGTCAACAATCCGGTTCGCCGCCCGAATGACGCTGGCTTCGTGCTCGACGACAACCACCGTGTTTCTCAGGTCGCGCAGGTGTTCCAGGATCTTGATCAGTCGACCGGTGTCGCGGGGGTGCAAACCGACGCTCGGTTCGTCGAGGACGTACAGTGTGTTGACCAGTCGAGTGCCCAGGCAGGTGGTGAGATTCACGCGTTCGGTCTCGCCCCCGGACAACGTGCGCGTCGGACGGTCGAGCGTCAGGTAGCCAAGTCCGACTTCGACCAGATAGCCGAGCCGCGAACGGACCTCATCGAGAACGAGCCCGATTGGGTCGGAAGGTTTGAGTTGATGCCGTGAGGCGGCTTGTTCGATGAACCGCAAGGCGTCGCGAACGGGAAGCTCGTAGAAATCTGCGAGAGAAAGTGGAACAGGCGTCTCGCCTGTCTGAAGGTTGGTGTCCTCCGGGCGTGTAACGACAGGCGACGCATCGTCTTCCGGTAATGCCGTATGCAAGGACAGGCGGGACGCCTGTCCCACTCTGTAAAGCAGCGCCTCCGGCTGAAAGCGTTTGCCCTGGCAATCGGGGCACGGCGTGTAAGCGCGGTAACGCGAGAGCAGAACGCGAACGTGCATTTTGTAAGCCTTCGATTCGAGCCAGCGGAAATAGCCTTTCACACCGTACCAGGCGCGCGGCCATTCATGATCGGCGTCCTTCCCGTAATCCGGATCGCCGTAGATAACCCAGTCCCGCCACTTTTTTGAGAGCTGTTCGAACGGCACGTCCGTCGGCGCCTTGCGGATTTTGCAAAACTTCATCAGGTCCTGCTGAGACTCGACACCGTGGCCGCCCAGCCAGGGTTTGACGACGCCCTCAGCCAAGGTTTTGGAGCGGTCCGGAAGCGCGAGATCGTAATCGATGCTGATGATGCGGCCGAATCCGCGGCAGGCGGGACAGGCGCCGAGCGGGTGATTAAAACTGAACAGGGCCGAGGAAGGCTCGCGGTATTCGATGTCACACTGAGCGCAGTGGAAACGATTGCTGAAACGGATCGTTGAGCCGATGGAAGGTTGAAGCGTTGCCTCGTCCTCGGCGCCTGGAAAATGGACGGTCAGCTTGCCCTTGCCGAAATGATACGCCTGTTCGCACGCTTCGACGAAACGAGAGCGGTTCTCCGAGGCAACATTGATCCGATCCTGCACCACGGTCAGCGACGCAGGGTGGAGTTCCTCCAATCGCTCAACCGCTTCGTCGGCGCGGACAATTTCAAAATCGACGCCGCGCACCGCAGTGTCAGGCCGCGAAGCAACCCCTGCCAGCTCCCGGGATGGGAACTTTCCCCGTGCGCCGTGAGCGTCGCCACGCCCCTGGCCCTGAGCGCTTTCGGATCGGACGGCCCGCTCATGGTCCGGAAGTTTCCCCCATGGCGCTTTGGCTTCTTTGAGTTCGAGCGGCGCGGTCCCGCTTGTCGGCCCACCATCGTGCCCGGCAGGAACGAGCAGGCGTTGGTAGCCTTGTTTCGTGATGAGTCCGATTGATTCCTCAAGAGAAAGCTTTTCGGCGAGCGGAAGCTCAAAGGTGACAAGTGCTTCGAAATTCGGAATCCGAGAACCGGAATTGTGCACAGTTTCCCAGATGTGCCGGGGCGAATCCTTGCGCACTGGCCGGCCGCAATTCCGGCAATACAGTTGCGCGATCTGCGGCCACAACGTTTTCATGTAGTCGCAAATTTCGGTCATGGTACCGACGGTTGAGCGCGTCGTTTTGACAGTGTTGCGTTGTTCGATGGCGATGGCCGGAGGAATGCCTTCCACACTATCCACTCGCGGCTTGTCCATGCGGTCGAAAAACTGGCGGGCGTAAGGCGAGAAAGTTTCGATATAACGACGCTGGCCTTCGGCGAAAAGAGTATCGAACGCCAGCGAACTCTTGCCCGAGCCGCTCAAGCCGGTGATGACGACGAGTTGGTTGAGCGGCAGTTCGAGGTCAAAATTCTTTAAATTATTGTGCCGCACCCCGCGAAGGCGAATCACCCGATTGGCGGACGGTTTTGACATGCAGGCGGAATGTAATGGCGTGGATGAGTGTGTCAACGGACAGATGACGGAACGATATCAAAGGGATACTGGCAATCGAAGGAGTTGCGCCGCTGCACGCTGAATCTCCTCACGAAAGGTTGGTCGCTGCATGTCAAAGGAATGTGGCCATGGGAATGATCGTCTATCCAACAAACATTAACAATCGAGATGAACACGCGACTGGAAATGGATCGATGGTTTTTCGGTCATCCGATTTGAAAACACGAATTCCTTTCCCCTCATTCCCCTGCCATTCTCCCGGCTCCTTTTGTCGAACGCACTATATCTGACGCTCGGTTTTTTCGGGGGACAAGGGCGTAATTGCTTGACCATTCCTGCCGCGCTCCGCATTTTCGCCGGGTGCTGAAGAAATTCTTTGGCCTTTTTATTTTGATGGTTGCCGCCGGGTCTGTCCCGGGCGCCGAGCCGGAGCGCTCGGTCATCCAGATCATGACGTTCAGCCAGCAGCCGGTCTGGGACGCGCCCTGGCGATTCGAGCCGGTGCGGCGCAGTGGCGGTTCCGGGTTTGTCATCAAGGGCAAACGCATCATGACCAACGCGCACGTGGTGAGCTGGGGCAAGGAGGTTGTTGTGCGCCGTTATCAGGACCCGCGGCCGTATATTGCCCGCGTCAAATTCATCGCGCACGACTGCGACCTCGCGCTGCTCGAGGTCGAGGATGAAAGCTTCTTCAACGGATTGGACCCGCTTCGATTCGGCGACCTGCCGAAAGTCCGCTCCACCGTCATCACCTACGGCTATCCCGCCGGCGGCGAACAGATCTCTTATACGCGCGGTGTCGTTTCGCGCATCGAATTGCAGACATACGTGCACAGCGGCAATCGCTCGTTCCTCACCGTGCAGACCGACGCCGCGATCAATCCCGGCAACAGCGGCGGACCGGTGCTGCAGGATGATTTTGTGGTGGGTGTCGCGTTCCAGGGCGCGCCGGGCCTGGAGAACACCGGGTTTTTCATCCCCCCGCCGGTGATCGAGCATTTTCTCAAGGACACCGAGGACGGCCGTTATGGCGGTTTTCCTATGGCCGGTGTCCGGCTCGTGCCTCTGCAGAATCCTGCCTACCGCGGTTATCTGAAACTGCCCGACAACAATCTGGGCGCGCGCGTGGACAGCCTGTTGCCGATCCCGGCGACCGAGCGGCTCATTCAACCGGACGACGTTCTGCTGCGCGTGGGCAAATACGAAGTCGGCAGCGATGGCACAGTGGTGTATGAAGGCAACCGGGTCTCCGCGTCCGCCGCCTTTCAAACCGCGCAACGTAACGAGGAATTGCCGTTGAGAATCTGGCGGCAGGGCAAGGAAATCGACGTTGCGCTGCCCATGAACGTTTACTCGGGCGACCGCAACGTCGGCAACCAGTACGATGTGCTGCCGCGCTATTTCGTTTATGCCGGTCTGGTCTTCACGCCGCTCAGCCTGGACTACATGCGGACGCTCGGCCAAGGCTGGCGCGACGGCGCCAATGCCGAGCTCACTTTCGAGCTCTATTATCGCCGGGGCGAATCACCGCAAACCACCCGCCCGGAGCCAATCGTGCTCTGCTCGACCCTGGCGCATCCGGTCAATGCCAATTTCAAAATCACCCGCCACGCGCTGGTGGACAAAATCAACGGCCTGCGCATCGACAAAATGGAAGACGTGGTGCGCGCGTTCGAATCGGCCACGAACACCCATCACATCATCGAGTTCGCGCCCAACAACGCATTCGAAACGTTGAACCGGGCGGACGCCGTGGCCATGCAGGCGGAGATCCTAAAAACCTATGGCGTTCCCAAAGACCGCCGACTATGAGAATCCGATTGTTCTATTGGCTCGCAGCGTGCCTGGCGCTCGCGCCCGCGTCCGGCCTTGCCCGCGAAATGACGAAGAAAGCCGGCTTCGACTGGGAGCGCACGATTGTCAGCGTCGAAATCAACCGCAAACAATACGATTACTTCCAACCCTGGTCCAAGCGGGTTCAAACAGTTGTCAAAACAGGCATCGTCATCGGGCCGCGTGAAATCCTGACGACGGCCGACTCCATGGACGACAGAACCCTGGTGCGCGTCCAACGCGGCGGCCGCGGCAAATGGTCGAACGCCGATGTGAAGTGGATTGATTTTCCGGCCAACCTCGCCGTCGTCACAAGCGCCGAGGAACAGTTCTGGTCCGGACTGAAACCGGTGCCGCTGGCCGAGCCGGTCAAAAAGGGCCAAGACATCCAGGTCCTCCGCTGGCGCGCGGGTAATCTTGAGGTCCGCAAGGCCGAGTTCAACCGTTTCGCCGTCACGCATCCGAACATGAGCGACGCGGTACATGTGCAACTGGAATTGAATTCGGAAATCAACGGCGTCGGCTGGGCGGAGCCGGCGATTGCCGGGAACAAGGTCATCGGCCTTGTATTCGCGCAGTCCGGAAACCTGTTGCAGGTGCTCCCTTCGCCGTTCATCCGCTCGATTCTCGACGCCCAGAAGAAGGGCCATTACAAGGGCCTTGGCTATTTTGATTTCACCTGGCAGCCCGCGGAAAATCCGGAGACGCTCGATTACCTCAAGCTCACGGGTGAGAAACGCGGCGCCGTCGTCATCGATGTGCCCCAGAAACCCGGGTTCGAGTCGGTTGTCAAACCCCTGGACATCCTGCTGCAGGTGGACGGATTCGACATCGATACCCAGGGTGATTACGTTGATCCCGATTACGGCCATCTGCTCCTGGAAAATCTCTCCACCCGCAACAAATGGGCCGGCGACCCGGTACGATTGAAAATCTGGCGCGATGGCCGGGCTCAGGACGTGGTGTATCGCCTGCCCAAGGCAGAAGATGCCGCGCGACTGGTGCCCGAAGCGCCCTTCGACCAGGAACCGGAATATTTGATCGCCGGCGGCCTAGTGTTCCAGCCGTTGACGAAAGATTTCCTGCGCAGTTGGGGCCAGGATTGGGAAAGGCGCGCGCCTTTCCGGCTCGCGTATTTTCGCAACCAGGATCCGAAACCGGAGCGTCCCGCGATCGTCATCTTGTCGCAGGTCATGCCGGACCTTTACAACATCGGCTATCAGGACTCCCGCCAGCTCGTGATCGAAAAGGTGAACGGCCAGAAAATAAATTATCTCGCCGACGTGCAGCAGGCGCTCAAAAAGCCGGTCAGCGGCTTTCAAATCTTCGAATTCATGAAGGGCGACACTTTGCAACGCATCGTCCTCGACGCCGCGACGCTTGACGCGGCCACTAAACGCGTCCTCGAACACTACGGCATCGACAAGGACCACTTCTTTGCGGCAACCGGGAAGTCAGCAACCGCCGGCAGAGCCGGAGGCTTGAATTAGCGAAGGCTCACGACATCCTCCTCCGCGTAGCGCGTCAGAGTACAACACCGCTAATAGCCTGTAAAAAAATCCGAAAGTTCGTATCCGCCGAGGTCACGGGGCGGATTTTTGAGGTGAACTTGTTTTTTCATAACGTCCGCCCTCTTACTTCGTTGAGCGCTGTACCACAATGGACCTTTAGTGCTATAGGGCGGTTCCAGCTCCACCCGAGTTTCCGCGAAACGGGAGGGTTCCTGAACGGCACTTAGGTAGGCGTGTTCCGCCTGGGAGCGCCGGCGTCTCGCCGGCGCTTTTCCACAGTTTTCGCCCAACTCGCCGGCGCGGACGCCGGCGCTCCCAGGCTCTTCGCGAGGAGACTGCCGCACCAGCCTGCTTATCGCGGTTCCGGTTCAATGTTCAACCCGCCGGCGCGTTCCAGACGCATGATTTCCGCGGTGTAACCCTGCCTGAACGTCGGGTATTTGAACTGATAACCCAGCTCCATTTTCAGTTTGCGGTTGGAAACCTTCTTGTTCGTCCGCCCTC
>Ga0111538_10013215_pt1 | contig 10895 bp, 9 predicted proteins | sample SoiMethybrSBSTD1_FD_79669 | JGI IMG/M metagenome (GOLD analysis project Ga0111538, IMG submission 79669) | Bulk soil microbial communities from a Populus tree surrounding site in Tennessee, USA - Soil MetaG P. TD hybrid SBSTD1 (version 2)... | ecosystem: Environmental > Terrestrial > Soil > Tree... | reverse complement strand
TGCTGTACGTGGCAGGTTGCGCCAACAACGTCTATCCCTGCACCGGCGACACGCGACAGGCGATGGACCCTCGAACCGGCGCGTTTCTTGGCGCAGGCACTGCGGCGCTCATCGGCGCCGTCATTCCCAACACCGGTGCTCCGTACAACGGCGTCGTTGCCGTGACAGGGGGAAGCCTTCCGAAGGAGGGATACACGTCGCCGAAGCTTGGATGGGCACCGCGCGTCGGATTTGCCTATGACGTCACCGGAAATCAGCGCCTCGTGCTCCGCGGGGGTGGTGGACTGTTCTTCGCGCGTGGCTTCGGCAATTTCCTCAACGGCAACCCGCCACTCATGCAGGACGTCACGCTGCAGTTCGGCACGCTCCAGTCGCTGGCCGGCGCCCTCGCTTCAACGCCGAGGCCGGGGCCGCAGGTACTCGGCTGGCAGTACGACAGCCCGTACCCGAAGGACACGCAGTGGAGCGGTGGCGCGCAGGTCATGCTGCCGTTTGCGACGGTGCTCGATGCCGCCTATGTCGGGCATCACAGCTGGGATGAACTGTATCCGCTCAATCTTGGGGCGATCGATATTGGTGGGGCGTTCCTGCCACAGAATCAGGACCGCACGCTCGCCGCAAGCACGACGCCGGGTGCGAGCGCGGTCGTGACGCAACTGATGGCGCCGCTGCGTGGATACAACAACGTTTGGCTGACCACGAATCTCGGTTGGCGCACCTACCACGGACTGCAGCTCTCGCTTCAACGCAGGCTGAATCGCGGAATTCAATTCGGCCTGAACGACACGATTACGCTGTCCGATCAGGGATTCTGCGCATCCGGCGGCTGCCCGAGCATGCAGCCGTTGCGCATGCAGCACAACGCGGACGGCACATACGTCGTGCGGAGCGATCAGAGCCAACAGGACGACCTGCTCGGAGACATGCTGACGCCGCGTCACATCCTGAAGGGGACGTTCCTCTGGATGCTGCCGAGCATGTCAAGTGGACCGCTGGGGGCACTCCTCAACGACTGGCAGGTCGCCGGAGTGTGGACTGCGGCGACCGGTACACCGTACGCGGTGACGTACACCTACTCGAGCGGTGGTTCGAACATCAATCTGACCGGTTCACCGGATTACGGCGGCCGGGTGCGGATCGTCGGCGACACGGGCGGCGGGTGCAGCAGTGACCCGCTTCGGCAGTTCCGGGCAAGTGCGTTCCAGGGCCCCATTTCGCCGAGCGTCGGTCTGGAGTCAGGCAATGGTTATCTGCAGGGCTGCTTCCAGAGCGCACTCGACATGTCAATCTCGAAGCAGATCAAACTGGCCGGCAACAAGAGCGTCTCGCTCCGCGCCGACATCTTCAATTTCCTGAACCAGGCGATTGTGACGGGACGCAACACATCGATGCAGCTGGCGAGTCCAAATGACCCGGTGACGATCGTCAATTTGCCAGTCGATGCGAGTGGCAACCCGATCGCCGCGCGGACGAAGCCGAATGGCGCAGGCTTCGGCGTGGCGAACACGTATCAGGCGCCGCGGACCATCCAACTGCAATTGCGATTTGCGTTTTGAGATCTCGTAGGGCCGGCTAAGCCGGCCCAAGCTTTCATCACTGTCGTTGGTGCGGGCTTCAGCCGGCCCAGATATTCGACATCACGGTTCGATCTTCCCAGTCAACCTGCCAAGCAGCTTGACGCCGTAGACAGCGGCACGCGCGCGGACATCCTCGGGACTGGCGGCCGCGGCGGGAGGAAGCCCCAGCGAGGTCATGTCGTCGACGGCTTGATCGTCACCGTCGAATGGATGCACCGCTATCCAGTACAGGATCTTGATGAGCTCCGGGCGCTCGATCTGCGCGCCGAGACGTTCGTAGACGACCGCTGGCACGTAGCGCTCGATATCCAGCTGCAGCAGATCGGGAACAGCTGCGACATACAGAACGTTGCGCACGCGCTGCACTGGATCGAAGACCGATCCAGGTGCCCATTGCGGAAGCGCGCGAGCGAGAGTCGCGACTGACTCCGTCGTCAGTGGATCCGGTTGGTCGCCGGGGGTGGCGATCGGCGTGATGATGCCGCCATCAGGTGGCAACTGGTCAAATCGCAAGTCCGCGTTGATGTCCTCTTGTGAGACTGCCTGCCATGACGTCGGATGTGTGCGCGACACAGGCGATCCGCCTTTCGCATCCCCGGGCGGACGCGTGGCCGCCGCGACTGCGGGCACCGGGTTCGCGCCGGCAGCGACTTCAGCCGTCGTCGGGTGCAGCGTTTGAACCTGAGCTGCCGGAGAGCTAACCGGGGCGTCAGCTGTCGGTAAAGGCACTGACGCCGTTGCGGCGAAAGCCGGCCGTGCTGTTGTGATGTAGCCGCGGACCTCCGCGGCTGCGCCAACAGCGGCCCATGCGGCGAGCGCGAGCACGACCCATGCGCGATCGTGTCGCGTGGCGAACCGCTCGTGCTCGTCCCAGCGAAACATCATCGCTCCCGCGATGCACGCGGCCGCACCGATGACGAGCAACGCCCCGGCACTGAAGAGCGTGGACCTGATGCCGTCGCCACTCACACAGGCCTGCAGCGTCTCGACCGCGTAGCGTCCGGGCAAGAACGCGGATGCATGCTGTGCCCAGTCCGGAAGGCTCGCAATCGGCACGGCGACGCCGCCGATGATGAGCATCGGCAGAAAGATCGTCTGCCCGAGCGCCTGCACCGCCGGGACGGTGTCGGCCATCATCGCGATCACCAGGCCGCACCCCAGAAACGCAAACGCGACGATCGTGAATGCCACCCAGAGATCGAACGGATGCTGCGGCCCCGGCATTCCGATGAGCATTGCGAGCGCGAGCTGCAGCAGGCCCGCCGTCACGACCAGCACGTACCGTGCGGCAATCGTGCTCGTGACGAGTGCCCCGACCGGCACTGGCATCAGCCGATAACGCCGCCACACGCCCTTTTCGCGCTCACTGACGAGCGTCGTCGGCAAGCCGAAACAGGCGCCGCCGAGCACCGTGATGGTCAGCAGCTCACCGATGTGACGAACGAGCGGAACACGATCGAAGCGGTACAAGCCCCAGAAGGCGGCGAGAAAGACTGTGGGGAACAGATAGCCGTATGTCATCGCCAGAGGGTTGCGGAAGTACAACCGCATGGTGACGAGACACTGGCGCACTGCCCCTCGGATCACCGCTCGTTCTCCGCTCCTGTCAGCCGCAGAAACACCTCTTCGAGTGTTGCCCGGTGAACGTGGAGTTCGAGCACGTCGATTCCCGACTCGTCGAGCAAGGCCGTCAGCTCACGGAGCGTACGACGGGCATCCGCGGTCCTGAAGGTGATTCTGTTGCCGTCACACGTCACGTCGGCCATGCCGGCGATCGCTGTCAGTTGCTCGGCGTCGATGCCTGGTTTCGTGCTGAGTGAGACCGATTGCATCGAGGCCGATTCCGTTGTCAGCGCGCGCGGTTCACCCGTCGCAATAATCTGTCCGCCGTCCATGATCGCCACCCGTTCGCACAACCGTTCGGCTTCCTCGACGTCGTGCGTCGTCAACAACACCGTCCGGCCATCGCTCTTCAAACGGGCGATTTCGTCGCGCAGTTCGCGGCGGGATTGGGGATCGAGTCCCGCCGTGGGCTCGTCCAGAAACAGAATCTGGGGCCGGTTGACGAAGGCGATGGCCAGCGCGAGACGCTGCCGCTGTCCGCCTGAAAGCGTATCGAAGGTGGCGTCGGCCTTCTCGGTCAGGGAGAACCGCTCGAGCAGTTGTGTCGGATCCGCGGCGTTCCGGTAGAACGTCGCGAACAGCTGCAGTGCCTCCCGAGGAGTGATCTTGTCCTGGAGGGCCGTCGATTGCAGCATGACACCGATCCGCTGGTGCATCTCGCGTGTGTGCCGCCTCGCATCGAGGCCGGCGACCTCAATCTCACCCCCGTCGGGGATGCGCAGTCCGACGATGCACTCGAGCAGTGTCGTCTTGCCAGCGCCATTCGGCCCGAGCAGGCCGAAGATCTCACCCTCGCGTATGTACAGCGACACGCCGCGAACGGCGTCCACCTGACCGTACGATTTTTTCAGGCCGCGAACGGCGACAGCGTACGTGGCAACCTCAGGAAATCCCAAAGCCCAAATCCCAAATCCCAAATCCCAAGGGTTTGGGATTTTATTTGGATTTGGGCTTTGGGATTTGGGCTTTGGGATTTACTTAACGCGGCCAGTACTTGTCGGTCAGGAACTGCCGCTTTGGCGGCGCCTGCGCGGGGTCGTCCGCGGGCTTCGGAATCCGCTTGAAGGTGTAGGTATATGTGTACGGTTCGAGATAGATCGACGGGTCGTCCCACGTAAACGTGAGCTGCAGCGTGTTGGCATCCGCCAGCCGCACGCGCTGCGTCAGGTGCGTAGTCTCCTTGGCGCGGCCGCCGCCCGTTACGCGCATGATGCGCCAGCGGGTGTCGCACATCTTCGCCGGAAACCCGACGGTATCGACGAGAAGGGTGTTGCCCTGCCAGCGGCCGGTCGAATGGCCGTTGCCCGTGGCTTTGTATGCGGGACTCTTCGTGTCCGGGTGTGGCCGCCCGTCCACGTAGACCGTCTGAGGGCCCAGCTTGATCTCTGTCGCCGATACGACAACATCCTGACCGCCGGAACTCGCGAACGACATCGCCAGATTGCCGTTGCCGCAATCCGTATCGGCTGCCCCGCGGCCCCGGCCTCCGGTGTTGACGACGTTACCCGCGCGAACCCGCGCGTCGTCTTCTGCATTCAACTTGACGATTTCCGGCCGCAGCTTCGCCTTCACGCCGGGACCGTTATCCCACCATTCCTGCCAGCTCCCGGACGCGGTGTCCTGCACGATCCAGAATCCCGCGATTGTGGGCGCCGGTGTCTGCGCGCGCAGCGCAGTCGCGCCAATCAACGCGAGTCCAGCGGCAAGCACGAATCTCATAGGTTTCATGATGCTTCTCCTGTCGCTCAGCGCGTTGATATCAGCTCTTCGGCCGCGCAATGTCACGGTACATGCGTTTGCCATCGGGGAACGTCGCATAAAACAGCGACGCACCCTTGCTGCCATCCTTCAGCGGATTGCCTGAGATCGTGACCTGATCGCCGGCTTTCAGCGTTGCGCTCGACCAGCCCTGCAAGCGCATGATGCTGGTGCTCGCGCATTCGATATCCCATTCGCCCACCGCCTTCGGATCGACACCCGGCCCCGCGGCCACGTTGAGAATGATGTGGCCGTGCGGGTTGATCCAGTAGTACTCCGCTACCGTCCCTTTAAGCGTAATCAGCTTGCCCTGATCGAACATCGCGAACGAGTGATGCGCGCTCACGGTTCCTGACGCCACAAGAATGACGACGGCCGCCGCCACGGGCCGCCAGATGCTGAAAGTCATCGTCAGTGCCTCCCTGAGAATCGATCGAAGTGGTCTACCAATTTGGAAGCCGGCAGTGGGAACCGAGGTTGCGCATTATATGCCGTTGGACTCGGATTCAGGACCGAGAATCACACGCGGTGCTGCCGATAGGAGAAGCCTATCTGTCCGCGCCAATCGAATTGGACAAACCGGTTCGGGGCCAGACTATCCGTTACGGCGCCGTCGAGATTCCGCCGGGCGCGCCGCCACGACGCGGACAGAGTCTTGCGCTTCTTCGGCGTGATGCATTGCGGCCTGGCGCAGATGGTCGTCCATCAGCGTTCGCGCCTGTTCGGCATTGCGTTCGCGAATGGCGAGATAGATTCGCCGATGCATGTTGGCGGCGTCACGAAGGTTTCGGTCGGTCGCCCGTGCAGCCGTCGGCCGTCGATGCTCGAAAAAGAGTGTCGAGACCATTTCGATGAGCGACGCTAGGATCGGATTACGCGACGCCGCAGCGACGGCGCGGTGGAACTGCATGTCGTGGACAAGAAACAGTTGCGGGTCTTCCATGCTGGCGAACAGGCTTGCGACCTCTTCGGCAATTGCCGCGAGGTCGTGGCCCGTAGCGCGTTCTGCCGCCATGGCTGCCGCGCTGACCTCGAGGACGCGCCGCGCCTCGAACATTTCATCGCGCGTGAAACCGTGGAGCGCCGCGAGAAAACTCAGCGGCTGGCTGTCGAGTTTCGGCGGACCGCCGGGGATGTAAGTACCCGACCCGTGCTTGGCTTCGACGACCCCCATGGCTGCAAGCGCGCGCAACGCGGCGCGGACCGTCGGGCGGCTGACGCCAAGTTGCGTCACGAGGTGGCGCTCCGGCGGAAGGCGATCGCCCGCCCGCAAGTGACCGCTTCCAATCAGCTCCCGGACGTGAGAGATCACCTGTTCGGTACTCGGACTCGCCGGTCGTGTCGCCATCGCGCCCAATCATACTGCCTTCGGATGTGGACAAGCCACATTGCCAATGACGACACATCTGGTTGTCCAATCGCCAGCCGCGTGGGATAAAATCACGCCGTTTCCGGGAGATTGATGACGATGCATTCACGACGCGATTTTGCAAAGGCGGCGCTATCGTTGGTGTCGCTGCCGGCACTGGCCGCATCGAAGGTCTTCGCGATCGAATTAACCGTTCGGGGGGTGAAGCTCGGAATCACGACGGCTTCCCTGAATCCGCTGCCGCAGGTGCCTGGCAAGGATCCGCTCGACGTCCTGATTCAGCAGCTGGTTGAGATGGGCATCGGCAATGTCGAGTTGTCGGGAGGATTTTTTGGTCCTCCCGTGCGCGGTGCCGCTGTCGGTGGACAAGTCCCGAAAGTCTCCAATCCGGACTACGAGAAGACGCGCGACGAGCTGCGCCAATGGCGATTGTCAGCGCCGTCGCTCGACCGGTTCCGCGAAGTCCGCAAGAAGTTCGACGACGCGAAGATCAACCTCTATTCGATGTCGAACACGATGGCCGATGATGTGACCGATGCCGAACTCGACGCGATGTTCCTGCAGATGCAGGCGCTGCGCGTCAACGTGTTCCAGACCAACCAGACCCGCGTCTCGATGGGCCCGCGTCTGGTGCCGTTTGCCGAGAAGTACAAGATTCGCCCGTCGTTTCACACGCACGCGGAAGTCGAGGACCCGAACGAAATCGCATCCGTGGAGAGCCTGCAGAAGTTGCTGAACATGTCGAAGGAGTTCCGCGTCTGCCTCGACATCGGCCATTTCGTCGCGGGCAACAACGACCCGGTGGCCTATCTGCGCGAACATCACGATCGCATCACCCACATTCATGTTAAGGATCGCAAGCGCAATAAAGGCCCAAATGTCGAGTGGGGGACCGGCGACACGCCAATCAAGGAATGCCTCACGATGATCCGTGACAACAAGTGGCCAATCTACGCGTTCATCGAGCGCGAATTCATGGGCACCCGCGGCCCGGTGGAGGAGACGCGGCGCGACCTCGATTACATGAAGCAGGCGTTGATGGCCTAGTCCGGCGGTTGGCCCACGCGATACAGCACTTCACCGGCGCGAGGGACCAGCAGGGTATCGTGTCCGAGATTGGTGGGCCACTCGTCGCGATCGATGGTGTGATGGTCGGTGTATCCCAGGTTCACGCGCTCGCATCGTTCGCGTGGAATTCCAGTGGCGAGCGTGACCTCGACGCGCGGTGTTTCAACGGCCCTGGCCGCGTCAAACGTACCGGAACCTTTCAAGTGCGTCGAGTGCGCGAGAATGCCGCCTGGATAGTGCGCAAACCGCGCCCACTGTTCGACGAAGTAGTCGCGGCAGTGGTAGCCGATTTCGTCGAGCAGCGATCCGTGGACGTGGCTCACTTCGTTGACGTGCGGTGCGTAGATGATGACTTCGCCGCCGTCGGCCATCGCCGGCTCTATCTTGTACATCCCTTTCGCGGCGGTCCACATGTCGGCGTACATCGACGGCATCACCGACACGACGCGATCGAACGGCGAGTCCACCCAGACGACGTGTCGACGCGACGACAAACGGGCCGCGTCGCGCCACGCGGCGCGAAGGTCGCCGCAGAAGACACCAGCGATGCCGTCATGCGTGGTCACCAATGCCACCAGCGACGTCGGCCTGTCCAGAAATGCGGCTGCGCGATCGATGACGGCGCGGACCGGTGTGTCGATAGTCCCGATAATCTCGTAGCTCGTGATGAGGGCGCCGAGCCAATGCGTGAAGTGGATGATGCTCGGCGCCGCGATGCCGGGGAAGAGGTACTTGGCGCCGCCGGAAAAGCCGGCCACTTCGTGCGGAAACACCGGCCCGCAGATGAGGATGTGGTCGTATTCGGTCACGAGCCGATTCAAGGCAATCGGCACGTCCTCCGACAACTTTCCGTCAGTGATGGCCGCGATGTCGGATGCGGCTATCGTGCCGAGCGTGACGAACGCGGATGGGTCGTCCCAGCGATGATTGAAGATGCGTCGTTCTTGCGTGCCGACGTGACTGTCGGCCCCTGTCGTGACACCGTTGACGACCGGGCGACCAATGTGCGCGCTCAACTGAGCGTCCGTCATTGGCGAGTGCGTGCCGAGGGCGACGAGATAATCGAGCGCCGCCACGCGCGGGGCGAGCTCGCGCTCGAGGATGTGGAACATCATCGGCATCGGCATCGTGCGAGTACCGTCGGGGATCAGCACCAGGACGCGCAGCCCGTCCACATCCATGGCGCGGAGACCCTTGCGGGCCGTCGCCTCGAACTCCTGCGGCGTCAGAACGCCTTCGCCGACACCAGTGCCGATGACCACGGGTTCGTATGGTAGCACCCGCATCGAAGCATCTGATTCGGCTCGCCGCGATCACCGACGAGTTCTCGCCGGATCTCGACGTGGCGCTCGACGCGATGAAATCCGTCGGCATGACGGGTGTCGAACTGCGAACGATCGGAGGCAGAAACCTCGTCGAGTTGTCCGACGACGACATCGAGCGGAGTGTCGCCGCTGCGAGAGCGAGAGAAATGGAGATTGTCTCCATCGCGTCGCCGCTATTGAAGTGCGTGCTTCCCGACGGGCCTCGCGTCGATGACCGGTTCCAGCAGGACGTGTTCGGGTCCTCATTTACGTTCGAGGATCAGCCCCGGCTGACCAAACGCGTCTTCGAAATTGCGCGGCTGACCGGCGCACGCATCATGCGTGTGTTTTCCTACTGGCGCACGGTCGATCCGCCTCGCTGCGAACAGCGCATCGCGGCCGCCCTGCATGCGCTCGCGGAGGAGGCGTCGAAGCACGGCGTGAGGATTGGCCTCGAGAACGAATACGCATGTAACGTCGGCACTGCCGCCGAGAGCGCGCGGCTGCTGGGGCGACTACTGCACCCCAACCTTCAGTTGATCTGGGACCCAGCCAACGCGTTCATCCTGGGCGACACCCCTTACCCCGACGGCTATCGTCTCCTGTCACCCGATCGGATTCTCCACGTGCACGTGAAGGATTGCGTGCTTCGGGACGGGCGCGCTGTCTGGGGACCAATTGGCGACATGGATATCGACTGGGCAGGCCAGATTGCGGCCCTCGAAGGCGACCAGTATCGCGGGTGGCTCAGTCTCGAAACACACTGGACGGGACCGTCGGGCGACAAGCTCGAAGCCAGCGTGATCTGTGGCCGCCGACTTCGGGAACTTGTCGGGGCCGCGGGTGCGTGAAAGTGGTCGCCCTCTTAAAATCTTCGCTTGCTCCGGTCGCCGTTTTCCGTTAGCCTCTGACACCCTGCAACCGGTTACATCCACACGGAGCGGGGCGAATGGTCAGGGCCGGGCACGACGTCACAGCACGCCCGAGTCGAAGCGGGTCGAGCGATTCCGCCTGCTGAACAACGGCCAGGGCCTCCTGGTGGTTTCGACGTGGACGGATCCGAAAGTGGTTCCGCATGCCGCACACCGACGAGTTGCGCTACACGCGGTTGCCGCGCGGCTACGAACCGCGGCCCAACGCCGTGTGCGATCCGTACAACGACGAACGCGCGCAGGTATTCGAACGGCCACCGAAGAGCACGCCGTGAGGGGCGAGTGAGGACGAGGGAAATGCGTTATCCGTCTGTTATCGCGGCGGTCGTAATTGCCGCCGTTGGAATGACCGGTGACCACACTCGCGCGCAGCAGTCGAATGTTCCCGATATCGAAGGCACGTGGGTGCGTCTCGACACAGTCGGCGCAGGAAGCTTCGGCGCCGTCAATGCACTCAGCGGCAACGCGGTACTCACTCCGGAGGCCGTCGCGGCGGCGGCGGCTGGGCGGCAGGGAGGCGGCGGGTTGCGGCCCGGGTTGGTTGCCGATGACAACAAGCCCCACGCGGCGGGCGAGCCCTATGTCGTCACCGACGGGCGCTGCACGCTGCCCGGCGGACTCGAGCCGAATTCATCGGCGTTCCACATCATCCAGTCGAAAGACGAAGTGCTGATCGTCCGCGAGAACCCGGGACTTCACCGAACCATTTATATGGATAGCCGCAAGCATCCTGACGTGTTGCGATGGAGGCCCACCGCGGTCGGACACTCCATCGGCCGGTACGAGAACGGGACGTTCGTCATCGACACAATCGGATTGATGCCTGGCGGCGTCCCCGGCGGAGGTCGGCGCACCGCTGAAACGCAATTGACCGAGCGCTACACCGTTTCGGCAGACGGCAAGCGTCTGACCATGACCTATACATGGAACGACCCGAAGATTTACCAGAAGCCGCACACCTATCAGATCGTCGCCGAGCGCCAGCCCGCGGGCAGCTGGCCCTTCGAAGACTGGTGCGATTCGGGGGATCCGACTCAACGCACCTCTGTGATTCCGCCGACGCAACTTCCGTAAGTCGATAGCCATGAAACGGGAAATCACACGCTCTCTCGCATTTGCTGCTGCGGCGCTGCTGGCAGCGCCGGCGGCGACGGCGCAACGCGGCCGCGGCGGTGCCCCGGCCGTCGCGTTCGACTCACACGACATCAGCGGCTACTGGGAACTCTCCTTTGACAGCCGCCATGTGCCGGCCGCGGCGCTCACG
>Ga0111538_10013213_pt1 | contig 10896 bp, 13 predicted proteins | sample SoiMethybrSBSTD1_FD_79669 | JGI IMG/M metagenome (GOLD analysis project Ga0111538, IMG submission 79669) | Bulk soil microbial communities from a Populus tree surrounding site in Tennessee, USA - Soil MetaG P. TD hybrid SBSTD1 (version 2)... | ecosystem: Environmental > Terrestrial > Soil >... | reverse complement strand
GTGAAGAGCGTGTCGCAAACGCCCGCCTGATCGCCGCCGCGCCCGATCTGTTGAAGGCGTGCGCGATGGCGCAGCGCCTGATCGAAGACATGTCACGCTTCGCCGGCAAAAAGGCGCTGAGGGATTACGCCCTTCTCGACGACGCGACAATTGTCCTGCGCGAAGCTGTCGGTAAGGCTTTCGGACAAGAGTCTTCGTGAGAGCGCAAAAGCCGCTGCGATCTGGAATCGCAGCGGCTCTCACCAATGCGTCACATGCTTAACCGGCGTTCGATCTTTTTTCGTTACACACTACGGCTCGTGGAATCGTGACTTCCCCTGCGGGCGGCAGTCGGAAAAAGCACATAGCCGATACCGGCGACGCCTGGCCGACCTGCCTTGGGAAGGTATCGCCGTAAAACTGATTCTTTCGGTTCGCAAGTTCTTCTGTCTGAACCCGGATTGCCGCGGGCGGATCTTTTGTGAGCGCCTGCCGGGATTAGCTGCGCCATATGCTCACAAGACGTTGCGTCTCAACGAACTGCTGACGGGGCTCGGCGTCGCGCTCGGCGGCAGGCCTGGCGCGCGTATAGCGTTCGGAATGAGAATAAAGATCGGCAGTGATGCATTATTGGCCCAAGTCCGTCGCGCGGAGACGGCGCAGACCACCACGGTCCGCGTGCTCGGAGTCGATGACTTCGCTTTCCGCAAAGGACAATCATATGGGACGATTCTGATTCGTATTATATTCCTTGATTGAAAAGCCCGATTTATTTCAGGTGAGGTTTTGTTATAGCGCTCCTGTTTGGCGGTTCGGCAACCTTATGGTGAAAAAAACAGTTGAGTTTTTGCGCTCCTCTTCCAATCTAAATAGTTTTTTGTATATGAGTGTCGGGGAAAAAGAGAAGCGGTTCGGCTCTCCGAGCGTCATGTGAAGGAAGAATCACGCCGACTGCGCCAGGCCGTCCACCAATAGCGCGACGCATGCCACCTGATAGACCGAAGCGGGGAGAGCCGAAATTTGTCATCGCTGATTAGCGACTGGATGAAATGGCCCAGTAGTAAATAGAGCACTTGCTGCCGGCCACGGTCAACTTGACCACTTTATCGGGCTTCCAATCGCCCATATCGAAGCTGTTCGACAAGACGCCGGCTCCGGGTTTCAGCTCGCGGAGCAATTTAGGACGGAGTCGCAAATTCATCCCAGGGTCCAAATAGATCACTACCACGGTGGCTTGGCTCAGGTCAGTTTTGAAGAGGTCTTGCTTGATGAAAGTCACCTTCTGGCTCGCACCGGATTTTCTGGCGTTGCGTTTGCTCTCCTTGATGCGTATGGGGTTGATGTCAACTCCGATCGCGGTACTGATCCGTACACACATTCGAAAACCGATCTAGAATCTTCACGCCTGGCTGTCTCTCTGTGCGAGGGTCCTCAAAAACTCTTCGACGATTCGATTAAACTCGGCGGGCCGCTCCATGTTAGGCATGTGGCCTGCCCTGTTAATCACTGCCATCCTGGAGTTCGGAATTCTTTGGCGCATTAACTCCGCATCCCTCACCGGGGTAAACTCGTCGTCACTGCCTACAATAATGAGCGTCGGTACGGCGATCTCCGACAACAGTGGCGTGTAATCCCGGCGCTCAGCCCGCCGGCGCAACGCGGCGGCTGCGCCCTCCGGAGACGTTGCGCGCATCATCGAGAGCACGTGCGCGGCGACCTCCGGCTGCTCTTCGATGGTTCTCGGCGCAATCATCTTAGGGAGCGCTTCGCCGGCGTACTTATGCATACCTTCGTTCATGAGACGCTCCGCGATGTCGTAACGCGCCTGCCTCCCCTTATCGGTGTCGAGTTGCGCGAACGTGTCGGCGAGAATCAGAGCGCGCACACGCTTCGGGAACAAGTGGTAAAACTCGAGCGCAATTTGCCCGCCCATCGAGAGCCCGCACAAGACGATGTCGGCGGCGTTCAATTCTTCGAGTAAATGTTCGATGTCGCGCGCAAAGTCTTCCAGGGGGGTCTTGCCGGGGACGACCGTACTATCCCCATAGCCGCGCAGGTCGGGCGTGATGACGCGATAATTCGGGCTGAAGGCGCGAAGCTGTTCGCGCCACATCGAGCGATTAAATGGGTGCCCGTGGACGAAGACTAAAGGGGTTCCTTGACCGTTCTCTTCGTAAGCGATGGCGACGCCGCGGATTTTAGCTATACTCACAATTTGCTCCTGAGTGAACTGTTCATATTACTTAGCAAGATTTTTTTTGTTCGCGTTACCTGGGAAATCCGTCCGCTTCCATCACCCGCTGAGCCTGGGCGAAGTGGCGGCGCTCGTGAGCCACTATGAGCCGAAACGCGTCGAGCAGGTTGTAAACCATCACGCTAGCGAAAGGCGACGTGATGATTATCCCCGCCGGGTCTCTGTCTTCCAGCGACCTCATCTTCGCCAGCATCTGGCGCTGATGCGTGATGAAGCGATCGACAATTTGCGGGTCAATTGAGCTTGAGGAGGGCTGCGCCGAGCCTGGCGCTTGAACCTCCGCTGAGTTTTCGGCGAAAGCGCATTGACCATCATACGGCCAAACATCGCAGGCAGAAACGGCAGGCGATGCATTACGGTCATAGCCGATCTGTAGTTCTTCGATCATTAATCCCATCACCTCTCTCAATTTGTAACTGTGAGCGCGATGGGGGCCTAGAGGCCTGGCGCTAAGCGGCGCTCGCGAGCGCAGCGAGTGAGCGTCCGCTGGAGCGCTTTGTTGTGCGGCTGCATGGCGGACGTCTTGATCAGATCAAAGACTTGTACCACACAGTGAAATCGCACTCCGTTGCCAGTTCGGGCACTAACTCCGGGTACATTGATTCTAACGGTTCGGTAGTTTGGGGCGCATACCCAATCCTGGCGTACCACTGCCTCAGAAAATCCTTGCTCGGATGTGTCCAATGGCGGGGAGTGAGTAGCTCAAGGCGCATTGTGTGACATTCGCGCTCGCGGGCCCACTTCTCAGCGTGCTTGACCAATGCCGATCCGATGCCTTTGCCGCGGTATTTTCGGTCGGCGACGAGCATGCCGAACTCTCCGACTCCATCGCGCATGAGGTTAACTTTCACCGACCCACCGAGCGCGCCGTCGATCTCGGCCAGGATCAGCGCTTGAGCGCGAAGAAGACGCTCCACCTCAGCGGGATTGGTCCGAACGCCATTTCGCTTCCACATGCCCGATTCAGCGTCGTCATAGACATCGTTGATCAAATCCGAGAGTCGCTTGATCTTGTCAGTTCCGAGATCCGACTCAATCGGGAACCGAGTCGTCACTATCTGTTCTTGCTTCATGTCACTGCCTTCAGTATTTCAAGCGCCCATCCAGCGAGTGGGCGCCTAAGCAGACGCCCAACGACCGGGCGATCAGCGGACACGGCCTGTAATGTTGGTGACAAGAGAAGCATCCCTTGGCCGCGCTACCGCTGGATCAGGTTGTTAGACGCTGGTGATGCATCACTCGTGCGCTGCGCCTGCATCGAAGATCACAGTCTCCTTGCCGACCTCAACTTCGCCGTACTTGAGTTCGCCGACGCGCTCGTAGACGTGCAGGACCGCTCCAGTCGTGTTCAGTTGTGTGTCCACTAGCCGGAAACTGCGCGGGATCGTACCTTCAGCTTCTGCGCCATCCGGTTCAAGGTTTCATCAGCGAGATCCTCCGGAAACCTGCAACCCCTGTGGTCGAAGTATGAAATGAGTTTCTGCCGTATCTCCTCGTACTTTTGGGCGCCAGAATCTCGATCACTATTCTCTTCATTAAACCAGTTGAGTAGCCGATGGAAGACGGCATGAGTTAGCGCTTGGTGTTTCTTGCCTTGGATACCGGCGACTAAAAGGGAAGGAGAAGGGTCTTGGGATATATGACTTTCTAAGCACTCGCGCAAAAATAATCCGGCATTATCCATCGTAGGGGCAGACCTGTGTGTCTGCCCCGGCCGGGTGTACGACGTGACACCGGGGCAGACACACAGGTCTGCCCCTACGATAAACACCGCAAAATTTTTGCCCAACTGCTTATGACGCCACGATACTTCATAGCTAACCTTTTAGCTGGTTCGTTGTTTATCTTCGTCATCCATGCGGGGTTTGTCAATAACCAGATGTAAGTTAGCTTACAGGGGAGGGAAGCGCGAACAGTTTATCGACCGCGTAATTGTTAGCGCTGGATTCTGTTTGTAACTTCGGAGATCGTGATTCCTAACACTGGCGCCTGTAAAGAGAAGGAATGAACGGGGAACGCGGCGGTCCTCACGCGCAAAGGGTATAATACATTCTTGACCGAGCGTTCCAGAAAGAGTATAAGCCTCCCTGAGGTCAAGACAGTTCGATGGCGCGTAACAAAGAATTCAACCGAGACGAGGCTCTGCAGAAGGCGATGGAGGTTTTCTGGTCGCACGGCTATGAAGCGGCGTCTATTAATACTTTAGTCAAACACATGGGGATCAACCGCCAGAGTCTATATGACACTTTTGGCGACAAACACACGCTTTATCTCCAGGCCATTGACCGCTACCGCGAAGTAGAGGGCAGGAAAATGTTTGAGTTGTTGGAGATGCCGGGTTCGGTGAAGAAGAGGTTGCGGCGGTTATTCCAGGGCGTCGTCGAAGAATCGCTCTGCGGCCATGCGCGGCGCGGATGCTTTGTAGGCAATGCGATGTCGGAACTGGCAGGCCGCTGCCCGCAGACCGCGGCTAAGGTGTGCGGCGATATGGCCGCCGTCGAAGAGGCTTTGTACCGGACGCTACTGCGCGGAAGGAAAAATGGAGAGATCAAGAAAGGAAAAGACCTCCGCGCCTTCGCGCGATTCCTCTACAGCAGCTTGCAAGGTCTTCAACTCATGGCGAAGGCGACGCAGGACCGAAAGACGCTGGAAGACGTCGTGAAAGTCACGCTCTCGGCGCTTGACTAAAATTTTTGACCTGTTCTGGAACAAGCGTTCCAGAAATGGACATAGTCCTCGGCCGTGTAAGCGCCGAGGGCGACGAGGCGGAGAAAACAGTCGAGGGAGGAGAATTTCGATGGGCAAGTTGGAAGGCAAAGTGGCTGTAATTACGGGCGGAAATTCCGGCATCGGGCGGGCCACGGCAAAAGAGTTCAAGGAACAGGGCGCGCGGGTAGTCATCACCGGGCGAGACCAGCAGACGCTCGACGAGGCGGCGCAGGAGCTCGGCGACGACGTCTTGGCCGTGCGCGCCGACGCCTCCAGTCTTTCCGAGATAGATAAGCTTTTCGCTGTAATAAAGGAAAAGTTCGGGCGTATTGACGTGCTTTTCGTCAACGCAGGGATAGTTAAATTGGCGCCCCTCGAAGCCATGACCGAAGAAATGTTCGACTCGGTCATGAACATTAATTTCAAGGGCGCGTACTTCACAATCCAGAAGGCGCTACCGCTGCTCAGCGACAACGCGTCGATCATTCTCAACTCATCAATCAACGCACACATCGGGATGCCGACTTCGAGCGTGCTCGCGGCGAGCAAGGCGGCGCTCATCACGCTGGCTCGAACCCTCTCGGCTGAACTCATAGGCCGTGGCATCCGCGTTAATGCGCTCAGCCCAGGCCCTGTCACCACTCCGATCTTTGAGCGGCTCGGGCTGCCGCCGGAGGCGATCGAGGAGACGGCGAAGAAACTTCAGGAGCGAGTGCCGATGAAGCGATTCGGGCGGCCCGAAGAGATCGCGAAGACGGCGCTTTTCCTCGCCAGTTCGGACTCTTCTTTCCTGCTGGGGACGGAGATCGTCGCCGACGGCGGAATGAGCCAGCTATAAGCTGAAGCTAGAGGAATGACTACGATTTACGAGAAGAGGTAAGAACATGGCATGGATGTTTCTATTTATAGCCGGCATTTTCGAGATCATATTCGCGCTCGCCTTGAAGCACGCTCAAGGCTTTACGCGGCTCGCGCCCAGCGTCGTTACTGTGGCCGCCGGCGTCGCCAGCGTGGTCACTCTATCGCAATCGATGAAGTCATTGCCTGTCGGCGCCGCCTACGCGATGTGGACCGGGATCGGGGCGGTCGGCACGGCGACCCTGGGCATGTGGCTCTTCAACGAGCCGCGCGATGTGGGCAGGCTTGTCTGCATCGGACTGATTATCAGCGGAATCGTCGGGTTGAGATTGACCTCGGCCGCGGCGGAATGACGTAGACAGACTTCATTGTCAGGACATATTCAGAACATACGAGTGGAGGAGAATTATGACGAATCGATCGAGCGGGAGCGGCGTGGCGCTGATAACCGGCGCTAACAAGGGCATCGGGTTTGAAATCAGCCGGCAATTGGCCAAGCGGGGGATCACGGTCGTGATCGGCGCGCGCGACGAAAAGCGAGGCGCCGAGGCCGCGGCCAGGCTCCGTGACGAAGAGCTTGACGCGCATCACGTGAGACTGGACGTCACCGACGCCTCAACCATCGAACCGCTGCCGCGGTTTTTCGAGGAGCGGTTTGGCAGGCTTGACATTCTGGTCAATAACGCGGGCGTCTTGCTGGATGAGGGCACGCCTCTCAGCGATCTGGACATCGGGGTGTTGAGACAGACTTTCGAGACGAACTTCTTTGGGGTCTTTGCGGTCTCGAAGGCGTTGTTGCCTTTGATTCGACGCAGCGAGGCGGGGCGCATAGTGAACGTGTCAAGCCAGCTCGGGTCGCTGGCGGATATTGGCGATCCGGGCTCGGACTATGCCGGCTTTATCAGCTTCGCTTATTCGTCTTCCAAGGTCGCGTTGAATGCCCTGACAGCGCTGTTTGCCAAAGAGTTGCGTGGCTCCAACGTGAAGGTCAACTCGGCGGATCCGGGGTGGGTGCAGACCGACATGGGCACGGCCGCCGCGCCTCTGACGCCGGAGGAAGGCGCCGACACTCCGGTCTGGCTGGCGACGCTTCCGGCGGACGGGCCGAGCGGCGGGTTCTTTAGCTCGCGTCAACCAATGGCGTGGTAGTGAAAGGGGTATAAATATTTTTTGGCGGAGTGTCGATTGTGGCGCTCGCCGTTCGACTCACTAATGGAGGTCCATAAATAAAATAAGAAACAAACGTTTTTGTAGCCTTGAGATGATTTGCAAAAGTTACAGACATCGCAAAGCGAAAGGAGCTGAAACTAAATCAGAACATGTGACATTTATACAGTACGGGGAGCGTCAGCGACCTGGCGCCTGCGAAGTTGCCTGACGGCGGAGTGACAGGTCGCTGACGCTCCCCGTACTGTAACTGCGAGTGTGCCAATCCTCTGTGGTCTGATTTAGATGAGAAAAATAATTGCAGCCCTGCAAGTGTCGGTGGACGATTTCATCGAGGGGCCCAACGGAACCGCTTTCCCGTTACCCCAACTCACGAAGGGCCGAATAGGAAAAAAGTAGAGACATTGATGGCAATCGGACGTATGAGAACTTTGTGTGGCGCGGCGAGAGGGGATGATTGTTTGGCCGTATTCGAGCCCGCGCACAAGTCTGGGTTATAGTTCGAAACTGAGTCCTGTGAATGGAACGAACTAAACACTACTGGAATTCGGCGCGAGTCTTCCCTCGGAGTATCTTGTGATGTATGAATCTGCGCGAAAAGTAGAGACACAACCCTCATCCCAACAATACCGGACTCTACTGGAGGTTTCGGAAGCAATCGTCTTCAACAGGGAATTGTCCGCTCTGTTTAAGGATTTGGCCGGTCTGCTCCATCGGGTCGCACGCTTCGATTACCTGTGGCTCAACTTGCATGATGGCGCCGGCGATTCATTGCATTTACACGTCATAGAAGCCACGGACCCGGCCACATCCGCGGCGCCTCTTCCAGCTCAAGATCTAGCTATGTGGGTCTGGCAGAACCAGCGGCCCGTGGTCACTTCTATTACGAGCCAGGCGGAACAATGGCCTGATTATTACCAATGGGCGCAGCAGCTCGGAATGAACAGCCTTTGCGTTTTGCCGTTGACAACAGCGGGGCGTCGTCTCGGCTCCCTCGGTTTCGGATGCAAGCAACCGGGCGCCTATGACAGTCGGGAAGTTGATTTTCTGCGTCTCGTCGCCAATCAGGTGGCGGTGGCGGTGGACAATGCGCTCAACTATGAGCGCGCGCTGGCCGCGCAACAGCAACTGTCTCGTGAACGCGACCGATTGGGTCTTCTGCTTGAGATATCTGAATCCATTGCGTCACACCGAGACCTGGGTGAGATGTTTCGTGATCTCGGCCAGCGACTCCCCGGCATTGTCCCCTTCGATTACATCAACCTTCTTCTGCATGATCCAGAGCGCGAGGTCATGCGCTTGCATTTCCTGGTGGCGCCGGAATCCAGCACGATCAGACCGGGCATGGAATTGCCCGTTGATGAAACTTCGGCAGGGCTGGTATGGAAAACACAGCAACCCTTTATGGTTGAGGATGTGACGGCGGAGACCCGTTTTCCTAAACTGATGTCACAGTTGCGCGAGAACGCGATTCAATCCTACTGCACGGTTCCTCTTACCTCGGCGCTACGCCGGCTGGGCGCTATGTCATTCGGGAGCTTGCGGCGGAGAATTTATCAAGAACCGGAGATCAACTTCATGCGGCAGGTGGCGAGGCAGGTCGCTGTCGCCGTGGACAACGTTTTGCACGACGAGAGCGCTCGATCCGCCCAGGAGCAGTTGACGCACGAACGGGACCGAATGCGGCTCCTGCTGGAGGTGAACAACGCGGTAGTCTCCCATTTGGACCTGGATGAACTTTTCACCGCCGTCAGCGCTTGCCTGCGAAAAGTCATCCAGCATGACTCCTCGGGCCTGGTCCTATGCGATCAGGAGACCGGATGGTTCCGAGTACACGTGCTGCATTTTGCTAGGAACGAGTCCTTCATCGAAGAAGGGCGAATCGAGTCAGACGGCTGTATGAAATCACCCGCCGCCGTCGCGGTCTCTACACGGAAGCCTGCGGTGTTCGGCGAGGAAGATCTGAAAGCCATGGCCGCAGAATCGCCCTGCGCGCAATACGCTCTTGCCGAAGGGGTGAAAGCCTTCTGCTCCGTTCCGCTCCTGTCCCATGACCGCGCGTTGGGCGCGCTCACCGTGGCGCGATGCGAGGAGGAGACGTTCGGCCCGAAGGACATCGAGCTGCTCAGCGAGGTCGTCAAGCAGATCGCGATCGCCGTGGAGAACGCGCAGGCCTACAGGGAGATCAGCGAACTGAAAGACAAACTGGCTAAGGAGAAACTCTACCTGGAAGAAGAGGTCCGCACCGAATACAGCTTCGCAGAGATCGTCGGTCACAGTGAGACTCTGAAACGAACTCTGAAGGCGGTTGAAACCGTCGCCCCGACCGATTCGGTCGTCCTCATTCAGGGCGAGACGGGCACCGGTAAGGAACTGATCGCCCGCGCCATTCACAACTTGAGCGCCCGCCGCGAGCGTACGCTGGTGAAACTTAACTGCGCCGCGATTCCGAGCGGCCTGCTGGAGAGCGAATTGTTCGGCCACGAGAAGGGCGCTTTCACGGGAGCCATCGAGCGGCGCATCGGACGCTTCGAGGTCGCGCACAAGGGGACTCTCTTCCTTGATGAGGTCGGCGACATTCCACTTGAGTTACAACCCAAGCTTCTGCGGGTGCTGCAGGAGCAAGAATTCGAGCGATTGGGCAGCTCGCGCACCGTGCGGACGGACGTGCGCTTGATCGCCGCGACGAACCGCGACCTCGCGCAGATGGTCGCAGACAATCAATTCCGCGCCGACCTCTACTATCGCCTCAACGTCTTCCCAGTCCGCATCCCGCCATTGCGTGAGCGCCCCGAAGACATCCCGCTGCTGGTCGCCTACTTCGTACAGCACCACGCCCGCCGCCTGAACAAGCGTATCGAGAGTATTCCTGAAGAGGCGATGAACGCGCTGCAGCGGCATACGTGGGCTGGCAACGTACGCGAACTGGAAAATTTCGTCGAGCGCGCAGTGATCGTCACGCGCGGTACGCGCCTTCAAATCTCTCTCGCCGAACTAAAAGCTGAAACCGTCGCTAATGTCAGTGACAAGATTACGCCGCCCGTCCGGCTCGTATCGATGGAGGAGATGGAGCGAACACACATCGAGGAAGTATTGCGACACACCGGAGGCCAGGTCGGAGGCGCCGGAGGCGCGGCGGAGATTCTCGGCTTGCCCGTCTCCACCTTAAGGAGCCGCATGAAGAAGCTCGGTATAAGATTTTCACGCTGAGGTTGAATTCAGGAGACGAATAGTCATGCCGACGCGCATTACACATGTTGGAGATCCAGCAGGGGCGACACGAAGACTCAAAGTCGAAGGCACTCTAACCCTGGCGGATGCAGAACTGTTAGAAGGCATATGCAACGAATTATGCGCGCAGGCAGACCCATGCATCAGCGTTGATCTCGCCGACATCACCTTTCTCGACAGCGAGAGCGCGTCGGTGCTGTGTCGCTTGAAAGGGCGGGGAATATCATTGGATGGGCTTGATCTATTCGTACGAAAGGTCGTCGAGCTGGCGGAGGAAAACGGCGACGCCTAATTGGCGAGAGGTCTTGATCATCGTCAAACCGGAGACTGTCCTCAAATGGCGCAGGCAGGGCTTCAAGCTCTATTGGCGATGGAAGTCGAACAGTTCAAGACGACGCTCGGCGAACGTGGGTCTTCGATAAGCAAGCTTGCTTATCGAAGACCCATTGTGAATATAACGGATCCGATCGTCGTGATTCCGTTTCTAGAGCGGATTTCGATTGCGTGTACGGGATCAACCACGGGGAGCACGGGGACCACGGGAAAACGAAAATGAAGGATCATCTCTTCTTGATCCACGTGTCCCCCGTGGTTAGTCGATCTTTGCCGTACACCGATTTGAAATCTGATTTAAGACTTCGTCACCAGCCGCCATAGAGGCCCAACCGGGCGCCTTGAGAATACGCTGGCAGGTTGCC
>Ga0111538_10013212_pt1 | contig 10896 bp, 11 predicted proteins | sample SoiMethybrSBSTD1_FD_79669 | JGI IMG/M metagenome (GOLD analysis project Ga0111538, IMG submission 79669) | Bulk soil microbial communities from a Populus tree surrounding site in Tennessee, USA - Soil MetaG P. TD hybrid SBSTD1 (version 2)... | ecosystem: Environmental > Terrestrial > Soil >... | reverse complement strand
CGTGCACTTGGCGCCGGTCAGATCGGAGGCCGCCGCGCCGGAGACGAGGAAGACCTTGTTCTTGTCGCGCACGATCTCGTTGACGGCGAGCGCCACTGACGAGGTCGGCACGTCCACGATGACGTCGACCTTGTCGACGTCGATCCAGGTGCGCACCACATTCGAGCCCACGTCCGGCTTGTTCTGGTGGTCGGCGCCGACGATCTCGACTTTCATGCCCTTGGCGGCGGCGCCGAAGTCCTCCACCGCCATTCGCGCCGCGATCACGGAGCCCTGACCGCTCAGGTCGGAATAGGTCCCCGACATATCGTTCATGACGCCGATCTTGATAGTTCCGTCGCTGTATTGCGCCTGCGCGGAGCCGCATCCCAATGCGACTGTGAGTGCCGTCAGGCTGATCAGTCCTTTCATGGCATTCTCTCCTGTTGATCGCTTTTTATGGTGTGCACCCCGGCATTCCAGGTCGCGTTCGTCAAGTCATACCCCCAGGTAATTGTGCAGCTTGTCGAGGTTCGCCTCGAGCTCGGCATTGGCGAACCGATCGATGATGCGACCGTTCTCGACCACGTAATAGCGGTCCGCCACCGTCGAAGCGAAGCGAAAATTCTGCTCGACCAGGAGGATGGTGAAGCCCTGCTGCTTGAGCATGCCAATGGTCTTGCCGATCTGCTGGATGATGACGGGCGCCAGACCTTCGGTGGGCTCGTCGAGGAGCAAGAGCCGGGCACCCGTGCGCAGGATCCGGCCGATGGCCAGCATCTGCTGTTCGCCCCCCGAAAGCTTCGTTCCCTGACTGGACAGGCGTTCCTCGAGGTTGGGAAAGAGTTCGAAGATACGCGGAAGGTCGAGACCGCCGGCACGTACGCGGGGCGGCAGCAGAAGGTTCTCCTCGACGCTGAGGCTGGCGAAAATGCCGCGCTCCTCGGGACAGAGCGCAATGCCCAGCCGCGCGATCCGATCGCTGGTCAGGCCGATGAGCTCTTTGCCCTCGTAGCGCACCGATCCGGTCCGCTGGCTGACGATGCCCATGATCGATTTCAGTGTCGTGGTCTTGCCGGCGCCGTTGCGACCGAGCAGCGTCACCACCTCGCCGGGGAGAACCTCGAACGTGGCGCCGTGCAGCACATGGGATTCGCCGTACCAGGCCTGCAGCCCTTCGACCGCGAGCAGCGGAGCGACACTCGGGCTAAGCATCGCCGACCCCGAGATAGGCTTCGCGCACGCGAGGATCGGCGGAGACCCGGTCGTAGTGACCTTCGGCGAGCACGCGGCCGCGGGTGAGCACGGTGATGCAGTCGGAAAGATTGGCGACCACGCTGAGATTATGCTCGACCATCAGCACCGTGCGTTCGGCCGCCACCGCCTTGATGAGGGCGCTGATGCGATCGATGTCTTCGTGACCCATTCCGGCCATGGGTTCGTCGAGCAGCAGCATTTCGGGATCGAGCGCCAAGGTGGTGGCGATCTCCAAAGCGCGTTTGCGCCCATAGGGCAGTTCCACCGCCGTCCAATGGGCGAAGGACGAAAGGCCGACGTCGGTGACGAGCGCCATCGCCCGCTCGTTGAAGACATCGAGGACGCGCTTCGACCGCCAGAAGTCGAACGAGGTTCCGCGCTTGCGCTGCAACGCGACGCGCACGTTTTCCAACACCGTCAGGTGGGGAAAGACGGCTGAAATCTGGAACGAGCGCACCAAACCGAGCCGAGCGACGTCGGCCGGCGGGAGCGGCGTGATGTCGCGCCCTTTGTAGACGATCCGCCCTCGGGTCGGGCTCATGAATTTCGTCAGCAGATTGAAGCAGGTCGTCTTGCCGGCGCCGTTCGGGCCGATCAGCGCATGAATGGTGCCGCGCGCGACGCGCAGGTTAACCCCGTTCACGGCGACAAAGCCGGCGAACTCCTTGGTGAGATTCTCGGTTTCGAGGATGAAATCGTCGCTCACGACGCCACGGCCCAGATTGTCGACGATAGTGGTAGCACGTCCCGAGCGCATTCAGCAAAAGGAGTGCGGACATATAGCCTTTCGTCGTAGCAGAGCGGGCGCGCCGGTCCGCTCGCGCTGCAGCCGCGGCCTGCCGCGCATCGCCGCCGCTCTTCCTCAAGCTTCCCCGCATTCTTATGTAGTGGCACAATAACCTTCGCGACCCGCCCGATTCTGCTGGAACGGCGTGGGCGGCGACCAGTGGGAGTACTCGTTTTGCGCCTCCTCGTCATCGAGGACGATCCCGATCTCAACCGGCAACTCACGACCGCGCTTACCGACGCGGGCTACGTGGTGGATCGCGCCTTCGACGGCGAAGAGGGCCACTTTCTCGGCGAAAGCGAGCCCTATGACGCCGTCATTCTCGATATCGGACTGCCCAAAATGGACGGCATCTCGGTGCTGGAAGCGTGGCGTCGGGCTGGACGGGCCATGCCCGTTCTCATCCTGACCGCGCGCGACCGCTGGAGCGACAAGGTCCAGGGCTTCGACGCCGGCGCCGACGACTATGTCGCCAAGCCTTTCCATCTCGAGGAAATCCTGGCACGCATCCGCGCCCTGCTGCGTCGTTCGGCCGGCCACGCCAAGAGCGAGCTCAATTGCGGCAGCGTACGCCTCGACACGCGCACCGGCCGGGTCACCGTCGACGGCAACCCGGTCAAGCTGACCTCGCACGAATATCGGCTGCTCTCCTACCTGATGCATCACACCGGACGCGTGGTTTCGCGCAGCGAGCTGGTCGAGCATCTCTACGACCAGGACTTCGATCGTGATTCCAACACCATCGAAGTCTTCGTTGGGCGCATTCGCAAGAAGCTCGGCGTCGATGTGATCCAGACCGTGCGGGGACTCGGCTACCTCCTCGCTGCGCCGGGCGATGCGTCTTAATTCGCTCGCCCTCAGGCTTTTCTTCTCGGCGACAACGTGGACCGTGGTGATTCTCGTCGTCACCGGCATCGTGCTGTCGTCGATTTATCGCTCGGCGGTGGAGCGCGCGTTCGACCGAAGGCTCGGCGTCTATCTGCGCACCCTCGTCGCCGATGTCGCAGCGCCCGAAGAGAATGTCGACAAGTTCCCCCAATCCATCGGCGAGCCGTTGTTCGATTTGCCGCTCTCGGGCTGGTATTGGCAGGTGACGCGGCTCGACGCGCCGACGCCCGACGTGCGCTCATCGCGGTCGTTGTGGGATGCAAGGCTGCCGCAGCTCGCCGACCTCAGCGTCTCGTGGGTGCCGGGCAGCGCCCGGCAGGGCTACGTCGACGGCCCCGAAGGCCAGCAGTTGCGCATCGTCGAGCGGACCATCGATCTTGGCGAGGAGGGCCGGTTTCTCGTCGCCGTCGCCGGAGACGCCAATGAGATCGACGAGGAGACCCACAGCTTCGACAGCGCGCTCGTCATTACGTTCGGGGTGCTCGGGATCGTGCTGCTGCTGACCACGACCTTCCAGGTGCGGTTCGGCCTGGCGCCGCTCAAACGCATCTCGGAGGGTCTTGCCGCCATCCGTTCGGGGATGGCGGAACGGCTTGAAGGTGCGTTCCCGGTTGAAATCGCGCCGCTGGCGCGTGAGACCAACGCGCTCATCGAGGCCAATCGAGAGATCGTCACGCGCGCGCGCACCCATGTCGGCAACCTCGCGCATGCACTCAAGACGCCGATCTCGGTCATGATGAACGAGGCGACCACCCACGGCACCGATCCGTTTGCGTTGAAGGTGCGGGAGCAGACGGAGATCATGCGCGATCAAGTCGCGCGCCATCTCGAGCGTGCGCGTCTCGCGGCGCGAGTCGCGGTGATAGGGACCGTGACCGACGTGCGTCCGGTCGTATTCGCACTCGCGCGCACGATGGAAAAGATCCACCACCACCGCGGCGTGGTGATCGACATCGATGCGCCGGAGGGCGCGCGTTTTCGCGGCGAGCAGCAGGACCTCGAGGAGATGGTCGGCAACCTCGTCGACAATGCCTGCAAATGGGCGCAGTCGCGGGTCGCGGTCGAGGTGTTCTCGGAAAAGCCCGAACCACGGGACGACCGCCGCGTCGTACGCATCGTGGTCGACGATGACGGGCCGGGACTTTCGCCGCAGCAACGCGAACAGGTGGCACGCCGAGGCCGCCGTCTCGACGAGACCAAGCCCGGTTCGGGGCTCGGGCTGTCGATCGTGGTCGAGCTCGCAAGCCTCTATGGCGGCGGCCTCACGCTGGGCACGGCGCCGATCGGCGGACTGCGCGCGGAGCTGGTCGTCCCGGGAGCCTGATGCCTCCCCCTGGAGCCCGGGACAGAGTTTTGCCCCAATTTGCGCGATTAGCTCTCCGGCCGGCATTGGGGTAATCCGGGGGATCGCCGGCCTGTTTGATCGCCCGGGGGGATAGGGGCTTCAGACATGTCTTTTGTGCGCTTGTGTGCCGCCGCGCTCGTCGCGATGTCGATGGCCGCGTGCAGCGGCAATCCCGAGACTGGAACCGGACCGCGCGAGAATACGGGTACGCTCGTCGGCGCGGTCGCCGGAGGGCTGATCGGCTCGCAGTTCGGCGGCGGGACTGGTGAACGCGTTGCCGCCGGGCTCGCCGGTGCGGCGGTCGGCGGCCTGCTCGGCAATCGGATTGGCGCGGCCATGGACGACGACGACAAGCGGCGCGCCTATGCGGCGCAAATGCAGGCGCTCGAGAGCGGGAAATCGGGCACGGCGGTCGCGTGGAAGAATCCGGACTCGGGCCGCTACGGCTCGGTGGTTCCCGGTCCCGCCTACCAGACCAACGGCCAGCAGTGCCGACAATACACCCACACCATCTGGATCGACGGCAGGTCGCAGGTTGCGCGCGGCAACGCCTGCCGCAATCCGGACGGCACCTGGACCGCGGTGGGCTAACCGCAGTCGCCCCTCCACTGCGCGCATCGATTTTCGGCGGCGATCCGCCGCCGAATCGCGCTCGCGCGCGGGCCGGGACACGGCCCTGGTGACGAGGCGCGGCGCGCCCCTCTCCGGTTCCGTCTTCACGATGTCAAACAGCCCGCTTCGCCGTCTGGCGCGGCGCAGCACCTCTCGTTCCCGCGGCGCCTGTCTGCGTCCCGGGTTATCGCGTCCTCTGTTCTTTGGTCTCCACCGCATCTCCGCTGCCTTGCCGGCGCTTCGGCGGGCCTGAGCCCGAAACCTTAGCGACAGCGGCAACTGCGACCCCGAAGCGAGGGGCCGGTGGAGCGCCGGGAGGCGCACTGCCTTTAACGCGTCGCGCTCGTACGGCGCGACCTCACACTTGCGAGGCGTGAGCCGTCCCGCGCAACCGGGACGCCGCCTCTCGGCGCTCCACCGTGGCGTTGTCGGCCCAGGATCCGCTGCGTCGCCGGCGTTGCCGCCGAAGACGGGGCGTAGGCTGCTCGCCGCCGGCCATTGGTCATGGCGGGCTGCGGTCCCGGGCGTTTCGTATTCGCGGTTACGAGCCGCGGTCGACGCCACTCCCCGCTCCGCCGTCAGGATCGTCTCCGGAGACGCCCCTCATGAGCGAGGATGGGAATCTCCATAGCATAGCTTCGCGTCGTAGTCAATAGCAAAGTCATAAAGTAGCTGATTGCGGACGTGAGCCATCCACACGTGGGCATTCCTCGAATGCCAGCTGCCCGGTCGTGCAATGCGCGGCGATACTCGTTGGTGCGAACTGCGGACTGGCGCGCCAGCGGATTCTCACGCGTCAGGCTTGGCGCCGAAGGCTGCATATTAGGCCGCGAGCTGCGCCGCCGCGTGAAAGTCCTGCAGCCGCGGCATGACCTCGCGCGCAAACAGCGTCATGCTCTCCACCGTGTCCTGGTGACCCATCTGGCCGGCTTGCGACATCATCAGGAAATGTCCGAACCCGCCGACCGCTTGGTAGAAATCAACCACCTGGTCGTAGACCTGGTCCGGTGTGCCGGCAAACATCAGGCCGCCGGCGATCGTGTCCGCGACGCTGCCTTGGGCCGCGCTGCCCAGCGGCTTGCCGCCTTTCGTTGCCATCTGGTGGGAGGGCCCGCGCCACCCCACGCGCTGAAACAGTTTGGCTGCATCGCTCGCAGCCATGAAACCGGGCGGGTTCTTGTAGGGTTCGGCAACCAGCGTGTTGGTCTGCAGATAGCTCTTCACCAGCTCCGCCCGGCGTAATCCTTCGGCCTCGCTTTTCCCCACCGCGACAAATCCCATATAGGCGAAGCGATCGAGCGGCGCGGGCTGCGAGCGTCCCGCGTCCTTCCATCCCTTGCGATAATCATCGAACACCGCCTTGGCGCGGTAGCCCGTCATCACGGTGGCGACCACGTAGCCGCGCGCGCCGAGCGCGCGCGAACTGGAGGGGCTGCTGGAACTGCTCCAGATCGGCGGATGCGGCTGCTGATAGGGCCGCGGCCAGATATTGACGCTGCGATATTGGAAATGCTCGCCTTCCCAGGAAAACGGCCCGTCACGTGTTGTCATTGCCTTGATAATGAGATCATGGGCCTCCCAGAAGCGATCCATGACGTGCACCGGCTTGGCGTTGGCGGGCACGATCTCATAGGGGACGCCCTTGATGAAACCCATCTCCAGCCGGCCGCGGGAGATCACATCGATGATCGACATTTCCTCCGCCACGCGCAGCGGGTCGCTGCGGTTCGCGATGGGAGTGCCGAGGCCGAGGAGCCGCGCGCGCTTGGTCTGGCGCGCCAGAATGGCCAGCGTCAGGTGCACGGAGGCGCTCATGCAGGTCGCGGTGGCGTGGTGCTCGTTGACGATGATGTTGAGGCCGAGTTCGTCCGCAAGCATCCACTCGTCGAGGTAACGATTGTAGAGGCGGGCGGCCACTTCCGGATCGCAGTGCCGGTTGGGGAGATTGACCCGCAGCGATTCCGCATCCTCGAACCAGGCGTCGGGATAGGACTGTTCGCTGAAGCTGTATATTTTCATCTACGTGCCCTCGGCAGCCGGCCGGTCCCGATCAGGTCTCGCGGCGTTTTGCGTGCGAGACGAATTCGACGATCTTGCGCGTGAACAGGTCGGGACGCTCGATGTGCGGATAGTGTCCCGCGTCCTCGATCAACTCGAATTGCGCGCCGGAAATAAGCCTGCTGTAGGCGCGCCCATAATCCGGCAATGCGATGCCATCGCTCGCGCCCCAGAGCACCAAGGTGGGGACCTTGATGCGGTGAAGACGGCCGGCCAGCTTCGGGTCGTACATGTAGGGCGACCACGCGAACAGCGCGGTCGCCTCGCGATTGCGGAACAAGATGTGGGCGTCGTCGTCCGAGATCGACGCGTGGTCGATCGCCGCGATCTTGGGATCGTGAAAGGCGAGGCGATCGACGTCGCTCTGCTTGGTGGTGAAAATATCGACAATGTCGCGCTGCTCGCGGTTGCCGAGCTTGATCCCGACTGCGTCCGCCAGCACCAGGTGCGAAATGCGCTCGGTCGACTTGATCGCGATCTCCGCCGCAATCCAGCCGCCGAACGACACGCCCGCCAAGACCACGTTGCGCAAATCGAGCGCGTCCATGACATCGAGGTAGAAATAGGCGAGATCGTCGACCGTGGTCATGGCGCGCGGCAACTCGCTGCGGCCGAAGCCCGGATGAGAAGGTGCGATCACCGTGAACGATCGGGCAAGATCCTCGATCACGCGATCGGTGGATTTGATCCCGATCGCGGGATGCAACAGCAGCAAGGGCCGCCCGGTCCCGCGCTTGATGAGTTCGATGCGAACTCCGGCTATTTCCGTCAAGGTATTCGCAGTTTCGGGGCGGTCGAGCATGGACGGGATCACCTGGGACGGCTCAGTGCGGTTTGATGTCGGCGGCCTTGACCAGTTCTCTATTCTGCTTGATCTGAGCGCGGAAAAAGGCATCGAACTCGGACGAGGTCATCTCGAACGGTTCTCCGCCCAAGGTCCTGAGCTTGTCCTGCACGCTCTTGATTTGCAGCGCTTTGGCCGTTTCGCGATACAGCTTCTCCTGAATATCGTTCGGCGTCTTCGCGGGGGCGAAGACACCGATCCAGAAGGGGAAATCCGAATCGGGATAGCCGGCTTGCGCAAGCGTCGGCAAATCCGGCAACGATGAGATGCGTTTCGTGCTGCTCACGGCGAGCGGAAGAATCCTTCCGTCGCGAATGAGCGGCATCGCCGGCAGCACGGGCGTGAAGAAGAAATCCACCCGCCCGGCCAATAGTTCGGTCAGCGCCTCCTGCACGCCACGGAACGGGATCTCCTGCACGTCGATCTTGGCGCTGAGACGGAAGCGCTCGGCATTGATATGCGCGGCGCCGCCGTGCCCGACCGATGCGTAGTTCAAGGCACCCGGCTTCGCTGCTGCCGCGGCCACCAGTTCCCGCGCCGTCTTGTATTTCTCAGGCGAGACCACGAGCAGGAACGGCGTGTTGACGAGCGCGACGACGCCCGTGAAGTCGCGCTCGGTATCGTAGGGCAGCGTGATATGGGTCGCCGGGAAGATCGTCAGCGAGGGCGAGTGGGAGAGCAACGTATAGCCATCGGGATCCGCCTTGGCGACCGCGGCCGGAGCCAGCGTTCCGCCGCCGCCCCCGCGGTTGTCGATGATGAAGGGCTGTCCGACCTGTTGCGACACCTGGTCGAACACCGTGCGGCAGACCAGGTCGATCGCGCTCCCGGCGGTAACCGGCACCGAAATGCGGACCGGTTTGTTCGGCCAGGAGGACGCCTGCGATTGTCCCAGGGCAGTGTGTGCGCCCGACACCAGCCACAGAGCTGCGAGGAAAGCGCGCCACATATGAATGCTCAATTTGGGGTTGTTAGGGCGTGTCGATCGTCGAATCACAATGCGTTTTCATGACGCGGTTCGCAAGTTCGTGCCGAGCGGCCTCATGGACAACGGCGTCAGGCGCATCCCGAGGGTCCGCCTTGCTTTGCAGCCGATCTTGGAGACGAGCGTTCGATCCGCGTTGCGGGCCGGCCACCGGCTCATCGCTCGCGCCGAGCCCTTTTCTTCAATTTACGCCAAATTTACGGGGTTCCGCTTCTCCATGTCGCGCCTCCTCGCCGCATTCCCCGTTGCCGCGGAGGCCATCGTCATGGTGTAACCGCGCCGGGCGCCCCCGACTAACGAACAGGTGTGTGTTCCGCTTCCGCGGCGCCGACGGATGCCGCATTCGATCGGATGGGTTTGAGCGCATGACGCTGTGGTTCGGACTCGCTCTGATGACGGCCGTGGCCATGTTCGCCGTGCTCTGGCCGTTGGCGCGCCGGACCAGCAGTTTGCGATCAGGGAGCGATGTCGCGGTCTACCGCGATCAGCTTGAAGAAATTGAACGGGACCGTGCGGCTGGGCTCATCGCCGATCAAGAAGCGGCGAGCGCGCAGGTGGAGGTCTCGCGCCGGCTCATTGCCGCGGCCGAAGCTCCGACAGCGCCGCATGCCAGCGCCGACGTGGCGGCATGGCGACGCCGCGCAGTCGCACTGGTGGCGCTTCTGGCCTTGCCGCTGGGCGCGGCTGGACTCTACCTCGCGCTCGGCTCACCCATGCTGCCTGATCAACCGCTCGCGCCGCGCCTCGCCGCGGCGCGCGGCGATCAGTCGTTCGACAGCTTGATTGCGCAGGTCGAGACCCACCTCGACCGCAATCCGGAGGATGGACGTGGCTGGGAGGTCATTGCGCCGATCTATCTGCGGCTGGGTCGTTTCGACGACGCGGTGAAGGCCCGGCGCCAAGCGCTTCGCCTTAACGGTGTCACGGCCGAGCGTGAATCGGCATTGGGCGAGGCGCTGGTTTTTGCCGCCAACGGGATCGTAACCGCCGAAGCAAAGGCAGCGTTCGAGAAGGCGGTCGGCCTCGATGCCAACAACGTCCCGGCGCGCTACTTTCTGGGGCTTGCTGCCGAGCAGGATGGGAACCGCGCGCAAGCCGCGGCGACGTGGCGCGCGCTGATCGCGACCGCTCCGCCGGACGCGCCGTGGGTGGATTTCATACGGGGCGCCCTTGCCCGCGTCGACGAGGGGAGCGCAGCCGCTGCTGCAAGCCGCGGAGCAAGCGAGGGGCCGACCGAGGACCAAGTCGCAGCTTCGTCGAAGCTGGATCCGGAGCAACGCAAGGCCATGATCCAGAGTATGGTCGAGCGACTTTCCGAAAGGCTGCATCGCGACGGCTCCGACGCCGAGGGATGGCTCCGGCTGGTTCGCTCCTATATGGTGCTCGGCGAACGCGAAAAAGCGCGCGCGGCCGTGCTCGATGCACGGCGGGCGCTCGCCGGCGATCCGACCAACCTGCGTCGGCTCGACGACCTCGTCAAAGGACTGGGTCTCGAAGGCTGACGGGAACCCGCGATGACCCGCAAGCAACGACGTCTCTCTCTGATCGGTGTTGCGCTCGGCGTGCTTGCGCTGGCGGTGGCGCTCGTGCTCGGGGCGCTGAAGGACTCGATCGTGTTCTTCAATTCCCCGACCGAGGTTGCGGAGAATCACGTCAAGCCCGGGACCCGCATCAGGATCGGCGGCCTGGTCAAGGAAGGAAGCGTGCAGCGGGGAGAGAGCCTTGCCGTCCGCTTCGAGGTCACTGACGGCAGGAGCACCGTCCCCGTCGCCTATCAGGGCCTGCTGCCGGATCTGTTCCGCGAAGGGCAGGGGGTCGTTGCTGAAGGCGCCCTCGATCCGACAGGCACCTTCCGCGCCGATAGCGTGCTCGCCAAGCACGACGAGACCTACATGCCGAAGGAGGTTGCAGACAGCTTGAAGAAGCAGGGCCACTGGAAGGACGAGTACGAAAAGAAGGCGGGCGCCGCGCGCCAGGGCAGGGCGCAATGAGGCGCGGGCCCTGCAAAGTTGCTCTCGGCGTTGTGCCTCTGGCACGCGCGACCGGTCGGCCACGCTCATGATCGCCGAACTCGGCCACTATGCTCTCGTGCTGGCGCTGGCGCTGGCCCTGGTTCAGGCGAGCGTGCCGATCTTCGGCGT
>Ga0111538_10013210_pt1 | contig 10897 bp, 10 predicted proteins | sample SoiMethybrSBSTD1_FD_79669 | JGI IMG/M metagenome (GOLD analysis project Ga0111538, IMG submission 79669) | Bulk soil microbial communities from a Populus tree surrounding site in Tennessee, USA - Soil MetaG P. TD hybrid SBSTD1 (version 2)... | ecosystem: Environmental > Terrestrial > Soil >... | reverse complement strand
TCACGGTCACCGCAAACGTCGCGGCCGCCGGCGGCGACGGCTTCGCCGGCGGGTACGTGGTGGCCACGGCCGGCGGCACCCGTGTCACCACACCGGTCGGGTTCCACCGCGAGCCGCAGCACTTCGACCTGACGCTGCACTGGCTCGGCACGGACGGGCAGCCGGTGAGCATCCACGCGGCGAGCATCGTCAACCTCGCCGACGGCAGCGCGTTCTACGTCCCGCTACTCGGCCAGCCGGCGGAGACCCTGTCGGTGCCGCGCGGCAAGTATGCCGTGTACACCTCCTTCGGGGCGGAGGTGGACATGCTGGACCCTGAGGTGGTCGTCGACCAGGACCGCTCGATCACCTTCGACGGGCGTACGGCCCGGCCGATCTCGGTGAGCGCACCCGATCCGGCCGCGGAGCTCACGGTGCTCGGCGTGGACGTGACCGTCCGTACCGACGCCGGGGCGTGGGGCTTCTTCGCGATCGGTTCCGAGTCGCTACGGATCGGCCAGCCCGATCCGGCGGAGCGCTCGAGCCGGGTGACCACCACGTTCAGCGCGCAGTTGTTCCAGGCGTCCGACGACCCGGACGCGGTCAGCCCGTACGCGTACCACCTGGCCTGGCAAGAGAAGGGGATCCTGCCCACCGGCAACACCCGGCGGTTCGCCGCCGACGAGTTGGCGACCGTCGACGCCCGGTTCGCCACCCAGGGCGCCCTGCCGGGGCGGTGGTCCTCGTGGGCGGTGCTCCCGGGCAGCGCGGCAGCCAGCGCGCTGGCCCCCGTGCCGCTGCCCGGCCGGCGAACCGAGTACTACGCGACCGGGCCGGACCTGCGCTGGGTCAACGAACTGTTGGAGACGACGCCGGAGAACTTCCCGATGTCGTACCAGTTCTCGCCCATGATGGAGTACCACGCGGGCCGCCGGTACACCGAGACCCGCAACCGGGCTGTCGCCGGCCCGGGATTCGACCTCGCGACGGCAGCGCCGGAGGCGTACCGGGTCGGCGATGCCCTGGTGTTCGACAGCCTGCCGTACGGGCCGGCCGGCTGGTCGGGCTGGCGCGACACGAACCAGCGCACGGTCATCCGGCGCGACGGCAAGGTGCTCGCCGACGTGCCGTCGACCCGCGCAGCGGTAGCCGGACAGCCGCCCGCGGCCGCCACGTACACGGTCCGGGTCGAATCGAGCAATACGGACGGCACCTGGACACTGTCCACATCGGTCAGTTGCGAGTGGACGTTCCGCTCGGCGGCGCCACCCCCCGATCGGGCAGCCGTCCTTCCCCTGTCGACGGTGCGCTTCGCGCCACCCGTCGACGACACCAACACCGCACCGGCGGGCCGGCCGTTCCTGGTACCGGTGGAAATACAGCGGCAACCCGACTCGGGCGCCGCACCGGCCCGCACGCTGAGCGTCGACGTCTCTTACGACGACGGGAGGACGTGGCGATCGGTTCCGGTGACGCGGGCCGGTGACCGCTGGCTGGCGATCTTGCGGCACCCGACCGGGGCCGGCTTCGTCTCGCTGCGCGGACATACCGTCGACACCAAGGGGACCACGAACACGGTCACCGCGATCCGCGCGTACCGGATCGCTTGATCTATCTGGCTATCGGTGTCGCGGACGTGTGCATCGTGTGCTGTGACGGGCGCACCGGGCCGAGTTCGTGCTCTTCCCGGCCTTCCCGCACCTCGACGACTACCGCAGCCCAGCGTCGGCACGAAAAGCTCGCGCTGCAAACAAGCGCTGCAAGCCCTGATCGCCCAACGTATGTCGATCTCGGCGGCAATGGGTATGAGGAGTCTGTGACCAAAACGGTTCTGGTAAGCGGCGCGTCCGGCTTCATTGGCTCCCACGTGGCTGCGCGCCTGGTCGAGGAGGGTTACCGGGTGCGTGCCATGACCCGGCATCCCGGGAACTATCACGGCGCGGGCGAGCCGGTCGAGGCGGACGTGTCCGACCGCGGCAGTCTGACGGCGGCGTTCGCCGGGGTCGACGCGGCCTACTACCTGATCCACTCCCTGGGGTCGGGCGATTTCGAGCGACGCGACGCCGACGCCGCCCGCACCTTCGCCGAGGCGGCGGCCGCGGCTCACCTGGAACGGATCATCTACCTTGGCGGTCTCGGCACAAACGACGGCGAGCTCTCAGCGCATCTGCGCTCCCGTCGTGAGGTCGAGACGATCCTCAAGTCCGGCCCGGTGCCGGTGACCGTTCTGCGCGCCGCGGTTGTCATCGGCCACGGCGGCATCTCGTGGGAGATGACCCGGCAACTCGCCGACCGGCTGCCGGCGATGGTGACCCCGCGCTGGGTCCGCACCCGTACCCAGCCGATCGCCCTGCCCGATGCGGTCCGATACCTCGTCGGGGTGCTGGAGCCGGTCGAGGCCCGGGGCCGGACCTACGACATCGGCGGCCCGGAGGTGCTGCGGTACATCGACATGTTGCAGCGAGTGGCCAAGATCCGTGGCAGCCGGCTACCGAACCTCACAGTGCCGCTGCTGACTCCGCGGTTGTCGTCGGCGTGGCTGTGGTTTGTCACCGACGTCGATTCGGCGACCGCCCGCAACCTGGTCGACTCGATGACTACCGAGGTCGTCGTGCAGGACGACGCCATCACCCGGCTCGTGCCCGGAGCGCCCATCGGCTACGACGACGCGGTGCGGCTGGCGCTTGCCGACCGAGAGCGCGCCACTCGGCACGACCGCGCGCGGGCGGCGCGATGACCCCGGCCTGGCTGGCCGGCGCCAGACGTGTCGTCGGGCCCTCGCTGATCGACCAGGTCGAACGCGACCACCATCAGACCGACGGGGAGTTCCGCAGGCGGCGCGTCGTCGTCGCGATCACCCTGGTGGCGGGCGCGGTGCTGCTGGGGATCTCTTTGTCGGTACGCCCGGGCGACGGTGTTTTCTACCTGCTGACGGTGCTGGTCGCGCTCATCTGGGTCGTAGGAGCGCTGTTGTCGGGGCCGCTGCATCTGGGCCGGATACCGCTCGGTGACCGGCTGCGGCGCCCGATCGTCACGCCGATCGTCACCGGGCTCCTGCTGGGCGCCGTCTTCGTGGCCGGCTCCCTCGTCGTCCGTGAGCTGGAGCCGCTGCGTGAGCTTGTCAACAGCGTCCTGGCCCACGCACGGTACGGCGCCGTCGTGCCGATCGTGGCCGTCACGGTGCTCAACGGCGTGGCCGAGGAGGTCTTCTTCCGCGGCGCGCTGTTCGCGGCGATCGGCCGACGTCACGCCGTGCTCATCTCGACGGTGATCTATGCCGCGGCGACGGCCGCGACCGGCAACCTCATGCTGGTCTTCGCCGCGTTTCTCCTCGGCCTGGTGCTGGGCCTGCAACGGCGTGCGTCCGGTGGAATCCTCGCTCCGATCCTGACCCACGTCACCTGGTCGACGACGATGGTGTTCGCGTTGCCCGCCCTGATCCGCCGGTAGAACCGATCCGGTCCGGTGCGCTGGTTCGGGCGTAGACCCTGCGGGCGCCGGAAATCTCATCCGTGCTGGTCGTGGCCGTTTGATCACCGCGTTGAGACCTCGCCGGCGTCGACGTTTCCCAGGACGCTTCGGATCGCCGCTGGTCACTGCGCGAGGATGACCGATCACCGCGACCAAGCTCGGTGCGGATTTCGTCGCGGGTGGTGTGGGGTGCCACGTCAGGGTGACGGCTCTGACCTGGGCGGGTGTCGGCCTGGCAGGCTGGTGTCGTGGTGGTCAGCACGATGGCTTTGATGATCGTCCGGAGGATACTGGGCGCGCTCGGGTGCGGTCCGACACCGGATGCCAACGAGGTCGAGATCGCCGTTCTTCGGCATCAGGTGGCGGTGCTGCGCCGGCAGGTGACTCGGCCACATTACCGGCCGGCAGATCGCATGCGGCTGGCCGCGTTGGCGAAGCTGCTGCCACGCGAGCGGTGGGCGGTGTTCCTGGTGACGCCCTCGACGCTGCTGCGCTGGCACCGGGAGTTGATCGCGCGGCGGTGGACCTACCCGCGGACCGGTCGTGCCCCGCAAGGTCTGGACGAGGAGACCGTGGCCCTGGTGGTACGGCTGGCCCGGGAGAACCCCCGATGGGGATATCTGCGGATCGTGGGGGAGTGCCGCGGCCTGGGTGTGCGCGTGTCAGCGACTTCGGATGGGTTACATAGCAGGCCCGGAACCTGCTTATGGATCTCGACGAGCAAAGGCGCCAGTTCCAGTACCTGATCCGGGATCGGGACGCGAAGTTCACCACCGCGTTCGACGCGGCGTTCACCGCAGCGGGCATCGCGGTGGTGAAGATCCCGCCGCGGGCGCCACGCGCGAATGCGTGTGCCGAGCGGTGGGTGCGTACGGTACGCGCGGAGTGTCTGGACTGGACGCTGATCTGCAATGACGGCCAGCTACGTCGGGTGCTGACCGAGTACCTCCGTCACTACAACACCGTCCGGCCACACCGCAGTCTGGATTTTCAGCCACCACGTCCGGCTTCCCGGCTGAGGCTTGTCGAGCCGGTTAGCGGCGAGTCGCCCGTCGAACGGGTCGATGTGTAGGGTGGCATGATCCACGAATACCGCCGGGCCGCTTGACTCCTTCGAACGCCTGGTGCTCGTCTCGATCAGACGCTCGCGCGTACCACCGCGGTATCCGCCGGACTTCGGCCGCTGCTGCCCCGCAGCGGAAGATCCGATCTACTCGCCGGCCGCTACCCGTGAAACCGTGAGTTGGCACCCCACACGCCGCCTGAAGCTGCTCAACGAGCAGCAGGTTCAGGCCCAGGTTCACGAGAGATGGGTCTGCTCGGTCGTGCCGGCAGGCGTACGTCGCCGATTTCGATGGTCCAGAGCAGGTCGGTGAGGTGGTCGAGGGCTTTGGCGAGGTAGCGGCGGTAGGTGCTGAACGGCAGGTCGAGGACTTCGGCGGCCGCTTCCTGGCTGGGGGCGGGCCGCAGGTAGGTGCGGTGCAGGACGGCGCGGAGTCGGTCGCCTTTGGGTTCGTTGCCGAGGCGCGCAACGGCGTCCTCGATGGTGGCCCGGAGTTGGTCGGCGCTGGGCCCTTGAGGTGTACCCGCCAACGCCGAGCCTACGAGTGGGTTCGCGGCGAGTTGGCTGGGCCGGTGCAGGGTCTGCAGTGCGGCCCTGACGGCCACGCCGAAGCGGGCATGGTCCAGTGGTGGGGGCCGTATCAAAGCGGCGGGCGGTGGCCCGGTTTCCCCGGTACGGCCACGTTCGTGCATCAGGTCGAACCAGACGTCGACCGGGACGCGTCGCCAGTCGATGCCGTAGATGACGTGTCGCAGGTCGGCGATGTCGACTTCGAGCAGCGGGGTGAAGGCCATGTACTCGAAATAGGCTCGCCAGTATTCGACGTCGACGGCGACGATGAATGACCACGCGAGCGGGCGGGTCAGCCATTCGATGATGGAGGAGACGGGCGCGGCCAGCACGGCGTACAGGTCGCGTTGGTGTTCACTTGCACCGCCGAAGTAGCGGACGATGTTCACCCGTTCCCCGGGGCGGGTCGGCCCGTGCCGGGCGACGTGGTCGAGCACGGCGCGTACGACCGGGTCCCGGTCCTCCAGCACCGAGCCGCTCGGGCACATCAGATGGTAGGCGAACCCCCCGATGCCGACGCCGGCACGGACCACGCTGAGATGGTCGGGCAGCTCGGAAAGCCAGGCCTGGGCGAGGTCAGCGCTGGCCCGTCCTTCAAACCGTTCGATGATCGCGCAGATCTGATCGTGATCGCCGGGGCGGGCCGGGACGACCGTGGCGGAGCCATCCGCTCGCAGGGCGATGATCGCGTCAGCGAGCGGAGTGTTCCGATTGAGGAATAGCACCTGCTGTGCATGCAGTTGTCGGTCGAGGCTGGTGGCGGCGCGCAGCCCGGCTACCGCATAGGCCCCGATGATTCGGCTCTGCGCACGGTGCCGCTGCGGGGAACGGCGTTCGTACTCGGCGTCCAGTACGTCGCGGGCCAGGTCGTGCGGGAACAGCCCACGCGGGCCGTTGACTATGAACGGGCGTCGGGCCAGCCACTGCCACACCGCCGGGGCGTCGGCGCCGATCAGCTGGGTGAGGAGGTCCTCGGTGGTCAGCCACGCGATCGCGCAGGTGATCAGGCCGGTCAGGTGCGCGTCGCTGGGAACGTCGCGCAGAAATGACTCCAGCAGTGCCGAGATCAGATCCGGCGCGTCCGCGAGCGTGGCGGGCACCTCACCGGTTGCGGCGAGGTCGGCGAGCAGGGCCATGGTCAGCGGATGCCCCCGGCCGAGGGTGAGAAGCTGCCGCCGCAGCGGTTGTGCGACGCCGGCGTGGGCGAGCAGTTCCGCACTCTCGACCGGGTCGAACGGGTCGAGTCGGTGCACGGCCACCAGCTGCTGCCAGCCGATGTCGGTGCGCCACGGCTGGGTTGGTGGGTCGCGGCCGGCCAGCACCACGACGGACTCGGCGTGCAGCCTGGGGATCAGCTCGCCGCGCAGCCACCCGTCGATCGGGGCGAGCTGCTCGTAGCCGTCGACGAGCAGGACCGCACCGGCCAGCCGCGGCAGAGTTGGTCGACCGTCGTCGTGACGGTCGAGGGCGAGCCGGGCGGCCGTGTCGAGGCCCTCCGGTGACGGGTCGACATCGCGGCCGTCGATCTGCACAACAGTTCGGCCGGTCGCCTGCGCCCGGGCCCGGAACTCTTGCAGCAAGGTGGTCTTGCCGATGCCGCCTTGGCCGTGGATGAGCAGCACCCGCCGGGGTGAGTGCCCGGCGAGGGCGTCGTCGAAACTGGACAGCTCGCGGCGGCGTCCGACGAAGCGTTGCCGCCTCGCGGTGTCCAACATGTCGCCGAGGTGCGTGGACAAGCCGTCATCTCCAACCGGGGTCGGTTCCACTGTCCGCCGCCGGGCTGCGTTTGGACAGCCTTTGCACATCATCTGACCTGGCAACTGAGAGCCGGCCCGGCCGATCATGTGCCTCATCGATTCACCGACCCGGAGGTTCACAATGGCACAGGTACTCGATCTCGGCGCCGGCAGGTGCGGCCGGGTGACCATCGCGGGATCGGGCGGGCCTTGCCCGGGTCGGGCGATCTGATGATCATACCGGTGGCGGGTGCGTTCGGCCGGGGCCCGACCGAGCTGGCCGCCTTCGATGCCGCGTTGGTGGCGGCCGGTGTCGCCCCAGTGCCAGCGTCGACGAACACGACCTCCGCGCGGTTCTGGAGCCCGAATTCGGGCCATTGAACGGCTCGATCGAGGTACGGCAGACCGCCCAGGACAGCTCCCACGGCTATGCGGCGATAGTGCTCTGCTGGGCGCGGGCGCGGGCGGACAAACACAGGTAAGCCATGGCCTGGGCACCCGCTTTTCGACGGGGATGCGCAGCGGTGCGGGACGGCGTGATTCAGCTGAGGTCGGTTGGCTTCAGCAACCTCGAGGAACACAGGATTCCGCAGTGGCGGTCAAACGGCCGTGACCAGCGCGGACGAGGTTCTCGGCACCCGCAGGGCTGGCGCGCCGAACGCCGCATTCGGCAATCGCGGTCGATTGATCGATCAACGGAAGATCATACGTACTCTTCTCGACAGTTCACGATGCCGGATGGCAACGTCAGCCGCTACCGGTTGCAACTGCCGGGGGCCAGCGAGCCTGGCTGGGCAGGCAACCCGCCCGCCGTCGCCGCCGAGTACCTCACGGTGCTGTCGTACACCGCGCTCACGACTGGATGGTGATTAACCACGATCTGTTACAGAGTGGGTGACTGCGGCGCGTCGACCGCGTCTCCGTCTACCGGCAATGGCCGGGCAGCCTAAACCGTGCCGGAAACCGCCACGCCGTTCACCCCGCAAGGGGCATGGTCGCCGGCGCACCGACGGTCACGCACTTGCGGGCCATTCGGGTTCGCCGCGGGGATTGTCGAGGACGCCGAGCACCTGCAGGAAGAACGGGGCCGCGCCGGGGTTGCGGTCAATCCGCATGCCGAGCTTTCGCATGACCCCGACGGACGCGGTGTTGGTGTGTTCGGTGGTGGCGACAACCCGCTGCAGGTGCCACTCCGCAAACATGAAGTCGACCAGAGCGGCACCGGCCTCCGCGGCGTACCCGTTGCGCCGGTGCACGTCGGCTACGGCCCAGAACAGCCCCACCTCCGCGAGGCTGTATGGATGCCCGGCGGAGCCCGACGGCTGTCCGGGTCCGACGGCGTACGACGGCACCAGCGCGAACGGCATCAGGCTCGGCACCAGCCCGACGAGCCCGACCAGCTCCCCGGTGCCCTTCAGGACAATGCCGTACTCGCCGTAGGGCGGCTGGTACAGGCGTCGGTACTGCTCGTAGCCCCGGACCGTCCACTCCAACCAGCGCCCCAGCTCGGCGCGGATGTTGTCGTTCATCGCCACGCCGGGGTGGTGGACGGCGTGTACGGCGTTCAGGTCCGCCGGCGTGAGCTCACGGACGCGCAGGCGTGAGGTGTCGAGGTCCATGCGGAAGCTCCATCGAAGGAGTCGAAGCGACAAGCCTATAACCGCTCATCACGGCCAGCGGGCGGACAGCGAACGGGACGGAGCCCCGTCGGCGTCGTCGACCTACCGGGCGATCGCGGACGGAGCGCACCGTCGGTGTCCGCCCGCCCGCTTGGGGCGGGAGATGGGCCGCGTGCCGACGGCGGATCAGGTCACGGTGCCAGCGCAGCACGGTCTCTGGCCGTACCAGCCGCCGCAGCCGGTGCAGCACCTGACGCGGCAGTCGATGGACCAAGGCGGCCTCCGCATCCCTGTCCTGGCCACTCATGGGCGGCAACCGCAGCAGGGCGAGCGTGTTGGTGATGCCGAGGTGGGCCAGTCGAAGCAGCACGGCGAGTCATCCTCGCCCAATGACCAGCGGCGATCAGAGCCAGATTGGAGACGTCGACGCAGACATGATTGCGTAGTGGCGGTCAAACGGCCGTCACCAGCACGGATGAGGTTCTCTGCACCCGCAGCCCGCGGCGGCTGGCAACGCCGCTCCAACTTCAACCGCCGTGCCTGGCAGCCCGCCATCAATACCGAGCCCGTCCTTGTGCCGGGCATGCACTTCCACGATCTACGCCACAGCCACAAAATGTGGCTCATCGAGGACGGCATCCCGGAAATCGCCCAAGCTCGGCGCCTCGGGCACCGCCTGGCCGGCGTGCGCGGCATCTACAGCCACGTCACCGAGGCCATGGTCCACACCATCCTGACGGTCCTGCAGAACCGCTGGGAGTCGACCCAGCCCACCGTCTCACCGGCCACGCGCCCGGCACTCACGCTCGTTACCGGCACGGCGGCGTGACGAACCTCTTTCGGGTAACGCAGTAGACGATCTTGCGCTCCCCATTTGCTCCCCATGTACGGGGCAACATGCAACAAGTCCCTTACCGCATCTCGCGGAAGGGGGCTCCTGAACTGCATATATTTACGGTGGGCGATACTGGGATCGAACCAGTGACCTCTTCGGTGTGAACGAAGCGCTCTCCCGCTGAGCTAATCGCCCGGGACGTGTGGACTGTACCCGATCCAGACCTGCGGTCGCACGCCGGTATCGCCCCGCGGGGGTGCACGTCAGTGGGAGAGAAAGTTCCAGAGCTGGCCCAGGGTGTCGAAGCCGTACCGGTGCTTGATCCAAAGCCACGCGACCGAGGTGAGCACGAGCAGCGTCGCCAGGCCGAGCACGCCGCGGACCGTCCAGTGAAGCTTGCTCATCGCCTTGGCGAACGCGCGCACCTGCTTGCGCACCCAGTCCAGCAGGCGGGCCGCCCACGCGAACTCGATCGCCCAGATCGCCAGGCCACCGAACACGATCGCCCAGCCGGGGCCGGGGAGCGGCACCAGCACGAGGCCGAGCGCCACGACCGCGGCACCCAGTGTGCCGACGAGCACCCGGAGAAGCGTCCGGCCGCCGGGCATCGCGCGGACGCGTTGCCGCGCGAGCCGCGTTCGCGCCCGGGTCCGCCGCCACAATCGCGGCCGCGCGGCTTTCGGCCGCGCTGCCCGCATATCCGACGGGGGAAGCGGGGACCCTGGCACAGGTGTCACCGCTTCGGACTCCTCGCTCTGGACCATGTCCTCCACGCTGCCCGAACCTGGCCCGCGTAACCACTGTCCAGTTCGGACCGACTATTCCGGTTTCTTAGCGGTGAGTAGTGAGACAATCGGCTGACTGTGGCGCATCTTCCGTCTCATGGGGCGCCGGTGGCCGTCACCGGCGGCAGCCGCCGGCCGTTACCGCATTGACATTGACGTAGCGGACACGGGCCCATTCAGAGGAAACCCGGGCTGCCCAGCAAGCGCGGAAGGCCGCCGATCATACCTTCGGCCAGCGTTTTCAGCGGTGTATCCGGATCGTGGTCCCACTACTGGGTGAGATCAGCAAATGGCGGAGCGTAACACTCTATGAGCGCTGAGTATTGGGAGGGGCGAGGCGTGTATGCCTCGCGCGGTGCCGGGGGGAGTTCGACATGAGTGCAATCCGACCCACAGCGGTGGAGGTGGAGACGTCGCTGCGGCTTGTTGCGCCGGACGCGACTGCCCTACCGGTGCGCGCGAGTCTCCGGTATGACCCGGAGGATCCGTACGCGGTGCACGTTCTCTTTCACGCCGAGACGGCTGGCGGCGAGCCGGTCAGCTGGTCGTTCGCACGCGAACTGCTGGTGACCGGTCTTGACGAGCCGGCCGGGATCGGAGACGTGCGGGTCTGGCCGTGGGCCAGCCCCCGTGGCGACTTCGTCGCCCTGGCGTTGTCCTCGCCCGACGGTAACGCGCTGTTCGAGGTGCCGCGCAGCGTTCTGGTGCGCTTCCTGCGCCGGACGTACATCGCAGTGCCCCGGGGGCGCGAGGGCGACCACCTCGACGTGGACGCCGCGGTCAGCCGCCTGCTAGCCGGCCGCTGACCGACAGCACGACAAGACAGCACAGCACAGCAC
>Ga0111538_10013208_pt1 | contig 10897 bp, 8 predicted proteins | sample SoiMethybrSBSTD1_FD_79669 | JGI IMG/M metagenome (GOLD analysis project Ga0111538, IMG submission 79669) | Bulk soil microbial communities from a Populus tree surrounding site in Tennessee, USA - Soil MetaG P. TD hybrid SBSTD1 (version 2)... | ecosystem: Environmental > Terrestrial > Soil > Tree... | reverse complement strand
TGCAGGACAACTGGCAGCCGGCGCGCAAGGCGCTCGCCGAGGCCGTCCGGATCGACCCCTCCTATCTCGAGGCGCTCGACGCGCTCGGGTTCGCGCTCGAGGCCCTGGGCGACGACGCGGGGGCGGTCGCGAAGTACGAGCAGGCGATCGCGATCAACAAGGAGCGCGGCGGCCGGTTCGCCTCGGCCTGCGTGAGCCTGAGCGCCTTCTACAACCGCACGGGCGACGCGGTGAAGGCGCTCGACTACGCGCGCCAGGCGCTCGAACTCGACCCGAATGCCGATGCCGCCTGGTTCCAGCAGGGCCGGGCGCTGGAGCGCCTGGGGCGCCTCGACGAGGCCGTCGAATCCGTGAGCAAGGCGATCGCCCACAACGCCCGCTCCTCCTCTTATTACTACGTCCTCGCCGGCCTCTACCGCCGGCTCGGCAAGGAGGCCGAGAGCCGGGAGGCGCTCGACGTCTTCAAGCGCCTCGAGCGCGAGACGAACCAGCTCGAGAAGCTGCGTCGCGAGCACCGCAAGAACGCGGCGGCGCCGGGCGCCTCTGCGTGAGGCGCGCCTCTTCCAACCGGCACGGCCGCCGCGGCTTCCTGTGGACGCTCGGAGGAGCGCTCGGCGCGGGGCTGCTGCCGCGGCGGGCGCTCGGGCAGTCGCGGGCTGCCGCGGCGCCGGGAAGCATCCTGTTCACGGACGTGACCGCAGCCGCGGGCCTCTCGCACGCGACGAACGTCTCCGGCAGCGCCGACGACAAGCAGCTCATCCTCGAGGAGATGGGAGGAGGCGCCGCCTTCTTCGACTACGACCACGACGGCTGGCTCGACATCTTCCTGGTGAACGGCACGAGCCTCGACCCGGCCGTGCGCGACCGCAGCCCGCGCAGCTACCTGCTGCACAACAATCGCGACGGCACGTTCACCGACGTCACCGAGAAGGCCGGGCTCACGCACACCGGGTGGGGACAAGGGTGCTGCGTCGGCGACTACGACAACGACGGCTTCGACGACCTCTTCGTCAGCTACTGGGGCAAGAGCGTCCTCTATCGCAACAACGGCGACGGCACCTTCACGGACGTGTCCGAGAAGGCGGGCGTCGCGGGGGCGAAGGGCCGATGGGGGGCCGGCTGCTGCTTTCTCGACTACGACCGCGACGGGAACCTCGACCTGTTCGTCGCGAGCTACCTGAACTTCGACCCCGCGACGGCGCCGAAGCCGGGCCAGGCCGCCTACTGCCTCTACAACGACATCCCGGTCCCCTGCGGTCCGCTCGGCTTCGCGGGCGGCACGAACGCGCTCTATCGCAACAAGGGCGACGGCACGTTCGAGGACGTCTCCGAGGCGTCGGGGATCGCGCGGCCGCGCGGGCCGTCGTCGATGGTGTTCGTCGGCAGCAACTGGCGGCCGACGGGGTCGTACGGCATGGGCGCGGCAGCGGCGGACTTCGACAACGACGGCTGGCCGGACATCTACGTGGCCTGCGACACGGCGCCCAGCCTGCTCTACCGCAACAACAAGGACGGGACCTTCCGGGAGGTCGGGATCCCCGCCGGCTGCGCCTTCGACGCGGAAGGCGTGGCGCTCGCGGGCATGGGCATAGGCGTCGCCGACTACGACAACGACGGCTGGCTCGACATCGTGCGCACGAACTTCTCCGAGCAGCTGACGACGCTCTACCGCAACTACGGCGGCGGCGCCTTCGAGGAGGTGAGCCTGCGCGCCGGCCTCGGGGTGAACCGGAAGTACCTGGGCTTCGGCGTCGACTTCTTCGACTTCGACAACGACGGCTGGGCGGACATCCTGCTCGTGAACGGGCACGTGTACTCGCAGATCGCGAGCCGGAAGCTGCACCTCAAGTACCGCGAGCCGCGCGTCCTCTACCGCAACCTCGGCAACGGCCGCTTCGAGGACGTCTCCGCGAAGGCGGGGCCGGCGATCCTGGCCGAGAACCTGGGACGCGGCTGCGCCTTCGGCGACTTCGACAACGACGGCGACGTCGACGTGATCGTGAACAACCTGGACGGGCCGCCGACGCTGCTGCGCAACGACGGCGGCGGCGACAACCGCTCGATCCTGGTGAAGTGCGTCGGCACGAAGTCGAACCGCTCGGCGATCGGCGCCCGGGTGCGGGTCGCCGTGGGCGAAAGGGCACAGACAAAAGAGGTGATGAGCGGGTCGAGCTACTACTCGCAGAGCGACCTGCGGCTCCACTTCGGGCTGGGCCAGGCCGGGGCGGCGGACGTCGTGGAGGTCTCGTGGCCCTCCGGCCTCAAGGAGAGCTTCCGCGAGCTGCCCGCGAGCCACCTGTTCGTGATCCAGGAAGCGAAGGGGGTCGTCGAGCGGCGTCCGCTCGGACGAGGACGCTCGTGATCGGCCGCCGACTCGCGTCGGCGCTGGCGCTGCCCAGCGCCTGGCTGCTGCTGCTCGCGGCCGCGCCCACCGCGCCCGACGTGCGCTTCACCGACGTCACCCGCGCGCTCGGGATCGACTTCGAGCAGGCCAACTCGGCCACCTCGAACAAGTACCTGCTCGAGACGATGGGCGGGGGCGTGGCGCTCTTCGACTACGACGGCGACGGCCGGCTCGACGTCTTCTTCACGAACGGTGCGATGCTCGAGGATCCGATGCCCGCGGCCAAGGCGCCCGACAAGTCCGAGCGCCGGTTCTGGAACCGGCTCTACCACCAGGGCGCGGACGGCCGCTTCGCCGACGTCACGGAGCAGGCGGGCCTCAGCGGAATGCCGCAGAACCGCTACGGCATGGGAGCGGCGGTGGGGGACTACGACAACGACGGCCGCCCCGACCTCTACGTGACCAACTACGGCTCCAACACCCTCTACCGCAACAACGGCGACGGCACCTTCGCCGACGTCACCGCCAGGGCCGGCGTGGGCGGCTCGGGTTGGAGCGCGAGCGCGGGGTTCCTCGACTACGACAACGACGGCCGCCTCGACCTGTTCGTCACGCGCTACGTCCTGTGGAGCTTCCAGGGGAACGGCTACTGCGGCGAGAAGAAGCCCGGCTACCGCGCGTACTGCCACCCCGACAACTACGAGGCGACGACGAGCGTGCTCTATCGCAACAACGGCGACGGCACGTTCGAGGACGTCTCCGCGAAGGCGGGCCTCGCGGCGGCGCGCGGCAAGGCGCTGGGGGTGGCGTTCGCCGACTACGACCACGACGGATACGTCGACGTCTACGTGGCGAACGACTCCGTGCAGTCGCAGCTGTTCCACAACAACGGCAACGGCACGTTCGGCGAGGTGGGCCTGATCGTGGGCGTGGGCTTCAACGAGGACGGCAAGACCTTCGCGGGCATGGGCGTCGACTTCGCCGACTACGACAACGACGGCCGTCCCGACGTCGTCGTGACGGACCTCTCGAACGAGCGCTACCGTCTCTTCCACCAGGGCGGGGACGGCAGCTTCCAGGACGCCACCAACGCCTCGGGGGTCGGTGCGGCCACGCTCACGTTCGCCGGCTGGAGCACGGGCTTTCTCGACTACGACAACGACGGCTGGAAGGACATCTTCGTCGCCCAGGGGCACGTGATGGACACGATCGAGAAGACGGCGCCGAACCTGCGCTACCTGCAGCCGCCGCTCTTGCTGCGGAACGACGCGGGCCGCTTCGTGCGGGTGCTGCCGGGCGACGCGTTTCGCGAGGACTGGGCGGGCCGGGGCGCGGCCTTCGGCGACCTCGACAACGACGGCGACGTGGACGTCGTGGTCAGCAACGTCGGCCAGCGCGCGCTCGTGCTGCGCAACGACGGCGGCAACGCCTCGCGCTGGCTCGGGATCCGGACGATCGGCAAGCGCTCGAACCGCGACGGCCTCGGCTGCCGCGTGAAGGTCGTGTCGGCGTCGGGGACGCGCTACTACGACGTCACCACCGCGGTCGGCTACCTGTCGGCGAGCGACAAGCGGCTGCTGGTCGGCCTCGGCTCGGCCCCGGAGGCGAGCCTCGTCGAGATCCGCTGGCCGAGCGGGGCGGTGCAGACGCTGCGCGACGTCAAGGCCGGCCAGACGGTGGACGCCGTGGAGCCCGAGCGATGATGACGCGTCGCCAGCTGCTGGCGCTCCTGGCCGCCGCGTCGGCCCCCAGTGCCTTCGGGCAGGGCGTCTCCTCGCGTGGCGTGCGGCCCCAGCCGCGCGGCAGGCCCTCGGGCCTGCCGTTCCGCTCGCGGCTCACCGACGTGGCCGACCAGGCGGGCCTCACGCGGCCGATCGTCTACGGCGGCGTCGACCGCAAGAGCTACATCGTCGAGGTGGTCGGCTGCGGCGTCGCCTTCTTCGACTACGACAACGACGGCTGGCTCGACCTGCTGGTGCTGAACGGCACCCGGCTCGAGGGCGCGCCGCCCGGCACCTCGAACCGCCTCTACAAGAACAACCGCGACGGCACCTTCACGGACGTGACCGAGCAGGCCGGCCTGACGCGCGCCGGCTGGGCCTCCGCCGTCACGGTCGGGGACTACGACAACGACGGCCACGACGACCTCTTCATCACCTACTACGGCCAGAACGTGCTGTACCGCAACAACGGCAACGGCACGTTCACGGACGTGACCGCGAAGGCGGGGCTCGTCGACAGCCAGACCCGCTACGCCTCCGGCTGCACCTGGCTGGACTACGACCGCGACGGGCGGCTCGACCTGTTCGTCGCCTACTACCTCGACACGACGCTCGAGAAGCTGCCGAAGCCCGGCGAGAACGTGGACTGCCGCTGGAAGGGCGTGCCCGTGAACTGCGGTCCGCGCGGCCTGCCGACCGGCTTCGCGCGGCTCTACCACAACAACGGCGACGGGACGTTCAGCGACGTCAGCGAGCGCTCGGGGATCGCGAAGGCCGCGGGCTCGTACCCGATGACCGCGGTCGCCGCCGACTACGACGACGACGGCTGGCCCGACGTCTACGTCGCCTGCGACTCCACGCCGAGCTGGCTCTTCCGCAACCAGAAGGACGGCACCTTCCGGCAGGAGGGCCTCGAGCGCGGTGTCGCGCTCTCGGAGGACGGGATGGAGCAGGCGGGAATGGGCATCGCCGCGGCCGACTACGACCTCGACGGCAGCCTCGACATCCTGAAGACGCACTTCTCGGACGACACCAACGTCCTCTACCGCAACGACGGCAAGGGCTACTTCGAGGACGCCACGATCCGCTCGGGGCTCGGCGTCGAGACGCGCTACGTCGGCTGGGGCGCGGGGATCGTCGACCTCGACAACGACGGCCTGCCCGACCTCTTCGTGGTGACCGGCAGCGTCTACCCGGAGGTGGAGAAGCAGCTGCCCGCCTACCCGTTCCGCACGCCACGGCTCGTGTTCCGCAACCTGGGCAACGGCCGCTTCGAGGAGCTGATCGAGGAAGCGGGCAGCGGCGTCGCCGCGACGCACACGAGCCGCGGCTGCGCGTTCGGGGACTTCGACAACGACGGCGACGTGGACGTGGTCGTGGTGAACATGAACGAGCCGCCGTCGCTGCTGCGCAACGACGTGAGCGGCGGCGGCCACTGGCTGAAGGTGCTGCTGGTCGGCACGACCTCGAACCGCAGCGCCATCGGCGCCCGCGTGACGGCGCGCTACGGGGAGAAGAGCCAGGCGCAGGAGGTGCAGGCGCAGTCGAGCTTCTACTCCACGAACGACCGGCGCCTCCACTTCGGCCTCGGCACGGCGGCGCAGGCGGAGCTCACGATCCGCTGGCCGAGCGGTGCCACGGAGAAGATCCCGAACGTCGAGGCGGACCAGCTGGTCGTCGTGCGCGAAGGGGCCGGCGTCGAGCGCCGGCAGAAGCTCGGGCGATGACGCCGCGACTGCCGGCGCTCGGCTTCGCCGTCGTCGTCGCGCTGGGGTTGCTGGCGGTCCCGCCGCACGCGCCGGCCTCGGCGGCGCCGAAGGTCCGGGCACACGCGACCTTCGCGGGCGGCTGCTTCTGGAGCATGGAGGCGCCGTTCGACAAGCTCGCAGGCGTCGTGTCCACGATGGCGGGCTACGCCGGCGGCACCGAGCCGAACCCACGCTACGAGCAGGTCGCCTCGGGCACGACGGGACATGCGGAGGTCGTGCAGGTCGTCTTCGATCCGGCGAAGGTGTCGTACGAGCAGCTGCTTGCGGCGTTCTGGAAGAACATCGACCCCTTCGACCCGGGCGGGCAGTTCTGCGACCGCGGCCGGCAGTATCGGACCGCGATCTTCTACGAGAACGACGAGCAGAAGCAGGCGGCGGAAGCCTCGAAGGAGCACCTCGAGTCGCAGGGCCGGCTGCCCGCGCCGATCGCCACCGAGATCGTGCGCCTGAGAGCCTTCTATCCCGCCGAGGTGGAGCACCAGGACTTCTACCAGAAGAACATGAAGCGCTACTGGTCGTACCGGCAGGGCTGCGGTCGCGACCGCCGCCTGAAGCAGATCTGGGGCGAGTAGCCGCCCCTTCCGTGAGAGAATCCGCGCGGATTCCGGACAAAGAATCGTGAAAGGGAGGCTCGCATGATCGGACGCGTGCTGCGCTTCGTTCGTCTGCCCTTGCTGCTCCTGCTGATCTTCGCCGTCGCCCGCTTCGCGCTCGGCGCGAACGGAGTGCCCTACGCGCCGCGCGGGAACGCGATGTTCTCGATCGTGGTCCTGAGCTTCGTGAGCGCCTTCTATTGGGGCGCCCTGTCCCGAAAGATCGGCGGCTTCGGCTGGGGCGGAACCGCGCTCGTGGGGCTGCTGATCGGCTTGTGGTCGCAGATCCTGATCTTCACGGCAACCTGGCTCAGCTACCAGATGGGCATCGAGACGTCGTACTTCCGCCACTGGGACGCGCTCAACCAGCCCGAGGGGACGATCGTGCCGATGGCGCAGGCGATCCAGACGCGGGCCGGCGCCCTCGTCGTCGGCCCCATCATCGTGCTGGTGCCGGCCCTGATCGGGCGGCTGGCGGCGGCGCTCGCGCCCGAGCCGGGGGCGCCCAAGCAGTAAGCAGCTCCTAGCGGTCCCGGCCGAGCACCTGGAGCGCCTGGTCGCCGAAGTACTGGACGAGCAGGCGGCTCCAGGAGGGGCCGCGCCGCACGTTGCCGAGGTACTCGTCGAGGGCCGCGCGCAGCGCGACGTCCTGCTTGCGCACGGCCCAGGCGACCTTGCCGCGCGGCCCGACCGTGATCCCCGCGACGAGGCCGGTCGAGTCGCGCGAGACGACCACGAGCTCCGAGATCGGCAGCACCATCGCGTCGATCGAGCCCCGCTTCAGCGCCTGCTTCATCTCGTCCTGGGTGTCGAAGAGCGTGAGCGCGGCCACCCCCGCGACGGCGGCCTCCTCGGCGGGCTTCGCTCCGCGAATCGCGCCGACCTTCAGCGCCTTGAGCTCGGCCAGCGTCTTCACCGCGGGCCGGGAAGACAGCGTCACCGCGACGTTGTGCGTCGGCATCACCTCGACCGTGAAGTCAACCTGCTTGCGCCGATCCTCGGTGTCGAAGATCGCGACGATCAGGTCGCCGTCGCCGCCGACGAGCGCCGGGATGCGGTCGCTGTAGAGCTTGACCTTGACGGGCTCGAGCCGCAGCCCGTGGAGCTTCGCGAAGCCGTCCGCCAGCTCGCGCTCGAAACCCGGGCGCGCGCCGCCCGCGAACGAGAACGTCTCCGGGGCGTCGTCCGCGGCGGCGATGACGCGCAGCACGCCGCGCGACTTGATCTGCGGAAGGTCGGCCGCGAACGCCGAAGCGGCGAAGGCCAGAGTCGTGGTGAGGGCGGCGAGCGCGCGTCGCATGGCCGCGGATCATAGCAGGCTTGGGGTGGAGCTCAGCGCGGCGGGCGCGCCTCGCCCAGCGCTCTCGCCGCGTAGAACCTCGGCCCGTCGTCGGCGACGGCGTCGTCAGCGGGGATGGGGTCGCTCACGGGTCCGCTCACGCGTGCGTCGGTCCAGAAGCCCGAGGCGGGCGGCTCCTCGCGGCCGGGGCAGTACGACTCCGGCACGAAGCCTTCCAGGAAGAACTCGCGATAGGACGGGCCGCTCCAGGACTCGCAGCCGTCGGCCAGCACGAGACCGCTCCAGGGATCGACCGTGCGCACCACGACGCCGCTCGGGGTCGGCCAGTCCTTCGCCGGCTTGCGGGAGCCAGCCACGGCCGCCATCAGCCGGCCCCAGACCGGGGCCGCGAGGCGGCCGCCCGTCGCGCCGCGCACGATCGTGTGCGGCTCGTCGAAACCGATCCAGACGCCGGCCACGAGCTCGGGCGTGTAGCCGATGAACCAGGCGTCCGTCCCGTCGTTGGTCGTGCCCGTCTTGCCGGCGGCGGCTCCGCGCAAGCCGCCGCGCCGCGCGCGCGCGCCGCTGCCGTGGTCGAGCGCGTCGCGCAGGGCCTGCGTCACGAGGAAGGCGACGCCGGCGTCGAGCACCGGCGCGCGTGCCGGCTCCGAGCTCCACAGCACGCGGTGGTCCATCGTTTCGACGCGAAGGACGAGGCGTGGCAAGGCTCGCACGCCGCCTGCCGCGAACGCGGTGTAGGCGCCGGTGAGCTCGAGGGGCGAGACGGCCACCGTCCCGAGCGCCATCGAGGGCTCGAGCGGGACGCCGTCGATGCCCGCGCGCCCCGCCAGGCTCGCGACGACGGGGCGGCCGACCGCTTCCGCGAGGTGCACCGTGGGGACGTTCTTCGACGCGACGAGCGCCTGCCGTACGCTCACGCGGCCGTCGTAGCTGTCGCCGAAATTCCTCGGCTCCCAGACGCTGCCGTCCGAGAGCGCGAGCGAGAACGGCTCGTCGGCGAGCGGCTGGCTGAGGGCGTACCCGCGTCCGAGCGCCGCGGCGTAGACGAACGGCTTGAAGGCGCTGCCCGCGAGCCGCCGGGCCGAGGCGACGCGATCGAACTGCGATTGCCCCGAATCCCGGCCGCCGAGCCAGGCCAGCACGTCGCCGCTGCGCGCGTCCATCACGACGACGGCGCCCTGCAGGTACGCGGTGCCCGCACCGGGCGGGCCGGGCGCGTAGCTCGGGCCCTTGAATGCCCCGAGCTTGCCGCTCTCGATCGTCCGCAGCTGCGCCTCGAGCGCCGCGACGGCCTCGCGCTGCACGGCCAGGTCGAGCGTCGTGAAGACGCGCACCGGCTGCGCGTAGAGCGTGTCGCCGAGCTCGCGCTCGAGCTCGGCGCGCACGGCCTCGGCGAAGTAGGCGCTGTTGATCGGGTCCTGTGCGCGCGGAGGCGGAGCCGCGGCGACGCCGAGCGGCTCGGCGCGGGCCGCGCGCGCGGCCTCGGGACTCGCGCGTCCCTGCTGCTCCATCAGCCGCAGCACGAGGTCGCGCCGCGCCCGCGCCGCCTCCGGGTGGGCGCGCGGGTCGTAGCGGCCGGGCGCCTTGGGCAGCGCGGCGAGCAGCGCCGACTCCGCGAGCGTGAGGCTCTCCGCTGCGTGGCCGAAGTAGACGAGCGAGGCGGCCTCGATCCCGCGCGTGCCCTGGCCGAAGGGGATGTGGTTCAGGTAGAGCTCGAGGATCTCGTCCTTGCCGAAGCAGCGCTCGATCTCGCGGGCCACGCGGATCTCGAGCAGCTTGCGCTTCAGCGTCCGCGCGCGGCCCGGGATCCGCTCCGGGAACAGGTTGCGCGCGATCTGCATGGTGATCGTGCTGAACCCCTGCTCGAAGCCAAAGGCGCGCAGGTTGGCGCGCGTGGCTCCGGCGGCGCGTCGCCAGTCGATTCCGGCGTGTTTGTAGAAACGCTGGTCCTCGACCGCGAGGAACGCCTCGCGCACCGTGGCCGGAAGCGACCCGAGCTTGATCATCCGCGGCTCGGCGACCAGCAGATTCGCGAAAGGCTCGCCATTCTGGGCGAGCAGCATGGAGGCGCCGTCCAGCTGCCGGCGCGCGAGATCGCGCACGTCGGGGCAGCCCTGGAATCCGCACGTGTCCCACGAGCGGCACACCAGGACGAGAGCCAGTATCGGCAACACGACGACCCCCGCCACGATCCAGTAGATGCTGCGAGGCGTGTCTCGCCGGAGCTCGCCTTCGTCGCTCATGCCTTGTCTCACAGCAAGGGACCTGCCAGCCCCGAGCGCTCGCGACGATTCGTCCATCCGGCAATCCGTTTGTAGATCGTTCAAGCCTCCAGGCTGGCGGCACTCGTCTTGCACCTCGACTGGAGGAGTTCAAGCGGATTGGAGGGAACCATGCGGTCCCTGGTGTTATTCGTTGTGACGCTTGCAGCAGCCGTCTCCGGCTCGTCCGAGCCCGCCGCCAACGACCGCGCGCGCCTGCTGAAAGAGTTCGAGGATCGTGCGGCGATCTATTCGCAGCTGAGCCGCAAGGCGGCGGCGACGCTTCCGCCGCTGCCCGACAAGGCGAGCCCCGAGCAGATCGCCGCGCACCAGAAGGCGCTCGCGAAGGCGATCCAGGCGGGCCGCGCCGGAGCATTCCAGGGCGAGATCCTGTTCGACGGAGTCGTTCCGGTCTTCCTCGACGTGCTCCGCACGGACCTGGCCGGATCGAAGGGGCGCGACGCGCGCGAGACGATCAAGGACGGCGATCCCCGCACGGACAAGGGGCCCAGCACGCCGGGCGAGCCCAAGCCGAAGGAAGTCCAGCTCGTTCCCAACGCTCCGTATCCCGATGGAGCCGCGTTGTCGACGGTGCCGCCCGACCTGCTCGCGAAGCTGCCGAAGCTGCCTAAGCCGCTCGAGTACCGCTTCGTCGGAGGCCACCTGATCCTCCACGACTCGGAGGCGAGCCTGGTCGTGGACTACCTGAAGGAGGTGGTCGCATGAGAGCGAGCGCAACCCGCAAGGCGAGAGCCCTCGTCCTCCTGCTGGCGGGAGCCGTGGCGGCGGCGAGCGCGCCGTCGATCGCGCCTCCCGCGTCCGCGGCCGCCAGCGCCCCGCTCTCGCTTCCGCTCAAGCAGGGCTCGCTCCGCTTCGCCGTCATCGGCGACAGCGGCACCGGAACGGGAG
>Ga0111538_10013207_pt1 | contig 10897 bp, 10 predicted proteins | sample SoiMethybrSBSTD1_FD_79669 | JGI IMG/M metagenome (GOLD analysis project Ga0111538, IMG submission 79669) | Bulk soil microbial communities from a Populus tree surrounding site in Tennessee, USA - Soil MetaG P. TD hybrid SBSTD1 (version 2)... | ecosystem: Environmental > Terrestrial > Soil >... | reverse complement strand
CGTCGAGCCCGCGTTGACGACTAGTAGGGCCAGACCCAGCCGCGGATCTCGGGATCGTCCTCGCCGTGCTCGCGTGTGTATGCCCGGGCGCGGATGCGCCGGTCGCTCATTTCCTGGCGCAGTCGCCCATGGGACTCGGAGAGGCCCGGCACGCGGTCGATCACGTCCATGACGAGGTGGAAACGATCCAGGTCGTTGAGCATGACCATGTCGAACGGCGTCGTGGTCGTTCCCTCCTCCTTGTAGCCGCGCACGTGCAGGTTCCGGTGGTTCGTGCGCCGGTAGGTGAGCCGGTGGATGAGCCACGGATAGCCGTGGTAGGCGAAGACGATCGGGCGGTTCGGCGTGAACAGCGCGTCGAACTCCAGGTCCGAGAGCCCGTGCGGGTGCTCCGTGTCGTGCTGGAGGCGCATCAGGTCGACGACGTTCACGACCCGGACCTTCAGCTCGGGTACGTGCTCCCGGAGGAGCGCCGCGGCCGCGAGCGTCTCTAGCGTCGGGATGTCCCCACAGCAGCCGAGCACGACGTCGGGCTCGCCCTGATCGTCGTTCGAAGCCCACTCCCAGATCCCGGCGCCGCGTGTGCAGTGCACTATCGCATCGTCCATCGGCAGGTAATTCAGCGCCGGTTGCTTGCCCGCGACGATCACATTCACGTAGTTGCGGCTGCGCAGACAATGGTCGCCGACGGAAAGGAGCGTGTTCGCATCCGGCGGCAGGTAGACCCGGATCACTTCCGCCTTCTTGTTCACCACGTGGTCGATGAAGCCGGGGTCCTGGTGGGAGAAGCCGTTGTGGTCCTGGCGCCACACGTGCGACGAGAGCAGGTAGTTGAGTGAGGCGATCGGCCGACGCCAGGGGATTCCGCGTGTCACCTTCAGCCACTTCGCGTGCTGGTTGAACATCGAGTCGACTATGTGGATGAAGGCCTCGTAGCAGTCGAAGAGCCCGTGCCTGCCGGTCAGCAGGTAGCCCTCGAGCCAGCCCTGGCACTGGTGCTCGGAGAGGACCTCGATGACCCGGCCCTCGGGCGCCTGGTGCTCGTCGGTCGGCAATCGCGCGGCTTCCCACTGCCGGTCGGTCACCTCCAGGACGGCGCCCAAGCGATTCGACTCGGTCTCGTCGGGCCCGAAGATGCGGAAGCTCGCGGGGTTGCCGCGGACGACGTCCCTCAGCCACGCGCCGAGCACGCGGGTGGGCTCACTGAACGTCGTGCCGGGAGCCGAGACCTCGACCGCGTAGTCGCGAAAGTCGGGGACGGCGAGGTCGCTGAGTAGCTCGCCGCCGTTGGCATGCGGGTTCGCGCTCATGCGCCTCGCGCCGCGCGGGGAAAGCTCGGCCAGCTCCGCCACGAGCCGCCCGTCCTTGTCGAAGAGCTCGTCCGGGCGGTAGCTCCGCAGCCAGTCCTCGAGGATGCGGAGGTGGTCGGGGTTCTCGCGGACGTCGGTGACCGGCACCTGGTGCGCGCGCCACGTGCCCTCGACCGGTAGGCCGTCGACCTCCTTTGGGCCGGTCCAGCCCTTCGGCGTGCGCAGCACGATCATCGGCCACTGCGGTCGAGCCTCGTTGCCCTCCTCCCGCGCCGCCCGCTGGATCTCCGCGATCTGATCGAGCGCTTCCTCGAGCGCGGCAGCGAATGCCTGGTGAACCGAGTCGGGTTCGTGTCCGTCGATGATCAGCGGCCGCCAGCCGCAGCCCTCGAGGAACGAAACGAGCTCGCCCTCGGGGATCCGCGCGAGCACCGTCGGGTTGGCGATCTTGTAGCCGTTCAGGTGCAGGATCGGCAGGACCGCGCCGTCGGTGCGCGGGTTCAGGAACTTGTTGCCGTGCCAGCCGGTCGCGAGCGGTCCGGTCTCGGCCTCGCCGTCGCCGACCACGCAGGCCACGACCAGCTCCGGGTTGTCGAAGGCCGCGCCGAAGGCGTGCGAGAGCGCGTAGCCCAGCTCGCCGCCTTCGTGGATCGATCCCGGCGTTTCCGGCGCCGCGTGGCTTGGGATGCCGCCCGGGAACGAGAACTGCCGGAAGAGCCGCCGCATCCCCTCCTCGCCCGGGCCGACGTGCGGGTAGAGCTCGCTGTACGTTCCCTCGAGCCAGGCGTTGGCGACGACGGCCGGCCCGCCGTGGCCGGGGCCGCAGATGTAGATCGCGTCCAGGTCGCGCTTGCGGATCGCACGGTTGAGGTGGACGTAGATCAGGTTCAGCCCGGGGACGGTGCCGAAGTGCCCGAGCAGGCGTGGCTTGACGTGCTCGGGGCTCAGGGGCTCGCGGAGGAGCGGGTTGTCGAGCAGGTAGACCTGGCCGACCGAGAGGTAGTTGGCGGCGCGCCAGTAGGCGTCGATCTGCCGCAGCTTCTCGGCGTCCAGCGTCTCTGTCATCTCCGAGGGAAGACTCACGGCTTCCACTTCTCGAAGAGCACGAGCACGCTCAACTGCTCGTAACCGACGAAACGGTGCTCGGCGTCGGCGGGGACGAAGACGGCTTGGCCCTCCCGGAGCTCGACCTCCTCTCCCTCGACGTCGAGCGTGCCTCGGCCTTCGAGGACGACGTAGACCTCGTCGTCCTCGTGCGGCGACTGACGGTCGGGCTCCGGTGCGACTAGCACGTAGACGCCGATCTCGAGGCCGGGTGAGCTGTGGACGACCTCGTAGCCGCCGTTGCCCGCCGCGAGCCTTGCTTTCACACCCGCGATGTCGAAAGGCTCGGCGGTTTCCAGGGTCACCCCGGAAGCTTCTCGTACTTTGCGTCCACGAGCGAGGAGAAGTCGGCTTCGACCGAAACGGCGGGCCGCGCCGGCGGCTCGAGGATCGCCCCGGCATGGGCGGCCAGGAAAGGTGCGAGGTATCGGCCGACGATCTTGCCGGGACGGGATGGAACGGCTCCGGCTCGATTTCGGCGCCGACGGACGGCCGGCACGCCGGTGATGATCGGCGCCTGAAGTCGCGGCATGGCGACGACGCGGTCGGCGGCGATCGCGTCGCCAGCGTGGCGAGCGCGGCCAGCGTCACCGTGACGACGTTGGTGCCTACCTGCGCGTTCTACCGCCGCCGCGCCCGCCGTCGCCGCGGCGTGGCACCCTGATTTCCCCCGGACGACGTAATCTGTCGCAAGTTCCGCCGTCGTGTCGCCGCTCCTCGACAGCCGCAGCAGCGCAATCTCCCTCGCCGTGCTGGCTTTGTTTGTCGCTTTCCTCTGCGCGGCTCGTCCCGCGGGCGCGTCGCAGCTCGTCGACCGGAACGCGACGAACGTCCACATCCAGGTGAATGCGCGAGGCCAGGCGCTCGTCACCTATCGCGCGGGCGGGCGGCTCCGTCGCGTGCTCGCCTGGGGGGCCCTCAACGCACGTCCGTCCGCGAGCGGCGGCAGGCAGGTCGCGTTCCGCCTCGACTACTCAGGCGGCTGGGGCGCGTACCACCGCCGCGTCTGGCTTGCGTTTCCGGACTCCTGCCGTCGCTACACCGGACCGGTGCTGACGCACGTGGTCGCAAGCTGCACTGCCGCCGACGGCAGCTACTGGGCGCTGCAGATCTGGAAAGCCGCGCTGCCGGACCTCGGCTTCCTTCCGTGGCTGCCGGCGCAGAAGGCGTCATGGCTGACCCTCTCACACTGGACCGGGCAGACCGCCGAGCTCGAGGTGCACACGGACTGGGTCTACGGCGGGCGATTCCAGGAGGTCTTCGGCCGGCTGACGTACAAGGGTCGGCCGGTCTACGGCTACCGCACGTCGCGGCTCGGCTCGCCGGGCGACCGGTTCGGGCGGCTGCTCTACCTCGACACGCTCGACGCTCCGAAGTACGGGCGGGGCTGGCGCCGGGAGAACTCGTTCGTCTCCCACAAGGGCACGGGCGCCTTCTGCTACGGCTTCTTTCGCCGCGCCCCCACGAGCGGCGGCTATGCGAGCCCGCCGCGCTGGCCGCGCCACGGCCGCCGCGGTCCGGGCGTCGGCAAGCGCTACCGGATCACGGTGATGGGGCCCGGCGTGACGCCCAACATCGGGTGGGAAGGATCGGGGCTTCACACCTACAACCGGAAGAGCCCCGACGACGTCGCTTACGAGCAGGCCGGGAACGCGATCCTGGACTCGTACCGCGACCGGCTCTGCCGGCACCACTAGCTAGATCCAGTCGGAGAGCGGAATCCGCGCGGCGAGCGCCGAGAGGTCCCCGTGGTCGCGGATCGCAGCGGCGGCGTCTGCCATGGCCTTCGCGGCCACCCAGGTGAGGCTGCCGCCGACGCTCACCCGCTCGGCGCCGGCCTCGAAGATCTCGCCGACGGAGAGCTCCGGAACGGCGAGCACGTTCACCGGTCGGGAGACGGACTCGCAGACGGCGCGGATCTCGTCGGCCGTGCGCAGCCCGGGGGCGTAGAGCACGTCCGCGCCCGCGCCCTCGTACGCCTGTAGCCGCGCGATCGTGTCGTCGAGGTCGGGGTTGTCGCGAATGTGGTTCTCGGCCCGCGCCACAAGCATGAACCGGAACGGCAGCCGGCGCGCGGCCTCGACGGCGGCTGTCACCCGCGCCACGGCATGCGCCGGCTCGTACAGGTGGCCTGCCGGGTCGTAGTCCTCGATCGAACCGCCGACGGCGCCCGCCTCTGCGGCGCGCGCGATCGCCCGCGCCGCGTCGTCCGGCTCGGGGCCGTAGCCGTTCTCGAGGTCGGTCGAAACGGGTAGTGCCGTTGCGCGGTCGAGGGTGCGCACGTGTTCCGCGACCTCGTCGAGGGTGACACGGCCGTCGAGCCGCCCGAGGGTGAAAGCGAAGCCCGAGCTCGTCGTCGCCAGCGCCTTGAAGCCGAGCGCCTCGAGCGCGCGCGCCGAGCCCGCGTCCCATGGATTCGGGATCACGAACGGGTCGTCCTGATGAAGCGCCGCGAACGCTTCGGCCTTCCGTGCGGTGTGCTCGTCCACTCCGGGATGATGACGCCGTGGCAGGCGCGACGCGGATCGTCAACCAAGAACAGGCGCGTCGGATCGCGGTCCGGGCACAGCTGCTCGACGGGTCCGCCGGCGGCGTCCTCGACACCGTGCGGCGGCTCGGCTTCCTCCAGCTCGACCCGATCTCGGTCGTCGCGACGCCGCAGCGGCTCGTGCTCTGGAGCCGGCTCGGCCGGTACGACCCGGCCGAGCTCGACCGGCTGCTGTGGAAGGAGCGGAAGCTGTTCGAGTGGAACGCCTTCATCTATCCGATCGAGGATCTCCCGCTGATTCGGGCGCTCACGCGCGCGCCATGGGGTCATCTGAAGCGGGACCTCTGGGCGAAGGAGTTCCTGCAGGAGCAGGCCGGGCTGCGGAGATACGTCCTTCGCGAGCTGGAGCGCCGCGGCCCGCTCCTCTCGCGCCAGCTCGAGCACGAAGCTGCGCGTTCCGACGCGCACCACACCTGGTGGGGCACGCGCGCCCAGTTGACCTGGATGCTCGAGCTCCTGCACCTTCGGGGCCGGCTCGCAGTCGTCGGACGGCGGGACGGCCAGCGGCTCTGGGATCTCGCGGAGCGGTGGTGGCCGGATGCCGGCACCGTGCCGCTGCGCGAGGCGCGCAGGCTCCTTGCCGAGAAGCGCCGGCGCGCGCTGGGCGTCTGGCTCGAAAGAGGCAAATGGGTTGCCCACCCGGACGCGAGTGAGGGGCCGGTGCCCGACCGGGTGACACTGCTCTCCCCGTTCGACCGCCTCGTGCACGATCGCGACCGCGCCGAGAAGCTCTTCGATTTCCACTACCGGCTCGAGATGTACGTCCCGCGCGCGAAGCGCGAGTACGGCTACTACGTCCTGCCGTTGCTCGTCGGCGACCGGCTCGTCGGCCGCGCCGAGCCGCGTTTCGACCGCAAGATGAAGAAGCTCGAGCTGCTCGGCGCGTGGGGAGATACGTCGCGGCTGGACGAGGCGCTCGACGACCTCGCGGCATTCCTGGGCGCTGAGCGCGCCTGACTCAGGAGGGACCGTCCCCGAAACGGGGACTGTCCCAGTAGCGGTCATCGTGCAGACCCCTCCGGCGTCAGTCACTCCGCTCTAGGAGCCGTCGGACCGGGCGTCCGGCTCGCGTCCGGCAGGCTGCTTCGGCTGCGGCCCCGGCGGAGCCAGCTCCGGGATTTCGCGCGTTACCGGCGCGTCGGTCGAGACCGTGAAGGCCTCACCCCAGTGCGAGATCTCGAGCGGGTCGCCCCGATCGAGCCGGTAGGTGGCCTCGCCCTTCGTTGCCTCGACCTTCAGCAACCGGCCCCGAAAGAGAAGGCCGAACGAGAGGCGGACTAGCCGCGACGGCAGGCTGGGCGCGAAGCTGAGGTAGCCGTCGTGGTCGCGCATGCCGCCGAAGCCGGCGACGGCCGCGAGCCAGGCACCGGCGAGCGCGGCGATGTGGACGCCGTCGCGTGTGTTGTGCTCGATGTCGCGGAGGTCCATCAGCGCCGCCTCGCTGAAGTAGTCATAGGCCAGCTCGAGATGCCCCACCTCGGCGGCGACGATCGCCTGCGTCGACGCCGAAAGCGACGAGTCCCGCACCGTCAGCGGCTCGTAGTAAGCGAAGTCCTTCGCCTTCTGCTCGTCGGTGAAGGCGTCGCCGCGCCAGTGCAGCGCCAGCACGAGATCCGCCTGCTTGACCACCTGCTTGCGATAGAGCTCGAAGTACGGGAAGTGGAGGAGCAGCGGGTACTGCTCGGGCTTCGTGTTCGCGAAGTCCCAGACCTCGTGGTCGGTGAAGCCCTCGGATTGTGGGTGCACGCCGAGCACGCCGTCCCAGGGCACGACCATGTCGTTCGCGGCGTCTCGCCATGACGCCGCCTCCTCGAGGTCGGCGCCGAGCTCGCCTGCCTCGTCCGGCAGGCGCACGACCGAGTCCGCGGCAGCAACGAGGTTGCGTTGCGCAAGCAGGTTCGTGAACACGTTGTTGTCGTGCAGCGCGCTGTACTCATCGGGTCCCGTGACGCCGTCGATGCGGAAGCGCCCCTCGGCATCGTGGTGTCCGAGCGAGCGCCACAGGCGCGCGGTCTCGACCAGCAGCGGCAGGCCCACTTCCCGCTCGAACACGTCGTCGTCGGCCGCGGCCTGGTAACGGACGACGGCGTCGGCCACGTTCGCGGTGACGTGGAAGGCGGCGGTGCCGGCCGGCCAGTAGCCGGAGCACTCCTGGCCGCGGATCGTCCGCCACGGGAAGGCGGCGCCTTCCAGGCCGAGTTGGGTGGCGCGCTCGCTCGCGAGGTCGAGCGTCGAATGGCGCCAGCGCAGCGCGTCCGCCGTCGCGTTCGGCGCCGTGTAGGTCAGCACCGGCAGGACGAAGCGCTCGGTGTCCCAGAAGGTGTGCCCGTCGTAGCCGGGCCCCGTCAGCCCCTTGGCCGGTATCGCCCGCTGCTCCGCGCGGGCGCCGGCCTGAAGCGTGTGGAAGAGCGAGAAACGCAGCGCCTGCTGCAGCTCGGTGTCGCCTTCGAGCTCGACGTCGGCACACGCCCAGAACTCGTCGAGGTACTTGCGCTGGCTTTCGAGCAGGGCATCCCAGCCGGTGTACTTTGCGATTCCGACGGCTGCGACCACCTGATCGCTGATCGCCGGCAGGGAGCGTTGGCTCGACCAGCCGTAGGCGAGGAACTTGACCATGCGCAGCCGCTGACCCGGCGCGAGCGAGGCGAGGACGCCGACGCGACCCAGGTCTTCGAAGCTCTCGGTGTTGTGCTCGGTTCCGTCAGGGGCGTCGATGACGTGGTCCATCGCGGCCGCCATCAGCAGCTTGCTCTGCCGCGTCGAGTGGATCAGGACGACTCTGTCCTCGTGGTCCGAGAACCACTCGGACTGGAGCGGCGACTCGAGCACGGCCGCCGCGCGCGGATCGTGGGTCCTCGGGGGCGCCGGCTCGTTTGCGATCAGCTCCGACAGGACGCCGACGCGAACCGCTGTGTCGAGAGGCTCGACCTCGTAGAGGATCGCCGCGGCCGCGCGCTGGACGAAGGAGACGAGCCGCGTCGAGCTGACGCGGACAGCCGTCCCCGCGGGCGACTCCCAGACGGCGCGGCGTCGCAGGACTCCGTCGCGCAGGTCTAGGACTCGTTCGTGCTCACGCAACCGGCCGTAGCGCACGTCGAACGGCTCGTCGTCGACGAGGAGCCGGATGATCTTCCCGTTCGTGACGTTGACGACCGTCTGTCCCGACTCCGGGAGCCCGTAGGCGACCTCGGCGTAGGGGAGCGGGCGGACCTCGTAGAACGAGTTCAGGTACGTGCCCGGGATCCCGAAGGGCTCTCCCTCGTCGAGGTTCGCCCGCAGGCCAATGTGCCCGTTCGAGAGCGCGAAGACCGATTCCGTCTGCGGGAGCACCTCCAGGTCGAGGTGTGACTCGCGCACGCACCACGGCTCGACCGTGAACGCTGGGTGCGTGATCACAGAAGCTCCGCCAGGTCGTCGACGACGATGTCGGCGCCGTGCTCGAGCAGCGCCTGGCGCTGGCCGACCCGGTCGACGCCGACGACGTAGCCGAAATTACCCGCCCGACCGGCCTCGACGCCCGCGAGCGCGTCCTCGAAGACGACGGCCTCGGCGGCGGGCACCTTCAGCTCCTCTGCGGCCGCCAGGAAAGGATCGGGCGCCGGCTTGCCGCGCAGGTGCCGCTCCGCCGCGACGATTCCATCGATGCGAACCTCGAAAAGGTCCTCGATGCCCGCCGCCTTCAGCACTTCGCGTGTGTTGGCGCTGGCCGACACGACCGCGCGGTGGAGGCCGGCGTCGCGCACCGCGCGGACGTAACGGACGGAGCCTTCGTAGACCTGGACGCCGTCGCGCCCAAGTAGCGCGAGCACGAGCTCGTTCTTGCGGTTGCCGAGGCCGCAGACGGTTTCGGCCGTGGGCGGGTCGCTCGGATCGCCCTCAGGGAGCTCGATGTTGCGCGAGGTGAGGAAGGAGCGCACGCCGTCATAACGGGGCTTGCCGTCGACATAGGCGCTGTAGTCGGCGACCGGGTCGAAGGGGACGAAGGGCTCGCCGGTGCGCTCCGAATGCCGGCGCAGGAACGCGTCGAACATCTCCTTCCACGCTTGCGCGTGCACGCGGGCAGTCTGCGTGAGGACGCCGTCGAGATCGAACAGGCAGGCCCGAATCCCGCTTGGCAACCCGAGTCCCTGGTCGGTGTCGGGCATCGGCAGAACCTACAAAAGACGCCCACAAAAACGAAGAAGCCCCCCGGAGGGAGCTTCTTCGTTCGCCGAGTCGATTTCGGTTTCGTCCACCGTTCTCGTTGACCTTCGGCTTCCGCCTACGGCCCTCGAGCTCGGCTTCGTCCTACTTCCGTTCCGTGCTCGGCGCGCGAGGGAATCTAGGGGCTGGCCGGCCTCCGCACAAGAGGTCCAGAAAAGAAAAACCTCGCAATTTGGGAGCACGGCGTTCTCTGGCGCCCCGGACCGAGCGCCTCGCCGTCTTAACCACTTCTTAGGGCGCTCTCATTTGGATCTCACACCGGCTTGGTTCGGTTAGGCATGGCAAACCACGAAGGGAGCACCCGATGGCAAGCAGGGTCAAACCACGGTTGATCGCGGGCACCGTTGCCGGTCTCGCGGTCGCCGGAGGCGGCGCGGCGCTCGCAGCCGACCAGCTCGGCGGCTCGCCCCACCAGGAGAGCCAGGCGGTCGTGAACGATGCGGCGAAGCAGCTCGGCGTCACGCCGGGCGCGCTCACCTCCGCCCTCAAGAAGGCACTCGAGAACCGTGTCGACGCAGCCGTTGCCGCGGGCCGGCTCACGAAGGCGCAGGGCGAAGAGCTCAAGCAGCGGATCGAAGTTGGTGACCTGCCGTTCTTCGGCGGCCCCGGCCTCGGCATGCACCACCACATGTTCGGCATGCTCGGGCGCGGCCTCGACGCCGCCGCGGGCTACCTGGGCCTGACCAAGGACCAGCTGCGGACGCAACTCGAGAACGGCAAGACGCCGGCCGAGATCGCGAAGGCGCAGAACAAGTCCGTCGACGGACTGGTGGACGCCATCGTCACCGACGCGAAGCAGCACCTCGACGCCGCGGTCAAGGCGGGCCGGATCACTCAGAAGCAAGAAGACTCGATCCTGCGCGACATCAAGACCCGCACTACGGACTTCGTGAACGGGAAGGCGCCCCGGTTCGGGTTCCGCCACTTTGACGGCGGCCCGCCCCGGGGTGACGACGACGGTTTCCGCGGCCCGGGGATCTAGGTCGCGGTGTCGCGGATCGAATCGGCACGACGGCGGGCGGGCGGAGCGAAGCGCGGGCTTGCCGTCCTGGCAGCGGCCGGCCTGGTCGTGGCGGGGGCGCTCGCCCGCGTCACGCATTCGGGCCACACCGTGCGAACGAGCCGGACCGCCGGCTCCTCCCTCACCGCGACGAGCTCGGAATCTCAGGACGAGAGCTCGGACGACTTCTCGATCGCGCCCTCTACCAGTCAGCCTCAGGTGCAGACCCATGTCTCCTGAGCGTTTCCGCGCGATGGGAGCCGAGGTCGTCGTCGGCGGCGCCACGCCGGGCGAGCTCGAGGCGATCGAGCAGCTCTTCGCGACGCTGGAGCAGACCTTCAGCCGGTTCCGCCGGGACAGCGAGCTGAACCGCGTCAACGCCGGCGCCGCCGAGTTCGTCGCAGCGTCGCCCATCTTCGTCCGCGTGCTCGCGCTCGCTCTCGACGCCGCGCGCCGGACCGACGGCCTCGTCGACCCGACCCTCGGCGCGGCGATCGAGGCGGCGGGCTACGATCGCGACTTCGCCGAGCTCGCCGGCGACGGGCCTGCCCCGAGGCCGACGGCTCTGGGCAGCTGGAGACACGTCCGGGTTGCTGGGCGCCTCGTCTTCCGTTACCCGGGGACGAAGTTCGATCTCAACTGCGTCGTCAAGGGCCTTGCGGTCGACGCCGCCGTCAACGAACTCGCGGGTGACGGCTTCGTCGCCGCGGGCGGCGACGTCGCCGTGCGCGG
>Ga0111538_10013206_pt1 | contig 10898 bp, 6 predicted proteins | sample SoiMethybrSBSTD1_FD_79669 | JGI IMG/M metagenome (GOLD analysis project Ga0111538, IMG submission 79669) | Bulk soil microbial communities from a Populus tree surrounding site in Tennessee, USA - Soil MetaG P. TD hybrid SBSTD1 (version 2)... | ecosystem: Environmental > Terrestrial > Soil > Tree... | reverse complement strand
GTGCTCCTCGCCGCACGGGAACGCGAGCGCCGCGCCGACGACGCCCGCGGGGCCGCGGAGCTGCAGCAGGCGCGCGTCGAGCTGGAGCGGGCGCGACGCGAGCTCGACTCCCAGAGAGCCGCCGCCGCGGCGGCGCAGAGCGAGGTCGAAGGCGAGGCGCGCCGGCAGGCGCAGGCCGCGCAGGCGAACGCGGCGGCGAACACGGAGCTGGCGCAGCGCCTGGCGAGCGCGGAGGCGCGGATGGAAGAGCTGTCGCGGGACGTCCGCAGGCGCGACGTGGAGATCGGCCGTCTCCTGTCCGGTACCGAGGTGCGGGCCCTCGGCGACCTCGCGGCCACGCCGGGGGTAGCCGTGCTGCGCCTCGCCGCCACGCCGATCGCGGCCGGCGCGCGCGGCCACGTCCTCTGGCATCCCGCGCGCGAGCGCATCGTGCTCTACGTCTTCGACCTGCCCGAAGGCCGCTACCGCCCGCGCGTGCGTTTCGACAACGGCGTCGTCGCCGCGGGGCCCGTCCTGCGCCTCGACAAGCACGGGGAGGCGGCGACCGCGATCGAGCTCGGCGTCCGCGCCGCGCGCATGCGCGGGATCGAGGTGGTGCGCGAGCCGGGCGAGGATCGCGTCCTCGAGGGCCGGCTGTCCTGAACGCTAGGCGACGGCGCGCGCGAGACCGTAGAGGAGCGCCGCGTACGGCCGCGTGGGCTCGAGGCGTCGTCGGCGCGGGTTGACGGTCAGGCCGAGGGCCTCCAGCGTCTCGACGCCGAGGAGCGGGTCCGACCCGGGAAGCACGAGGGCGGCGGTCGGAACTTCACGTTCCATGAGGCGGATCCCGATGGTGCACACGCGAGGCCGCCGCACAGTGCCGTCCGCGAGCCGCACCTGGAAGCGCTTCGGAAGAAGCACGGCGCCGATCCGGTCGGCGAGATCGGGCGGGATCACGGTGAACGTCGATCGCGTGTCGACCAGAAACGTCGCGCCCTCGCTTCGGCGCGCCGACCCGATCGCCTGCACGCGGACGTCACCCATCGACGCGCGAGTAGCATGCGGAGGCGGCGCGCGAAAGCCGGGCGCCGTGCATCGGGGCGGAGCATCGCCGGGAGTTGCGCCCCCGACGCCGGCGGGCGTAGAAGCGCGCGAAGAGCGGGAGGCTCGAGGATGGCGCGACGGAAGGCGAGGCGAGGCGTGACTCGGAAGGCGCAGGCGAAGCGCCCGCGCCGGCCCGGGAAGCGAAAGGCTCCGGCACGTTCCGGCGGCTCCGCGGCCCTCGCGGGCGCCCGGGCTCGTATCGACGAGCTCGAAGCCGAGAACCGGCGCCTGCGGCGAGAGCTGGCCGCGGCCCGCGGCGAGCCCACGGACGATCTCGGCGGCGACGGGAACGACGCCCCGCTCGCCCCGGGCATGTAGCGGACGCGGTCCCGCTCAGACGTCCAGATCGAGGCGAGCGCGCAGGAAGCGCGCGGCGTGCTCGGTGATCGCCGCCGGCTGCTCGAGGAGGCCGAAGTGGGTGGCGTCGCTCACGAGCGCCAGCTCGGCGCGCGGCATGAAGCGCACCATCTCCTGCGCCGTGCGAGGCGGCGTCAGCGGATCGCGGCCGCCCGCGACGATCAGCGTCGGCGTCTCGATCCGCGGCAGGAGATCGCTGGCGTTGTGATCGAAGACGTGACCGAACGTGCGCGCGTAGACGGCGAAGTCGAGGCGCATCCAATCCCGCGCCATGTCGCGGAACGCCGCGACGTCGACGTCTCCCGTCATCAGCCCGAGGCTCCGGCAGAGCAGCGTGAAGCCGCGCGCCACCCCCGGCGCATCCACGAGCGGCGGACCCAGGCCGGCGAAGCCCCGCTGGACCCGTCCGAGGAGCGACACGACGGCGGGTGCGACGCGCGCCGTCCAGCGCGAGTCGAACGCGGTCGCCAGCGGGCGGCCGCTCGTCCCATGGACGCCGATCAGCGCCCGCGGGACGTGGGCGTGGTGGCGATGCAGCTCGAGCCCGAGCTGGACGCCCATGCTCCAGCCGACGAGGATCGGCGCCTCGACCTCGGCGTGGTCGAGGAGCGCGAGGAGATCGCCGACGTGGTGCTCCATGCTGAGCGCCTCGGGCGAGGCCGGCGCTCGGCTCCGGTAGAGGCCCCGGTAGTCCCAGCCCACGAGGCGGCAGCGCTGCCCGAAGCGCTCGACGAACGGCCGCCAGATCCCGAAGCCGCCCCCGAGCCCGGAGAGGAAGAGGAGGGTCGGCCCGTCGCGCCGGCCGGCCTCGTACCAGGCGAGGCGGGTCCCGTCGTGGGTACGGAACTGACGCGTCGCAATCGTGCGTCTCCCGTTGCCCCGCATGCTCCGCCCCGGCCTCCGCCGGCTGAATTACCGCCTCGCGCGGCCCCCCGCAAACGCGACGAATCAGGCGGCGGACGAGGTCAGCAGCTGGCGGAGCCAGCGCCCCGTATGGGAGCCCGTCGCGGCGGCGACCGCCTCCGGCGGTCCCTCGGCCACGACCCGGCCACCGCCGGCGCCGCCCTCGGGGCCGAGGTCGACGACCCAGTCGGCCTCCTTCACGATGTCGAGGTTGTGCTCGATCGTCACCACCGTGTTGCCGCGATCGACGAGGCGGTGGAGGACGGTGATCAGCTTCTCGATGTCCGCGAAGTGGAGGCCGGTGGTCGGCTCGTCGAGCACGTAGAGCGTCTGACCGCGCGACTCCTTCGCCAGCTCGTAGGCGAGCTTGATCCGCTGCGCCTCGCCACCGGAGAGCGTGTTGCTCGGCTGCCCGAGCGTCAGGTACCCGAGCCCGATGTCGTTCAGCACCGCGAGGCAGCGCGCGACCTGCGGGTGCGGCGCGAAGAACGCCGCGGCCTCCTCGATGGTCATGCCGAGCACGTCGCCGATGGTGCGGCCCGCCCAGCGGATGGCGAGCGTCTCGGCCGTGAAGCGCTGCCCGCCGCACGTGTCGCAGTCGACGTAGACGTCCGGGAGGAAGCTCATCTCCATCCGGAGGCGCCCCTGACCGGCGCACGCCTCGCAGCGCCCGCCCGCGACGTTGAACGAGAAGCGGCCGGCGTCGTAGCCGCGGAGGCGCGCCTCGGGCACCTGCGCGAAGAGCCGCCGGATGTCGTCGAACACCCCGACGTACGAGGCCGGCGTCGAGCGCGGGGTGCGCCCGATGGGGCTCTGGTCCACCTCGCACGCGCGCGCGAGGCGCTCGGCGCCCTCGAGCCGCCGATGCGCCCCGATCCGCCCGGTGACGAGGCCGAGCGCTCGCCGCGTCGCCCGGTAGAGCACGTCGCGGACGAGGGTCGACTTGCCCGAGCCGGAGACGCCCGTCACGCACGTCCAGGCGCCGAGCGGGAAGTGCGCGTCGACGTCGCGGAGGTTGTGCTCCGAGGCGCCGCGCACGACGAGGCGGGGGAGGGCGTCGAGCTTCCGAACCGGGCCGAGGCGGGGACGGCTGACGCCGAGGTAGCGCCCCGTGATCGACGCCGGGTTGCCGGCGAGCGCTGCGGGCGGCGCGACGGTGACCACCTGCCCGCCGTGCGTCCCGGCGCCTGGGCCGAGGTCGACGACGAGGTCGGCGCGCTGGATCGTCGCCTCGTCGTGCTCGACGACCAGCACCGTGTTGCCGCGCGCGCGGAGTGCCTCGAGCGTGTCGAGCAGCATCGCGTTGTCGCGCGGGTGAAGCCCGATCGTCGGCTCGTCCAGCACGTAGCAGACCCCGCGGAGGTTCGAGCCGAGCTGCGCGGCGAGCCGGATGCGCTGTCCCTCGCCGCCTGAGAGCGTGTCGGCGCGGCGGTCGAGTGTCAGGTAGCCGAGCCCGACGCGGTCGAGGAAGCGGAGGCGCGGCAGGATCTCCTTGATGGCGCCCTCGGCGATGGCCGCCTCGCGCGCGGCGAAGCGGAGCGCGCCGACCGCCCGCTCGGCGTCGTTCACGGCGAGCGCGGTGAGGGCGCTGATCGTGTGCCCCTGGACGCGGACGTGCCGCGCGCGGGCGTTGAGGCGCTGGCCGGCGCACTCCGCGCACGCGCTCTCCTTGGTGAAGTCGTCGAGGAGCGGCGAGGCGCTCTCGCGAAGCAGCCGGCCGAGCGTCTCGAGCGCGCCGGGCAGCCCCGGGCGTCCGTCGAGCAGCAGCTTCCGCTGCCGCCCGCCGAGGCGGCCGACGGGCCGGTCGAGCGGGACGCCGGCCTGGCCGAGCGCACGCAGCAGGCGGCGCTTCTCCGTCCGGAGGTCCACGGCCTCGAGCGGCAAGATCGCGCCGTCGGCGAGCGAGCGCGCCGGGTCGAGCACGGCGTCGGGCTCGAAGCTCGGCGTGCTCCCGACCCCGTCGCACGCCGGGCACGCGCCCTGGCGGCTGTTGAACGAGAAGAGCCGCGGATCGAGGGGCTCGAACCCGTTGCCGCAGGCGGCGCAGAACAGGCGCGACGAGTAGACGCGCTCCGTCTCGCCGGCGCGCGCGACGAGCGTCCCGGTCCCGAGACGGAGGGCACGGAGCGCGGCGGCCTCGAGCGCCGCGTCGTCGGGACGGAGGGTCGCGACGACGAGGTCGATGTCGTGCTCCTTGTAGCGATCGAGCGCGGGGATGTCCTTCAGGTCGAGCCACTTCCCGTCGATGCGTGCCTCGCGGAGCCGGAGCTTCCGTGCCGCGAGCAGCGTCTCGCGATGGAAGCCCTTCCGCCCGCGGACGACCGGCGCCAGCAGCGTCACGCGCGTGCGCGGGAAATCCCGGCGCAGGCGCTCGACGATCTGGCTCTCGCTCTGGGCCGTGATGGCCGCGTCGCAGCCCGTGCAGTGCTGCACGCCGAGCTTCGCGAACAGGAGCCGCAGGTAGTGGTAGATCTCGGTGACGGTCGCGACCGTCGAGGTGCGGCCGCCGCGCGAGAGGCGCTGCTCGATCGCGATCGTCGGCGGCAGCCCGGCGAGGACGTCGACGTCCGGCTTCGCCAGGATGGGGAGGAACTGCCGCGCGTAGGTGGAGAGGCTGTCGAGGTAGCGGCGCTGGCCCTCCGCGTGCAGCACGTCGAACGCCAGCGAGGACTTCCCCGATCCCGAGAGGCCGGTCATCACGATCAGGCGGTCCCGCGGCAGCTCCAGGCTGACGTCCTTCAGGTTGTGCTCGCGTGCGCCGACGATCCGCAGGCGGTCGCTCCCCGGCGGCAGGGGCCGGGCGAGCGGCACGGTGCCCTCGGCTGCGAGCGGCTCGCGCGCCGCGAGCGCCTCGCGGAGAAAGCGGCCCGTGTGCGACGCGGGCGCGGCCGCGATCGCCTCCGGCGGCCCAACGGCCACGACCTGCCCGCCGCCCTCGCCGCCCTCGGGGCCGAGGTCGATCACCCAGTCGGCGCACTTCACGACCTCGAGGTTGTGCTCGATGACGAGGAGCGAGTGGCCGCGCTCGACGAGCCGGGCGAAGCTCGCGAGGAGCCGCTCGATGTCGGCCAGGTGGAGGCCGGTGGTCGGCTCGTCGAAGATGAAGAGCGTGTGCGCCTTGCCCTCGCGCCCGAGCTGCGCGGCGAGCTTCACGCGCTGCGCCTCGCCGCCGGACAGCGTCGACAGCGGCTGGCCGAGGCGGAGGTAGTCGAGGCCGACGTCGGCGAGCGGCCGCAGGCGCTCGGCGACGTCGGGCACGTCCGCGAAGAGCTCCATCGCCTCGGCGACGGTGAGGTCGAGCACGTCCCGGATGGACCGCCCACGCCAGCGGACCTCCAGCACCTCGGGGCGGAACCGCGTGCCGCCGCACTCGGCGCAGGGAACGTAGACGTCCGAGAGGAACTGCATCTCGATCTTCTCGAACCCCTCGCCGGTGCACGTCTCGCAGCGGCCGCCCGCGACGTTGAAGGAGAAGGTGGCCGCCGAGAAGCCGCGGAGGCGCGCGTCCTCGGTCTTCGCGAAGCAGGCGCGGATGCCGTCGAAGGCACGGAGGTACGTGGCGGCGTTGGCGCGCGGGCTGGAGCCGATCGGCGCCTGGTCGACGAGGACGATCTGCGCGATGCGCTCGGCGCCCTCGATGGCGGTGCACTCTCCCGGAATTCCCACCGGCTCGCCGCGGAGCTTCCGGATGCCGCGGTAGAGCACCTCCTCGACGAGCGTCGACTTGCCCGAGCCCGAGACGCCCGTCACGGCGACGAAGCAGCCGAGCGGCACCTCGACGTCGACGTTCCGGAGGTTGTGGGCGCGCGCGCCGCGGATGCGGAGCGCCAGCTTCCGGAGCGGCTTGCGGCGCTTCTTCGGGACCGGGATCGTCCGTCGGCCCGTGAGGTAGTCCGCCGTCAGCGAGCCGCGCGCGCCCCCGAGCGCCGCGGGCGGGCCGGCGAACACGATCGTCCCGCCGCGCTCCCCGGCCCCGGGTCCGAGGTCGATGATGTGGTCGGCGGCGCGGATGATGGCCGGATCGTGCTCGACGACGCAGACCGCGTTGCCCTGGTCGCGCAGGCGGTGGAGGACCTGCACGAGCCGCTCCGTGTCGCGCGGATGCAGGCCGATCGAGGGCTCGTCGAGGACGTAGAGCGTGTTCACGAGCGACGAGCCGATGGCCGTCGTCAGGTCGACGCGCTCGAGCTCGCCGCCGGAGAGCGTCCGCGACTGGCGATCGAGCGTCAGGTACTCGAGGCCGACCTCCACGAGGTAGCGGACACGGCTGCGGATCTCGTCGAGGACGAGCTCGGCGACGGCGGCCGCCTCGCCGGCGGGCAGCGCCAGCGCCGCGAAGAACGCGGCGAGCTCGCCGATCGGCAGGCGCGCCAGCTCGGCCACCGTGCGGCCGCCGACGCGGAAGTCGAGCGCCTCGGCGCGGAGCCGCGTCCCGTTGCAGGTGGGACAGATGCGGTAGCTCCGGTAGCGCGAGAGGAAGACGCGCACGTGCATCTTGTAGGTGCGGCCCTCGAGCCACTTGAACCACGGCCGGATGCCCGGGTAGTCGCCGCGCCCGTCGCCGGCGAAGATCGCCTCGCGCGCGGCCGCGTCGAGCGCCGACCATGGCACCGTCGTCGGGATGCGGCGCCGCTTGCAGAACTTGAGGAGCTCGCGACGCTCCCAGGCCGTGGCCTTCGTCGACCACGGCTTCACGGCGCCGTCGGCGATCGTCTTCCGCGGATCCGGGACGACGAGCTCCTCGTCGAGGGCGATCACGCGTCCGAAGCCGCGACACGCGTCGCAGGCGCCGAGCGGGCTGTTGAAGGAGAAGAGGTTCGGCACCGGCTCGCGGACCGCGAACCCGCACGCCGCACACTCGAGCGCGGTAGAGAAGCGGACCGTCTGGCCGCCCGCGTCCGGGAGGACGGCGGCGGCGCGCCCGCGGCCGTGCCGCAGGGCCTGCTCGAGCGACTCGACGAGGCGCCCGCGGTCCGCCGGCCGGAGCGCCAGCCGGTCCTGCACGACGCTGAGCGCCGCGCCACGGACCGGCTGCTTCGTCGCGCCCTCGAGCTCGACGGCGCCGTCGGGGCCGAGCACCCGCACGTAGCCGGCGGCGAGGAGGCCGGCGCGCACCTCGGGCCAGGGGAGGCCGGTCTCGAGCGGTACGGAGAACGTGATCAGCGCGCGCTGTCCGCCGTGCTCGGCGAGGAGCTGCGTCGCGGCGCCCTCGGCGTCGTCGCGCGCGACCGGCCGGCCGCACTGCCGGCAGTGCGGCACGCCCACCTTGGCGAAGAGGAGCTTCAGGTAGTCGTGCAGCTCGGTCATCGTGCCGACGGTCGAGCGCGAGGTCTTCACCGGGCGCCGCTGGTCGATGGCGATCGCGGGGAGGACGCCGACGATCTGCTCCACCTGCGGCTTCTCCATGCGGTCGAGGAACTGGCGCGCGTACGCGGAGAAGCTCTCGACGTAGCGGCGCTGGCCCTCGGCGTACAGCACATCGAAGGCGAGGCTCGACTTGCCCGATCCCGACACGCCGGTCACCACGGTGAGCGCGCCTGTCGGCACGCGCACGTCGATGCCCTTCAGGTTGTGCTGGCGGGCCCCGATGACCTCGATGCAAGACGCGTCCATGCCGGGAGTCTCTGAATGGACCGGACGGGCACGCACGCGGCTACCCGCGACCGGAAGAGCCCACGAGTATACCGACCCGAACCGATGGCGAAAGTCCGATCGACGGATTTTTTGATCACGCGAGAAGCTGGACGCGTGCCCGCGTATCCTCGTATGCCGCGGGCGGCTTCGCCGTCCGCGGCACGCCACACGCCTACGCACCCATCGCTGAACTCTCGCCCGTCGCCCCGAGACGAAGTCTCGGGGCGACGATTGTAAGGCCCGACGCGCGCGCCTGCGCCCACTCGGGCGTCACGCTCCAGCCGATCTCGGCGCCTTCAGGGACCACCGCGCCGGCCGTCACGATCGCGCGACGCAGATGTGCACCCCGGCCGATGTGGCAGCCGTCCATGAGGAGGCAGTCCTCGACTTCGGCGCCACACTCGACGACGACGCCCCGCCCGAGGACCGAGGTGGCGGCGTACCCCCCGCGCATCACGACGCCGTCCGCGACGAGGCAGCTGACCGCGTGCGCGGCGTTGCCGCCGTCGTCGAGCCCGATCCTGGCGGGTCCGAGCTGGCCCGGCGCCGCGGGCAGGGGCCAGGCCGGATTGAAGAGGTCGAGCGCGGGACGCTGGCCGCAGAGGTCCATCTGCGCGGCGTAATAGGCTTCGATCGACGTCGGCTCGTGCCAATAGGTGTGTCCGACGCCCGGAAGGCTCGTGTCGACGACGTCATGCACGATCACCCGCAGGCGGCCGGCGAGCCGCGTCAGCACGCTCACGTCGTCGCGGGGCGCGTCGGGCGCGAGCGCCGCGAGCACCTCTGGAATGGCGCGCGCGGACACGAGGAGATCGCCCGCCCACGAGAGGCTTGCCACCGCCGTCGGGGCGGCACGCCGGGCCTCGACCAGGCCGCGGTCGCTACCGGCGAGGAGCATCGTCCGCGGCTCCCGCTCGCCGAAGGGGACGGGCAGCCCCGCGAGCGTGACGTCGGCGCCGAGCTCGCGGTGTAGCGTGTGCAGCTCGCGCAGGTCGACCTGCAGGACATGATCCGCCGAGAGCACCGCGACGGTGGCGATGCCGCCGAGCCGCGAGCCCGAGCTGAGCCGCCGCAGCGCCTCGAGTACGCGGGCCGCGCGGCCCCCGCGTCCATGTGGGGAGGGCACCGCCTGCGGCCCACGCGCGTCGCGCCTGCCGGCGGGTGCACGGACGCCGGAGTTGGCGAGCGTCGCGAGCGCAAGGTCGAGGAAGCGGTAGCTCCCCGCGAACGGCGTCAGCGCGGCGTCGGCGGGGACGCCGAGCGGCTCCAAGGGTCCACCGCTGCCATGGACCACGATCCCCAGCATTCCTCGCTCACCCCGTCCCGCCATCGGACCCCTCCTACACGGCTACCCACGCGGGCCACCCATCGAACCGTGGAGCACGGCGAAAGCGCTCCATTACTCTCATAGTAACGTGATGGCAACAAAAAAATTCACTCCGAGGCTTCGTCTCGGACTGAAAAGAGGCGAGGGTGTAACGATTGTGACTCGGGCGGAGGGCGTGCCGCGGCCGGCGAAGCCGGCGCGGCATTCTTGGAACTCGTGCGTACCGCTAGGTGAAGTTCTAGGACGGAAGTGCCGGGAATTACTGGTAGGCGACCTTGCGCGTCGACAGGAGCTGGAGGTCGGCGATCAGCTCGCGGACGGCGACGCGGGTGTCGCGGGCGTTGCGGCGGAGCTCGCGCTCGAGCTGCAGGCGGCGGGCGTCGCGGAAGGGACGGGTGCGGAGCTGGGTGTACGCGCGCTGCATCTCGGTGCGGCGGTCGAGCAAGCGATCGACCTTCGCGAGCGCGAGCAGGCGGACGCGGCCCTGCGGCAGATCGTCGGCGACGGTGAGCAGGCGGGCGAGCAGCCCGGCGTGATGGCGACCGATCTGATCCGGCAGGCGCGGATCGGCGCGCACGATCAGCATGCAGAAGGCCTGCTCCATCTCGCGCAGCGCCGGCTCGACCTGGTGCTCGCGCAGGCGCGCGTCGCCACGCAGGCCGTGGGTGACGCAGCGCCTGAACCACCAGCGCTCCGCCGCGGCGATGATGGGCGCGACCAGCGGCCGCGCGAGCAGGACGATGATGCCGACCCCCAGCGCAAGGGCGACCGGCAGCAGGACCAACGCCACGATCAGGGTCGACATCGCGGACGACGGTTACACTAGGGGAACCGCCCCCGCGTGACAAGGCCCAAATCAGAGAAAAACGCGGTAATCGAGCGTCGGGAAGATGTTGTCGGCGTCCTCGAGCGCCGCGAGGCGGGGCTCGTTGACGTCGTCCTGCTCGACCTCGGCGCACAGGCGCTGGCATCGGAGCAGATGATCGCGCGTGCGGCGGGTCGCGTACTCCGAGGTGGCGTCACGCAGCATCAGGAGCGGCCAGTCGCTCGCCTGCGCGAGCAGCAGCTCGCGCGCCGCCTGGGTGAGCGCCCGGCGCGTCAGGTCGCCGGCGCTCGGGTAGCACTGGCAGAGCGCCCGCAGGCGGTCGGCCGTCGCGTGGACGTGACGATGCACCCAGTCGTTCTGCGGGCCGAGCCAGGCCTCGAGGTGGCCCCGCATCGCCCAGCTCGACGCGGCGGGCGTCGCCCGTTGCACGGCCGGCCGCTCGCGCAACGCGTCGCCGGGGGTGCATGCCCGGAGCTCCGGGGTCTCGGCGACCCTCCGCAGCACCTGCTCGAGCCACAGCGGCCCCTCGAACCACCAGCGGCCGAAGAGCTCGGCGTCGAAGGCGCTCACGAGCACCGGCGGCCGGTCCATCGAGCGGGCGAGCCACGCGACCTGGCGCCGGCGCGCGGCCACGAAGTGCTCGGCGTGCCGGCGGGCCTGTTCGCGGGCGCGCTCGGGCTCGTACGGCTCGCCGCCGCCGCGCCGGCCGCCGTTTCGGAAGTACTTGAAGCCGGTCTGCACGCGCTGGCCGGTCGGGGGCAGGTAGGG
>Ga0111538_10013205_pt1 | contig 10898 bp, 11 predicted proteins | sample SoiMethybrSBSTD1_FD_79669 | JGI IMG/M metagenome (GOLD analysis project Ga0111538, IMG submission 79669) | Bulk soil microbial communities from a Populus tree surrounding site in Tennessee, USA - Soil MetaG P. TD hybrid SBSTD1 (version 2)... | ecosystem: Environmental > Terrestrial > Soil >... | reverse complement strand
GTGGAAGTGAATGAGCCAATCGGCGGCACGTGGCGAATCATCCGCTCGACGCACGAGTACACCAAGACCGACGCGTGGGCGGCGCAGTTCAACGTGTCGGTCCCTGCAGACGGATCCACGACGTTGAAATATCGCGTTCGCGTGACCTATTAGCTCGCAAGGGCTCGAGCACGTCGTGCTCGAGCCCATCCCGATAAAACAGGTTGTAGGTGTCGAACGGGATGATCCGCCCGTCGGGATGCACGATGTGCACGCACGATTTCTTCACCGACCGCACGTCGAACGCGTGGTGGTCGATGAACTGCATGATGATCACGCGAAAGATGTTCTCGTAGCCAAGATGCTCCGGCACGAGCACGCTCGGCAAACAGCACAACAGCTCTCGCAGCGTCGTCGCGCCCGACGTCGGCGAATGGTTCGTCGCAAACAGCTTGAACACGCCGTCGCGCACCGCCTGGTCCTGTTCGTAGAGGATCGTGTTCCGTCCGGCGTTGATCAGCACATCCGGCTCGATCATGCCGGTCAGCGGCGTGACCTTCCCGGCGAGCTTCAGCGCGTAGGCCATGGCCAGCGCGTCGGGGTGACACGGTACCGGGATGACGTCCTCGGCTCGGAACACCTTCGTCTGCTCGAGGATCTTCCGCCGCACTTCGGTCAGCGTCAGGCGATCGGTCGATGCATCAAAGCTGTCGGTTCTCCCCGCGTCCTGGATCGGCTGGAACGTGACGCCACGCACACAGGGCTGCTCGATCGCGAAGTCGATAATCCTGCCGATCTCGTGATCGTTGAGTCCCTTCTTCAACGTGACGACGAGCGTGGTCGAGATGCCGTGGGTGTTGAGCCGCTCGAGCGCTTTGGTCCGCACCGCGCGAAGGTCGACGCCTCGCAACGCGACCAACGGATCACGCTCGAATGAATCGAACTGCAGGTAGATCTCCAGGTCCGGCGCGTACGACGAGAGCTGCGCGGTGAACGCCTCGCTCTCGGCAATCTTCACGCCGTTCGTGTTCACCATCAGGTGGCGAATCGGCCGTGCCTTCGCGGCCTCCAGCACGCGAAAGAACTCCGGGTGCATCGTCGGCTCGCCGCCGGAGATCTGCACCACGTCGGGTTGGCCCTCGTTCCGAACGACAGCGTCGAGCATGCGCTCGATTTCGGCCAGGCTGCGGAACTGCTGGCGCTCGGGCCCACTCGCGGCATAGCAGATCGGACAGCGCAGATTGCAGTAGTCGCAGATCTCGACCAGGGTGAGGCACGAGTGCTGCTCGTGATCGGTACACAGCCCGCAGTCGTAGGGGCAGCCCCATTTCACCGGCGTGTTGTAGCGCTGCGGCATCTCGGGCGGCTTGATGAAGACTTCCCGGCAGCGCCGGTAATAGTCCACGTCGTCGGCAATCAGCACGCGCTCGTGACCGTGCTCGGGGCAGTGCTTCAGCATGAAGACGCGATCGTCCTCAAAGACGATCTTGGCGTCGATACGGCGGTAGCACGTCGAGCAGATCGAGATGGCGACGTCGTAGAAGAGATAGGGACGTGTACGGGCCATATGCTATTTCGATTCGCCAGTTATCACACCGAAGAGCCACTTGAACACACCGACAATGAACAGCACGCCGCCGACGCACACGGCTATCGCACCAATCGCCATCGCGATGCCGAGCGCGGACGCCAGCGCTGCAGTGGCGTCCGTCGTCGAGAGGAACCCGAGACAGCCGCCAAGCGCCAGGAGGACACCGCAGACAGCAATCACCAGACCGCGAATGATCATTTCGATTCGGGCGCCATCAGACCGAAGAACCACTTGAACGCGCCGATGACGAACACGATCGCGCCTGCCGCCAGCGCAAACAGGCCGACGAAGAATCCCGCGCCGCCGAGAAACGCGAGGGCGTCATTGGAATCCACCGTCGCGAGGAACCCGAGGCAGCCGCCAACGCCGAGGAGGACACCGCATACGGCGATCACCAGCCCGCGAACCATCAACGGCCATCGACCCACGCCCGGCTCCCTTCACGCGCCTGTTGTCGTGTCCGGCTTCCTTGGGCGCCGTAGCGCGACGCGCGACGGCGGCAGCCGGACATACCATTGCGCGTAATACAGCAACCCGCACACACATGCCCACTGGATGGCGGTCAGACCGAAGAACAGCGCGACGCCGGGCTTGATTGTATCCACGAGCAACCGGAATGCGAGATACGACGCCGTGAACCACTTGAACGTATGCCCGGCCGTGCTGCGACGCCAGACGGGAATCAGCAGCACTCCGAGCACGATCACGAACAGTGATTCGTAAAGTGCGGTCGGATGCCGCGCGATGCCGTCGCCGAAATCGATGCCCCACGGCAGCATCGTCGCCGTCCCGTACGTGCCGTCGGGAAGACCTGAGAGCAGACAGCCAATTCGTCCGATCGCGATGCCGGCAATCAACGGAAACACATACAGATCGCCGGTCGGCCGCCGCACGCCCATCCGGCGCTTCTCCACTTCCGTCGCGATCCATCCGCCGACGAGCCCGCCGACCAGCGTCTTGCCGTCCATCAGGCCAACGATCCCGCGCGTCTGCGCGTCCGGGTTGTCGAACCACGCGAGCAGCCGGCTGCCAACCAGCGCGCCGACGAAGATCGCCGTGATCAGCGACAGCCGCTCGGCGCCGCTCAACGCATCACCGCGCCGTCGGCGAATCCACAGAAACACGCCGGCGGCGACGGCATAGGCCAGCACTTCGAAGAAGACGTGCGGGTGTACCCGCCACCCCCCTAACGGAATCAGCACCGGAAACGTCATAACGCCGTGCCCTCGGCTTCGGTTGATCTTCTCCCGGCAAAAGAGTAGGTTTGCGCCACTCTTGCGGGGTGATTGTCCCACCAGGACGTGGAGGTGCCAGATGCGTAGTCTCGTCGGGTCCTTGGCGGTTTGGGTATGTCTCGCGCTCCTGCCCACAACTGCCGCTGCACAAGCTGTCATCGCCGGAACCGTCAGAGATACATCTGGCGCGCTTCTCCCTGGCGTCACCGTCGAGGCCAGCAGTCCAGCACTGATCGAAAAAGTGCGGACGGCTGTCAGCGACGGCACAGGTCAGTACCGCATCGAAGATTTGAGGCCAGGAACCTACACCGTCAACTTCACGCTGACCGGGTTTAGTGCGTTCCGCCGCGAAGGCATCGAGCTGACCGGATCGTTCACCGCCACGATCAACGCTGAGATGAAGGTCGGCGCACTCGAAGAGACGGTCACCGTCACCGGCGAGAGTCCGATCGTGGACGTGCAGAGCGCGCGACGCCAGACCGTGATCAGTAGTGAGGTGCTCAGGGCAATCCCGACCGTGCGCAGCTACAACGCGCTGGTAGGGGTCGTGCCGGGTATCGTGACCAACACCAACGACGTGGCCACCGGCACGGCGACGACGCAGTTCCCGATTCACGGCGGCCGGAACAACGAGGGCCGCATGACCATCGATGGCCTCAACGTCGGCAACCCGCCAGGCGGCAACCAGCCCCCTGGGTTTTCTGTCGATGTTGGCAACTCCGAAGAGATTTCCTTTACGACGTCGGGAGGCCTTGGAGAATCCGAAACCGGCGGCGTGGTGATGAACGTGGTACCCAAGACCGGTGGCAACCAGATCCATGGCTCAGGGTTCTACAGCGGCAGCGGCAAGAACCTGCAGGCCGACAACTCTGGTGGCAAGGTCGCAGCCCCGACGCCGCTCACCAAGGTGTATGACGTCAACGGCGCGATCGGCGGACCGATCATCAAAGATCGTCTGTGGTACTTCGCCACCGCACGAACACAGGGCAGCACTCGCGTGAACGCGAACCAGTTCACCAACGCGAACGCCGGCGATGCGACGAAATGGCTGTACGCACCGCTCATCAACGAGCCGGGATTCTCCGATCGGACGTGGGAGAACATCAGCGGGCGTCTGACCTGGCAGATGACGCCGCGCAACAAGATCGGCGGCTACTGGGACGAGCAGTGGGTCTGTCGAAAGTGCGAGGGCAACACGATCGGCATTACGACACCGGCGGTCGTCTCGCCCGAGGCCAACGGTCCCAACCAGACGCTGCCCCTGCGGGTCCCGCAGGTGACGTGGACCTCGCCGGTCACGAACCGATTGCTGCTCGACGCCGGATTTGGCGGCACGTACTACGGCTGGGGCAACTTCGAGCGTAATCCCAACCCGACGCACGATCTGATCAGAGTCACCGAGCAGTGCTCGACCGGATGCGCCGCCAACGGCAACCGGCCGGGCATCGTCTATCGGTCGCAGGACTGGGGCGACAACCGCACGGGGTCCTACATCTGGAAGGCGAACCTGTCCTACGTGATCGGCCAGCATAGCTTCAAAGTTGGCTACCAGCACACGCTGATGACCGACGATCGCACGTGGGAGACCAACAGCACGGACCTCTGGTACCGCTTCAACAACGGCGTCCCCAATCAGCTGACGCAGACGATTTCGCCCTGGATCAACAATGCTCGTGCCGGGTGGGACGCGGTCTTCGCACAGGAGCAGTTCACCATGGGCCGGCTCACGCTGCAGGGCGCGGTGCGATTCGACGTCTCGAAAAGCTGGTTCCCCGAGCAGAACATCGGGCCCGATCGGTTCCTGCCGGTGGCGTACCACTTCGAGGAGAGCAAGGGCATCGACAGCTACAAGGACATCACGCCGCGGTTCGGCGTCGCCTATGACGTGTTCGGCAACGGCCGGACCGCCGTCAAGATGAATATCGGGCGGTATCTCGAGGGCGTGGGTGTTCAGCTGAATTACGCCAATACGAATCCGACGCTCCGGATTCCGACGTCGACGGGTCCGTTTGGCGTACCTGGCGTCACGCGCACGTGGGTCGACGCCGACGCCGATTTCGTACCCGACTGCGATCTGTCGAACCCGCAGGCCAACGGCAACGCGGCGGCCACGCCGGGCGGTGGCGGACCCGACTTCTGCGGACAGATTTCGAACACACGCTTCGGTCAGCCGGTGGTGACCGGCAACTACGATCCAGACGTACTCAGCGGCTGGGGCGTGCGTGCCGCAGATTGGAGCATGGGCGTCTCCGTGCAGCAGCAGTTGATGCGGCGGATGTCGGTCGAGGTTGGCTATTACCGGCGGTCGTTCGACGGCTTCACCATGAACGACAACCTGTTGCTCGCGGCAGGCGACCTGACGCCGTACACGATCACTGCGCCGTCCGACTCACGGCTACCCGGTGGTGGTGGATACCAGGTAGGAACACTCTACGACGTCGTTCCGGCCAAATCGGGACAGGTGGATAACCTGCAGACGCTCGCCGAGAAGTACGGCAAATGGGACTCGTACTTCAACGGCGTCGACGTCACGCTCAGCCTGCGGACCAGCGACTTCACCGTGCAGGGTGGCACCAGTACCGGACAGAACGTCGCGGACAATTGCGACGTGCGGGCCAACTTGCCTGAACTGAACGCGGGCATCGGCGCCGGACTCGTCGGGTCGACCGTCAGCACGACCAGCCCGTACTGTCATGTCGCCTATGGCTGGCTCACTCAGTTCCGCGGGCTGGGCTCGTACACGATCCCGAAAATCGACACGCAGGTGAGCGCCGTGTTCCAGAGCAAGCCCGGCGCGCTGCTGGCCGCCAACTACGCGATGCCGTCAGCCCAAGTTGCGACGTTCCTCGGACGCCCGCCGTCGGGCAACGTGCCGAATGTCACGATCAATTTGATCGAGCCGGGGTCGCTCTACGGTGATCGCGTCAACCAACTCGATTTCCGGTTCGCCAAGAAGTTTCAGTTCGGCGGCTCGAGGACGATGATCGCGCTCGATTTGTACAACTCGCTGAACGCCAACCCGGTCCTTACCTACAACAACAGCTTCACGCCGGGCGGGCCGTGGCTACAGGCGAATTCGATTCTGACCGGGCGACTGGCGCGCATCAGCGCGGAGTGGACGTTCTGATCTGATCGGCGGGTCTACAAAGCAAGACCCGCCCTACAACTGTCCCGTACAAAGCAAGACCCGCCCTACGACTGTCCTGGAGGGCGGGTCCTGTTCTTGGGACCCGCCGACTTCTCACGCGCTCGGACGTGCGATGAAGCTGCGCACGGCCAACGCTTCATCGTCGAACGCCTCGAAGGTGGAGCGCAGCTTGAGCAGAGTGAACATCCGCTGGCCGCGCGAGTTCAGACGCATCAGCCGCATGTCGCCGCCGCGCTGCCGCACCATCTTGAGCTGCGCGACCATCATGCCCACTCCAGAGCTGTCGATGTAGGTGACCCCGTCGAGATCGACGAGGATCTTGACGCGACTGTCGTCGAGGAGTGTGGCGATGTGGCGGCGGAACGCCAGGTCGCCGTCATCGAGCAGCATCTCACCGGTGAGCACGACGACGGTCACGTCATCGACGCGACGTTCTTCGATCTGCAGCTTTGACATGTCAGGAGACCCCAGATTGTAGGCCGCTTTCTTCCGAATCGCGCTGTGAAACCGTATACGCATGGCTGTGTTAGCCCTCGCGGGTTGCACGCGCACAAGACGCGATTCGTACAGCGCAGGCTCGGGGCCTGAGCGTCGCGTCATGATCGGAGAAAAGGTCTATGTTCACGTACACACGATTGATTACTGGTCTCATCATGGCCGGCTCGCTGATGGCCACGACCGCGACCGCGCAGCAGGAGCGCAGCGCCTGCCAGGGCCTGCCGTCCCACCAGGAACTGCGTGACGCGCTCACGGCGGCCCAGGGACAACCCAACGGAGGGTTTGCTCTGGAGATGTGGGCAACAGTTGTCAACCGCGATGGCGTCGTATGTGCGGTGGCGTTCAGCGGTCAGTCGCGCGGCGATCAGTGGCCGGGCAGCCGCGTGATCTCGGCGCAGAAGGCCAATACGGCGAACGCGTTCAGCTTGCCGAACCTGGCCCTGTCCACCGCAAACCTGTACAGCGCAGTGCAGCCTGGCGGCACCCTGTTCGGGCTGCAGGAAAGCAACCCCGTCAACGTGGACGTCGCCTACGGCGGCAACCCCGCCAACAACGGCCGCCCCAACGATCCGATGGTCGGCGGGCGCATTGGCGGCATCAACGTGTTCGGCGGCGGGCTCGCCCTCTACAGCGCGGAAGGGCAGCTTCTCGGGGGGATCGGCGTCAGCGGCGATTCGTCATGCGCGGATCACAACATCGCCTGGCGCACACGGCATACGCTGGGTCTCGACAACGTGCCTGGCGGTGTGAGCGGTGACGCGTCGCGTCCCGACAATATCGTCTACGACATCACGCCACAGCCGGGGCAGATGCCTGGCGTGAGCGCCAACGGGTGGGGACATCCGGCATGCACCGCGGCGGCGACAGCAATCGCGGCGGGGCTCCCGACCGTTCCCTAAGAGAGGTCGTGCTGGTGATGACGCGCTACGAGGCTTTCTCTCCCTGCGTGAGGCGACGCTGCGAGTTCACCGCATAGTTCGCCTCGAGGTACTCGACGCCTTCAGCCGTGATCACCAGTTCCGCGCTGTCCGAGCGCGTGAGGTATCTCTTCGCCGTCAGATACCACACGGTGAACTCCAGCTGCTCGCGGGCACGGCCAATCAGGCTCTCGAGATCCCACATCGAGACGCCGGAGTGGCTCGGCTCGGTCCGCCGGCGCGTATACAGCACTTCCAGCACGGTCAACCGGAAGAGCCGCTCGGACTCGAAATCGTTCGCGGCGTGCGACCCGTTCTCGACCAGACGCCAGCGCGCCTGCCTGAGCGCGGTGTACCCGATGTCATATTTCGCCCGGCGCTCCGGGTCGCTCAGGGCGTGATAGGCCTCGGACAGCTGCCGGAACTGCGCCTCGTTGCCCGTTTGTTTATTGTCCGGATGACAGCGCTGGGCCAGCAGACGGTAGACCTTGTGCACCGTCTCGGGCTCTGCCGCTGGGCTGATTTGCAGAATTTCGTAATAATCTGGCGTTTCACTGGCCATATCGTCAGTTATCGGATCTCAACCCTCTTCGGTATACGCTATTGGGCGCTTTGGAACACTATCATCCCTCCTGGAGAAGAGCTGTCATGAGTGCACGTCGCGCGACTGAATTGCTCGTTGTTACCGCCTTCGTCTCGATGGCCTGGGTCGCTGCGCACGCGCAGGCGACGACGAAGCCGTTTGAACCCACGGTCGGTCAGGCCGGAAAAGATGTCGTCTGGGTACCCACGCCCCAGGCGCTGGTCGAGAAGATGCTCGACCTCGCCAAGGTCACCCCGCAGGATTTCGTGATGGATCTCGGCTCGGGCGATGGCCGCACGGTCATCACCGCCGCCAAACGCGGGGCGCAGGCGCAGGGTATCGAATACAACCCTGACATGGTCGAGTTGTCGAAGAAGAATGCCGCGGCGGCCGGCGTCACCGGCAAGGCCAACTTCGTGAAGGCCGACCTCTTCGAGACCGACTTCTCGAAGGCACAGGTGGTCACCATGTTCCTGCTGCCGTCGATCAACATGCGCCTCCGTCCGCAGATCCTGAAGATGCGTCCCGGCACGCGCGTCGTCTCGAACACGTTCACGATGGAAGACTGGGAGCCGGATACGAGCGAGACGATTGGCGGCGACTGCACCAGCTGGTGCACGGCGCACCTGTGGATCGTGCCGGCGCAGGTTCAGGGCACGTGGCAGGCGGGGCAGAACGCGCTGACGCTGACACAGAAGTTCCAGAAGATCGACGGCACGCTCGGCTCGACGGCGATCACCGGCGGCAAGCTGCGCGGCGATGAGATCACGTTCAGCGTCGGCGGCACCAAGTACACCGGTAAGGTGAACGGCAACTCGATCTCAGGAACGACGAGCGGCGGCACCAGCGGTTCCTGGTCGGCGACGAAGAAGTAGCGCGTCACGGGAGGAGACGTGCCGGGCTGGTTGCACCTGCTGGTGAGCGCCCTGCTGCTCGTGGCAACACCCGGGCAGCAGGTCACGCCTGCCCCGCCGAAGCCCGGCGACGGCGGGCCGTCTTCCTCTGACGCCCGCTTCTACGCGGTTTCCTACGTCGAAGCGATGGCCTCCTCCACTGGGAAGGCCATCGCACTCCTCAAGCAGTATCGCGACGCCAGCGCCAAGCAGGACGGCTTCGCCAGCATTGAGCTGTTCGAGCAACTCGGACGGCCCGGTCACTTCGCGCTCTTCGAAGTGTGGCGCGACCAGAAAGCCTTCGACGCCCGCGACGCCGCCGTGGAGAAACAGCTGCGCGACGCGCTGCAACCGATCCGCGTCAGCGACTACGACCAGCGCCCCTACAAGACCATCAGTCTCGATGATCGGCGCGGCGGCCGCCCGCAAGGCTCGCAGGTCGTGGTCGTCTCACATGTGGATGTCGCGCCGAACCCACAAGTCGCCGTGATGTTGAAGGACCTGGCCGAGGCGAGCCGCAAGGAGCCCGGCAACGTCCGCTTCGACGTCGTCCAGCACATGATGCGCGCCAACCATTTCACGGTCGTCGAGATCTGGCGCGATCAAAAAGCGCTCGATGTGCACGTCGCCTCTCCCCATGCGAAGCGATATCGCGACGCGCTGCAGCCGATGACCGGCAGCCCGCTGGACGAGCGTGTGTACAAAACCATCGATTAATACTGGCCCCGAGAGGCCGGGTTACGTTTGTGAGCCGGAGGCGTTCCATGACTGATTCCACCGTTGCCACGTTGAAAGCCAACCTGCGAGGCGGACTGATTACGCCGAGCGATTCGGGCTACGACGAGGCTCGCAAGGTCTACAACGGCATGATCGATCGCCGTCCGAAGCTGATCGCGCGCTGCGCCGACGTGGCTGACGTCATCGCCGCGGTCAACTTCGCCCGCGACAACAAGATGGTCGTCTCGATCCGCGGCGGTGGCCACAACGCCGGCGGCCTCGGTGTCTGCGATGGCGGGCTGGTCATCGATTTGTCGCCGATGCGCTACGTGCGCGTCGATCCCAAGAAGAAGACCGTCATCGCCGGCGGCGGCGCGTTGTGGGGCGACGTCGATCACGCGACGCATGCGTTCGGCCTCGCCGTGCCGTCCGGGATCATTTCCACGACCGGCGTCGCCGGCCTCACGCTGGGTGGCGGCATCGGACACCTGACCCGCAACTATGGGCTCACCATCGACAATATGCTCGGCGTCGAAATGGTGCTCGCCAACGGCAAGGTCGTCACCGCGACGGCCAAGGAGAACCCCGATCTGTTCTGGGCGGTGCGCGGCGGCGGCGGCAACTTCGGTGTCGTGACGTCGTTCCTGTTCAAGGCGCACGACGTGCACACCAACTACGCCGGTCCGATGTTGTGGCACATCGAAGAGAGCGTGGACATCCTGAAGTGGTATCGCACGTTCATCACCAAGGCGCCGCGCGAGCTCAACGGGTTCTTCGCCTTCCTGGTGGTCCCGCCGGGACCGCCGTTCCCGGAGCACCTGCACAACAAGAAGATGTGCGGCGTCGTGTGGTGCTACTCGGGATCGCTGAAGAAGGCCGAGAAGACGTTCAAGCCGATTCGCGCGTTCCGCAAGCCGGCGCTCGACATGGTGGGCCCGATTCCCCATCCGATGCTGCAGGGCATGTTCGACGCGCTCTACGTGCCAGGACTGCAGTGGTATTGGAAGGCCGACTTCGTGCACGAGCTGAGCGATGAAGCGATCACCCAGCACGTCATGCATGGCTCACGAATGCCGACGATGTTCTCGACGATGCACCTGTATCCGATCGACGGCGCGGCCAGCCGGGTGAAGCCCAATGCGACGCCGTGGGCTTATCGAGACGCGAAGTGGGCCGAGGTGATCGTCGGCGTCGATCCCGATCCGGCCAACAAGGACAAAATCACCAACTGGGCGAAGGACTACTGGAACGCCCTGCACCCGTACTCAGCCCCTGGCGCCTACGTGAACTTCATGATGGATACCGAGGGCGACGAGCGCGTCAAGGCGAGCTACGGC
>Ga0111538_10013204_pt1 | contig 10899 bp, 5 predicted proteins | sample SoiMethybrSBSTD1_FD_79669 | JGI IMG/M metagenome (GOLD analysis project Ga0111538, IMG submission 79669) | Bulk soil microbial communities from a Populus tree surrounding site in Tennessee, USA - Soil MetaG P. TD hybrid SBSTD1 (version 2)... | ecosystem: Environmental > Terrestrial > Soil > Tree... | reverse complement strand
GGAAGGTGAAGGAGCGTCGGAAAAGGGTGCTCGTTATTGATGCGTCTCGCGAGTTTAGAGCTGGGCGGGCGCAGAACGAACTACTGCGACCGCACGTCGAGCGCATCTACGGCTGGTACAACGACTATAAGGACGTCGAAGGCATCGCCCGCGTGGTAACACTCGAGGACATCGCAACCAATGACCACAACCTGAATATCCCGCGCTACGTCGTGCCTCCAGTCGAGCGGGACGCGATCACCGTCGACCAAGCGATGCGGCAGTTGAACGATAGCGCCATCGCGGCGTTCGCGGCGGAGGAGCAGCTGCTCACAATTCTCAAGATAGAAGGATTGCTTCGATGAAAGACGCGCAGAAGCCAGACCACGTCAGCCTCAGCACCCTCGTCAACTACCTCCGCGATGGGCGTTTTGTTATTCCTGATTTCCAACGCGAGTTCGAGTGGAAGCCTTGGGACATTCGCGAGCTCATGCGATCAATCTTTCTCGACTACTACATCGGTAGTCTGCTGCTCTGGAAGGGCAAGCCGGAGAACTTCGAAGCCCTCTCCTGTGAGCCGGTGTGGGGATACCGGGGACCCGGGAAACCGGAGTACATCGTTCTCGACGGCCAGCAGCGGCTTACCGCGATTTTCTACGCGTTCTTAGCTCCCGATAAGCCGCTTCCGAACCGCTCCAACCGATTCTTCTACTTCGTCCACGTCGATAAATTCATGGCGGATGAGTACGACGAGGCTTTTGGTTACGAGTGGTTCACGCGGCGGTGGGCTAAGGTCTTAGGGGACAAGGAAGCACAGTTCGAGACCCATCTGTTCCCCTTTTCGGTGATTGGAGCGACGGGCTGGGATCTGCCGAATTGGGTGCAGGGGTACGAGACATTCTGGAAGGACCGAGCAGCGCAGGCCCAGATGCAGGGCGACACCGAGGCCGAAGCGAAGGCTCACAACCACGCCACGAATGCGAAACTGTTTGGCGAGCACCTCCAGGGCATCACCGGTCAGTATCAGATTTCGTACATCGAGTTGGACAAAGACCTTGAAGTGGACAAGGTGTGTGACATCTTCACGCAAATCAACAGTCGTGGCATTCGCCTTGACGTGTTCGACCTAGTGAACGCCCTGCTCAAGCCCAAGGGATTGGGGCTCAAGCAGATGTGGCGTGACGCGGCCCCTAGGCTCGACGATGTCGAGACCGAAAAAATGAACGTCTACATTCTCCAGGTGATGAGCATTCTTCGGCAAGGCTATTGCTCACCGAAGTACTTGTATTTTCTGCTTCCAGGTCAGGAGAAGTCGGTCCGCGATTCCGACGGAACCCTGCGCAAGGAAGTCCTCATTCCGGACGTCGCCTCTTTCGAATCTCGCTGGAACTCAGCGGTTGACGCGCTGGAATCAGCGATTAAGGTGCTGAAGCACCCACAGGAGTATGGTGCCGTCAGTTCGTCATTCTTGCCGTACGTTTCAATCCTGCCAGTATTTGCCGCTCTGCGTGCGCACGCCAAAACTCTTCCCGCCGCTCGGCAGCTCGACGCCCGTCGCAAGTTACGTCACTGGTATTGGGCATCGGTATTCAACAACCGGTACTCAGGCTCGGTGGAATCAACGAGCGCGCGTGATTTCCTTGACCTCAAGGCATGGTTCGACGACGACATGGCCGAACCTCCATTGATCGCCGAATTCTCCCAACGTTTCAGAAACCTTGAATTGAGGAAAGAGACCAAGCGTGGTACGTCGGTCTATAACGGTGTGTTCAATTTGCTGGTGCTGCAAGGAGCTCGAGACTGGATGACGGGTGACGTGCCTCAACATGGCGACCTTGACGACCATCACATCGTTCCAGACTCCTGGGGTAAAAAGCACATTCCCGGTGGTCTCGGTGGTTCGATCCTTAATCGCACACCGCTCACCGCCGATACGAATCGCCACGTCATTAAAGCCCGGTTGCCGAACGAGTATTTGCCCGAATTGATTAAGCAGAACGGCGAAGGCACCGTTCGGGCGATTCTTGAGTCGCACTTTATTTCGCCAACGGCTTTCGACATTCTGCTCCGTGACCCGTTTAGCGCTATCGATTTTGAGGCGTTCATCGCGGAACGCCAGCGCACCTTGCAGGATGCCATCGAAAACTTGCTCATCAAGGAACGGCTCGACCTGCCACCACAATTGCGTGAGCTCGATGCAGCCACCGAGCAGGTTGAATTGAATCTTCGCAAGTGTGTTGATGCGACGTTGGCAGGCGATCCAGCGCAGGTGCCGCCCCACGTCCTGCTGAAAGTCGACGAACGAATCGCCCGCGCAATCAAGAAGAACGCTGCCCTCGACGCTGACCGCTTTCAGACATTGGTTGGCAAGTTGGAATATTTCGATCTCCGTGAGCTTCAGGAGACCATCACCAGTAAGGTTGCTTGGCAGATGTTCGAAGCGCGTTTCGGCTCGAAAGAGGCTCTGATGGCCAAGTTCGACCAGATGGCCGAATTGCGGAATGGAATCCGCCACAGCCGAACTGTAGGTGAGGTCGTCCGGAAGGAGGGCGAGGCGGCAATTGTCTGGTTCGGGCAGGTTCTTGGGAAATGAGTCGAATTCCGCAACAGGACCTAGAGGTCTACCTCTGGGGAGCGGCCACCTTATTGCGAGGCACAATCGACGCGGGCGATTACAAGCAGTTCATCTTCCCGCTGCTTTTCTACAAGCGTCTCTGTGACGTCTTCGATGAAGAAACGAGAACGTCCCTAGAGGAATCCGGCGGGGATGCTGAGTTTGCTCAGTATCCAGAGAACCACCGGTTTCAGGTTCTTCCCGAAGCACACTGGCGTAGGGTTCGTCACACATCCACGAACGTGGGTCGTGCGCTCCAGGAGGGGATGCGCGCAATTGAGACCGCCAACCCCGAAAAGCTCTACGGGATCTTTGGGGATGCCCAGTGGACCAACAAGGACCGGCTTTCGGACTCGACGCTACGCGATCTAGTTGAGCACTTCAGCACTCTCAACCTAACTCTTGCGAATCTTCCCGAAGACGAACTCGGCCAAGGATACGAATACCTCATCAAGAAGTTCGCCGACGATGCCGGTCACACTGCTGCGGAGTTCTACACGAACCGAACGGTAGTGCATTTGATGACCGAGATGCTTCAGCCAGAGCCGGGAGAGTCCATCTACGATCCCACGTGCGGCTCGGGTGGCATGCTGCTCTCCTGCGTCACGCATCTGCGGCAATTAGGCAAGGAATGGCGCAACGTCCGCCTGTTCGGCCAAGAGCGGAATCTGATGACCTCCTCGATTGCCCGGATGAACTGCTTTCTGCATGGCCTTGAAAATTTCCGTATCGAACGGGGCGACACTCTGTCGGAGCCGAAGTTCGTGGAGGGCGACCGCCTGATGCGGTTCGACGTAGGGCTTGCCAATCCGCCCTATTCCATCAAACAGTGGGACCGGGACGCGTTCGCGTCCGACCCATGGGGACGAAACCTATATGGGACTCCGCCCCAGGGTCGCGCCGACTATGCCTTCTGGCAGCACATCTTGGGCAGCCTCAAGCCCAAGACGGGGCGTTGCGCGATTCTGTTTCCGCACGGCGTTCTCTTCCGCCAGGAAGAAACGGACATGCGGCGCAAGCTCATCGAAGCCGATCTCATTGAGTGCGTGCTGGGTCTTGGACCCAACCTCTTCTACAACTCGCCTATGGAAGCGTGCGTCGTCATCTGTCGCATGGACAAGTCGAGGGCCCGCAAGGGCCGCGTTCTTCTCATCAACGCGGTCAACGAAGTGACCCGGGAACGCGCCCAAAGCTTTCTCACTTACGGCCACATCAATCACATCGTCGCTGCCTACGAGAAGTTCAGCGACGAACCCGGTTTCGCCCGAGTAGTGACGGTCGATGAAATCCGGAGGGAAGGGTGGAGTGTCAACATCCCGCTCTACGTTGTCAATGCCGAGCACCGGCGCACTGAAATCCGTTCGGCAGGTGACTCGCTAGGGGAGGTATTTTTGCGCTGGAGCGAGAGCGCCGAAACGGTCCGGCAATCGTTGAGGCAACTGCCTGGCGACCACCCCGTGAACCGGTCGTCAGCCGATGCAGGAACACTGACCATTGAGATGCCGTCATGGCTCGACCGCTCGAAGTGGCAGCGGTATTCCTTCGACAAGATCGCCGCGAACATCCGAGAGACAGGCCAGCCAACTCCTGAAGACTCAGCCACCTACGTTGGGCTGGAACACATGGATTCGGGCTCACTCCATGTTCGCCGTTGGGGAAGTGGGGCGGACCTGAAGGGGCAAAAGCTAAAAATGCGGAAGGGGGACATTCTGTTCGCCAAGCGAAATGCCTACCTTAGGCGTGTTGCGATTGCACCGCATGACGGGTTCTTCTCTGCGCACGGGATGATTCTGCGCGCGAAGACGGACGTGATACTGCCAGAGTTCCTTCCGTTTCTGATGATGAGCGACAAGTTTATGAATCGCGCCGTCGAGATTTCGGTTGGGTCTCTTTCACCAACGATCAACTGGACAACCCTCGAGTTGCAGGAATTCGATCTCCCGCCGCTAGACCAACAGCTGCGCTTCGCAAGAGTCCTGCAGGGCGTCGACGAAGTGCTGGAGCTGAATCGCGAAACTCAACGGGCGGTTGAACAATTACGAGTTGCGACATTGCTTGCGCTTTATCGTGATGGCATCGGACACAGCGAATTCGTTCCGACGCCTCTGGGCCCCAGGCCACGAGATTGGGAAGTTGCGCCTCTCGGTAAGCACTATGAGATTCAGCTGGGGAAGATGATGTCGCCGAAGGCCCTGGCTGGGGTGTCGCAACGTCCCTACCTCCGGAATGCGAATGTTCAGTGGAACCGCCTCGATTTGAGCGACGTGGCAACCATGTCATTTACGGAGCAAGAGGCTAAGAAATTTGCCTTGCGAGTAGGCGACATTCTTGCTTGTGAAGGTCGGCACGTTGGAAAATAGGCCATCTGGCGAGGCGAACTCCCAGGCGCCTGTTACCAGAAAGCTTTACACCGGCTCCGCGCTCTCGACGATCAGCAGGTTCCAGAGTTTCTCCTGTTTCAGATGGAACACCACTCTCGGGCGGGTGTCTTCGCTGACCAGACCGGCGAGACCACGATTCCGCATCTTCCCGCAGAGCGTCTGCGAGAAATGCCGTTTGGCTTTCCGCCTCTTGCTGAGCAACAAGCCATCGCTGGGGCAGTCGAATGTGTGACCACGTGTTCCAACGCCTTGAGCCGACACGTTGCGGCAAGTGAGCGGTTGTTGACGACGATGGCGAATGCGGTCGCCTCTGACCAGGTGTCACATCCATGACCTTCAATGAATCGAACACCGTCGAGCAAATGATTCTCGATACGGTGAGCAAGCCGCCAGCACTCGAGCAAAAGGAATCACCTGCGAGCGGAGCAGGAACGTCCGTTGCCGAACCGAAAGCGGCCCGGTGGGACTACGTTTTCGGTCCCCAGCTTCCACGCCGCCACGGAGACGTGATGGTGGAGGTGTGGGTGCGTGAGGCGCTCGTCCGCCTCAATCCTGCAATTGCCGACCTGCCGGATCGCGCTGATGAGGTGATCTACGCCCTTCGCGCAATCCTCCTCTCCGTTCAGGCTGATGGCGTGGTGAGGGCCAACGAGAACTTCATGGCATGGCTGCGAGGCGAGAAGACGATGCCTTTTGGCCCGAATGGTCAGCACATCACCGTTCGTTTGGTGGACGCGGATGTGCCGACGAACAACCGCCTCACCGTGGCCAACCAGTGGACATATCAGACCGGTACAGTGGCGAAGCGATTCGATGTGGTCTTTCTCGTTAACGGGATGCCTGTGGTCATCGGGGAGGCCAAGACGCCCACACGCAGCGCAGTGACCTGGTTCGATGGGGCGTTCCAGGTCAACGAGATCTACGAGAAGCAAATACCGGCGATGTTTGTGCCGAACGTGTTCTCGTTCGCGACCGAAGGACGCTGCTATCGCTACGGTTCCATTCGCATGCCGGTCGACATGTGGGGACCGTGGCGGGACGACGCCAATCAGGACGAAGGAGAACTGCGCCATGTTCAAGCCACCGTGCAGAGCATGCTTCGCCCGGACGTTGTGCTCGACATTCTGCAGAATTTCACGCTGTTCGCTACGGACACGAAGTATCGACGCATCAAGGTCATCTGCCGCTACCAGCAGTACGAGACGACGAACAAGATGGTGGACCGGGTCGTGCGGGGCTTCCCGAAGAAGGGTTTGATCTGGCATTTCCAGGGCAGCGGCAAGTCTCTGCTCATGGTGTTCGCCGCTCAGAAGCTCAGACTGCACCCGAAGCTCGGGAACCCGACCGTGCTTATCGTCGTGGATCGCATCGACCTCGATACCCAGATCACAGCGACGTTCAACGCCACCGATGTGCCAAATATGGTGGGTGTGAGCGGGAGGCAAGAGCTCCAGACGCTTCTGGCGCAGGATGTCCGCAAGGTTCTCATCACCACGATCCACAAATTTGCTGAGGCTGGCGGAAAACTCAACGAGCGCGCCAACATCATCGTGATGGTGGACGAAGCTCATCGCACGCAGGAGGGTGATCTGGGTCGCAAGATGCGGGACGCGCTACCAAACGCATTCCTCTTCGGCCTTACGGGCACTCCTATCAACCGGGCCGACAGGAATACATTCTGGGCGTTCGGAGCCGACGAAGACGAGAAGGGCTACATGAGCCGCTACTCGTTCCAAGAATCCATTCGCGACCGAGCGACATTGCCACTGCATTTTGAGGCCCCTGAAATCCGCCTCAAGCTCGACCGAGCGGCCATCGATGAGGCCTACGCTGCGATTACCGACAGCCTGAGCGAGCAAGATCGGGACGACCTGGCCAAGCGTGCAGCGAAGATGGCTGTGCTGGTCAAGAACCCTGAGCGTGTTCGAGCCGTCGTGCAGCACATCGTGACGCACTTCAAGACGAAGGTGGAACCGAACGGATTTAAGGCGCAGGTCGTCGTATTCGACCGGGAGTGCTGCGTGCTCTACAAGGCCGTGATGGATGAGTTGGTTGGCTCGGATGCCAGCGCCATTGTTATCAGCGGGGCCCAGCATGATCCACCAGAATGGAAGCAACATGTCCGGGACAGGGACACCGAGAAGAAGCTACTAGACCGGTTCCGTGAACCCAGCGACCCACTGCAGTTCGTCATCGTGACATCGAAGTTGTTGACCGGGTTTGATGCGCCAATTCTCCAAGTCATGTACCTCGACAAGCCGATGAAGGATCACAACCTTCTCCAGGCCATCAGCCGCACCAACCGCACGTTCGGCCATGAGAAGACGCACGGCCTCATCGTCGACTACATCGGAGTTTTCGACGATGTTGCCCGTTCGCTGAACTTTGATGAGAAGGCTGTCCAGCAGGTTATCTCGAATATCGACGAACTTCGAAAGGCGCTGCCCGTCCACGTCCAAGCCTGTCTCGCCTTCTTTGCCGGGGTCGACCGGACGGTAGGTGGTTACGAAGGCCTGTTGGCCGCGCAACAGTCTCTCCCGAACAACGAGGCTCGAGACAAGTTCGCCGCTGCATATTCGGTGTTGGGTGCCATTTGGGAGGCACTGTCGCCTGACCCCTGCCTCACGGTGTACGAGGCCGACTACCGCTGGCTCACGCAAGTGTACGAGTCAGTGAGGCCACCTAGCGGGAATGGGCGGCTTCTATGGCATGCGTCAGGGGCGAAGACTGTCGAGCTCATCAACGAGAACATTCACGTCGAGTCCGTTCGCGACGACGTCGAAACTTTGGTTTTGGATGCCGAAGTGCTTAAAGGCATTCTCGCTGAGGCTGATCCTGAAAAGCGGGGAAAGGAAGTCGAAATAAAGCTCGTGGCACGGTTACGCAAGCATACCGGCAACCCCAAGTTCACTGCGCTCGGCGAGCGTCTGGAGAAGGTCAAGGAGCGACACGAGCAGGGATTCCTTACCAGCTTGGAGTTCCTGAAGCAGATGTTGGAGTTGGCCCGCGAGCTAGTCGAAGTCGAGAGACAGACCGACCCGGCCGAGGAACGGGATCGTGCCAAGGAAGCTCTGACGGAATTGTTCAACGAAGCGAGGAGCGAGAACACTCACATTATCGTCGAGCGGATCGTGAATGACATTGACGAGATTGTCAGAAAGGTCCGTTTCCCGGACTGGCAATCCACAAGCCAGGGAGAGCGACTGGTTCAGAGGGAACTACGGAAGACTCTGCTCAAGTACCAGCTACATCGCGACCAAGATTTGTTCGACCGAGCATTTGCGTACATCCGGCAGTACTACTGAGATAGCCCTATGGATGATGAAAGATTTGGATGGATATGGCGGACGTGATCCGCGAAGCGCTATACGCCCGGTCACGGGCAGCATGGCGGCTCATCAGACGTGGCCAAGACGCGGAGGTTCGGGCGAACGAGGAGACGATCACTAATCTCATCCTGATTGAGCTATCTCTGCTGAAAGCGCCTGGACTATCTGTCCGGGCGTTCACGAAGCATCAAGAGTCTAAGACTGGTGCCGACTGGGAAATGTGGTTGGGCAACAACGTAGGACAGTGGTTGGGCCTTCGTATTCAGGCGAAGGCAATTGACCTCGATTCTCGGAAGTTTCCGCACCTTCACTATCGAGCGAGCGCCACTAGCCCGTTCCAGTCGGACACACTAATTGATAAGGCGCTCGCGAGCAGCCCTAGACTCTATCCACTCTATGTCCTGTACACCTACGCTCCGCCCGGCACACTCCGAGGCGGCGCATGCCGTTTGTATCCGCGAAGAACGACGGTGTTCGGTTGTTCCGCTGTGTCAGCGTTTCAGGTGCAAGCTTTACGTAGCCCAACTGAAAAGAACTCCCTTGTCGATCTCTCGCCCCACATGTTCCCATGGCACTGCCTCGTCTGCCGCTGTTACAACGCGGAGGTATCGCTACCTCACCGCGCGGCTCTATTTCTTCGCTCACAACTATCGGCTAATTACGCGGAAATGGCGGCACGGCTGCGCGGGCAAGGGCCAGATCCTGGTGATGAACGAGAATTTCGGTACCTGAGAATGCAGCCGGATATTTCGGAACGACGACCCGAGTACGTGACGGACCTCATGGCAGATCGGGAGCCCGCATTGCCTGACGACCTAAGCGCGGTCGTGGCGATACAAGAGAACGCTAGTCTTGAGCCAGTCGGCTAAGCCAGTATCGCCTGGAGCCTTGGTCCACCGGGGTCGTTTAGCTCCTTGCGGACCTATTTGTTGACGCGTCAGGGTCTTCTCAAGGACGATGCCCCACGATGCCTCGAACAGTTCCTGAAGTGCCGCCAGTCGGCAGTAGCGGAGGACGTCGCAATCCGACGTGGCAACGCGACGAACTCATTCTGGCGCTCGATTTGTATTTTCGTCTCGGACGGCGCGTGCCCGACGACACCGACTCTGAAGTAGTTGCTCTCTCCGAGCTGCTGAACGCCCTGCCTATTCACTCCGACCGACCCGACGAGCAGAGGTTTCGTAACCCGAATGGCGTGGCGCTGAAACTTGCCAACTTTCGGGCACTCGAACAGCCTGGGCGCGGTATGTCTCGAGGCGGTAGAGGCGACCGCGAAGTGTGGGATGAATTTGCGAGCGAGACCGCACAGCTTCGGAGCCTCGCTGATTCCATTCGGCGCGGCTATGCCCTGGCCGAGGCGGCTCCTTCAGTCGCTGTTGCAGAGGATGAAGACGAGTCTGAGTTTCCCGAAGGCCGGATCATCTACAGACTGCATCGTGCGCGTGAGCGAAACCGGGCCTTGGTCAAGCGAAAGAAGGACCAGATTAGAAAAGCTGGGCAGCCGCTAGCGTGTGAGGTGTGTCGATTCGACTTCGGGATGACCTACGGGTCTCTTGGTGACGGTTACATTGAGTGTCATCACGCAATTCCGCTGTCAGAGGCAGGTGAGTCGACGACACGCCTGGCAGACTTGCTGCTGGTCTGCGCGAATTGCCATCGAATGATCCACCGCAAGCGACCGTGGCTAACGGTTGATGGAATCCGTGGGCTTCTGACGCCTGGGACCGGTCGTCGCGAGTAGACCGCTCACAGGTCACGCCACGGGCGCGTCCTCATTCAAATGAGGGATGAGACGAGGGACGGTGTCGCCAGGCCCTTGAGAATACTCAACGAACTGACTCATTTCGACGGACCAGGCGTCCGCCACCGATAGAGTTTCGAGAAAATCGGTGGCGCTGAGATGTCTACATTTGACAACAAGGCCACGACGGTCGCGCACCAGCACGTGTCGAGGATTTCCCGCTCTTTTCGCTGCTCCGAGCGGTCGACGGTGGCGCGTTGAATGTCATCTTTTGTCAACCAGCGCCATGCGATGGAGAAGCGCAGATCTGATGTTGTGTTCAGCCTGGATCGCAGGCGAACTGGAGTCGCGCGGATGTTGGCTTTTGTCAACAGGTGAGAGTGTTGCCTCGAGGCGATCTTGCGCTCGGGACTGCCGCCGTGGCAGCGAGGCTCGCAGCTCGACTGGCGTCGCTCGGAGGTTAGCTTTTGTTAACATTTTGAGAGAGGTCGCGCGGCATCTGGCGCTCCACGATGGCCTTCAGAATCATGCGGTCACAATTGGTCCCGTTACTTTCGCGGGTAATGAGAACAGAACATGTCTGTGGTCGACTACGAGAAAGGCACCCTCTACCGCATCCGGTGCCAGAACCTCGAGATGGGCGTGTTCAACGGCGATGGCGGATTCATCGGTATTCGTGAGAAGTTCGGCACTCGTTTCCTGGCGACGGAGTATCTGACGCCGGGACCGCTCGGGACGGTAACCTCCGTTGGCGCAAAACTCGGTCAGACAGACCTGGCTCTTGTCGAAACTCTCGGCATCTCTTGCACGGTCTGTGATCAGCCGGTGAAGTGGTCCGAACAGGTCGCCAGCGCG
>Ga0111538_10013203_pt1 | contig 10900 bp, 8 predicted proteins | sample SoiMethybrSBSTD1_FD_79669 | JGI IMG/M metagenome (GOLD analysis project Ga0111538, IMG submission 79669) | Bulk soil microbial communities from a Populus tree surrounding site in Tennessee, USA - Soil MetaG P. TD hybrid SBSTD1 (version 2)... | ecosystem: Environmental > Terrestrial > Soil > Tree... | reverse complement strand
CTTCTTGCCGGCATAACTGCCCTTGTCGCCCATCACGATCGCCCCGGCGTGGCCCATGCGCTTGCCGGGCGGCGAGGCGGCGCCGGCAATGAAGGCGGCGACGGGCTTGTGCATGGTCTTGGCGTATTCGGCCGCCTCCTCTTCCATCGACCCACCGATCTCGCCGACCAAGGCCACGGCCGTCGTCTTGGCGTCTCGATCGAGCGCCATCAGCGCATCCTTGGTGGTGGTGCCGACGATGGGATCGCCACCGATGCCGATGAAGGCGGAGATGCCGAGCCCTGCCTGCACCAGGTTGAGGCACAGCAACGTGCCGAGCGAGCCCGAGCGCGAGATCACGCCGATGCTGCCGGGCTGGAACACGCGTGGATTGAAGGTCGGCATGAAGCCCGCAAAGCATTCGCCGACCGTGACGATGCCGGCGGTGTTGGGCCCGATAAGCCGGGTGCCGCGCTCGTGCGCCGCGGCGAGCACGTACATGGTGTCGTGCACCGGCACGTGCTCGGTGAGGCACACGATCTTGCCGATGCCCGCCTCGATGGCGTCGAGCGCCGCTTCCTTCACGCCGAAAGGCGGGATGAACATCACGGCCGCGTCGATGGCGGTTTCACCCACCGCGTCGCGCGCCGAGGCCCACACCGGCAAGCCCAGATGTTGCTCGCCGGCGCGCTTGGGGTTGACGCCGCCGACGATGCGCGTGCCGTAGTCGCGCATGCGTTCGGCCCAGAACGTGCCCTGCTTGCCGGTGATGCCCTGCACGAGCACCGTCTCGCTGCCGCGCAGGATCATGACGCTGCCCCCGTCCCCTCTCCCCGAGGGTTAGGGTGAGGGGCGGCCACACGCACCGGCGTTGGAGTTTGTCGCTGCCCCTCACCCCGACCCTCTCCCCGTGAAGTACGGGGAGAGGGGGACCGCCTCCGCTGCATCATCGCGCGGCCTCCACGGCGGCCTTCACTGCGTCGTCCATCAGGTCGAACGGCGTGATGCCGAGCCTGTCCTTGACCATGGCGACGGCCTCGTCCTCGTTGGTGCCGTGGATGGTGAAGAACACCGGCAATTTCGGCCTCAACGCCAGCCAGGCGTCGATCACGCCCTCGGTCATGACGTCAGTGCGGGCGAACGCGCCGCAGAAGTTGACGAGCAGGCATTTCACGCGGGGGTTGGCGAGCACAAGCTCGAGGGCCGGCTTGGCCTTGGTGTAGCTCTCGCCGCCGATCTCCATGAAATTTGCGGGCGCGCCGCCGTAGTGGCGCACGGCGTCCATGGTGGTCATGGTGAGACCGGCGCCGTTGGCGAGCACCCCGACATTGCCCTCGAGCTCGATGAACTTGAGGCCGAGCGCCTTGGCCCGTGCTTCGAGCTCGGTGAGCCTCTCCGGCGTGCCCGTCTTGGCCAACGCCTCGCGCCGTGGCACGCCGCTGTCGTCCATGGCAAGCTTGCAATCGAGCGCCACCAGACGGCCGTCTTTGATCGCAACCAGCGGATTGACCTCCACCAGCTCGACATCGCTGCCTACATAGACGGAATAGAGCCGCAGCAGGAGATCGACCCAGGCGTCCCGGCGGATGCCTGGAAGGGGCGGCAGTACGCGATCCAGTGCTTCGCCATCGAGCCCCCGGCGGATGTCGACTGGCAGCCGCACCAACGCGGTCGGATGCTTGGCGGCGATTTCCTCGATGTCCATGCCGCCTTCGCGGGAGAACAGCAGCAGCGGCCCCTTCGACACGGGGTCGTTGAGCACGGCTGCGTACATCTCGGCGGCAATCGCGACCTGCTCCTCGACGAGCACCGTCTCGATGCGATGCTCGCCGATGGCCATGCCGAGGATAGCGGCTGCGGCGGCCCTGGCCTCGCTGGCGTCGGCCGCCAACTTGATGCCGCCCGCCTTGCCGCGTTTCCCTGCCGGAACCTGCGCCTTGACTACGCATGGACATATCTGCCGCGCGGCGCTGGCAGCCTCCTCCGGCGTCCGTGCCAACTCGCCCTTCGGCGTGGCGATGCCCGCCGCGCGCAGCAGAGCCTTTCCTGCATGCTCCTCGAAGTTCATGGCGTCACTGGCCTGGACTGCGCACTAGGCATGGGCCTGGCGGATCATCAATGGAATTGCGTGGTCTACAAGCCCGGCTGCATCGAGCAGAATGCTGTCGGCATTGCCGATCGGTCCGCGTCGACATCGTCCCGTATCCACGTTCTTGGCGACAAAGTCATCGACGATTTCAGCAAAGAACCGCTTCGGCCAGCTCGCGTGCGCGCCTTGCTCGCTCGTGTCGAACTCCTCGCAATCGACCCACGACCGCGTGCCGTCGCGCACGATCGGCACCTTGTAGCGCGCGATCCGCTTGCCGTCGAAGTCGGCGATGTGCTCCGCAAAATGCAATAGCGTGACCTCGTCATGATCGGAGCCGATGAGCAAGATCTTGCCCCCGGCCCGGCAGAGCTTGTCGAGCGGGGAGCCGAGCCCGAAGCCGTAATTCCATGGCTGATCCGCCGTGAGCCAGGCTGCACGCGCGCCGCGGGCCGCCATACGCCCGCAGACGCTTTGGCTCATAAACGTCCCGGGATAGGAGCGAAAGAATTCGGCCAGGATGCCGAACGCCCGGCTCGCGCGCGCCGCCTGAAAGTCGAACGGCGGCTGGTGCGCGAGGACATCGCGTTCCTCCTCGGGTGAAAACGCCCCGCGCCCCACGTCGTCGAACCCATACTCGCAACCGACGTACATCAGCAGCGTTCCACCCGGGCCCGCAGCCTCCTCGGCCGCCAGATGCAGCTCGTCAGGTCCGCCGATGACCGCCCCGACGGCGCGCATAGAGGCATGGAGCATGACAATGTCACCGGACTCAAGGCCGAGCTTGCGCAGCTCCCCGACCAATCGCGTCCTGTTGAGCGGCATTGCTCGGACCGCCTCGGCACCGGCTCCAAGGTCACTTGCCGTACTTCGCCCAATAGGTACCGAAGAGGGCCTCCTCGGTTGGCTTGTCCTCGGGGATGGTGGTGACGAGATGCGTCACGTTGATGAAGCAGCGCCAATTCAGGTTCTCTGAAATCGAGTTGCCCTGCCAGGTGCCGCAGCCCATCGACAGCGTGAAGGGGAGGCCGTTGTCGAAGCCGCCACCGTTGCCGAAGGTATGCGCCTGGTTGACGAGCACGCGCACCACGTCGACGTCCTCGGCTAGCTCGCGGGCGTGGGCAAGGTCCCTCGTGTGAATGCCGCAGGAATGGCCTTTGCCTTGATAGTCCAGGATATCGCGGACGATGCGCTTGGCGTGCCCGAAGTCTTTGGCACGATACACGGTGAGCACCAGCGACAGCTTCTCTCCGGACAGGGGATAGGTCTTGCCGATGCCCTTCTCGGGCACCATCACGAATTTGCTGCCCTTCGCCTTGGCGCCCAGGCCGAAAACTTCGATCAGCGCGTTCGGCCCTTGCGCGATCACCGCCCGGTTGAGCTTGCCGTCCTGCCATAGCCGCTCGACGATCCGCTTCTTCTCCGCCGCCGTCGCGAAGTACCCGCCCTCTTTCTCCAGCGCGGCAACGGCCGCATCGTAGACCTCGTCGAGGATCACCACCGAATTCTCCGACGAGCACGATGTGGCATGGTCGAAGGTCTTGGACTGCATGATCTTGCGGGCAGCATCGGCGAGATCCGCCGAGACATCGACGATGACCGGGACATTGCCGAGCCCGACGCCGATGGCGGGTTTGCCCGACTTGTAGGCGCCGCGCACGTTCACCTGGCTGCCGGTTACGACCACCAGATCGACAAGCTCCATGAGCCGCGTGGACGCCTCTCGCGTCACCGGATTGGGCAGCATCTGCACCAAGTCCGCCGGCAGCCCGATCTTCGTCAGCTCCGCCCGCATGGCATCGACAGCGGGCTTGGTGGCCGCCCATGCTGACGGCGGCGGCGCAACGACGATGGCGTTGCCGCCCTTGAGCGCCATCATGGCCTTGTTGACAGGCGTGGCCGAAGGATTGGTCGAGGGCGTTACGGCGCCCACCACGCCTACTGGCTTGGCATATTTGACGATGCCCTTCTCGGGGATCTGCTCGATGATGCCGGTCGACTTGACTCTGAGAAGATCGCGCAGTGTCCCGAAGGTCTTTCGCTGGTTCTTGACAACCTTGCTTTCGACCTCGCCGATGCCGGTGACGGCGACGGCGACCTCGGCCAGCCGGCGGGCGTTGTGCGGTTTGTAGATGGACCAGGCGAGTGCCGTAACGGCCTCGTCGATCCGCCCTTGACCGTGGGTCGCGATCTCTGCGGCGTATCGGCTCATCGCGCGCCGCGCCTTGACGACCATGCCCGCAATGTGATCGTCTGTGGGCATGTTGTCAGCGCGCGTCTTGCGCGCGGCCAGTTGGGTGTTGGGCATGAAAAGGCTTTCCTTTCAACCTATTAGATCGTCTGGACCGCCTCGCATGTCCGGCCAATGGCGGGATTGTCGGCTTCGGCTCCACATCCTGTAAAGTGGCTTTCGCCGGTTACCCCCATCGGCGCGCCGCCAGCTTGCGAAGGGCAATCCACCTCATGCGCTCGTCCAGATCGTGCAACAACAGCATGTCGGCAACGGATGTCAAACGCCCGCTCATCCGCCATTGAGAAGGCGCTGGCGGCGCTCGACGCGCTGAGTGCCCAGCCGCAAGCCGTGGGCTTGCCCGATCTGGCGGTCCGGCTCGAGCTGCCGCGGCAGACCGTGCACCGTCTGCTCGGCCAGCTGGAGCGCGCGGGATTGGTGGTGCGCGACCCGTCACGCGAGCGCTATTCCGTCGGCCCGCGCTTGGCCAAGCTCTCCTTTGCGACGCTGCGCTCGCTCAATCAGGCTGCGCCCATCCGAGCGATCTTGCAAAGTCTGGTCGAGGAGATCGGCGAAACCTGCAACATCGGCGTGCTCGACGGCCTCGACTACGTCTACGTGCAGCGCATCGAGTGCGACTGGCCGCTGCGCCTGCACATGGAGATCGGCGGCCGCCTGGGCGCGCACACCGTCTCCGGCGGCAAGGTGCTGCTCGCCAATCTCGATGCGAAATTGGGCCGGCGCCTGTTGCGCAGCCGCAAGCTGGCACCTGCCACATCGCATACCATCGTCCGGATCGGCCGGCTCGAAGCCGAATTGGCGAGCATCCGCAAACTGGGGTTTGCGCTGAACGACCAGGAGAACATGGACGGCATCGTCGGTGCGGCGGTGCCGATCGTCGATCCAAAGGGCAATGTGCTCGCCGCGGTGGGAGTGCAGGGCCCACTGCCGCGCCTCACGCTGGAGGCGTGCAGAGCCTTCGTTCCGCGCATGCGACAGGTTGCCGAGCGGATTGCGCGCGTGTGGTTCGACTGATCCAGGCAGAGATTCGTCGATCGTCTCATCCATTTGACACTCGCCGAGGCTGCGTGTGAGAAAAACGGGACGGCCCGCATCGCCACCCGCGACCGGTGCGGTCGTACTTCGGACCGCCTTCCAAATCATCGCGTTGGGGAGTGTGGCATGCCCAAGATGACGCCCAGCGAAGCCTTCGTCGAGACGCTCGTGGCGCATGGCGTCAAGAACGTGTTCGGCATTGTCGGCTCGGCCTACATGGACGCGCTCGATCTCTTCCCCAGCGCGGGCATCCGCTTCATCCCGACAGTGCACGAGCAGGGCGCCGGCCACATGGCCGACGGCTACGCCCGTGCTTCCGGCCGCCAGGGCGTGTGCATCGCCCAGAACGGTCCGGGGGTGACCAACTTCGTGACATCGACCGCGGCGGCCTTTTGGGCGCACTCCCCGGTGGTGGTGGTCACGCCGGAGACGGGCTCGGGAACCATGGGGCTCGGCGGATTCCAGGAGACGGACCAGCTGCCGATCTTCTCCAAGATCACCAAGTTCCAAGGTCACGTGAACAACCTCGCGCGCATGGCCGAGATCACCGGGCGCTGCTTCGATATGGCGCTGGCCGAGCGCGGACCGACCCAGCTCAACATCCCGCGCGACTACTTCTACGGCGAGATCGACTGCGAGATCCCTCGCCCGCAGCGCGTCGCCCGGGGGCCCGGCGCCGAGCAGAGCCTCGATGAGGCCGCCGACATCCTGAGCAAGGCCAAGTTCCCGGTGATCCTGGCCGGCGGCGGCGTGATCATGTCGGACGGCATCGACGAGGCCAGAGAGCTTGCCGAGTTCCTGCAAGCCCCGGTCGTCAACAGCTACCTGCACAACGACAGCTTTCCCGCCGACCACCCGCTGTGGTGCGGGCCGCTCGGCTACCAGGGCTCCAAGGCGGCTATGAAGATCATCGCCAAGGCCGATGTGGTCCTCGCTCTCGGTACGCGCCTCGGACCCTTCGGCACGCTGCCGCAGCACGGGCTCGAGTACTGGCCCAAGAACGCCAAGATCATCCAGGTCGACAGCGATCACCGCATGCTCGGGCTGGTCAAGCAGATCTCGGTCGGCGTGTGCGGCGATGCCAAGGCTGCGGCGCGGGCCGTGCACCACCGGCTCGCCAACCGCGACGTCGCCGCGCGCAAGAATGCCTCCGAGCGGATCAAGACGCTCGAGGCGCAGAAGGCGGCCTGGGAGCAGGAGCTCGCCGAGTGGACGCACGAGAAGGATGCGTGGTCGCTCGAGGTGTCCAAGGGGTCCAAGCGCATGCACCCGCGCCAGATGCTGCGCGAGCTGGAGAAGGCCATGCCTAAGGGCGCCATGGTCTCGACCGACATCGGCAACATCTGCTCGGTGTCGAACAGCTATCTGAGGTTCAGCCAGCCCAACTCGATGTTCGCCGCCATGAGCTTCGGCAACTGCGGCTATGCCTTCCCCACCATCATCGGCACCAAGGTCGCCGAGCCCAAGCGCCCGGCCATCGCCTATGTCGGCGACGGCGCCTGGGGCATGAGCTTCGGCGAGCTCCTGACCTGCGTGCGCGAGGACATTCCCGTGACGGCCGTCGTCTTCAACAACGAGCAATGGGGCGCGGAGAAGAAGAACCAGGTCGACTTCTATGCCAACCGTTTCGAGGGCGTGAACCTCAAGAACCCGAGCTGGGCGGAAGTCGCAAAGACGCTGGGCGCCGAGGGCGTCGTAGTCGAGAACCTCGGCGATGTCGGCGAGGCCCTGGAGAAGGCCGTCGACGCCCAGAAGAAGGGCAAGACCACCGTGCTCGAGATGCTGGTGACCAAGGAGCTCGGCGATCCCTTCCGCCGCGATGCGCTGAAGAAGCCCAGGCGCCTTCTCAAGAAATACGAGCACACCAACGCGGCGTGACCGGCCGCGGACGGGCGTTGGGTCTTGCAGCCCGTCGCCAGCGACGATCGGGGGATCCAAGGCAGCATGACCAAAGCATTCGCCGGCCTGCGCGTCCTCGATTTTACCACCACCATCGCCGGCCCGCATTGTACCCGGCTGCTCGCCGACCTTGGCGCAGAAGTCGTCAAGATCGAGGCGCCCGAAGGCGACGTCATGCGCTCCCGCCCGCCGCTGCGCGACGGCGCCAGCAGCTACTTCGGCCAGCTCAATGCCGGCAAGCGGAGCGTCGTGCTCGACTTGAAGGACTCGCGCGCGGTTGAAGCGGCACGCCGGCTTGCCGGCAGCGTCGACATCCTGGTCGAGAACTACCGGCCCGGCGTCATGCAGCGCCTGGGGCTGGACTATGCAGTGCTGGGCAAAGCCGATGGCAGGCTCATCTACGCCTCCATCTCAGGCTATGGCCAGACCGGGCCGTCGGCCGACGTGCCCGCCTACGCACCCGTGATCCACGCCAGTTCCGGTTTCGACCTCGCCAACCTCGCCTACCAGCGGGGACGGCAGCGCCCGGATTTCTGCGGTGTCTATGTCGCCGACGTGATGGCCGGCACCTACGCCTTCGGCGCCATCGCGGCGGCTCTGCACCAGCGCCACGCCACCGGCCAGGGCCAGCACCTCGACATCTCCATGTTCGAGAGCATGCTGTCGCTCACGCTGACCGAGCTGCAGACGGCGCAGTTCGCGGTGCCGCCGCCGCCGGCGCGACCGATCTTCGGGCCCGTGGCGACAAAAGACGGCTACATCAGCATGGCCGTGGTGAGCGAGCGCACCTTCCAGGGCATGGCCGCTGCGGCCGGCCGCACCGACTGGATCGCCGATCCGCGCTTTGCCAAATACCTCGACCGGCGCGCCAATTGGGCGACGCTGATGGAGGAGTTCGAAGCCTGGTCGCAGCAGCATGCAAGCATCGAGTGCCTGCGCGTGCTCGAGCGCAACGCCGTGCCCGCTGCCGCCTACCGCACGGTGCGCGAAGCCATGGCCGACCCGCAACTCGCGCACCGCGGCGCTTTCAGCGAGGTCTGCGACGCCGGCGGCCCGTTCAGGGCGCTCAACCCGCCGTTCCGTATGTCGGGATCGGCGACCGCGGCCGGCGCCTTTGCACCAGCCCTGGGCGAGCACACCCGGGAGGTGCTGGGCGCTTCGGGCTACAGCGCCGTCGAGATCGCCGCCCTGATGGGCGCGTGAGCGGCCAGCGCCTTTCGCCGCGACAACCTGCGGTATTCGGGAGCAGCGGCGCAGGCGGAATGCCCCCCAATTATGGGTTATCAGGCGCCCCCGACTATGCTAAGCCGCTGGCGCGCCTAGACGGAGACGTGGCCGAGTGGCTGAAGGCGGCGGTTTGCTAAACCGTTATACGCTGTCAAGGCGTATCGAGGGTTCGAATCCCTCCGTCTCCGCCATATATAGCCAAAACAAACTGATTTGCCTAGCTATTGTCGCGACACTGGGTGCGCGCCACACAATCTGACCCACAATCGTACCGCTAAGCGCGCTCTCGATTAGGCCGCCAGCGTCACATCCAGGCAATATATGCGCTCGCCCCTCCGATCCGTCTGCACGCCCGCTCGCTCACATAGCTCCTTGAACTGCTCTGCGAACGCCGTGGGCTCTAGCGCGCCTCGCGTCGGGGTCTGCTCCTCGCACCACCGACGATACCGCGCGTAGACTGCGGTCACCGCTGCCTCGTTCCCGCTTTTGCGGGGCAGGCACGCCAGCATGAACTCGACGACACTTCCGACTGCAGCCGGCTTCGGCAAATCCGCGAGGGGGATGCCCGCAATGGCTCTAGGGAGTTTCGTGGGCTTGCTCGCGGTCTCAGTTGCCTGTGGGGCGGGGACAGCGTCCTCGGCCGTCTCAGGCTCGCGCTGGGCCACGGGGGGGCGGGCCCGCAGCAGTTCGGGCAAGGCCAGCGCCGCGGCGATCAGCAGCTCGGCGATTGCGGATACAAGCCCTTGTTGAAAGGTCGCGGCGGTGGCCGCAGAGAGCCACGGCAGCAACCGGCCAAGAGCTTCGCCAAGCGAATTGGTTTCCTTGGCGGGCTTCATGTCCTGAAGCTTGGCGCGGATCGTGGCGGCGGCAGTGTCGAGCTGCGCGGCCCGATCAGTCGCGGCTTTGTCCGCGGTTGCTGTCACGAGCGCCACCCGCGCAGCGGCTTCGTCTCTCTCCCGAGCTTCGCACTTCAGCCCGCGTTTCTTGGGGTCGCCGTCGCCGCATTCGGCCCGGCGCGTGCGCTCCGCCGCCGCCACCGCCGCGCGCGCTGCATCGACGGTCTCGGCCGTGGCCGACGTGAATGTCATTGCTTTGCGTTTGGCAGCAATCCGCGCAAGCTCGGCCCGGGCGTCCATTGCGTTGGCCTTGACCTTGGTGCTCTCGGCCGCCGCATCGGCGCCGCGGTGCGCGACGGCGCCGAGTGTGTGCGACCAATTCGTCAGCATCGCCAGCACAGCTAGGATGCCGAGCACGGCAGCCGCAGTCTTACGCCCTCGGTGGCCTACCGCGATGGCGCACGCCGGGCCCGCGAAAGCGCCTGCGGCAATCAGACCGAACAGAAAACCATTGCTCACGCCATCAAAGCCGGTGTCGCTTGTGACGTAGGCGTAGCGCGCAACGAAGGCGATGCCGATAGCTGATGGGATGCCGGCGAGCAAATAGGCAAGGATGCGGCTAGGCATGCTTGCCCCCTTTGCTCTCCGCGGCCATGGCGGCGAGCACGACGCGTTCAATCCAGACTGTGACCGACACCCCTGCGCGCCGCGCAGCCTGTGCTATGCCGGCTTTCACATCGGGCTTCATGTTGACGTTGAATTGGGCGGTGCGGCCTGTGGCGCGCAGGCGCCGCCCGTCCTGCGGGTTGGCCGCCATCCTCTTTTCGGTGCGGTCGCGACGCTTGGCTTCGGCAAGCGGCGGCTCGGTTGCGCCATAGGCCGCGAGCAGTGCTGCTTCGGCCTCAGGTTCGAGTTTCAGAGCATGGCTCATTTCGACCCCCTCACCTGGCGCTTCACGGCGCTCCAGATCGCGTTGATTTCGAGGGCTGCGGCGCGCGCCTCTTTCGCGTTGCTGTACTCGGGCCCAGAGCGGCCGGCATTGAGCGTAACGATGTAGGCGACCCGTTCGCGCAGGCCCTTGGGAAGCACGGAGCCGTACTTTCGGAGTACGTTCGTCGCCGACTTGATGAGGGGTGCCCATCCGGGCACATCGGGGTTGAGCCCATTGAGCACGAAGGCGAAGGGCCTCTTGTGCTCTTGCGCATACCCAATGACCGGGCGGACACCCGCCAGATCGAAGAGGCCGACACGGCACGGAATCAGCACGAAGTCCGCGGCCTTGATGGCTCGCTCGATGACGCTCATGTGGTCAGGCGGGCTGTCTACGATCACCCAATCGGCACCGGCCGCCTTTGCCGCTGCGATGTCCTTGCCGATTTCGCCGTGCGACCCTGCGAGGGCGGGGTTGTCGGGACTTCCGCGCAACTTGTGCCAGATCGAGATGCTGCCTTGCGGTTCCCAATCCACCAGGGCAACTTTTGCTCTTGCTCCATCGTCTATCGCCCTAACGGCTAGGGCCGCAGCAAGAGTGCTCTTGCCACAACCACCCTTCGAGGCGGCTACCACTATGGTTTTCGACGGCATTGG
>Ga0111538_10013201_pt1 | contig 10900 bp, 12 predicted proteins | sample SoiMethybrSBSTD1_FD_79669 | JGI IMG/M metagenome (GOLD analysis project Ga0111538, IMG submission 79669) | Bulk soil microbial communities from a Populus tree surrounding site in Tennessee, USA - Soil MetaG P. TD hybrid SBSTD1 (version 2)... | ecosystem: Environmental > Terrestrial > Soil >... | reverse complement strand
TCGGCAGCTCCCGAGGGTGGTTCTGGATCTTCGTCGTCTCGTTCGGCGTGCGCCGGCTGCGCAAGGCCATCGGCAGCGAGTACGACCTCGTGTGGCAGGGCGAGGTGAAGCCCGGTGAGATCCTGCAGATCGGGCACCTCACCGAGACCTACACGGGCAAGTCCGTCCGCTCGCGTCGCCGCAAGATCAAGGGGTGACCGGGCGGTGACCGTCCGGGGTGCGATCAGCACGTCCCGGCACGCGACAATGGTCCCGCCATGCGCGTCCTCCTCCGCAACCCCCGCCGCGAGCTCGAGCTCGCGGGCCCGGTGACCGTCGCCAAGCTCCTCGGCCAGCTCGAGCTCAACCGCGAGTCGGTGCTCGTCGTCCGCGGCGACACGCTCGTGCCGGGCGACGCGGTGCTGTCCGACGACGACGTGGTCGAGATCCGCCCGGTCATCTCGGGGGGTGCGGCGTGAAGTGCACGGTGTGCCGCGGGCCCGCGGTCATCGACCTGCGGCGCCACAACGCGAACTTCTGCGCCGACCACCTGGTGAGGTTCTGCCGTGACCAGGTGGCCAAGGCCATCGACAACCACGACATGCTGGCGCCCGGCGAGCGGGTGCTGGTGGCCGTCTCGGGCGGCAAGGACAGCCTGGCGCTGTGGGACCTGCTGCTCGAGCTGGGCTACGACGCCGAGGGCATGACGATCGGCCTCGGCATCGGCGAGTACAGCGAGGCCAGCACGGCGGCGGCCGTCGCCTTCGCCGACGAGCGGGGGCTCGCACTGCACCGGGTCGACCTGCGGGGCGAGTACGGCTACGACATCCCCACCGCAGCCGCGGTCACCCGCCGGGTCCCGTGCTCGTCGTGCGGCATGTCCAAGCGCCACCTCATCGACAAGGCGGCGCTCGACGGCGGCTTCGACGTCGTCGCCACCGGTCACAACCTCGACGACGAGGCCGCCGTCCTGCTCGGCAACGTCCTGCACTGGCAGACCGAGTACCTGGGCCGCCAGCTGCCGGTGCTGCCGGCCCGCGACGGGTTCCCGCGCAAGGTGAAGCCGCTGGTGCGCCTGGGCGAGCGCGAGACCGCCGCCTACTGCGTGCTCCGGGGCATCGACTACATCGTCGACGAGTGCCCGATGGCCGAGGGCAACCGGCACCTCCGCTACAAGGAGGCGCTCAACGGCATCGAGGCGGGCTCGCCGGGCACCAAGCACGCGTTCTACTTCGAGTTCCTCGACAAGGCCGCCGGCCTGTTCACCCCCGAGGCCGCAGAGTCACGGGCCGACCTGCGGCCCTGCGCCTCGTGCGGGGCTCCCACGACCGGCGACGTCTGCGCCTTCTGCCGGCTCGTCGAGCGCGTCGCCGACGCCGAACCGGTGCCGGTCGAGCTCGTGCGCCGCGGTGGTCGCGGTCGCGGGCGGCGGCGGGTCGCCGCGGGGCGGGGCGACCGGTGAGCCGCGCCTTCACCGAGGGCGACCAGGTCCTGCTCATCGACGCCAAGAAGCGCCGGTACCTCGTCACGCTCGCCGCCGGCGGCGAGTTCCACACCCACGCGGGCGTCATCGCCCACGACGCCCTGATCGGGGCCGCCGAGGGGGCCTCGTTCCGGTCGAACCGCGGCGCGGCCATGCTCGCCATCCGCCCGACGCTCGCCGACTTCGTGCTGAAGATGCCCCGCGGCGCGCAGGTCATCTATCCCAAGGACCTGGGCCCGATCCTCATGCTGGCCGACATCTTCCCGGGCGCCCGCGTGCTCGAGTCGGGCGTCGGGTCGGGGGCGCTGTCGATGACGCTGGTGCGGGCCGGGGCGGTGGTCCGGGGCTACGAGCTCCGCGACGACTTCGCCAACCGAGCCGTCAAGAACGTCGCCACCTTCCTCGGGCCCGACGCGCTCGAGCGCTACACGGTCGAGCAGCGCGACGTCTACGAGGGCATCGACGAGGGCGACCTCGACCGCGTGGTCCTCGACCTGCCCGAGCCGTGGCGGGCCGTGAAGCACGCGGCCGGGGCGATGCACCGCGGCGGCGTGCTCGTCGCCTACACCCCGCAGATCACGCAGGCCGTCCAGCTGCGCGACGAGCTGGGGGCCGCCGGGTTCGGCATGGTCGACACGATCGAGGTGCTGAACCGCGGCTGGCACATCGAGGGACAGTCCGTGCGGCCCGACCACCGCATGGTCGCCCACACGGGGTTCCTGACCAGTGCCAGGTTGCTGAGCTGACAGGCAGAGGGTGGGCGCCACCAGCTGGGGAGCAGCGGGGGTGAACGTGTTCGACATCGTGCTCGTCGTGCTCGCCGTGAGCGCGGCCGTCGGCGGCTACCGCCTCGGGTTCGTGCAGCGCGCCACCTCGTGGGTCGGGTTGGCCCTCGGCGTGGTGGCCGGGGCGGCGCTGCTGCCCCGCGTGCTCCCCGAGGTGCAGGACTCGAGCGGGGCCGTGCGGTCGCTCGTCGCCATCGGGCTGCTCGTCGGCACCGCGCTGATCGGGCAGGCGCTCGGGCTCGTGCTCGGCAGCAGGCTGCACGCCGAGCTGCCGCCGGGAGCGGCCCGGAAGACGGACCACGTCGCCGGGGCGGCCATCGGGGTGGTGGGCGTGATCGTCGCGCTGTGGCTGCTGCTCCCGGCGCTCGCCCACATCCCGGGGTGGATGGCGACCCAGGCCCGGGGGTCGGTGATCGCCCGCGAGGTCACCGAGGCGCTGCCCGACCCGCCCGACACCATCGAGGCCCTGGGACGCATCGTCGGCGACGAGCCCTTCCCCCAGGTGTTCGACGCGTTGCGCCCCGCCCCCGACGCCGGCACCGTGCCCGCCGAGAGCGGCCTGTCCGAGGGGGTCGCCGACACGGTCGTCCAGTCGACCGTCAAGATCACGGGGCTGGCGTGCTCGCGCATCCAGGAGGGCAGCGGCTTCTTCGTCGACGACGACCTCGTCGTCACCAACGCCCACGTCGTCGCGGGCGAGAGCACGTCCGAGGTCGAGCTCAGCGACGGCCGCACGCTCGACGCCGAGGTCGTCGCGTTCGACCCGCAGCGCGACGTGGCGATCCTGCGCACCGAGGGGGAGGCCCCGGCGCTGCCGATGCGGAGCGGGCAGGTGGGCGACACCGGAGGCGTGTTCGGGCACCCGGGTGGCGGAGGGCTCGAGATCAGCCCGTTCCGCGTGGCCGAGCAGATCGACGCCACCGGCCGCGACATCTACGACCAGGGCAGCACGCGGCGCGACGTGCTCGTGCTGGCGTCCGAGCTGGCCCCCGGCGACTCGGGCTCGGCGCTCGTCGACCCGCAGGGCGAGGTCGTCGGGGTGGCGTTCGCCGTGGCGCCCGACAAGCCGGGCGTCGCCTATGCGCTCGCGGTCGACGAGGTGCGCGAGGTGCTCAACGGCGACCTCACCCGCGCCCGGGACACGGGCGACTGCCTGGTCTGAGCGACCCGCGGCACGGCCCCGGACGCGACGAACGGCCGGCCCCGGCGTTTCCGGGAGGCCGGCCGTCGCGTGGGCGATGGCTCAGAGGCGGCGCCGACGCCGGGTCAGTCGACCTCGATGAAGATGCACTCGCCGGGGCACTCCTCGGCCGACTCGATGGTCGCCTCCTCCTGGCCGGCGGGGACCACGGCGAGGCCCTCGGCGCCGCCGGGGTCGGAGAACACCTTGTCGCCCTCCTTGACGTAGGCCAGGCCGTCGTCGAGCAGGGTGAACACGTCGGGGGCGATCTCTTCGCACAGGCCGTCGCCGGTGCACAGATCCTGGTCGATCCAGACCTTCATGGCGTGACTCGCTCCTGGGTCGCAGGCGTCGGGGCCGAGGCCCGGACGTCGCCCCGGCCACCGGGGCTCCTCGTGAGGCCACACTAGCCCCGCCTCGGATAAACGCGGCAATCCCGGAAGAAACTCGAACAACGTCGTACGGAGTCGCGCGATCTCCGGTGTAGGGTCCGAGCGATCGAGGAGGTGGTCGACGTGGCCGAGCACAACGACGATGGTCCCGAGGTCACGCCCGACCCCGACGGGCCGGCCTACATCGATCAGGTGCGAGCACTCGAGGAAGAGGTGCTGGCGCTGCGCCGCCGGCTGCAGGACGCGCCCAAGCGGGTCCGCACCCTCGAAGAGCGCCTGCTCGAGACCAAGGGCCAGCTCGCGCAGGCGGTGGCCCAGAACGAGAAGCTCACCTACACGCTCCGCGAGGCGCGCGACCACATCGGTGCCCTGCGCGAAGAGGTCGACAAGCTCACCCAGCCGCCGTCCGCCTACGGCACGCTGCTGGCCCGCAACGACGACGGCACGGTCGACGTCTACTCGGGCGGCCGCAAGATGCGCGTGGCGGTGCACCCCGCGCTCGACGCCGACGAGCTCGTGCGCGGCGGCGAGGTCGTGCTCAACGAGTCGCTGAACGTCGTGATGGCCCGCACGCCCGAGACCAACGGCGAGGTCGTCACGCTCAAGGAGATCCTCGAGGGCGGCGAGCGGGCGATCATCATCGGCCGGGCCGACGAGGAGCGGGTCGCCGAGCTCGCCGAGGGCCTGACCGAGTCGACGCAGCTGCGCGCCGGCGACTCGGTGCTCATGGACACCCGGTCGGGCCTGCTGCTCGAGAAGCTGCCGCGGCCCGAGGTCGAGGAGCTCGTCCTCGAAGAGGTCCCCGACATCAGCTACAGCGACATCGGCGGCCTCGACGACCAGATCGAGCAGATCGCCGACGCGGTCGAGCTGCCCTTCCTCCACCAGGACCTCTTCGCCGAGCACAAGCTGCCCGCGCCCAAGGGCATCCTGCTCTACGGCCCGCCGGGCTGCGGCAAGACCCTCATCGCCAAGGCCGTCGCCAACAGCCTGGCCAAGAAGGTCGGTGCGCGCTCGGTCGACATGAACGCCAAGAGCTACTTCCTCAACATCAAGGGCCCCGAGCTGCTCAACAAGTACGTCGGCGAGACCGAGCGGCAGATCCGCCTCGTGTTCCAGCGGGCCCGGGAGAAGTCCGAGGAGGGCTGGCCGGTCATCGTGTTCTTCGACGAGATGGACTCGATGTTCCGCACCCGCGGCACCGGCATCAGCTCCGACGTCGAGTCGACCATCGTCCCGCAGCTGCTGGCCGAGATCGACGGCGTCGAGTCGCTGCGCAACGTCATCGTGATCGGTGCGTCCAACCGCGAGGACCTGATCGACCCCGCCATCCTCCGCCCGGGCCGGCTCGACGTGAAGATCAAGATCGAGCGCCCCAACGAGACGGCGGCCAGCCAGATCTTCGCTCGCTACCTCACGGCCGATCTGCCGATCGACGCGGAGGAGGTGCGCGACCTCGGCGGCGGTGACACGCAGAAGTGCGTCCAGGGCATCATCGAGCGCACGGTCGACGAGATGTACCGCACCGACAAGGAGAACGAGTTCCTCGAGGTCACCTACCAGAACGGTGACAAGGAGATCATGTACTTCAAGGACTTCGCGTCCGGGGCCATGATCGAGAACATCGTCCGCCGCGCCAAGAAGCTGGCGATCAAGCGCGTGCTCGCCGACGGTCCCAAGGGCATCCGGCTCTCCGACATGGTCGAGTCGATCCACCAGGAGTACAAGGAGCACGAGGACCTGCCCAACACGACCAACCCGGACGACTGGGCGAAGATCTCGGGCAAGAAGGGCGAGCGCATCATCTACGTGCGCACGATCGTCAACCGCGACGAGGCCGGCGGCGCGTCGGGTGGCCGGTCGATCGAGCGGGTGGCCACGGGCCAGTACCTGTAGCGCCGGGCGAGCGTCGGGCGGGTCCCGACCTCGGGCCCGGCGCGGCCGTGACCTGGTAGACCGGCCGCGTGCCGTGGCGAGGGCTGACCGAGACCAAGGAGGGTCGGTTCCTCGTGATCGCGGTCGTGGCCGGCACGCTCATGATCGTCGTGGCGGTCGGCAACCTGCTGGCGGCCGGCGCGGCCGACCGGGCCGCGGACCGGGCCCGGGCGGCGCTGCGCCACGACCTGGCGGCGGTGTCCGACGAGATGATCGCCGGCTACCCCGACACCCGCGACGCCATCGAGGAGGTGGCGGTGGCGGCGGTCGCCGACGAGCGCGGCGAGGTCCTGGGATCGGCCCGGCACGACGACGAGGTGACCGTGGCCGTGCAGTCGGGCTTCGCCTGGCAGGTGCGGTGCATCGAGGCCGAGCTCCGGGGGGACGCCACCGTCCTCACCTACGTGCGGCCGCGGCCCTGCTGAACCGCCGGCCGCCGGGCCCGCGGACGCGGGCGCCACGGCTCCCGCACGGCCCATGACGTGGGGCGCGCCCCGCCCCGCGTGCGCTCGTGTCGGCGCCCGAGGCGGGTAGGGTCCACCCGTGGCGCTGCGCAAGATCATCGGTGTCGAGACCGAGTTCGGCATCATCGTGCGCGGCGCGATCGAGTCCAACCCCATCGCCGCCTCGTCGGTGCTGATCAACGCCTACGTGCAGGAGATCGCCCGGGCCACCGAGGGCTCGCGGAGCCACGCCAAGGTCGGGTGGGACTTCGAGGACGAGCACCCCGACATCGACGCCCGCGGCTTCAGCGCCGCCGGCACGATGGCGCCCGAGGTCGAGACCCACCTCGTCAACGCCGTGCTCACCAACGGCGCCCGCTACTACGTCGACCACGCCCACCCCGAGTGCTCGACGCCCGAGTGCGCCGACCCCCGCAGCATCGTCGTCTACGACAAGGCCGCGGAGCTGATCCTGCAGCGCTCGATGGCGGCCGCCGTCACCCTCCTGCCCGAGGGCCAGGAGATCGTCGTCTACAAGAACAACTCCGACGGCAAGGGCAACAGCTACGGCTGCCACGAGAACTACCTGATGGACCGTCAGGTCCCCTTCGGCCGCATCGTCACCCACGTCATGCCGCACTTCATCAGCCGGCAGGTCTACACCGGCGCCGGCAAGGTCGGCACCGAGGTCGTCGGCATGACCTCCGACGACGTGCCCTTCCAGCTCACGCAGCGGGCCGACTTCTTCGAGGAGGAGGTCGGCCTCGAGACCACCTTGAAGCGGCCGATCGTCAACACCCGCGACGAGCCCCACGCCGACGCCCAGCGCTACCGGCGGCTGCACGTCATCGTCGGCGACGCCAACCTGGCCGAGGTCGCGACCTTCCTGAAGGTCGGCACCACGGCGCTCGTGCTGGCCATGATCGAGGACGAGTTCCTGCCCCGCGACCTGACGCCGGCGGCTCCGGTGGCGGCGCTGCGGCAGGTCTCCTACGACATGTCGCTGCGCAAGCCCATCGAGCTCGCCGACGGGTCGACGATGACCGCGGTCGAGATGCAGTGGGAGTACCTCGACCGGGCCAAGAAGTACGCCGAGGAGCACGGGCTCGAGTGCCTGGGCGCGTCGACCGTGGGCGCCGAGGTCCTGCGGCTGTGGGAGAGCGTGCTCACCGGGCTCGAGACCGACCCGATGTCACTGGCGCACCAGCTCGACTGGGTCGCCAAGTACCGGGTGGTCGACGGCTACCGCACGAAGCACGGCCTGCGCTGGGACGACGCCCGGCTGCGGGCGATGGACCTGCAGTACCACGACCTGCGGCCGCAGCGGTCGTTGGCGTCGCGGGTGGGCCTGCAGCGCCTCACCACCGACGACGAGGTCGCCCTCGCGGTGACCGAGCCGCCGCCCGACACCCGGGCCTGGTTCCGGGGCAAGTGCCTCCAGCGGTGGGCGTCGCAGATCGTCGCGGCCAACTGGGACTCGATGGTGTTCGACGTCGGCGGTGACCCGTTGCGGCGGGTCCCGATGATGGACCCGACACGTGGAACCGAGGCCCATGTGGGTAGGTTGATGGCGGAAAGCACGACGAGCGCTGAGTTGTTGGACCGGTTGGGCCAGTGAGCTGACGAGGTGCAGGGGTCATGGCTGAACGTGAGATGAAGAAGAAGTCCACCCCCGCTCGTGAGGAACAGGAGGTCGTCGAAGAGGCGCCCGCCACCTCCGAGCAAGGCGAGAAGATCAAGGCCGAGCTCGACGACCTCCTCGACGAGATCGACGAGGTGCTGGAGAGCAACGCAGAAGACTTCGTGAAGAGCTACGTCCAGAAGGGTGGCGAGTAGGCATCAGGCTCACCGGGAGTCTGACCGTCACGGTCGACCGCTGATCTCGGGCCCGGGCGCCCCCATCGACCGATGGGCGGCGCCCGTGGCGCGTTCGAGGGCTGCCATCTCCGCCAAGGCGTAACACGGGGCGTGACGGCGGACAGGGAGTGAGCAGATAGCCTCCGCCACGATGACCCTGCCGAGCTTCCGCGCCGACGACGACCCCGGTCCGTCGTTCCTCAACGTGTTGCGGCGTGCCGGCGGCGAGCCCCGCTGGGGCGACCTGCCGAGCGATGCCCCCAGGCCCGACATCACCCACGGCACGACCGTCGTCGCCATCCGCTACGCCGACGGCGTGGTGATGGCGGGCGACCGGCGCGCCACGTCCGGGAACCTCATCTCCCACCGCTCGATGGAGAAGGTGTTCCCGGCCGACCGCCACTCCGGCGTCGCCATCGCCGGCGCCGCCGGGCCCGCCATCGAGATGGTCAAGCTGTTCCAGCTCCAGCTCGAGCACTACGAGAAGGTCGAGGGGGCCGAGCTCTCGCTCGAGGGCAAGGCCAACCAGCTCGGGCAGATGGTCCGCAGCCACCTCCCGGCCGCCATGCAGGGCTTCGTGGTGGTGCCGCTGTTCGCCGGCTACGACGTGCGCCGCGGCACCGGGCGCCTGTTCGAGTACGACGTCACCGGTGGCCGCTACGAGGAGAGCGACTTCGCGGCCACCGGCTCGGGCAGCCTCCACGCCGGCACCGTCGTGAAGCTGGGGTACCGCCCGTCGCTCGACCGCACCGACGCCGTCGAGCTCGCCATCAACTCGCTGTTCCAGGCGGCCGACGAAGACTCCGCCACGGGCGGGCCCGACCTCGTGCGCGGCATCTACCCGGTGATCGCCACCATCACGGTCGACGGCTTCGAGCGCCTCGACGACACCGAGGTGGCCGAGCGCTTCCGGGCGCTGCTCGACCGGCTGTCGTCGCCCGGCAGCACCACCACCACGGCCCCCGCGCCGACGATGCCCGGAGGGGCGCCGCGATGAGCATGTCGTTCTACGTCCCGGCCGAGCAGCAGATGAAGGACAAGGCCGACTTCGCGCGCAAGAACATCGCGCGCGGCAAGGCCCTGGCCGCCATGCTCTACGCCGACGGCATCCTGATCTGCGCCGAGAACACGTCGTCGACCCTGCGCAAGGTCAGCGAGATCTACGACCGCATCGCCTTCGCCGGGGCCGGCAAGTACAACGAGTACGACCGGCTGCGCATCGCCGGCGTGCGCCACGCCGACCTCAAGGGCTACTCGTACAGCCGCGAGGACGTCGACGCCCAGAGCCTCGCCAACGCCTACGCGCAGATGCTGGGCGACGTGTTCACCCACGAGATCAAGCCGATGGAGGTCGAGATCGTGGTGGCCGAGCTCGGCGAGGCGGCGGCCCGCGACCGGTTGTTCCACATCTTCTACGACGGCACCGTCGTCGACGAGACCGACTTCACGGTGCTCGGCGGCGGCGAGGCCGACGCCATCACCGAGCGGCTGAAGTCCAGCTACCAGGCCGACCAGCCGCTGGCCGACGCCCTGCGCACGGCGGTCGGGGCGCTCACCGGGCCCGAGCGCACCCTCGACGCCTCCGAGCTCGAGGTGGCGGTGCTGAGCCGCGGCAGCGGCCGCCGGTCGTTCCGCCGGCTCACCGACGACGAGGTCACGTCCGCCCTCGGCGGCGCAGCCATCGAGGTCGAGGCCGAGCCCGACGCCCCGACGGCCGAGAGCACGTCGACCGAGCCCGACGCTCCCGCGGCCGAGACCACCTCGACCGAGACCGAGACCGAGGCCGAGACCGACGCCGAGGTGGAACTGCCGGGCGACGAGTCGGGCGACGCCGCCGGCGACACCCCCGAGGCCTGACGGCCCGGGCGTCCCCGCCGTCGTGGCGGCGGCGCGCCGTCGGCGGCCGCTCAGTGCCAGGTGAGCGCCAGCAGGCGGCCGAGCAGCGTGGCCGCCGCCACGAGCACGAGGGCGAGCAGCACCCACCGCGCCTTGGCGGAGCGCTCGCCCGGGCCGTCGCCGACGTCGGCGGTCGCCTCGTCGGCGATCGGCCCCTGCTCGCTCACCACCTCACGGGCGACGGCCAGCTCGTCCTCGGCGACCAGCACCACGACCGGTCCCATCGGGTAGGGCCCGTCGACGTTGCCGCGCAGCTCCCAGACGATCCCCTCGGCGCCCAGGTGGGCCGCGAGCACGCGGGCCTCGAAGGCGGACGCGGCCGTCGTCAACGGCACCATGGGTCCGATCGTCACGTCGCCACGGTACCGATCCATGGCGTCGGAGGTCGGCGCGGCTCGCCGGGGCGCGCGGCGCGCCCCTGGTCACGGGGCACGTCGACGAGCGTCGACCCCGGTGCCCGGGGACGGCGGTAGCGTGCGAACCATGAGCGGTCGCCCGGCCCGTCGAGAGACCTGAGCGAGGGGACAGCACGTGGAGCGACGCATCTTCGGCCTCGAGAACGAGTACGGCGTCACCTGCACGCTCCGCGGCCAGCGACGGCTCAGCCCCGACGAGGTGGCGCGCTACCTGTTCCGCCGGGTCGTGTCGTGGGGCCGGTCGAGCAACGTGTTCCTGGCCAACGGCGCCCGGCTCTACCTCGACGTGGGCAGCCACCCCGAGTACGCCACCCCCGAGTGCGACTCGATCCTCGACCTGGTCACCCACGACAAGGCCGGCGAGCGCATCCTCGAGCAGCTGCTGGTGTCGGCCGAGGCCCGCCTGCGGGAAGAGGGCATCCGGGGCGTCATCTACCTGTTCAAGAACAACACCGACTCGGCGGGCAACAGCTACGGCTGTCACGAGAACTACCTGACGTCGCGGCGCGACGACTTCGCCCACTACGCCGAGGT